>Ga0326727_10000859_pt1 | contig 119524 bp, 112 predicted proteins | sample MB2enrmetagenome_FD_207643 | JGI IMG/M metagenome (GOLD analysis project Ga0326727, IMG submission 207643) | Lab enriched peat soil microbial communities from McLean, Ithaca, NY, United States - MB29MY | ecosystem: Environmental > Terrestrial > Soil > Wetlands > Peat | place: USA: New York... | reverse complement strand
ACGCCTTGCCGAAGGCAGGCCGGAAGGCGTAGGAATCAACCCGCTGGGTGGATCAGTTTCCGACCGGCGATCTGGATCAGTTTCCGAGCGGCGCCAGCAAAGGCGCGAGCTTCTGCTTCGTGTACGGGAAGTAGCCGGGCAGCGAGACCGAACCGGCGCCCGAGAGGATCGTGATCGAGCCGTCCCGGGGCAGAGCGACCTCGGCGTCCACGTCGTGCACGTGCACGACGCCCTGCAGGATGTCGAGACCAGGAGCTCGGCTCGCGTCGACCAGCGTGACCGTGATCTCGAGGCGAAAGATGGCCTGCGGCTCCTCGGCCAGGACCTCGAAGTAACGTTCCACCGCGAAGGGGAGCGACGCGAGCCATGCTCTCTCGGCGTATGCCTTCCGCGCCGCTGCCTCGACGAGCTGCCGCGGTGGTGGCGCCAAACGGGAGGCGTCGTGTCCAGACGCGAACTCCGCGGCGGCAGGGAACTCCGCCTCGGTGGGGATCGCCGCGCCTCGTGTCTGGACGTCGGGGAGCAGCTGCATCGTGTCGCAGAGACGCTCGAGCCTGACCCACTCGGCGTGCTCGCTGCGCTCGCTGCGCTCGTCGAGCACACGGCGCTGCCCTTGCGCCGCGAGACGCGCGAGCTCCGCCTCTGCTCCGGACTGGCGTGGCGGGGCCCCGTGAGGGGGGAGCGCCTCCCGAAGCGGACTAGCCGGCTCCGCAGGCCTGACCCACTCGGCCTGCTCGCGGGGCTTCGTCTCCACCCACATGGCGTCGGCCAGCCTCATTCGTTCGGCTTGCCGAGCGGAGCGCCTGTAAACGAGCAACCTGGCGACCAGCCAGAGGGCGCCGAGGACCGCAGCGCAGGCAAGCCAGAACGGGTCCAGGGCCATCGAAACCCTCATCTGCGGCCTGGCCTTTCACGCGTCAGTGTCACGCGCCGGGCAGCGGTGCGTCAAACGACTGCCGCGCGAGGCGGGGTTCGACGGCCTCGCCGCGCAGTGTGGGCCGCAGCCGGGGGAGTGCCCGTGCGCGTCGCTCGTCCCGGTAGGGTGGCGGCTGCGCGTGTGAGGAGCGCAAGAGCCGTTGGAGAACCATGCTCGGTAGGCTCGGTGACTTGGCGGCTCGTCGCTCCAGCCTAGCTACTGTGGCTGCGCTATGAGGTGAGGCGCTGAAACGCGAGGCTCTAAGGTCGTTGGAGTATCTTGACCACGGTACGTACCGTGAGCATGATATGTACCGTGACCACGGAACATGAGGCCGAAGAGCTCGTAATCAAAGCCCTTCGTGCGCACTTGCCCAAGGTGCACGCCACCCGCTCCCGCGGGGAGGACCACGGCGTCGACGTCCTCGTCAAGCGGTCCGACGGGGCGACGGCGGCCGTCCAGGTCAAGCAAGTCAGCTCTGCACGGCACGAAGATCTGATCGGCAGGCTGGCCACCAGCGTGCTTCAGATGAAGAACGCTGTGGCGCACGGGGCTCGCGTCGCCGTCATCCTCGTTCCGCGGGCAACCACCGGCGCGGCGGCGGCGATGGACGCGTTCGCGAAGAAGTACGCGCCCGACATGGGTTGGGGATTGATGGACGACCAAGGCGCCCTCTTCCTCGAGCTTCCCTTCTGGGACGTCTCGCTGAAGGAGCGCGGGCGTGCCAGAGGAGCAACGAGCACCCCGTCGGTGAAGCCCGCCGTGTTCTCCGATCTGCACGCGTGGATACTTAAGGTGCTGCTCCTCGCGGACGTCGCGCCTCCCCTCTGGAGCGGGCCCCGCGCTCGCGTGACGACCGTGGAAGAACTGCAGCGGCAGTGCAACGTGTCGCGCATGACGGCGTACCGGTTCCTCCAGACCTTCGAGTCGGAGGACTTCGTCCAGCGGAGCGGCGGCACGTTCTCCCTCGTGCGGCGCGGAGAGCTCGTCCGTCGATGGTTCGACTACATGCAGCACGCGCGCTTCGAGGTTCTGCATGCGCGCGCGAGCTTCGAGCCCTCCCACCTGGGGGACCTCCTTTCGGACGCGCGAGGCCTGCGCTGGGCCGTGGCCGGCTTCGCCGCCTGCCGGGAGCTCGGAGTCCTGCACGCCGCCTTCACGACGAGCGAGGTGTACGTCGATGACCCGGCGAAAGCGCTCGAGGCCTGGCACCTCGAGCCGTGCGATCCTCGCGATGCTCAGCTCGTGCTCCTGCGAACTCCGTTCGCCGAGTCCGCCTTCCGCGCGCCCACGACGATAGGGAAGCTGCACGTCGTCGACGTCCTCCAGTCCGCGCTCGACGCGAGCCGCCACGCCGCTCGCGGGCTCGAGCAGGCCGAGTACGTCGTGCACGAGGTGCTCCGCTGGAAGGACGTTCGACTTGGCTGACGGCGCGTACTCGGAGGCGCTGCGCCTGCTGGGACGCGTGGTCGCCGCCACGCAGCCCTACGCGGATCAGCTCCTCGTCATCGGCGGCATGGTGCCCGTCCTGTACCGACGCGCCCCCGGCTTCGCGCGCGCGCGCCTCGTTCCGCCCGGGACCACGGAGGTCGACATGACCGTGCCACCTCGGCTCGCCCCGGCGGATCGCCCGATGATCGACCTGCTCCACGACGCCGACCTGACGGCCTTCGAGGCTCCGGGCTATCGCGGTCAGCCAGGGGCCCAAGCCTTTCAGGACGCCGCGCACGGTACGACGCGAAAAGCCCAGACCTTCGTCGAGTTCCTGGCGCCCTTGCGCGGCCGAGGTGACAAGGGCCTGCTCGAAGTACAGGCCGGCCTGCGCGCGGAAGCCCTTCGCTATCTCGACCTTCTGGCGTTCGAGCCGCTCGTCTTGCAGGCCGCCGACGTTCCGGAGCTCGGTGTCGAGACGGTCAGCAGGTTGCGCGTGCCGCAGCCCGCCCTCTACGTGGCGCAGAAGATCCTGGCGCGCCGATCGGGCCGACAGGGATGGCAGCGGTTCACAGAGGACGCGCGGGAGGCGCACCGGGCGGACGTACACCAGGTGCTCGCCTATGCCGGGCTTTACGCGGCGGACGAGGTGAGCGCGACGCTCGTGTATCCGCTGCGGCAGGGGACGTTCGAGGCGCTGGCGCGACGGGGGAGGGATCGGTCGGTGGCGCACCTGCTCCACGGGGCGCGGAGGGTGCGACTGGAGCTGAGGGGGGCGGCGTTCGGGGGCCAGACCAGGGCGGAGCAGTGAGCGGCAGCGGGCGTGGGGACATCGTCGCCTTCGCGGAGCGACTCCTGGAGCTGCTGGACCAGGGCAGCTTCCAGACGACCTACAAGTACGCGGTGCTCCTCGGGCTCATGGACCTATGCGTCGAGCACACCTCCGCGAAGGGAGCGGCCCCCACGTCGGTCACGACACGTCAGCTCGCCGAGAAGGTCTTGGAGCTGTACTGGTCGCACACGCGCCCGTTCGACCCCGAGCGGCGACCTGATCTGCTCCAGGGCAAGACCGGCGAGGCCGAGATCCTCCAGCGCATCCGGCGCTTCCGCACGGAGAGCGCGGCCGACCCTTCCGCCACCCTGGCACAGGCCCGGCGAGCGAACGCCCGTGGCTTCGAGCGGCTGACCGCGTTCGTCGAGTGGAAGCTGATCGAGATGCCGCTTCCGCGCCTGCAGTTCTTCGGCAACGTCGACCTGCGCTTCGTCTACCAGATCGGCTGGGACGCGAAGGTCCGGCGCACGGACACACTCGACGGGTTCGACAACCGGATCCTCTTCGTCGACGGCGCCAGCGACAGCCTCGTGCGCCTGGCGGGATTGCTCCGTCCCCTCGTACAGCGCCAGTGGGCGGCGATGGTGGCACGTCTCAACAAGCTCGCCGATGCCCAGCTCGAAGAGTTCCTCTTCGGCGTGGATCGGGCGGACCTGGGGCCCATCCGTGGGCCCTTGCGGGAGCTGCAGGGGGGCCGCTGCTTCTACTGCGACGACGCCATCCGATCAGACGCCTGCGTCGACCACTTCTTGCCGTGGGCGCGCTATCCCGACAACGGCATCCACAACCTGGTCCTCGCGGACGGTCGCTGCAACGGCGACAAGAGCGCGTTCCTCGCGGCTCCCGAGCACCTGGCGCGGTGGACCGTTCGCGCCGTCGAGCGCGCCGGTGACCTGGCGCAGATCGCGTCCCGCGCGAGGTGGGATGCGCATCCCGCGCGCACCCTGAGCATCGCGCGCGCGATCTACCTGCGGCTCCCTTCGGAGGCGAAGCTGTGGAGGGGGCGAGGCGTCTTCGTGGACGCTGATCGCGTCCGAATCGAGGCTGTGCTCGTGGCGTAGCGCATGGTCGACACGGCACGACGCCCGACCCGCGTTTGCGGCCTTCAGTCGCCACTTACGCTAACTCTGCTTGAAGCCGTTCGAGGACGTCGGAGAACGCCTCGGAGTCGGGTCTTCGCCCGGCCGCGGGAGCGCTAGAATGAAGGAAGGACTGTCGCTGCCGGTCGGAGTCCAAGCGGCGCCAGCGCGCAGGGTGGAGGAGGAGCAGCGGGGTGGCCGTGCTCCTTGCTTCGGCTAGCGCGGTTCTTACGGGGCTCATCACCGCACCGCCAAGAACAGCCACGACCTCGGGCCGGACTGTCAGGATTTCTTCCACGAGATGTCGACGACACGCGGCGATGGCTTGGGGCGGGACGCCCGCGTTGCTCTCGGCGATGGTCGAGCATTTCACCAGGTCGGTGAACCAACAGTGCTGTCGCCACATGGCCTCCGCCGCCACCTTCGCGATCCATGCCTTCAAGGGCAGGTACGCGCCGTCGACCGCGCTCCCGGATAGGTGGACCTTGAACGCGTCCACCATGGTCGAGTGGTCGAGATAGATGGTCGGCTTCGACGGATCGCGCGGACGAGACGCCATCTCCCCAAGGTAGAGGACCGCCCGCCGCGGGGTAACGCCCGGGGTAACGCTTCCGCCCGCTCACCGATCCAGCCCAGAACAAGCCGATCTAAGGCGTCCCCAGCGGGAGTCGAACCCGCGTTAGCGACGTGAAAAGCCGCGGTCCTGGGCCTCTAGACGATGGGGACGGGAGAGACTGCGCCAGCCAGGGGAGCCGTAGTTAGCCGCTCGCACCCCTCCTTGTCCAGTGGATGCCCCGCCCGCTCGCGGCCCCCCCTCACGGCACCCTCAGCTCCTGCGGGGCGCACCAGTTCGTCCCCACCTTCCGCGTCACCGTGCGGAACCGGAACAGACACACCACCCCCGACGGCAACCCGGTCAGCAGCGTCTTGGCTTGCAGCGTCGTCGGCGCCGTCACCCACGTCTGCCCGCCGTCGGCGCTCCACTGCCACTCGTAGGTCGCCTCCTTCGCCGCGGCCCGCACGACGATCTCCACCGTCCCCGGCTTGCGCCCCGCCTTCACCGTGATCGGCGGCTTCGGGCCCGCCGCGGCCTTCCAGGCGCTCATCCCCGCGGTCTCGATGATGCTCCCGGCGTTGCCCGGGTTGTCGTCCGCCACGCCCTGGACGTAGGCCTTGAGCCGCTTGAGCAACGAGTCGAGGGCCACGAGCTTCTCGTCGCGGAACGCCACGGTGCCCACGGTCTTCGACTGCGCCGCCACCTCGGCCTGCCGGACCTCCGCGAGCGCCGCGGCGACGGTCGCGAGGGACGGGGAGGGGTCGGGGAACCACGGGTTGTCCGTCATGGCCTGGAGCATCGCCCCCACGGCCGTGAGGCGCGCCGCGACGGGCTCGGGAAGGTCGAGCGAGACCAGCACCCGGTGCGTGCTCTTCGTCATGCGGCGCACGATGCCCAAGCCGCCCCGGTCCTGTCCAGCCGCGAGCGACGTTCACTTCGCACATCCCCCGCTCCCCCCCACCCGGGCGCGGCATTCGAAGAGCAAAACCCCGCTCCCCCCTACCCGGGAGCGGCATTCGAAGAGCAAAACCCCGCTCCCCCCTACCCGGGCGCGGCATTCGAAGAGCAAAACCCCGCTCCCGCCTACCCGGGCGCGGCATTCGAAGAGCAAACCCCCGCTCCCCCCTACCCGGGAGCCGCTTTCTGCCTCATCTCCCCGCCAGCGCCACGGCAAGCAGCGTCACCACGGCCCCCGCGAGCATCGCGATCACCGCCGCGACCACCATCCTCGTCCTCGCGCGCCGCCTCGCCCTCGCCGCGTCCCCCGGTCCCACCCGACCGAGCGCCCTCACGGCGGCGAGCATCGCGTCCGCCGACTCGAACCGGTCCTCCCGCTCCCGCGCGAGCGCCCTCGCGACCACCGCCGCGAGCGCGTCCGGCACCTCGGGGGCCCAGCGCCGCACGTCCGGCGCGTCCTCCATGCAGATGCGCAGCAGGATCTGCTCGTAGGTCTCGCCCGTGAACGGCGGCCGCCCCGTGAGGCACTCGAAGAGGATGGCCCCCACCGAGAACACGTCCGACTGCCCGTCCACGTCGGTCGCCGCCCGCGCCTGCTCGGGCGACATGTACAGCGGCGTCCCCAGCACCACGCCCTTGCGCGTCAGGGCCAGCGGCGCCGTCGCGCCGGCGGGGCGCTCGAGCTTGGACATCCCGAAGTCGACCAGCTTCACGAAGTCGGCCTCGCCCCCGCGCTCGACCAGGAGCACGTTGTCCGGCTTCAGATCGCGGTGGATGATGCCCGCGGCGTGCGCCGTGACCAGGCCCTCCAGCAGGCCCTCCACGATCTGCAGCGACTCGTCGAGCTCCAGGTGCCGCCGGTGGCGCAGCCGCTGTCCGAGGTCCTGCCCCTCGAGCAGCTCCATCACCAGGTAGGGGCAGCCGTCCTCCGTCCCGCCCCCCACGACCCGGACGATGTGCTCGCTGGCCACGTCGCTCGCCGCCCGGGCCTCGCGCGCGAACCGCCCCGCCACCACTTCGTCTTTGGCCCACTCCCGGGCCAGGATCTTCACGGCCAGGTGCGCTCCACCCGCGACGGGCTCGACCTCGTACACCGCTCCCATCCCGCCGCGCCCGATGAGGCGCAGCACGCGGTACGTGCCGCCCAGCGTCTTGCCGGGCCACCGGTCGTCGTGCTCTTCGGCCATGCTCCGGCCGCTTCGCGCGGCCGCCCCGACCCCGGAGCGTAGCTCAGGCGCCGAGCTTGTGGACCGCAGCCGAGAGGCGCGACACCGTGCGCGAGGCCGTCTCCTTCGCGATCACGCCCTTGGTCGACGCCTTGTCGATGGCCGTCGTGGCGGCCTTGAGCGCTTCCTTCGCGGCCTTCGCGTCCTTGGCCAGGATGGCGGCCTGGACGTGCTTCACGTGCGTGCGCACGGCGCTCTTCACGGCGCGGTTGCGCAGGGTGCGCTTGATTCGCTGGCGGTTGCGCTTCTCGGCGGACAGATGGTTGGCCACGGTTTCCTCGAGTTTTCGGAGCGCCGGAACATACGGGTAGGGGACGGAAAGTCAAGCGCCGTGCCCGGAAGCCCAGCCCCCGGTCTCTCGGGCTGGAAGCCCGGGGGGGCCTACCCCGGCAGCACGATCCGGAACGTCGCTCCCCCGAGCTCCCCCGTCCCCACCGCGATGGTCCCGTGGTGCGCCTCGGCGATGCCCCGGGCGATCGCCAGCCCCAGCCCGGCGCCCCCCGCCGCCCGCCCCCGCGCGCCCTGCTTGTACCGGTCGAAGATGGTGTCGCGCTCGGCCGCCGGGATCCCCGGCCCCGTGTCCGAGATCTCGAACACCACCTGGTCGTTCTCGCGCGAGACCCGCACCACCACGCGCCCCCCGCGCGGCGTGAACTTCAGGGCGTTGGCCACCAGGTTGTCGAGCGCCTGCCGGAGCTTCTGCGGATCGGCGCGGACCTCCAGCTCGAGCGAGCCGTCGAACACCAGCGCGACCCGCCGGCGCGTCGCGACCGGGGTGAAGACGCGCAGCATGGGCTCGATGATGGCGCCCACCTTGACGAGGCGCCGCTCGACCGAGAAGACCCCCGCCTCGAGGCGGCTGGCCACGAGCACCCCGTCGACCAGGCGCGCCATCTCCGTGCACATGCCCCGGATCTGCGTGACCGCGGCGTGACGCTCGGCGGGCGACATGTCCTCCGACTCGAGCACCTCGGCGATGAGCCCGAGCGACGAGAGCGGGTGCCGCAGGTCGTGCACCAGCATGGCGATGTGATCGCGGCGCTGCGCCTCGAGCAGGCGCTTGAGGCGCGAGGTCTCCAGCGCGGCGCGCACGCGCGCCATCAGCTCGCGCGAGTCGATGGGCTTGGTCAGGTAGGCGTCGGCGCCCTCCTTCAGCCCGGCCTCGATGGCGTGGGGCTCCCGCCGCGCCGCCGTCAGCATGATGACCGCCGGCCCGCCGCCGCGCCGCGCCCGGAGCCGCCGCAGGACCTCCACGCCGTCCAGGCCGGGCATGGACACGTCGAGCAGCACCAGCTCCGGCTCGCGCTCGTCCACCATGCGCAGCGCCTCGACGCCGCTCTGCGCGGTGCGCACGCGGTGGCCGTCGTCGGTGAGCACGGCGTCGTAGAGCACCAGCGTGTCGGGGAAATCGTCGACGATGAGGATGTCGCCGCCGGCGTCGCCCATCGACGAGAGGGAGGGACGGTCGTTCACGACGTTCATTGGAGGGCCCTCGAGCTCGCGGGCAGGCTCGGCGGCGCCGGGTCCACGGCCTGGACGGTGACCCGCGGCAGCACGAGCGTGAACGTCGAGCCCCGGCCCTCCTCCGACCGGACGTCGATCTCCCCGCCCAGCGCCCGCGCCAGCCGCCGCGAGAGCGCGAGCCCGACGCCCGTGCCCTCGTAGCGCCGCCCGTCCCCCGCCTCGAGCTGGTGGAAGTCCTGGAAGAGCTCCTTGAGGGCGTGGGCCGGGATGCCGATGCCGGTGTCGCGCACGGCGATGTGGATCTCGTTGGGCATCCCCCGCACGCTGACCACGACCTCGCCCTCGTCGGTGAACTTGATGGCGTTCGAGAGCAGGTTGAGCAGGATCTGCCGCACCCGCTGCGAGTCGGTCACGGCGTCGAGCGGCCCGTCGGTCGCCTCCACCGTCAGCTTCACGTCCTTGCCCGAGCGCAGGCTGTCGACCTCGGCCAGGCACGCGCGCGCGAGCTGCTGCAGGTTGACCGGCGCCAGCCGCACCTCGATGCGCCCGGCCTCGGCCTTGGCCAGATCGAGGACGTCGTTGATGAGGCCGAGCAGGTGCTCGCCGTTGCGCTTGATGCGCTCGAGCGACTCGCGGGCGCGCGGCGAGAGCTGCTCCCGGGGGGAGGTCGCGAGCAGATCGGCGAAGCCCAGGATGGCCGAGAGCGGCGTGCGCAGCTCGTGGCTCATCGACGCGAGGAACTCGGTCTTCACCTTGTTGGCGCGGGTCAGCCGCTCGCCCTGCTCGGTGAGGGCCACGCTCTTCTCGCGCAGCCGGTCGTGGGTCCAGGCGTTGTGCAGCGCGACCGAGAGCTGGCGCACGACGTCGCGCACGAACTCCTCCTGGTCGACGGTCGTGGGGTGGATGCCGCCCAGCACCATCGCCCCCGCCCCCTCGTCGCCCAGCGCGATGGGGTAGGCCAGCACCCAGCGCAGCGCCGCGCTCCCGATGCCGAGGTCGAGGCGCGGCAGCGGCTCGGCCAGGGTGTCGGCCCGCAGGTACATGGGCTCGCGCCGCTCGAGGACCGCCTTGGGGAGGCCGTCGGCCCCGAAGGCGGCGTGGTCGACGGCGCGGCCGTCGGCGGCGCTGGCGTGCACCGCGACCAGGCGGTCGGCGTCGTCGAGCAGGTAGACCACCCCCACCTGGGCGTCGGCCAGGCGGACCAGCGTCTGCAGCCCGCCCGCGGCCAGGGCGCCGACGTCGAGCGTCTTCAGCTCGCGCACGAACTCGGCGTAGGCGCGCGCCCGCGTGTCGCGCGCGGCGAGATCCTCGTTGGCGCGCGTCAGCTCGGCCACGGCGCGCTCGCGGTCGGCGAGCGTCGTGCGCAGGCTGGCGTCCTTGTCGAGGAGCAGGGCGTTCATCTTCACGAGGCTCTGCTGCACGGCGCCGAGCTCGTCGCGCCGCGTGGCCATGGGCGGGAGGCGCTCGAGGCGCCCCGTCGCGCCGAGCGCCTCCTCGAGCTGCGCCGTGGTGCCGGCGATGTCGCGCGCGATCCAGGCGCCGCTGCCGAGGGCGATGATGATGGCGACCAGGAGCACGGTGCGGGTCGCGCGCTGGGAGGCCGCGGCCGTCTCGAAGGCGAGCTGCTCGCGGTCGTCGGCCTCGTCGATGGCGTGCTTGCGCAGGTCCGACAGGATCTTCCGCATCGCGTCGGTCTGCGCCTTGCCCTCGTCGGCCGCCTGGGGGTCGAACACCTGGCCCCGCTCGCGCGCGCGGATCTGCGGCTCGCTGATCTTCTGGATCCACTCGTGGACCAGCTCGCCGAAGCGGGCGACGCGCTCGTCCTCCATGCCGCTCTCGGCGACGCCCTGGGCCTCGACCAGCACGCCGTCGAGGTCCTTGCGGGCCTGGTCGTAGGGATCGAGGAAGGCGCGGTTGGCGGTCAGCAGGTAGCCGCGCTTGCCGGTCTCCAGGTCGGACATCAGCCGCAGGAGCAGCTCGGCGTCGTCGGCCAGCTTGAGGTCGTGCTGGACCAGCCGCTCGAACTGCTTGTCGAGCTCCTCGTGCGAGGCGTTGGCGCGGTTGAGCCCCACGCCCAGCACCGCGACCACGAGCAGCGAGCTGAGGAGGATCCGCCAGAAGAGGGCGCTCTTGAGGATGCGCACGCGCTTGTGAGGGGGATTGTGGCATGGGGGCGGCCGGCGGGCCGCGGGTTTCGTGCCGGTCCCGAAACCCAGCCGCACGCCCGGGGCTTCACCATCAAGAGATCGTTGAACCCATCGGCCATCGTCTTCTCGAGGGCGTCGCTCCTCCGGTCGAGGCGCCCGGCTTCGCTGCGCCGGCCCTCATCGAGGGCGCGGAGCAAGCATCTGGTGCCCCTTCACGCCTCGCGCCCGATCCAGGCCCCGACGCACGCCAGCACCCACGCGATGGGCGACACCGCCAGCGCGAAGACCACGGTGAAGGGCGCCGCCAGGCCGAGGCCCAGCAGGGTGATGACCAGGGCGAGCACGCACGCCAGGGCGGGCTCGAGCAGGGTGCGCACGCCCGCGGCCCGGGCGATGAGCCAGCCGCTCGTGGGGAACGAGGCGAGCAGCCCCACCCCGAGCAGCAGGACGGGCGCGGCGGCGCCGACGTCGTGCTCGTCGACCGTGGACAGATCGATCTTCAGCAGGTGCGCGGCGACGACCCCGCCGGCCAGCCCGACCAGCATCGCCCCCAGGATGACCAGGGAGCCGAGCAGCACCCAGCGCACCTTGACCGGCTGGTCCGCCCGCGTGAGCGCGGAGCGGACGGCCGAGAGGCTGGGGGGCTGCGCGACCACGGACAGGCGCGAGAGGCGGCTGCCCGGGGGCAGGCGCGAGGGGCGGTCGCCGCGCAAGCGGAGATCGCGGCCCAGGAGCCACACCACCACGCCCATGACCGCCAGCAGCGGGGTGACGGCGAGCAGCGCGCCCGGGCCGCGGCCGTAGACGAAGTGCGCGTACAGCCCGTGGGCCACGATGGTGGCCACGAAGGCCGACGGGAAGATGGGGATGCGCGCCTTGGAGTGCTTCGCCCGCCCCAGCGCGTAGCCCCAGAGGCAGGCGAAGAACACGTGGGCGGGCAGGGAGACGAGGGTGCGGGCCAGCCAGATCCCGCCCGTGGGGTGGTCGTGGAGGACGAACCCGTTCTCGACCGCGGCGAAGCCCAGCGCCGACGCCGAGGCGTACACCACGCCGTCGTAGGGCTCGTCGAAGTGCTTCGACAGGAACGCAGGCCAGGCCGCCGCCACCTTGCCGGCCTCCTGCGCGGGGGCGACGACGAGGAAGAGGAACACGAGGGCGCCGCTCTGGCCCGCGGCCGAGACGCGCACGTCGAGCCCGGTGAGCGCCGCCGCGCGGCCGACGAGCACCAGCGAGACCAGCGCCGCGACCGAGCCCAGCACGAAGGTGAGCACCACCAGCCAGGGGGGCTCGCGGCGCGCGTCCGTCCTGTAGACCAGCAGGGCGAAGAGGAGCGCCGGGATGAGCGCCGGGAGCAGCCAGCGCAGCGTGGCCACGTCAGAAGTGGATGCCGAGGTGGGCCGTGGGTACGAAGCCGAAGCCGGCGCTGCTCCCCGACTCGTTGTAGAGCTGCTGCTCGGCGGCGGGCAAAAGGGAGATGTCGGACTGCGTGACGCCGGCGGGCAGGGGGACCTTCGGGCGCTGCAGGAAGAGGAACTGCAGCTCGGCGTCGATGCCGATGGAGATGGCCTTGGCCAGGTAGAAGTCGATGCCCACCATGGGCCCGACGTTGAACCCGTGGACGCTCACGCTGGAGGGGGTGTCGCCGGTCGCGACCGACACGGTCGACGAGTTGAGCGAGCCGACGAAGTTGTAGCCCCCGCGCACGCCGAAGTACGGATCGACGTGGCCCACGCGCGTGTGGAACGCGGCCTCCGCGCTGAGCTCCCAGAGATCGCCGATGCCGGAGAGCTGCAGGTCGCGCACCCGCACGCCGAGCGTGAAGAAGATGAGGCGGATGCCCGCCGCCGCGCCGAACGCCGGTCCGTTCGACGACGTCTTCTGCAGGCCGAGGGTGGTCGAGCTCAGCGAGTCGAGGCTGGCGATGGCGGCCCCCACGTCGGCGTTGAGGTACACCCACTCCAGCCCCAGGCCGCTGTCCTTGGCCTCCTCGTTGCTGGAGATGGCCGGGTTGCTGGTGGACGGCGTCGAGGACGCCGCCTGGCCGGACGCCGGATAGCCGGGGGGCGGCTCCAGCGACTGGGCGCTGGCGCGGGGGGCGGCCACCACGGCCGAGAAGACGACGGAGGCCGACACGAGCCAGGCGGGGGTGCGCGTCATTCTTGCTCCTGAGAAGTGAGGGGATCGCCGTCGGGGTCGGGCTCGTCCGTCACCGGGACGCGGTACTCCTCGTTCAGCCACCGGCCCAGGTCGACCAGCTTGCACCGGGGCGAGCAGAAGGGAAACGCCGCATTCGAGGAGCGCAGCGCGGCCGGCCGATCGCAGGTCGGGCAGCGGGACATCACCCCGGAGGATACTACTCCGCCGTCGCCTGCGCCTCCGGGGCGGGCTCCTCCCCGGCGACGGGCACCGGCGGCACCGGCTCGGGCGCCGGCACCTCGCGGACCTCGCACGCCCGCTCGAGGAGCTCGGCCACGTCGAGCTGCCGGATCTTCTCCTCGAGGCTCTTGCTCTTGATGCCGTCGGTCAGCATCGTCATGCAGAAGGGGCACGCGCTGGCGATGGTCTTCGCCCCCGTATCGAGCAGCTGCAGCGTGCGCTTCACGTTCACGCGGTCGGTGTTCTGCTCCTCCATCCACATCTGCGCGCCGCCGGCGCCGCAGCAGAGGCCGCGCTGCTTGGTCCAGTACTCGGGCTCGACCAGCTCGACCCCGGGGATGCGGCGCAGGATCTCGCGCGGCGGGTCGTACACGCCGTTGTACCGGCCGAGGTAGCAGCTGTCGTGGTAGACGACGCGCCCCTCGACCGGGTGCTCCGGGACGAGCTTGCCCTCGGCGAGCAGCCCCAGGAGAAAGTCGGTGTGGTGCACCACCTCGACCTTGAGCCCGAAGTCCGGGTACTCGTTCTTCAGCGTGTTGAAGCAGTGGGGGCAGGTCGTCACCACCGTCTTCGCGCCGCCCTGCTCCTTGTAGCCGTTGACCGTGGTGGCGTTGCCCTCGGCCAGCATGGCGAAGAGGAACTCGTTGCCCGCCCGGCGGGCCGGATCCCCCGTGCAGTTCTCCTCCTGCCCGAGGATGGCGAAGTCGACCCCGGCCTGCTTCAGCAGCCTGGCCGTGGCCCGCGCGATCTTCTTGGCGCGGTCGTCGTAGCTCGCCGCGCAGCCCACCCAGAAGAGCACCGGGGTGCCGGGCTTCTCGCTCATGGTCGGCACGCCCAGGCCGTCGCTCCAGGCCGACCGGTCCATGCGCGAGAGGTTCCACGGGTTGCCGTTGGACTCCATCCCCTGGAAGGGCTTGTTGAGCTGCTGCGGGAACTCGCCCTTGACCATGACGAGGTTTCTCCGCATCGCCACGATCTTGTCCACGTACGAGATGAGGACCGGGCACTGCTCCTCGCAGGCCCGGCACGTCGTGCAGGCCCAGAGCACGTCGGGGTGGATCACGTCGGAGACGAGGTTCACCGGCCGCAGCCCGCTCGGCTCCACCGCGGGGGCCGGGGCGGCGGCGGCCTCGCCCTCGCCCTCGGCCTTCGGCGGCGCCGCCTCCTCCTTCTTCTTCGCGTGCCGGTCGCGGTGAACGATCTCGTCCTCCCGCGAGTAGAGGTGGTCGCGCAGCGCCAGGGTGAGGTGCTTGGGGCTCAGGATCTTCCCCGTCCGGTGCGCCGGGCAGTTGTCCGAGCAGCGCCCGCACTCGGTGCACGTGTAGAAGTCGAGCAGCGCCTTCCAGGAGAAGTGCTCGATGCGAGCCACGCCGATGGGCAGCGCCAGGGGATCCGGCGCCTCCGCCGCGGCCCCCACCTTCTCCATCAGCTTCTCGGCGTTCTCCGCCATCGGCTCCAGGCGACCCGCCGCGTGCAGGTTGCGCGTGAAGACGTTGGGGATGGCCGTGATGACGTGGAAGTGCTTCGAGTGCGGCAGCAGGTTCATGAAGATCAGCACCAGCACCGAGTGCGTCCAGAACCCCACGTGAGACAGGACGATGAGCGTCCCCGGGGACATCGCGTGAAAGAAGACGGCGAAGAGGGAGCCGGCCGGCGAAGGCCACAGCGACCAGGTCCCCTCGAAGTGCTCGGCCCCCAGCGGCGCGACGATGTTCGCGATGGCCGCGCACTGCCGGGGCGTCGCCACGTGCGTCGCGGCCTCGCACAGCGCCGCCTTCTGCGAGGCCAGCACCAGCGCGGCGCCGTTGTAGGCCATGTCGGCCACCATCATCGTGAAGATGATGGCGATGATGAGCAGGCCCTCGAGCGTCAGCGCCATGCGCTTGGGCTTCGCGAAGAGGCGGTAGTAGAAGAAGACCAGCGTCCCCACGACGACGCCGGTCGCCGTGCAGTCCTTGAAGAACTCGTAGGTCGCCCCCAGGGGCTTGTCGGGCGCGAACAACCAGAGGTTGAACGGCGCGTAGAAGCCGCGCCCCCAGAGCATGAGCGTGTTGAGGAGCAGGACGACGAAGCCCGTGAAGATGAGCTTGTGAGCCCACCCGGCCGGGTTGTAGTAGTCCATTTTCTCCTGGCGGAACGCGTACCTCCAGGTGCCGCGAAGGCGGGCGGCGATGTGGTCGAGCCGGTTGGTGGGCTGGCCGATCTGCAGCAGCTGCCAGCGTCGGCTCGCCGACCACGTGAACATCGCGAAGGCCGCGAAGATGAGGGTCAGCATCGCCGTCGGGCTCATGGTCGAACCTTTATAGGGTCACGGCCGATCGCGTCAAACAGCTACCTTGGGCGCACACGCTGCTCATGGCCCTCACCGCCACCATCCACCACGTCGAGCTCACCCTCTCCGACGTGGACCGCTCCGTCTACGAGAGCCTCGATCTGCGCCTGGCGCGGCACCCCTCGGAGAGCGCGCGGTACCTGCTGACGCGCCTGCTGGCGTACTGCCTCTCCTACGAGGAGGGGATCGCCTTCAGCAAGGGCGGCGTGTCGTCGACCGACGAGCCTCCGGTCTCGGTGCGCGATCCCACCGGGGTGCTCCTCGCGTGGATCGACGTCGGCTCGCCCTCGGCCGAGCGCCTGCACAGGGCGTCGAAGGCCGCGCGCCGGGTGGCGCTCTACACCCACGTGGAGCCGTCGCTGCTCCGGCGCGAGGCCTCCTCGCGCGCCATCCACAAGGTGGAGGCCATCGAGGTGTGGCGCCTCGAGCCCGCGTTCCTCGACGCCCTGGAGCCGCTGCTCGAGCGCAGCATGAAGCTGGAGCTGGCCCGCAACGATGGCGGGCTCTACGTCACGGCCGGCGAGCGCGTCGTGGAGGGGGCCCTGTCGCGCGTCAGCCTGTTATGACTCGGACGTGGTCCGCCGGCTCTGCCTCCTCGCCCTCCTGGTGCTTGCCCTCTCCTGCAAGCGCGGCGCTCCTCCGCCGGCCCCGCTGGCGGAGTCGCCCGTGCCGGCGCCGCCGGGGCTGATCGCCGAGGGCACGCTCCGCGAGCCGGACGCCGTCTGGAGCCACGTGCAGAAGGGAAGCGCAGGCAGGCTCGCGGGCATGCCGGACAGCGCCGCGGGGGCGATCCTGTCGTGGGCGGGCGCGGACGTGACCCTCGGGCCGCTGGTGGTGGGGAGCCAGCCGTTCCACGTCGCGCTCGGCGACGCCCCCGACGGCCTGGCGTTCGCTGTGGCCATGAAGCTGAAGGACGTCGCGGCGGCGCGGAGCACCCTGGTGGACGGGGACGTCGCGCTGTACCGGGCCGAGGAGGCGGACGGGATGCTCCGGCTCGCGCCGCGCACGCCGGATCCGGCCGCTCACCCGGCGCTCGCGATCGCCGGCGCCGGCTACCTCGTCGTCGCCTCGACGCCGGCCGACCTCGCCACCCTCGGCGCCTACGCCGCGCGCACGCTGCCCGGCAAGCCGCCCCCCACGTCGGCGCTGGAGCTGCGCGCCGACCCTGCCGCGCTCGGACGGGCGGGCAAGAACGCGCCGGACTTCGCCGCGAAGGTCACCGGCATCCTCGCCGCCAGCGCGCGCGAGCTGCTGCCGCGCGAGGTGGACGCCGCTGCGTTCGCGGCGTGCTTCACGCCCGGCATCCGGGACATGGTCGCGGCGGCGGGCGATCTGGCGGAGGCGCGGCTCGACGCCGATCCGGGCGAGGGGCAGGTCGATACCGTGGCCGTCTTCGTGCCGAAGCCGGGCGACAGCGGGGCGAGGCGACGCCTGACCGCGATGCACCCGGCCGCCGCCTCCCCGCTGCTCGATGCACCGGCGGACGCCACCGCCGCGCTCTTCTGGAGCGACACCGCGCAGCTGCGCGCCGAGGACGCGAGCACGCTGGGCCCGTGCCTGGGAGCCGCGCTCGGGCCCATCCTCGGCACGGGCGGCGGCCCGAAGCTGGCCGAGCTGCTCGCCGCCTGGGCCCGGGGTCGGGGCGACTGGGAGACCGCGTCCTTTCTCGCGATCCCCTCGGTGGCAGGCCTCGTCGTGCGGGCCCCGGTGGCCGACGCCGCGTCGGCGTCGGGCTCGATCCGCGGCTTCGCCGAGCTGGCCTCGCAGCCTTCGGTGGCCGACGCTGTGCGCCGCCTGCTCCCGCTGAGGGCAGGCGCCGTCGAGCCCGTCGAGGTGCCGCGCGTCGGCAAGGCCTCGGTCGTGATGTTCCCCGGCCAGGCCCAGGTCTTCCACGGCCCCGGAGCCGCTCCCACGGCGGCGCCCGACCTCGCGCCCCCTGGTCTGGCGTGGGCGGTGGACGCGAAGGAGGCCGACCTCGGTCTCGGGCTGTCTCCGCAGGAGCTGCTCGCGCAGTCGCGTCCGACCGCGTCCTACCGCTCCCACGCGTCCGTCGAGCGGACCGTCGGAGCGCTCGGCGCCGACGCCAGCTTCGTGGCGATCCTCGCCCCGCCCGGCTGCTGCAAGGGCACCGCCCCCGCGGCCGCTCCGCTGACCTTCGCCTGGGGCCGCCGGGCAGGAAACGGCCGGGCCACCCTGACCCTCGGCGACCAGCTCCTCGGCCAGATCCTCGCGCGGCTGACCGGGCCGTAGCGCCCCGCCACACGAGCCTTCGACATTCGACTCTCGCCGCATCTTGCGCGCCCCCGAACCCCTCCCGCCCGCCCCCGCGGGGGAGGGCGGGGGTGGGGGCGAGCGAGAGCAGACCCGTTCACCGGGATCGCGCCGTCGACTCGAGCGCTTCCCACACGCGGGCGGCCACCTGCTGGCTGGCCTCGGCGTCGACGCTCGCGTGCGGGAAGACCCCCGCGACGGGACCGAGGCCGATGCGGGCGAGCTCCTGCGCGTTGCTGCCGGTGGAGTCATCCGCCACGGCGGGCGCGGACAGGACGAGGGCCGAGACCACGACGCCCGCCGCGCGCGCGGCTCGCAGACACGCGCCGACGTCGTGCAGGACCCCGAGCCGGTCGGGCGCCACGAGGACCACCCGCGCGGGGAGCAGGCACTCGACGAGCTGCACGTTGGTGAGGGCGTCGCCCAGCGGCGAGAAGAGCCCGCCGGCCGACTCGACGAGGACGAACCCGGCGTCGCGCCCCAGCTCGTCCGCGCGTCGGCGGATCGCCGCGAGCTCGATGGGAGGCCCCTCCTCGCGGGCGGCGAGGTGAGGTGACACGGGCTTCCGGTAGGCGAAGGTGGGGTGCACGTACGGCGAGCCCAGCGCGGCGGCGTGCCGCTCGGCGTCCTCGCATCGCCCTGTGACCCCCGTCGCGACCGGCTTGTACGCGGCGCCGCGACGGCCCTGCCCGCGTGCGTACGAGAGCAGGCAGGCGGAGACGTGGGTCTTGCCGATCTCGGTCCCGGTCCCCACCACGACGATGCGCGAGGTCACCCCGTCCCCTCCACTACGCCCACTGCATCCGGTAGCTCACGGTGCCCGGCGCGCGGGCCCGGGTCTTCTCCGTGATGTAGGACTTCGTGCAGAAGAGCTCCGTCACGCCCATCACCAGCCCGCGCAGGGCATGCCGGAAGTAGCGCGAGTCGTTGAGACGGAAGGCCACGAGCTCGAGGCGCGCCTCCTTCGGTCCCACCTTGACCACGCGCACGGCGCCGCCGTCGTAGGCGCGCTCCCAGAACCGCTGGAAGTACGGGTACACCGTCCAGGGCGTCATCCCGCCGGCCTTCGCCATACGCACCAGCGTGCCCATCAGCGTCCCGCGGGTCTTGTCGAAGGTCATGCGGCCGTTGGCGACCTGCTGGTCGACGGGCAGGTTCAGCGCCTCGCACGCCTCGTAGTGCGAGAACGCCACCTCGATGGGGATCCACGCGCCCGCGACCGCGTCGAGGAGGACGTCGCGGCTCGGCGCGGGGAGAAGCGCCGTGTACTCGTCGAAGCGCCCGGCCTCGCGGATCGAGGCGATGGACGCGAGCAGGATGGTGCTCCGGGCATTGCGCGCGGCGACGACGGGAGTGGGGAAGGGGAGAATGACCTCTTCTTCCGGGGAATTCACTACCCCTCACGATACACCGGCGACCGCTTCTCCGTGTGCGCTTGGTGCTACCGTTCCTCGCGCCATGACCCCCGCGAGCCTTCGCACCCTCACCGCCGTCCTCGTGGCCTGCGCATCCGCATGTGGCGGGGAGGTGACCGGCACCGGCGCAGACGGCGGCTCCCTGGTCCCGAAGGCGAACGGGGGTGACGGCGCGGCCCCGTCCTCCGACGCTGCGTCCGCGACGGACTCACCGGGCATCGACGCACCCACGGTGACGTCCGAAGCCGGGGTCACGTGCACGGGTGGGCCGGGCGGCGGCAGCGGCGGAGGCGGCTCGTGCCAGCTCCAGGTCTCCGAGACGTGCAGCGACGGCACGACCTACAGCGTCTCGTGCAGCTGTCCCGAGGCGACCTGCTCCTGCACCCAGACCTCCGCGCAGAGCGGGTCGTCGGGAGGCGGGCTCCCCTTCAGCGGATGCTCCGACAGCTGCGGGCCGACCAGCGTCAGCCTCGCCTACCAGGCCTGCGGCTTCCCCCAGTGAGCCGTCACTGGCAGGCCGTGGCGCACGTCACGTAGGCCACGCAGTCCGTGTCCTTCTCGCAGGCGGTGGACACCTCCGTGTAGCACTCCCCCGGATCGGCGGCCGTTCCGGTCGCGTCGGTCAGGCACTTGTCGCAGGTGGCGTCGGGCAGCGACTTGGTCCCGCAGGTGCTGGCGCAGGCGCCCACGCCGAGATCCGAGCCGTCCGCACCGCCGTCCGCTGCGCCTGCGTCGACCGGTCCGCAGACCGACGGCTTGCACGCGCAGGTCAGCTCGGCGACGACGAGCTTGTCGTAGCCCGTCGCGAAGCTCGTCCTGCAGCACTGCCGGCAGGTGGCCCCCGTGCCCGTGCACCCTGCGTCCGCCCCGCCTTCCGCCGTGCCCGTGTCGGCACCCGAGGGACCGTCCCCCGTCGGGCTGTCCCCAGAGGGCGCATCTCCGGCGCCTCCTTCGCTCGAGGCCTCCACCGTGCCGTCCGTCGCCGCGTCGGGGGAGTTGCCGCCGGCCCCGACGTTCGCGCTGGTCCCGCCACAGCCGGAGCCGCACGCACACACCACCAGCCAACCGCCCGCCGCACACCACATCCACCGGAGCGACATGATGGCCATTAAAGCATATCGATTGACGGACGCCGCGAAGGTGAGGCCAACTGCACAGTAGGCCTTCTCGCGTCGTGCGGGCGAGGCGGAAAGGGGACCATGATTTTCCTACTCTCCATCCTCGTGCTCTGGGGGAGCACGCTGGGCATCGTCGCGCTCGACAAGTCGATGCGCACCAAGAAGGTCGCCGCCGACGGAGTCCCCGATTTCGGCGCGGAGCCATCGTGGGGTGTCCTCACCGCCATCTGCATCCTGTTCAACATCGCGGCGCTGCCTTACTACTTCTACTCGACGCGCCGCTCGGCGCTGTGGGGGCTCGTCGGGTTCGGCGCCTTCCTGGGGTGCTTCGTGCTCATGGTCATCATCCAGACGCTGGGCGCCCTCGCTCACATCCACTGACGCCCGTGCGCGGCCTGCTCCTTCTCGCGCCGCTCGTCGTGGCCGTGGCCTGCGGGGGCGGGCACTCGTCGTCCAGCTCCCCGTCGGGCTCGAGCTCCGGCTCGGGAAGCTCGGGCGGCTCGGGGTCGGGCGGCGGGAGCTCGGGCGGGGACGACGGGGGCAACGCGACGGGGTACGACGGCGCGGCGCCTCCGCCTCCGGTCGCGACGTGCACCCCTGCGGCCCAGCCGGTCGACACCTCCAAGCCCACCACCGTCGTGGGCAACGGGTCTGCGGCGAGCTGCACCGAGCAGGCGCTCGACGCCGCCGTCGCCGCGGGCGGCATCGTCACCTTCGACTGCGGCGCCGCGCCCGTCACCATCACGGTCACCTCCGAGGTGAAGGTCACCAAGGACACGACCCTCGACGGCGCGCACCTCGTCACCCTGAGCGGCGGCAAGTCGACGCGCATCATGCACATCATGAGCGCCTGGAACGTCGCGACCCCGCTCCTGACCGTGCAGAACCTGACCTTCGCCGACGGCTACACCACCGACGTACCCAACACGACCTCGACCACCGAGGGCGGCGCGGCGATCTTCGAGGACGGCGGGTCGCTGACCGTCATCGACTGCACCTTCACCGGCAACCAGTGCGCGTCGAGCGGGGAGGACGTGTCGGGCGGCGCCATCAACGGTCAGGGTGTGGGCACGCTCATCGTCGAGGGGAGCGTCTTCACCGGCAACAGCGGCTCGAACGGCGGCGCGATCGGCACCCAGGACGAGACGGTGACGGTGTCCAACAGCACGCTCATCGGCAACAGCGCCACCGGGACGGGGGGCAACCCGGGCAACGGGGGCGACGGCGGGGCCATGTCCTACGACGGCGCCCACGTCCCGTGGACGATGTGCGGCGACACCTTCTCCCAGAACCACGCCAACGCCGCGGGCGGCGCGATCTTCCGGGTCGCCTACAACGACGAGCCGGTCAACATCGACCGCTCCACCTTCGACGGCAACTCGGTGGACGCCACGACCGGCAACGCGGGGGGCCTCTACCTCGAGTACGCGACCATCACCATGACCGGCACCACCATCTCGCACAACTCCGCCAACTTCGGCGGCGGGATCTGGATCGGTCACGACGCCATCGCCGCCCTCACCAACGACACCATCGCCGACAACACGGCGAACATGGGAGGCGGTGTCTGGTTCGCCGGCGGGGTGACGGGGACGCTGCTCAACGTCACGGTGTCGGGCAACGCCGGCAACGGCATGGCGGGGGGCGACACGGGCGTCATCCTCCAGAACACGCTCGTCTCCGGCAACACGCACGGCGACATGGAGGGCGAGGCGCAGTGCGATCACACGCACGGCGGCGCGGGCGTCAACATGGAGAACCCGCTCGACCCGAGCTCCCCGTGCACGTCGTCGGTCGTCGTGGCCGATCCGCAGCTCGGGCCGCTCCAGAACAACGGCGGCGTGACGGCGACCATGGCCCCCGCCGCCGGCAGCCCCGCCATCGGCCAGGGCACCGGCTGCCCTGCGACGGATCAGCGCGGCCAGCCGCGCAAGACCCCCTGCACGCTCGGCGCGTACGAGGTGGAGTAGCGCGCCGGCCGGCTTGCCTCCGAAGTGGCCGCGCTGGCTGGATGCCCCGCCGCTCTCCCCGTGGCGACGTGAAGCGTCAATATTTCGCCGGCGCGCTCGGATTGCGCACCGGGGCGCGCAGACACGGCCGGCATGGCCACAGGATTCGCCCTGCGAGGCGGCACGCGCGCTGCAGCGAAGGCCGGGCATGACCGACGTGCAGCGCGACCCCCTGCCGGAGCCCGAGGCCTATCCGCACCACGCACCGGTCGAGACGCGCCTGCGGTTCGTCCTGCCCTTCGCGGTGCTCGCCCCGTCGTCGCACAACACGCAGCCCTGGCTGTTTCGCATCGAGGGCGACCACATCGACCTGCTCGCCAACCGCACGCGCGCCCTGCCGGTCGTCGATCCGGACGATCGCCAGCTCGCCATCAGCTGCGGGGCCGCGCTGCACCACCTGCGGACCGCGCTGGCAGCGTGCGGTGAGCGGGTCGAGGTCAAGCTCCGGCCGTACCCGGGCATCGTCGACGTGCTCGCCCGCGTCGCCGCCCGCGGCAAGACCGAGCCGGACAGCCTGGCGCTGGAGAGGCTCGCGGCCGCCGCGCGACGGCGGACGACGCGCTACCCCTTCCAGCCGACCACGGTGTCCACGCGCGCCATCGACCGGGTGTGGGAGGCCGCCCGGGCGGAGGGCGCGGAGCTCCACGTGCTCGAGGAGGACGTGAAGAACGCGGTGGTGAAGCTCGTGGTCGAGGGCGATCACGAGCAGATGGCCGACCGCTCCTTCCGGCGCGAGCTCGCGTCCTGGATGCACGGCAACCGCACGGGACACCGCGACGGCATGCCGGGGTACGCGCACGGTCTGGGGGACGTGCTGGCCGCGGTCGGGCCGGCCGTCGTGCGCACGTTCGACCTCGGCAAGTCCCAGGCCGCCAAGGACGTGGAGCTCGCGGAGCACTCGCCCATCCTGGCCCTCCTGGCGACGCGGGGCGACACGGTGCTCGAGTGGCTGGACACGGGACAGGCGCTGTCGGCGCTGCTGCTCGACGCGACCAGCGCCGGCCTCTCGGCGTCGTTCCTCAACCAGCCCATCGAGGTGCCCGCGCTCCGGGTCGAGGTCGCGAACCTGTTCGCCCCGGGCACCGTACCGCAGCTCCTGCTGCGGCTCGGAGCGTACGCGGGCGAGCCGCCGCGCTTGACGCCGCGGCGGCCGGTCGAGCAGGTGCTGCTGAAGTAGCGCGCCTCAGCGCACCAGCGCCAGGCGCGGATCACGCACGAGCTCGCCCGTGTAGATCGCGCTCGGGAGCACCTCGCACTCGGCCCAGCAGCCCGGGCACGCGTCGACCCAGGCGCGAGCCCGGGAGGCCTGCTCGCCGTGCCACACGCTGGCCAGCGAGTCGACCGAGAGGTTCCCCACGGTCTGCGTGTTGAACTGGCAGACGGGGACGCGGCCGTCGGGCAGCAGGCGCAGGTGGCTGCGCAGGGCCACGCACGGGGGGCGGGCGGCGGCGCCTGCACCGCCGCGCAGCCGCGCCAGGAGCCCGCGCAGGTAGTAGCGCTTGGCCAGGCGGCGCGCGGCGCTGGTCATGGTGCTCGTGCGCGCCAGCTCCCGCTCGACGAAGCCGGCGACGTCCGCCCCGGCCAGCCTGGGGTGCAGCGGATACCCGACCGGGACGATGAGGTGCTCGGCGCGCTTGCCGCGCAGCTTGAGGCCGTACATGGCCGAGTCGGCGTAGGCGAGCACCGACTGCACGTCGACCTTCATGGGGGCGAGATCCGCGTGCAGGCGGTCGGCGTCGGCCACCGACTGCTCCGAGATCACGGTGTGGTTGACGCTCACGTCGAGGCCCAGCTCCTGCCGCAGCGCGGCCAGGCGCCGCACGGTGGTCAGGGCGGTGTCGTAGGTGACGCGCGGCCCTCGGCTGGCGTCGTGCTCCTCGCGATGCCCATCGAAGGAGACCAGGAAGGCCAGCCGGCGCGGGGAGGCGAAGCGCCGCGCGAAGGCGACCACGCGGTCGGGCATGGACCCGTTGGTGGTGACGTGGAGCACGCGCGGCCGCGACGCGCGCATCACCGCCGCCGCGACGTCCTCCAGGTCCTCGCGCAGGAAGGGCTCGCCGCCCGTGATGCGCACGACGTCCAGCCTTCCCAGCCCGGCGAAGACGCGCTCGACGTCGGCGGGGGACATCTCGGTGCCCGGCTTCACGCGCCACGAGTCGCACATTCCGCAGCGCGCGTTGCAGCGGTAGGTCACCAGGTACGTGCACCACGAAGGAGGGGGGACCTCGCCCAGCCGGTTCGCGAGGATCGACCGGACCAGCGCCAGCAGCCGCTTCACGCCGGTTCCCAGGCGCGGCGCACGGCCCAGCTCCTCGACCCGCGGAGCTCTCGCGCGAACCCCTCGATCGCGCAGAGCGCCTCGGCGCGGCCGTCGCGCACCGCGCGCCCCATGGTGGCCCGGTAGCCCTCCGCGGAGGCGAGGAAGTCCGCGATGACCGGCGCGTCGACGTCGGCGTGGTGCACGCGGCGTCCGATGCCGAGGCGCTCGACGGCCGCCGCGTTCAGGCGCTGCTCGACCGTGTGCTCCGGGGTGACCAGCATCGGCTTGCCGTGCCAGACGGCCTCGCCCACGAGCTGGTTGCCCGCCGTGCTGAAGACCGCCCGGCAGCTGGCGAGGTCGTCGAGGAAGCGCTCGTTCGAGGGGGCGCGGTACGACAGCCGCCCGTCCTCCCCGCGCCGGTCGGTCCCGTAGACGACGACCGGGATGTCGAGCGACCGCAGGGCGGCGTCGATCCGGGGCGTCAGCTGCCACGCCCCCCGGTTCAGGTAGACCAGCAGGTGCTCGCCGCGCGTGGGCCGCCGGGCCAGGACCTCGGGGCGGAGGATGGGGCCCACGAAGCGCACGCGGGCGTCGCGGACGCCGCCCTCGTAGAAGCTCGACACGATGATGCGATCCGGCCGCCCCATCAGCGCGCGGTAGGCGAGCACGTCGCGCAGCGAGCGCAGGCGATCGTGCCAGGGGATGGGCGGGCGGCAGTAGGCGAGGATGCCGAAGTGATCGAAGCTGATGCGGGGAACGCGGAGCCTCGCGGCGGCCGCGTGGGACCAGGGCTCCGCATCGCACAGCGCGACGTCGGGGCGGAAGTCCCGGACCACGCGCTCCACGTCGCGGTAGAGCGGGCCCCCGAAGAGCACGTCGGCCACGTGCCTGGCGTTCTCGCCGAAGGTCCGGGAGATCGAGCGCCTCCCGTCCGCCCCGTATTCGTAACGGAGCGTGGGTACGCGCACGACCGGGTGCCCGGGCGCGATGGCGTCGTAGGCGTCGCCGCCGGCGAGCAGGACGACGTCGTGACGCTTGCGAAGCTCGGGCAGCACGCTCAGCGCCCGCGTCGCGTGTCCGCGGCCATACCCGAAGACGCCATAGAGGATACGCATGGAGGCCTCCTTCTGGACGACGTTCGGGAGGGGAAGCTACGGGAGCCGGACGGCTGTTGCGCGGCGGCAGCGAAACCTTTTGACGTCGACGACGCTCAGTCGCCCCGCTCGAGGTGCCGGTGGATCCGCTGCGCCAGCCAGGCCCGGAATCGCTTCGGGCTGCACGGCTGGTTCTCCTCGTCCGCGTCGCCCGAGCCCGTCACCGACATGGCCAGCAGGGCCAGCGCCGGCAGGAGCACCGTGAAGTAGGTGTCCTCGAAGGTCGGCTCCGGCTCCTGGCCGCGCCGGAGCTCCACGCGAACGGCGTGCACCGCTCGCGCCAGCCCCTCGATGCGGAGGGCCTCCATCGTCGGCGCGTAGCCCGAGAGCGCCAGCCACAGGAACGCGCGGCCGTGGCCGCGGCGGCCCAGGGCCTCGAAGCATCCGTCGAGGATGGCGGTCACCTGCTCGGGTCCTCGCGCCGAGCTGCGGACGGCCTCGAGCAGTCCCGCGTGCAGGGAGTCGAGCGCGCGCGCCACCACGGCCTCCACCAGCCCCTCGCGGCTCCCGAAGTGATGCAGCACCGTCGGGTGCGAGAGGCCCACGTCGGCGGCGACCTCCTGCAGGCGGATGCCCGCGGGTCCCGAGGCTACGAGCCGTCGCTCGGCGGCGTCGAGGATGGCGGTGCGCGCCTCCTCTGCCGTCCGGCGCCTGCGGACCTCCGGGCGCTTCGGTGCCTTCGGCTTGCGGGCCATGCATCGACGTGACTACCACGACTGTTGACAATCCTGTAGGCAGCGCTATCTACAATATTGTCAGCGAACGGGAGGCTTGCTGCCATGATGGATACGATGCTCCCCCACTTCGACCTGCCCCGCGCGGGACGCGCCCTCGCGGCCTTGCTCCGTGACCCGGACGATCTGCCGCAGGTCTTCACCCTCATCGACTCGATCTCGGGGACGGCGCCTCACCGGCTGCTCTTCGCGTTCCGCCGCTCGGAGAGCGGCAAGCGCCTGCTCCGCGACCGACCGGACATTCTCCCCCTCCTGGCCGACCGCGCCGCGCTCCGCGCCCTGCCGGAGGGCTCGCTCGGTCGCGCCTATCTCGATTTCGTGGAGAGCGAGGGCATCTCTGCCGAGGGCATCAAGAGCGCGAGCGAGGGGCACGTCGCGGCGCCGCGGCGCGCCGAGTTCCTCTTCCTGAACCAGCGCATGCGCGACACGCACGACCTCTGGCACGCGGTCACCGGATACAAGGGGGACGTGCTGGGCGAGCTGTCGCTGCTGGCCTTCACCCTCGCGCAGCACTGGAACACGGGCGTGGCCGTCATCGTCGCGGCGGCGTTCTTCAAGGGGTTCGGGCAGGTCGAGACGCAGGTCATCCGCGAGGGCTTCCGCCGTGGCCGCAAGGCCGCGTGGCTGCCCGCGCAGGAGTGGGAGTCCCTGCTGCCCTTGCCCCTCGAGGAAGTGCGCGCGCGCCTGCGCGTCGGCGCGCCGCCGGTCTACACCCCGCTCCGCACCCAGGAGCTCCGGGCGCTGGGCATGATCTGACGCCCGTCAGCCCGGGCCGCCGTCCGGTGCTGCGCCCTCCGACGCGGCGCCTTCCGGCTCCGCGTCCCCGCCGTCCTCCAGCTCCCAGCAGTCCGCGTCCCCGCCCGCCGCGCAGATCGACGCCTGCCCTCCGTTGCACCCGGGCTGGCAGTTCGGGTTATTGCTCGTGCCCGACGTCGGACAGCAGTAGTTCTCCGGGCAGTTGGCCGGTTGCTGGCAGGAGAGCCCCGACCCGCACTCGTCGTGACTGAGGTCGGGATTGCAGCGCTCGCCCTCGTTGCCGACGTTGCACCCGCCGCCCCCCGCGAGCGCGAGGACGGCGGCCAGGGCGAAGAGGGGAATTCCGATTCGTGAATACGTGGAGTTCATGGCTCTTCGTGTCTCCCTAGAAGCGCAGCAGCATGGCCACGATGATGCGCGAGTCGCTCTTGACGAGGTCGGGCCTCCAGCCCGTGGGGACCGTCGTCGTCGAGTAGCCGTCGGGTGAGGTCACGCCGCCGTGACCGGCGAAGTAGTTCGTGTCGGCCTGGCGGTGGTTGTACTCGACGTCGTAGGTGATGAGCTCGTTGGGCATGTACTGGATGCCCCCCTCGTAGTCGAAGGCGTTGAACGTGGTGCCGGGGTTCAAGCTGAAGTACTGCTGCCCCGGCTGGTTGTACTCGACGCCCTGGATGCTCAGCGGCTGGAACGGCGACGCGATGCCGGTCGGTGCGAGCACGAGGTAGCGCCCCGGGTTGTTCATCATCCCGCCGCCGATGGTGAAGGCGAAGTTGTCGGTGATCCAGACGCGGTTGTAGGCCATCCAGCTGAGGAAGTGCTGCTCGCAGGGGCTGGAGATGGTGCACGAGGCGCCGGTCCCGCTCGCGTCGTGGTGTCCGCCGAAGGGCGTCACCCCGTCGCCCTGCTCGCCCCCGATGTCGCCGGTGATCGAGAACGCGGCGCGCTTGAAGTACTTCTTGTTGTTGTCCTGGTAGTAGCGGACCAGCAGGCTGTTGTCGCTGTGGAAGCGCATGCGCCCCGGGTTGTCCTGCGTGTCCCACCCGACGTAGTCGTTGGAGAGGACCGACAGCCACTCGACGGGCCGGTAGAGGATCTGCGCGCCGAAGCCGGGCATCTCGTTGAACTTGCCATACGTCTGCCAGCCGTTGATGAGCCAGGGCTCGATCTTCAGCTTGTCGCTGGGGAAGATCTGCAGGCGAAGTCCGTTGAAGAACCACGGGGTGTTGTCCGAGGTGTACGACGGCAGGTACATCCAGTTCTCGAAGTTGTCGTACGAGAACAGACCGACGTAGGACATGAAGATGCCGGCGTCGAGGTTGATGCCGTGCAGCGCGTCCCAGTGGTATCCGCCGTAGGCCTCGCTCACGTACCGCAGCGCGGTCTGCAGGTCGAACTGGCCGCGCATGGTGCTGCCGTCGTTGCGCGGGACGAGCGTGGAGCGCACCCCGTACTGCGTCATGAGCCGGCCGCGCGCGTTCTCGTAGTGGAAGTCGCCGCCGAAGCCCATGAACGCGAGGGTGATCTCGTTGTTGCGCGACAGCGCCGTGGAGCCGACGACGGTGTTGTCGATGGGCATGTTCTGCGACGCCGTGTAGTTGACGTCGACCAGGAACTCCGGCGTGAAGTACGGCGTGTCGAGCACGGCCTTGTGCGCGCGGTTCGAGCCGTTCAGCCACGTGAAGTCGCCGTAGGCGAAGGGCTCGCTGGCCTTCTCCTCGGCGGGCGCGACGGGCGTCTGTGCCGCGCTCGGCGCCGCGGGCGGCGCAGGAGGAGCCGGCGGGGGCGCCGGCGGCGCCGGGCGAGGCGGGGGCGGAGGCGCCGGCGGCAGGGCAGGAGGCGGCGGAAGCGGTGCTGGCGGGGGAGGCTCCTGCGCGTGCACGAGCGTCGGAACGAAGAGCGACGCGACGAGCGAAGCGGTGAAGCCGTATCGACGGACGCGGGTCATCTTGGGACGATCTCCAACTGGCGTGACCGCACCACTGCATGGTGCGGGCCGTTCACGTGGCGGTTGCCGGACGCAACCCTACACACGCGGAGATCAACGCGCCGTAAAGACCGAGACCGCAGACGTTAAAATAAGATCAATACGAAACACGTCAGAAATGATGCCGGCCTGCGCAGGAAACGCCGCCGGTGCCTAATGCTCGTCAATGCGGCTCACGCGTCACGGCAAAGCGCTTCGTCCGCTCCAGCACCTCGTGCGCGGCGGAGATGTCGTCGGTCCCGACCTGCACCACGAACCCGTCCTTCTCGGAGTCGACGTCGATGTCGAGCCACGCACCCGCGAGCGCGTACGGATCGTCCACGAGAGGGGACGCGGAGCCGAGCACGACGCGCGACTCGTGGCACTCCAGGCTGCGGGCGATGGACTCGCGCGACATCGCCGCGATGGGGTGCAGGTGGATGCGCGCTCCGCGGAGTCGCGCCTCGCGGTTGCCGGGGCCCGACTCCAGGTAGGAGTACGCGGGCTCGACGGTGTCGATGGCCGAGGGGGATCGGAGCGAGGCCGTGGCCTCCTCGGTGAAGGCTGCGCAGTGCTTCGCGACGTCCTGCGCGCGCTCGGCGGGCGTGTGGGTCTGGGGGATGAAGAAGCTGCACCCGCCGGGGAGCAACAGGAAGAAGGGAAGGAGCCGTCGTGCGCGCATGGACCGTGGTCCCTTATCACGGCGGACGCCCTGCCCGAGGCCGGTCCCGGCCGTCTTGATCCTTTCCTAATGCATTCGGCCTCCATCCTGATCACTTCTTGACGCGGTGCGCTTTATGAAGAGAAACGTGAAGACCTTCTCCTCCATGCTGGTGCTGGTGCTCGCCTCGTTCGGCGGCACGGCTTGCGCCACGGCGAACAAGGTGCACGCGCCGTCCGTTCCCACGCCGACCTCCGACTGGGCGGCGGATGTGTGCGCCGGTCTGCCCGAGGCCGAGCAGGAGCGCCCGTCCTTCCTGCGGGCCGAGGGCATCGAAGGCGTCCACGCCGTGCTGGCGGAGCCGATGGCCGAGCGGTCGAGGTCCGAGCTCCGGGGAGCCGAGATCGTGCTTCGCTCGAGCACGACCGTCACCGAGCCCTGGGTCGCGCGGGTGCTGCGCTGCCACCTGGCCGATCCGGTGGCCGTGGCGCTCGGGGGCCAGTTCGAGAACCCGCTCGTCGTGGGCACGCCGACTGTGTCGCTCAACCGGACGGGGGACCGCGTCACGCTGCGCATCGTGGGGCGGGGTACGGCACAAGGAGAAGAGATCCTGCGGCGCGCCGAGCAGCTCAGGCACTCCCGGTAATAAACTGCCAGGAGATCCGGCACCTTCCTTGCTACGTCCTCCTGCAGGGCGTATGTTTCGGCAAGGTTTCACGGGCGACAATCGCGTCCGGAGGTGCAGCATGAGCAAGATTCGTCTCGCGTGGATGGTGGCTGGTCTGGCATCCCTCACCGCCGCCTGCGCAGCTCGCCCGGAGGCGAACGTGAAGGCCGCGGCCGCCGAGCAGCTGCAGTGCGACCGGTCCTCGGCGTCGGGTGACGACGTGCGCATCCTCCAGCAGACGACGGTGCTGAGCGCAGGGCCGCTCTACTCGCACGTGATCACCAAGGACAGCAGCGACAACCGCATCACCGGGGCCAAGCTCCTCGTTCGCGCGCCCGAGGGTGTGTCGACGGACCGGCTGACGCGCGTGCTCCAGTGCCACAGCGCGCAGGTACTCCTCGGGCAGGTCGATCCCTCGCGCTTCGCCGACGAGCCCTACTGGCTGCCCAACACGTGGCTCGACATCGACGTGAAGTCGGAGAACGGGAACTTCCTGGTCGTGCTGCGCGCCGACAACATCCCCGACGGACTCCAGGTCCTGCACCGCGCGACGGCGTTCGTGGACACGCACCACGCGACGGTCGATCCGTGATGCGGGGCTGAGGGCGGCCCGCCCGCTCGTCGCCCCATTCGCGAGGAGAGACCACGCGGCGCCATCCTGGTCAAGGGCGGGCTTCCCGCGCGTGCCGGCTCGCGACCCAGGCCCTCGCGCTGCTGACGTCGTCGAAGTACGCGACCGGGTAGACCGGCGCGATGACCACGGCCGCTGCGCGAGTCAGCGTCCGCTCGGCCGGGCCGTGGGCGACAAAGGCCAGTGACGCGATGATCGGCTTGAGGTCGAGGGCTTTGCGGCAGGCGGCGAGGAACACGTCGAGCGGGATCGAAACGGCGGGCGCCAGCTCTGCGATGATGTGGACACGCTCACCGCGCGCCCTGGCGGTGCGTGTGACCTGTTCCGCCCAGGCGACGCCATCGCGCCCCCCGATCGGTGAGTCGATGCGGATGACGACGACGTCGTCCGCGCTCTGAACATCGACGCCCACTGCCACGCCCCCTGGCCGGAGAGTATGCGACCGCGCGGAGTATGGCGATGGCGCTCGACTCGGGCGCGCCGGGATGTCCCTTCCAGTCGGTTGGTAGGCGATCCCGCAGGTCACGACGGCAATCGCCGAGAAGCGGACATGGCACGAGGTCGTCGCCGGGGAGAGCCATCTCCAGCTCCTCGGCGGTGGCGCCCCACCCGATCACTCTGCCTCGAAGCCGCATTCTCCGCCGCACTCACACGGAGCGCCCTCGCCCGTGTCCGTCGTGCGGGCTTGCCGCACCTGCAGGTGAACGTTGGAAACATCCTGGCCGCCCTCGGCGCAGGGACATCGTGGTTCCTGTCGACGACGACTGGGTGCCTGCAAACCTTGCATGCCGGGGCCACGTCGACGAGGCTCCCGGCTGACCTCAGCGGGCGACGCCCTGGCAGGCGTCCGCCCGACACGGTGTGGCGGGGACTGCAATCGTCGCGACGAGAAGGTACTTCAGGATGGCGTGGGTGCGCATACGAGAGTCCATTCCTTGTTAGTCCTGGTGCGCCCCTGGGCATGAGAGCAGACAGTTGCGCTGGTCCTGGGCGCACCTGGTCTCACTGCGACCAGCAGCAAAGCACCGGTTGTCGAGCTGCGTACACGCGCTCGAGCACGCCTGACCCTCCGGCGTGGCGGGTACGGTGACGCCGCCGCCACAACCGCTGAGTGCGAGAGTGAGGGCGAGTCCAGTCGAGGCGTATCTGCGAAATAGAGTGTTGCTCATGAATTTGATGCTCGGGCAGGTCGGGTGGATCGCTCGCGCGAGCCACGTCTTGTCCAGTCGGTGCGCAACATAGACGGAGTCGCATCAATATTGGGTAAAGACCACGGCATTCGTCGCTTGAAATCGTTGGCGCGCGGAGTCCCTTCCGGCGAGGCTCATCGCTCGTCTTCCCGCCTTCCTGTGAATCCTCATCATGGCGCGCCCAGCTCAAAGCACCGTGCTGAGCCTCACCCCGGCCCCCCATCCCCCGCCGCCTGCCCCCCGCTCTCCCCGCCCTCCTCCAGCTCCCAGCAATCCGCGTCGCCGCCGGCGGCGCAGATGGACGCCTGCCCCCCGTTGCACCCGGGCTGGCAGTACGGGTTGCTGCTCGTCCCGGACGTGGGGCAGCAGTAGTTCTCCGGGCAGTCGACCGGCTGGGTGCACTTCAAGCCGCTGTTGCACTCGTCGTGGCTGAGATCGGGGTTGCAGCGATCGCCCTCCGCGCCCTGGCTGCAGCCGGTGGCGAGGGCGGCCGCCGCGACCAGGACGACGAGGGAAGTGCCGATACGGGAGAAGAGGGTGCTCATGTCGGTCTCTGTTGTTCAGAATCGCAGGAGAAGAGCGGCGATGACCCGGTTGTCGGTCTTCGCGAGATCGGCTCGCCAGCCGGGCGGGACGGGCGTCGTGATGTAGCCGTCGGGCGAGGTCACGCCGCCGTGGCCGGCGAAGTACGGGTCGGCGGACTGCCGGTGGTTGAGCTCGAGGTCCCACGTCGTCATCTCGTCGGGCATCCACTGGATGCCGGTCGAGAAGTCCCACGCGTCGAAGGTCGTGCCGGGGTTGAGGCTGAAGGCCTGCGGGCCGGGGAGCGTGTAGCTCAGGCCGTCGGCGCTCAGCGTCTGGTACGGCGAGGCCACGCCGGTCGGCGGAAGCACGAGGTAGCGACCGGGGTTGTGCATCATCCCGCCGCCGGTGGTCCACGCGAGGTGGCCGTCGTCGAACCAGAAGCGGTTGTAGGCCATCCAGCTCAGGAACTGCTGCTGGCAGGGGCTGGCGGTGGTGCAGAGCAGCGGGTTGTTCGTGTGCTTGCCGCCGAACGGGGTGACGCCGTCGCCGTTCTCGCCGCCGATGTCGCCGGTCAGCGAGAAGGCCGCGCGCGTGAAGAACCCTTCTGGTCGGGGACGTTGAAGTACCGGACCTCGATGCTGTTGTCGCTGTGGAAGCGCATCCGGCCCGGGTTGTCCTGCGTGTCCCAGCCGACGTAGTCGTTCGAGTTGAAGTGGAACCACTCGACGGGGCGGTAGAGGATCTGCGCGCCGAAGCCCGGCATCTCGTTGAACTTGCCATACGACTGCCAGCCGTTGATGAGCCAGGGCTCGATCTTCAGCTTGTCGCTGGGGAAGATCTGCAGGCGCATCCCGTTGAAGAACCAGGGTGTGTTGTCCGACGTGTACGACGGCAGGTACATCCAGTTCTCGGCGTTGTCGTACGAGAACAGGCCGACGTACGACATGAAGATGCCGGCGTCGAGGTTGACGCCGTGGAGCACGTTCCAGTGGTAGCCGCCGTAGGCTTCGCTGACGTACCGGAGCGCGGTCTGCAGATCGAACTGGCCGCGCATGCTGCTCCCGTCGTTGCGCGGGACGGCCGTCGCGCGCATCCCGAACTGGGTCATGAGGCGTCCGCGGGCGTGCTCGTAGTGGAAGTCGCCGCCGAACCCGAGAAACTCCAGAGTCAGCTCGTTGTTGCGCGAGAGCGTGGTCGAGCCCACCACGGTGTGATCGATGGGATTGGCCTGGGACGCGGTGAAGTTCACGTCGACCAGGAACTCGGGCGTGAAGTAGGGCGTGTCGAGCACCGCCTTGTGCTGGCGGCTCGCGCCGTTCTCCCAGGTGAAGTCACCGAACGCGAAGGGCTCGGAGGGCTTCTCCGCCGGCGCCGGCGCGGGAGCCGGAGGCGAGGGTGCAGCAGGAGCTGCAGGCGGTGCGGCGGTCGGCTCCTGCGCTCGCGCGAGGGCCGGGGCAAGCGCCGCGCACGACGCGACACCGAGAGCGAGAAGAGTCAGTGGACGAGACACGGGTGGGTTCCTCGCTTCCATGGTTCTGCAGAGCGCATGCCGTCGCGCTGCCAGTCCAGCAGCGCACGGAACATAGGCGCCGCTCCCGTCAAATTGGCGTAAATACGCCCCGCGCCACGCGCGCGACGCAGGAACTGCGGTGTCTCCGCAAGCCTTACTCCGCGCGGTGGCTCACGAAGCGACGCGCCCTCTCGAGGACCTGCTGCGCCGCATGGATGCCATCCGCGCGGACCAGCACCACGAAGCCGTCGCCCTCGGAGTCGACGTCCACGTCGAGCCAGTAGCCGGGGAGCACGTACGGATCGTCGGCGGGCGCCGCCACGCGCCCGAGCGTGACGCGCGCCTCGTGGCACTCGACGACGCGCGCGAGGGCCTCCTTCGAGGAGAAGGCGGGCAGGGGCTTGACCTTGAGGCGCGCTCCGCGGAGGCGCGCCTCGTGGTCGTCGGGCCCGGACTTCACGTAGGAGTACGCCGGCTCGACGGCGTCGAAGGTGCTCGCCGAGAGCAGCGGGGCGATGCGCTCCTCCGCGAAGCCCTCGCAGCGCGGCTCGATCTCCCGCGCGTGGTCGGCGGGTGTGCTCGTGTCCGGGATGAGCCCCGGGATGTGGCAGCCCGCGACATTGCACAAGAGCCAGCCGCACCCGAGCGACCTCGCGAAACGCGCGGCGCTCATCTCGACGGCGATCCCATGGACCCCTCTTACCGCACCTGCGCCCGGGCGGCTCGCTCGAGCACGGCGTTTTGACGCCGTCTTGATGGCCCGCGACCTCCGCGGAGGGTAGCGTACGTCCGGCTGTCTTGACCTCGAACGCCGGCCCCGGACCGCAGGTCCTCGTGATCGAGGACGAGGTCCCCGTCCGCACCGTGATCCGGGCGAAGCTCGAGAAGCACGGCTACCGCGTCGTCGAGAGCGGCACCGCGAGGAGCGGGCTCGAGTACGCGCGGGCCAACAACCCGGACGCCGTCATCCTCGATCTCGGCCTCCCCGACATGGACGGCCTCGAGGTCACGAAGGCCATCCGCGCCTGGAGCACGATGCCGATCCTCATCGTGTCCGCGCGGGGGCGCGAGCAGGACAAGGTCGACGCGCTCGACGCGGGGGCCGACGACTACGTCACCAAGCCCTTCGGGATCGACGAGCTCCTCGCCCGCCTGCGGGTCGCCCTGCGCCACGCGAGCCGTGCGGGCGCTCCGGGCGGCGTCACCGTCCTCTGCGCGGGCGACCTCAGCGTGGACCTCGACCGGCGGAGCGTCACCCGCGCGGGCCAGGCCGTGCACCTCACGCCGACCCAGTACAAGCTCCTCGTCGCGCTCATGAAGGGGGGCGGCGGCGTGGTGACGCACCGGCAGCTCCTCGCCGCCGTCTGGGGCCCGGCGCACGTCAGGGACACCCACTACCTGCGCGTGTACATGGCCCAGCTGCGGCAGAAGCTCGAGACCAACCCGGCGCGACCCGAGTACATCGGGACCGATCCCGGAGTCGGCTACCGGATTCTCGTCGACGACACGTGAGACTCACGCCGTCCCCTCGAGCTCCTCTTCGCTGTCCTCCACCGCGGGCGGATGGCCCGCGCCCGGCAGCACGATACGCAAGACGGCGCCCCCACCGGGGCGGTTCTCCGCGACGACACGCCCGCCGTGCGCCTCGACGATGCCCCGGCAGATCGTGAGGCCGAGTCCGTAGCCAGGCACCCCCGACGCGTCGGCGCGCCGGAACTTCTCGAAGATGCGCTCCTCCTCCCCCCGCGGGATGCCCGGACCGCGGTCCGCGACCTCGACGACGACACCGCTCTCTCCCTCGCGCCGGGCGCTGACGTCGATGGGAGATCCGGGAGGCGTGTACTTGAGGGCGTTCTCGAGGAGGTTCAGGAGCACCTGCTCCATCAGCGCGGCGTCGATCTCGGCCAGGGGCAGGTCGGGCGCCACCTGCGCCGTGACTGTCCTGCCCGAGAGCTTCCCCTGGAGGCGGTGCAGGGACGAGCCGATCACCTCGTCGAGCGGCTGCCACTCGCGCTTCAGGCTCAGCGAGCCGGACTCGAGCCGCGCCATCTCGAGGAGATTGGTGAGCAGGCGCCCCAGCCGCTCGGCCTGCACGTAGATCGTGTCCAGCAGCTCGCGCTGCACGGCCGAGAACGTCGTGCCATCCTCGCGCAGGACCGCCGCCGCGCCCGTGATGGCGGCAAGCGGCGTCCTCAGGTCGTGCGACACGGACGACAGCAGCGTGTTGCGGAGCCGCTCGGACTCGGTCTGCAGGCGCGCTCGCTCGGCCTCCGCGGCGAGGGTGGCGCGCTCGATGGCGACGGCCGCCTGGCTCACGAACGCATCGATGAGGGTGCGCTCCTCGCGCAGGAACCGGTCGTCGGCGGCAGGGGTGATGGCCAGGACGCCGACGGCGCCGCGCGAGGCCACGAGCGGCAGGTACAGCGCTTGCGCGGCCGACAGCGTCTCGGTGCCGCGCCCGGCGGACTGCGTGTTCGCGTAGACCCACTGCGCGATGGGCAGCTCCTTCTCGTCGACCCGGTACTCGGCCTCGAGCGTCGGGACGAGGGCGAGGCGCTTGTGCGCGTCCGGCAGGAAGACCGCGACCGTCGCGTCGAACGCCTGCCTCATGTGGTGCGCGGCCACCGCGGCCAGGCGCGCGCTTCCGCGCGTACTGGCCAGCTCGCGGCTGGCTGCGTAGAGCGCGGCGGTGCGGCGCTCGCGCTCGGTCGCCGCGATGGCGTGCTGTCGAACGCGGCCCGTGAGCGTCGTCATGACGACGGCGACGAGCAGCATGACCGCGAAGGTCATGGCGTGCTGGAGATCGGAGACGGCGAACGAGAGGACAGGGGGGACGCAGAAGAAATCGAGCGACGCGACGCTCAGGAGCGCGGCGAAGAGCGACGGACCGTAGCCCGCGCGCACGGACACGAGGATGATGCCGACGAGATAGACCATGACCACGTCGGCCAGCTCGAGGTGCGGGCGCACGAGGATCGCGACGACCGTCGCCGACGCGACGACCAGCGTCGCGAGGAGATACGGCCCGGCACTCGTCCGGAGATGGCTTCGGGGCACGGGACTCACGGGAGCTTAGCCTCGAGGCGCGAGCGGCAAGCGCCTTTGACACTTTCCTGATCACCGCAGCCCTCTTCTTTATGCCGCCTTAACGCGCCCCTGCCTAGCTTGCGCGCCATGGATGGCGCTGCATGACCACGACCTTCGCGATCCCGACGTATCGCCTGCGCGACGTCGGAGAGACCATCGAACGCTACGACGAGAGCTTCTGGCGCAACGGGCACGCCGTGCCCATGGTCGTCTTCGACGACTCGTCGCAGGCGACGCACGAGAAGTACTTCGCCGCCCTCGAGGCGACGCGGACGCACAACGATCTCTTCTACGTCGGTCCGCGGCAGAAGGCCGAGTTCGTGCACCTCCTGGTCGAGCGACTGGGGGACCGCAAGCTCGAGTCGGTCGTCAAGAACCTGTTCCGCCCGAGCTACGGTGGCAACCGCAACTTCACGCTGATGTACACGCTCGGCGGTTTCCTCGTGAGCGCCGACGACGACATGCGGCCGTCCGCGCTCATCGAGAACAGCGTCGAGTCGCTGGGACCGGACGAGGTGTGCCGGGGCAAGCTGGTGAAGGCGCAGAGCGAGGGGTTCGCGCCGCGGTCGTTCGACATCCTGCGCGCGTTCCACGACGTCCTCGGCCGGCGGGTGGCCGACGCGCCGAGGAACTACGCCACGGGCGACTACCTGGTCGACACGGCCATGGACCTGGAAACCAACACGACGAAGGGCATCGGGCGGGACAACTCGCTCGTGCTGCAGAAGGGGTACGTGGCGCCCGACGCCGTGGTCAAGATGGCGCAGACGTTCCGCACGGGGACCAACGACATCGACGCCATCGACTTCGTCGATCTCTTCCTGCAGGACGGCTCGGCGGCCCGCCTCGAGGACCTCAACGACCTCTACGTGCTCGTGAACTTCCGCCCGGTCATCACCAACAGGAACTGGCGCATGGACTGCGGCGTGGCCGCCTACGACAACCGGAACGGACTGCCCCCGTTCTTCCCGACGCGCCTGCGCTTCGAGGACTACATCTACCGGCTCTGGATCCAGCGTGACGGCATCGTCGCCGCGCACGTCGACGCCGTGCAGAACCACACCCGCAACAACTACATGCGCAACCCGCCCGCCGCCGAGGTCTTCAACGAGGAGATCTCCAACCTCATCAAGCGCAAGCTGAAGTCGCACCGCTACGTGCCGGAGGAGCTCACGGTGCACTTCGACTACGACGGCGAGGTCGCCTCCGCCGATACCGAGGAGATCCTCCAGCGGATCACCGGGTTGCACCAGCGGGTGCTCGAGACGGCCCGAGGCGAGAAGGCGAGCGAGCGCCGGCAGTCGCTGCTCGTCTTCGCCGAGAACCTGGAGAAGGTCTTCTATGGCTTCGAGGCCGACTTCTTCCAGCAGAACGTCTCGCGCATCGTCGACGACGTGGTCAGCCAGATCCAGGGCGCCCTGGCGCTGTGGCCGACGCTCGTCGAGATCTGCTACTTCCACAAGCACACGCGCGAGCTGCCCCGCGTGAGGGTGAGCAACGTCCACCTCGCCGCGGGCTCCTGACGCCCGGCCTGGAGCGCAGTTCGTGCATTCCAGCGCACGGGAATGCTGGCCCCCACGCCCTGAGGCTTCCTTGATGCCCGCGGGCGCCATCTTTACGCCGTTTTAACGAGAGAAGGCCTAGGGTACGTGCCGTGCAATGAGCGTCTCCGTGCATCCCTCACCGCATCCCTACCGGAGCCCGGCGCCTCCCTGTCCGGCGCCGGTCGATGCCGCCGACGGGTTCCGTGTCGGCCAGCAGCTGGCGCATCAGGTCCTGGTGGTCTGGGCGCTCGTGCGGGTCGGGGTCTGCGCGGTCACGGGGCTCGACTTCGAGGGATTCGTCGCGCTCGTCATCGCCGTCACGGCAATCAAGTCGCTGCTCAGGAGCTTCGCATGATGGATCTCGCATATCTCGCACTCACGGCGGCGCTGCTCGCTGCTTCCTGGGGCCTCGTCCGCCTCTGCGACCGGGTCTGAGGAGCTCACCCATGCCCATTCTCTACGTCATCGGCGGAGTCGTCTCTCTGGGGCTCCTCGTCTACCTCTTCGTCGCTCTCCTCAAGCCGGAGGCATTCTCGTGAGCTGGCAGGGCTACGCGCAGATCGTCGTCTTTCTGGTCGCGCTCGTGGCGGCCATCAAGCCGCTCGGCGCCTACATGGCGCGGGTCTACGAGGGGCAGCCGCTCGTCCTCGAGAAGGGACTCGGCTGGCTCGAGCGGCTCGTGTACCGGCTCGCCGGCGTCCCCGCCGACGCCGAGAAGCGCGAGATGCGCTGGACCACGTACGCCGGGGCGATGCTGCTGTTCAACGGCGTCGGCGTCGTCGCCGTGTACGCCATCGAGCGCCTCCAGGGCCATCTCCCGCTGAACCCCGACGGGATGGGCGCCGTGTCTCCCGATCTGTCGTGGAACACCGCCATCAGCTTCGTGACCAACACGAACTGGCAGTCGTACGGCGGCGAGACCACCATGAGCTACCTCACGCAGATGACCGCGCTCGCCGTGCAGAACTTCGTCTGCGCCGCGTCGGGCATGGCCGTGATGGTGGCCCTCATCCGCGGCATCTCGCGCCGGACGAGCTCCACGCTCGGCAACTTCTGGGTCGACCTCACGCGGAGCACGCTCTACATCCTGCTCCCCCTCTCGATCCTCCTGGCGCTTGTCTTCGTGTCGCAGGGCGTGGTGCAGACGTTCTCGGGGGCGCATCACGTGGCGCTGCTGCAGGCCACCAGGGACGCGACCGGGCAGGACGTGACCGATCAGATCCTCGCGGTGGGCCCGGTGGCCTCGCAGGAGGCCATCAAGCAGCTGGGCACCAACGGCGGCGGCTTCTTCAACGTCAACGCGGCCCATCCCTTCGAGAACCCCACGCCGCTCGCCAACTTCTTCAACGTCTACGCCCTGATGGTCATCCCGGCGGCCCTCACCTACACGTTCGGCAAGATGGTCAAGGACACCCGGCAGGGCTGGGCCATCCTCGCGGCGATGTTCGTCGTCTTCCTGCCGCTGCTCTACCTGTGCGTCGCACAGGAGCAGGGCGGCAACCCGGCCCTCGCCTCGCTCCACATCGACCAGGTCGCCAGCGCCGTGCAGTCCGGCGGCAACATGGAAGGCAAGGAGGTGCGGTTCGGCATCTCGGCGTCGGGGCTGTACGCCACGGCGACGACGGCGGTCTCGTGCGGCGCCGTCAACGGGATGCACGACTCGTTCACCCCGCTCGGCGGGTTCGTGCCGCTCTTCCTCATCCAGCTCGGCGAGGTCATCTTCGGCGGCGTGGGCGCCGGCATGTACGGGATGCTCATGTTCGCCGTCGTCGCCGTGTTCGTCGCGGGGCTGATGGTCGGGCGCACGCCGGAGTACATCGGCAAGAAGATCGAGGCCAAGGAGATGAAGATGGCGTCGCTCGCGATCCTCGTCCCGGCGGCCAGCATCCTCATCTTCACGGCCATCGGCGTCGCGACCGAGGCCGGACGCAAGGGGGTGGCCAACCCCGGGCCGCACGGCTTCACCGAGATCCTCTATGCGTACTCGTCGGCCACCGGCAACAACGGCAGCGCCTTCGGCGGGATCTCCGCGAATACCCCCTTCTACAACACGACGCTCGGGCTCGCGATGTTCTTCGGGCGCTTCTTCATCAAGGTGCCAGTCCTCGCGCTCGCGGGGTCGCTCGGACTCAAGAAGATCGTCCCGACCGGCGCCGGCACACTGCCCACGCACACACCGCTCTTCGTGGCGATGCTGGTGGGCGTCATCATCATCGTCGGCGCGCTGACGTTCATTCCGGCGCTCGCGCTGGGGCCCTTCGTGGAGCAGCTGCTGGCGCAGTCCTGAGGCAACGAACTTCATGAATACCAACAAGGTCGTCACCAAAGCCCCGTCCGCCGCACCGCTGGCCCCGAAGGACAAGCCGTCGGCGCCCGAGTTGGCGCAGAACGTCGTGGGCGGACACGTCGAGTACGGCAGGCACCGCCCGCGCGGACAGGCGCGGCCGCTGTTCGACCCGGCCATCGTCCGCCGGGCGGCCGTGGACTCCTTCCGGAAGCTCGACCCGCGCCACCAGGTGCGGAACCCGGTGATGTTCGTGGTCGAGGTCGGCAGCGTGCTCACCACGGGCCTCTTCGTCCAGGCCCTCGTCGGCAAGGGCGAGGCGCCGGCGGGCTTCATCCTCGCGGTGTCGCTGTGGCTCTGGTTCACCGTCCTCTTCGCCAACTTCGCCGAGGCCATGGCCGAGGGACGTGGCAAGGCCCAGGCCGACTCGCTCCGGAAGGCCCGCCAGGACATCCTTGCCAAGAAACTCTCTCAGCCGCGCCGCGACGCCGTGACCAGCCCCGTGCCCGCGTCGCAGCTGCGCAAGGGGGACATCGTGCTCGTGGACGCGGGCGACTTCGTCCCGGTGGACGGGGAGATCGTCGAGGGCGTGGCCTCGGTCGACGAGAGCGCCATCACCGGCGAGAGCGCGCCCGTGATCCGCGAGAGCGGTGGCGACCGCAGCGCCGTGACGGGCGGGACGCGCGTGCTGTCGGACTGGCTCATCGTGCGGGTCACCACCAACCCCGGCGAGACCTTCCTCGATCGCATGATCGCCATGGTCGAGGGCGCCAAGCGCCAGAAGACGCCGAACGAGATCGCGCTCGACATCCTGCTGGCGGCGCTCACCATCATCTTCCTCCTGGCGACCGTCACCCTGCTGCCGTACTCGCTGTTCAGCGTGAGCACGGCGGGCAAGGGCGTGCCCATCACGATCACCGTCCTGGTCGCGCTGCTGGTGTGCCTCATCCCCACCACCATCGGCGGGCTCCTGTCCGCCATCGGGATCGCCGGGATGGACCGCATGATCCAGGCGAACATCATCGCCACCAGCGGCCGCGCCGTGGAGGCCGCGGGCGACGTCGACGTCCTGCTCCTCGACAAGACCGGCACCATCACCCTGGGCAATCGCCAGGCGACGGCCTTCTTCCCCGCGCCCGGCGTGGAGGAGCAGGGGCTGGCGGACGCAGCGCAGCTGAGCTCCCTGGCCGACGAGACGCCCGAGGGGCGCAGCATCGTGGTCCTGGCCAAAGAGCAGTACGGCATCCGCGAGCGCGACGTGGAGGCACTGAAGGCGACCTTCGTCGAGTTCACGGCGCAGACACGCATGAGCGGCGTGGACATGGACGGACGCGAGATCCGCAAGGGCGCGGCCGACGCCATCCAGGCCTACGTCGAGGTCAAAGGGGGCTCGTTCCCGCCCGAAGTGCAGCTGTCGGTGGAGAAGATCTCCAAGCAGGGAGGCACCCCGCTCGTCGTGGCCGAGGGCCCCAGGGTGCTCGGCGTCGTGCAGCTCAAGGACATCGTCAAGGGCGGCATCAAGGAGCGCTTCGCCGAGCTCCGGCGGATGGGCATCAAGACGGTCATGATCACGGGCGACAACCCGCTGACCGCCGCCGCCATCGCCGCCGAGGCGGGGGTGGACGACTACCTCGCGCAGGCCACGCCGGAGACGAAGCTGTCGCTCATCCGCGAGCACCAGAAGGGCGGGCGGCTGGTCGCGATGACCGGCGACGGGACGAACGACGCCCCGGCCCTCGCCCAGGCCGACGTCGCGGTCGCCATGAACACCGGCACGCAGGCCGCCAAGGAGGCCGGCAACATGGTGGATCTCGACTCCAACCCGACGAAGCTCATCGAGGTGGTCGAGATCGGCAAGCAACTCCTGATGACCCGCGGGGCGCTCACCACGTTCAGCATCGCCAACGACGTGGCCAAGTACTTCGCCATCATCCCGGCCGCCTTCGCGACCACCTACCCGGCGCTCAACGCCCTCAACGTCATGCACCTGGCGACGCCGCAGAGCGCCATCATGAGCGCCGTCATCTTCAACGCGCTCATCATCGTCGCCCTGATCCCGCTCGCGCTCCGTGGCATCAAGTACCGCGCCGTGGGCGCGTCGCGCCTGCTGCGCGATCACCTCCTCATCTACGGCGTCGGCGGGATCATCGTGCCCTTCCTGGGCATCAAGGCCATCGACGTCATCCTCGTCGTCCTGCACCTCGCCTGAGGGATTGGAACCCATGCTCGCCCAGCTCCGCGCCGCCGTCGTCCTGCTCCTGGCCCTCACCGCCATCACCGGGGTGGCCTACCCGCTGCTCGTGACGGGCATCGCCCAGGCCGCCTTCCCGCATCAGGCCAACGGCAGCCTGGTCGTGAAGAACGGCAAGACGATCGGCTCCGCGCTCATCGGGCAGCCCTTCGACGAGCCGAAGTATTTCTGGGGGCGCCTCTCGGCGACCACCGACGCGAACGGCAAGGCTCTCCCCTACAACGGGGCGTCTTCGTACGCGTCCAACCTCGGCCCGACCAACCCCGCGCTGGTCGATGAGGTGAAGGCGCGCATCGACGCGCTTCACGCCGCCGATCCGGACAACCAGGCGCCCATCCCCGTCGATCTGGTGACCTCCTCGGGGAGCGGGCTCGACCCCGACATCACGCCCGCCGCCGCCCTGTACCAGGTGCGCCGTGTGGCGAAGGCCCGCGGCGTGGACGAGGGCAAGGTCCGCGCGCTGGTGGAGAGCCACGTCGTCGACCGACAGCTGGGCCTGCTGGGCGAGCCGCGCGTGAACGCCCTCGAGCTCAACCTGGCGCTGGACGAGCTGCGCTGACGCAAAGGGCGAGATCGCTTGTCGACCCGCGCGGGTCGACCTATCCCCGGGCCGAGAATGGCCGACCAGCCGACCGCGCGCGTCGTCGACCTCGCGCTCGAGCACGGTCGCGACGCGATGTCCTTCCTCGCCGTCGAGTCGGGGATGCGACACTGGTTCGACGCGTCACCGCCCGAGGGGACGGGGGCCTGCGTGGCCTTCGTCGAGACCTGGGGTGCATGGGTGGCCGCCTGCGGTCCGCTGGTCGAGGCACGAGAGAGCTCGCGCGCGGCAGCCCGCTTCGTCGAGGCCGCGCGGGACGCCGGGCGCCGCGCCTGCTTCTTCGCCAGCGAGACGCTCGAGCCGCAGGGCATGACCCGGGTGCTCCTCGGCGAGCAGCCCGTCTTCCGTCCGCGGGACTGGCTGCGGGAGCTGCCACGCCGGCGACGCCTGCGCGAGCAGCTCCGCCGCGCTCGCGCGAAGGGGGTGCGCGTAGGTCGCCTCGCAGCGGAGGAGCTCGACGACGGCGAGCCCCGCAGGCTCGACGTGGAGCGCCTCGCAGCCGAGTGGCTGGGGGCACGCCATCTCGAGCCGATGGGCTTTCTCGTCGCGCTGGAGGTCTTCCACCACCCGCACGAGCACCGGTACTTCATCGCCGAGCACGACGATCGCCTCGTCGGCTTCCTCTCCGCCGTCCCCATCGGGCGCCACGCCTGGCTGGTCGAAGACGTGCTCCGCAGCCAGTTCGCGCCCAACGGCACGACCGAGGCGCTGCTGCACGCGCTGATGGAGGACGTGGCGGACAGTGAGTACGTCACGCTCGGGCTGACCCCCCTTGCCGGTGCCGTGGCGTGGCCACTGCGCGCCATGCGATGGATCGCCCGGCCACTCTTCGACTTCGAAGGGCTCCGCGCGTTTCGCGAGCGCATGCACCCCTTCGCCTGGCAGCCGGTGTGGCTCGTGTTCCCCCGCGCAGCGCACCCGCTCGTGCCCGTGATGGACTCCCTGCGCGCCTTTGCCCGCGGGTCGCTGCTGGGGTTCGCCGCGCGTTCGCTCTGGAGGCACCCGAGCGGTTTGCCCTGGGCGCTCGCTCTCCCGCTGCCCTTCTGGACCCTGCTGCTCGCCTGGTTGGCGCTCGTCGATCGGGCCTCCCTTCTCGGCTTCCCCCGCGAGGAGCTGACGCTGTGGGTCGCCTTCGACGTGCTGCTGCTGGTGGTCCTCGCACACGTGGCAATGCGCCCGCGACGAGGTCGCCTCGTGCTGGCCACGTCGTTCGCGACGCTCGACGCGATCCTCTCCATCGGGCACCTGGCGTGGGTCGGTTTCGGTCCGACCCTCCTGCAAGCCTCGCTGAGAGCCGTGGCCACGTGCGCCCCCGTGGCTGGTGCGCTGCTGCTCGGATGGGCTACCACACGCACCGTGGCGACGCAGCAAGCGCGGCCGAAGCCACCCGGCAGCCCGCGGTCCTGACAGGCGCTGCCTATCCGCCTCTCACGGAAGAGCACGTTCACGACGCGGTCCGCATCGCAACCACCCTCCGCGCAGCGGCGGTCGCGCTCCAAGCATCCTAGTCACAGTCCCACGGAGACTGACCATGCAGATCAACATCGGTATCGACGCCAAGAATCGCGAGCAGCTCGCCGCCGTGCTCTCCAGGGTCCAGGCGGACACGTACACGCTCTATCTCAAGACTCACAACTTCCACTGGAACGTGACCGGGCCCATGTTCCAGACGCTGCACCTCATGTTCGAGCAGCAGTACAACGAGCTGTGGCTGGCGGTGGACGCCGTGGCCGAGCGCATCCGCGCGCTGGGCTTTCCCGCGCCGGGCAGCTCTCGTCAGCTCGGGGCGCTCACGTCCATCAAGGAGGACGACGGCGTCCCCAGGGCCGAGGAGATGATCCGCCGCCTGGTCGACGGGCACGAGACCGCGGCGCGCACGGCGCGCGAGGCCTTCAAGCTCGCCGATGAGGTCAACGATCAGCCGACGTGCGATCTGCTCACCCAGCGTATGCAGATCCACGAGAAGACGGCGTGGATGCTCCGGAGCTTGCTCGAGTAGTCCCGCCGTCCGCCCCGCGTCACGCCCCCTCGAGCGGCAGGTCCGCGCAGGCCTCTTCCGCAGCGCTGGCCGACAGATCGAGCAGGTGTCCCGAGCGGCTGGCCTTGGTCTCCAGATAGTGGCGGTTGTGGTGGCCGGGCGGGATGGCGTGCGCCAGCCGCTCGGTCACCGGCATGCCGTAGCGGCGCAGCTGGGCGACCTTGTCCGGATTGTTCGTCATCAGCCGGACCGACCTGACGCCCAGCGTCCGCAGCATGGCCACGGCGACCCCGTAGTCGCGCTCGTCGTCGCGAAACCCGAGGGCGAGGTTCGCGTCGACCGTGTCGAGCCCGTCCTCCTGGAGCCTGTAGGCCTTGATCTTGTTCGCCAGGCCTATCCCCCGCCCTTCCTGCCTCAGGTAGAGCAGCACGCCGGACGGCAGGGTGGCGATCTGCTTCAGCCCGAGCTCGAGCTGCTTCCGGCAGTCGCAGCGGAGCGAGCCCATGACGTCGCCGGTGAGGCACTCGGAGTGCATCCGCACGGCCACCTCCTCCCCGCCGAACACGTCGCCGCGCACCACGGCCACCTGCTCGCGATCGTCGCGGTCGCTGGTGAAGACGTGGATGCGGAAGTCGCCGAACTCGGTGGGCAGCGCCGCGGCGCTGACCAGCTCGACGCGGGGAGGCCGGGGGGCCTTGAGGACTGGGATGGTCGTGGGGTCGACGTTGTTCATGAGAGAGGTTCCTTGTTTGGAAGCAGGCTAGGCGGCTGCCCGCGCCAGCCGGGTCATCGCCAGGTCGAGATCGCTCCACGTGGCCACCACCTGGAGCGCCTCGTCACGCACGTCCAGCTCGGGGCCGCCGGCGCCGCCGATCCACACCGCCACGCGACGCGGCAGCTCGGAGAGGAGCCAGCGCACCTGCCTGGCCGTCGCCCGGAGGTCGGACGCGCGCGTGACGAGGAGACCGACCGCGTCGGCCGAGTGGCCCCGGACCGCCTTGAGGATCTGCTCGGCCGGGGTGTCCGCCCCGAGCAGCACCGGCGTGATCTGGCTCACCGCCAGGTAGAGCGCGATCATCTGCAGGCCCAGGTCGTGCCGCTCGTCGGGGAGCGTGGCCAGAAGGACGCGAGGAGCTGCGGGCTGGTCCTCGTACGCCGACATCAGCACCTGGAGCTGGGACAGCAGGCACTCGCTCAGCATGTGCTCGTGTCGCACCTCGAGCTTGCCCTCCGCCCACAGCGCACCCACCCGCACGGCGGCGGGGTGCGCGACCTCGACCAGGAATCGCTTGGGCCCCAGCATCACCGCGGCCTGACGCAGCTCCGCCCTCAGCGCGGGCACGTCGTCGCGCTCGAGCGCCGCCAGCACCGAGGTCACAGTCGGCGTGCCAGGGCCGGCGGGCATCGAGGACGTCATGGCTCCGGCCGTGGTGCGGAGGAGCTCCACCAGCGCTTCCCGGGTCTTGCCCACCACCTCGCCCGGGCGGTAGCCCTGCTCGAGCGCGCGGCGGATCAACTTGAGGGTCTCGACGTCGGCGCTGGAGTAGAGGCGGCTGCCGCCGGTCGTGCGCTCGGGGCGGGGGAACCCGTAGCGCCTCTCCCACATGCGCAGGGTGTCCAACTCGATGGCGGTGAGGCGCGACGTGACGCGGATGGAGAAGCGAGGAGCCTCGGTCGCGGGACGCGCAGGTGCGGTTCGAGGGCGGCTCACCGGGTGAGGATAGGGCTAGACAAAAGTTCGTCAAGAGTAGGACGCGAACAAAACGTGCGACCAGAAGGCAGAGCATGGCTCGACATATGGTGGACATGTGTGCGAGCCCGTTCGGGTGACACGCATGCGCCCACGCTGGCCGTATGGTGAGCGGCATGCGCTCCGTGTCTTTCGCGCTGCTTCTCTTCGCGTGTGCCCCCGCCGCCACCCTTCCTCCCGCAGCTCCTCCTCCTCCTCCCCGGGTCGCGCCGGCGACCCCGGTCCCCGTCCCCGAGGAGGCGGCCGCTCCCGCGCCCGAGCACACGTCTCCCGCGGTCGACGAGCGGACGACCCGTCTCGTCCGCCTCGGGCTCGTGTGGGGCAAGATCCGCTACCTGGATCCCTGGGTCGTCGAGGGCAGGGTCGACTGGGATGCCGCGCTCGTCGGGGCGCTGCCCGGGGCCCTGGCTGCGAAGACGGACGACGAGGCCGTCGCCGCGGTCCGCGTCCTGCTGGACGCCCTTCACGATCCGGCCACGCGCGTGGAGCACGACGCCGAGGAGCACGCGCCCGTGGCTGCCCTCCGTCCGCCCGCGGTCGCCCAGACCGTCGACGGCGTCCGCGTCATCCCGCTCGGGGTGTCGGAGTGGAGCGACGTCGAGCCAGCCACCGAGCGTGTCGCAGGGGAGCTCGCGACGGCGAAGCTGGCCGTCATCGATCTCAGGGTGCCCTCGCGCCGCGAGGTTTACGTCGTCCAGCGGGTCATCGACAAGCTCGCGCCCCTGCTACCGTCGCACGACGCCACCGGGCTGGCCGCGCGCGTGGTGGAGCATCGCGGGTACGCCCCCCAGACAGGCATCACGTCCGGTGGCTACCAGACGATGCTCACCTCGGCGCTCCCCGTGACTTACCCCGCGGCGAAGAAGCACCACGCCTCCCGCGTCGTCTTTCTCACGGACGGCCGGGCGGGGGTGCCCGACCTTGCCTGGGCCATGCAGCAGACGGGCGACGCTGCGATCGTCGTGCAGGGCTCGCTCGTACTCGACGAGCTCGCCGGCGCCGAGGTCGTGCCGCTCGGCGCGGGCTACTCGGCCCATCTCCGGCGCGCGGAGCTCCTCGGTCCAGCCCCGCGGCCCGACGTGCAGCTCGACGCGGGCGCACCCGAGGCCAAGGTCCTCCAGGCCGCCGTGCAGGCGGCCAGAGCGCGCCCGGTCGCCAGGACCCACGACCGCGCGACCCGGGAGCCCGCGCTCGCCTCGCGTCCCGACGCCACGTATCCCGACGAGCCCTACCCGTCGCGGGAGCACAGGCTGCTGGCGCTCTACCGCTTCTGGAACGTCATCGAGCTCTTCTATCCCTACCTGCCGCTGATGGGCGACGTCTGGCAGGACGCGCTGCCCGAGTTCATCCCGCGCTTCGAGGCCGCCACCGACGCCCACGAGTACGCCCTGCTCGTGGCGGAGCTGGCCGCGCGCATCCCTGACGGCCACGTCGGCGTCTGGGGCAGCAAGGAGCTCCGGTCGCTGTTCGGCGCGGCGCGCGCGCCGTTCGAGGTGCGCATGATCGAGGGCCAGCCGACCGTGACGTCCCTCCAGGGGGACGTCCCGGAGCGCGCAGGGGCCGCCGTGGGCGACGTCGTCGTGGCCGTCGACGGCGAGCCACTCGCGGCGCGCATGCAGCGCCTCGCGAAGTACATGGCGGCCTCGAACGACTCCTGGCGCGCCTACCGCACGCTCCGGACCGCGCTCACCGGCGAGGAAGGCTCGGTCATGAAGCTCACGCTGCGCGACCGGGCGGGGGCGACGCGGGACGTGAGCGTGCCGCGGATCAGGAACCGGCCTTTCAAGGAGCGGACGGACCCCGTGTACCGGCTGCTCGAGGACGGCATCGGCTACGCCGACCTCGACCGCCTGCAGAACTCCGAGGTCGACGCCATGTTCAGCGCCTTCGAGAAGACGCGCGCCATCGTGTTCGACATGCGCGGCTACCCCGGCGGGACGGCTTGGACCATCGCCCCCCGGCTCAACGTGCGCCACGCGAAGGTCGGGGCCCAGTTCTTCGAGCCGCTCGTCACCGTCGGGAACGCCGACGCCTCCTTCTTCGAGCAGGGCATCTCGCCGACCGACAGGCCCGTCTACCAGGGCAAGACCGTGATGCTCATCGACGAGCGGACGATGAGCCAGGCGGAGCACACCGGGCTCTTCTTCGAGGCCGTCGCCGGGACGACCTTCGTCGGCTCGCAGACGGCGGGCGCGAACGGGGACGTCACCAACCTCGCCCTCCCGGGCGGGCTCTACGTCAGCTTCAGCGGGCACGACGTGCGCCACGCCGATGGGCGGCAGCTCCAGCGCACCGGACTGGTCCCCGACGTCCCCGTACACCCCACCCTCGAGGGGATCCGCGCGGGTCGCGACGAGGTGCTGGAGCGAGCCATCGCCTTCATTCGCACGGGGAAGTAGGTAGCCTCGACGGCCGTGGAGGCCTGGTTCGTCTACATCGTGCAGTGCGTGGACGGGACCCTCTACGTGGGCGTCGCCCGCGACGTCACCGCCCGCATCGCAGCCCATGACGCCGGCCGGGGCGCCCGCTACACCCGCGGGCGTGGACCGCTGCGCCTGCTCGCCAAGCGACGCTGCGCCTCGCACGGTGACGCGCTCCGCCTGGAGATGGCGCTGAAACGTCTCCGGCGCGAGGAGAAGCTCGCCTTGGTGGCCTCGCGCGGCAAGCTGGCCCGCTTCGCCCGCACCGTGGCGCGGAGGACCTCGCCGGCCTGATCCGCCGGCCCCTCACTGAGTACTCCAGTCTGCTCAGGGCCTTCGCCGCCCCAGGGCGGATGGCCCCCGATCCATGTCGTACTTCCCGCGATGTCCGCAGGACCGCTGGAAAACAGCGCTGGGCATGAATCTCGCGGAGCTCGCGCGACGGAACGGCGCTCGCATCTGCAGGCGGCGCCGACCACGGAGGCACACGCGATGGCCCGGAGATTTCGCACCAGCGGGGAAAGCCTTGGCCACGATGGGATGACGTTCTCCGCTACCATGCGGCCCACGGCCGTGCGGATCGCGAAGAGAGTCGACTTTTTCCAGCTGCCGCGGCCAGTCCAGGACCGCTTCGTGGCCGCCACGCGACGTGCCGCACCGCCGGCCCCGGTGCTGTTCGAGAGGGCACCGCGCACCACGGTGTGGGTATCCCTGGGCGCGAGCGCCGTCATCGCCCTGGTCGCCCTCGTCCTTCTCCGCGCCGGCTGGGGCGACGTGACCAGCCCCTTGGCCCTCCACGGTGTGAAGATGGTGGTCGTCGACGTGCTGCTCTGGAGCGGCGCCGCCTACGGGGTGGTGCACGCGATGGCTCTCCTCCGTGCCACCGACTCGCTCCCCTACAAGGCCGGCACCTACCTGTTCCCGGGGTGCCTCGTGGAGGCCCTCGGGCCGGTGCTCCGGGTGTGGGCCGTGGCGGACGCGGAAGGGGCGGAGCGCCTCCCGGCGCCGGGTATGGGCATCGAGCTTCGCATGCGGGATGGCTCGCGGGTGTCCGTACGCTCCACCAGCGCCGAGGAAGCCGAGCGGGCCGAGCGGCAGCTGACGCAGACGCGCACCGAGCTGGCCCGGGCCATCGCGCAGAACGAGCAGCAGGTCCTCGCGGAGCTCGATCCGCTGCACGACAGCGCGCTCTCCAGCCCCATCGGCCCGACCGAGATCATGAAGCGCGCGCTGCCCGCCTGGACGCGGATCGACTGGGCGGTCGCGGTGGCGATCGGCGCCGTCCTCGGGCTCGGCCTCGGCTGGGCGCGCAACGGCATGAGCGACGACGCGATGTACCGCTCGGTCGCCGCGTCCGCGAGCGTGCCGATGTACCAGAAGTACTTGTCGCAGGGGGGCCGCCACACCGAGGATGTACGCGACGTGCTGCTCCCGCGGGCCGAGCTGACGATGGCCGCGTCCCAGGGCTCGGTGGAGGCCGTGCAGGCCTTCGCCAGCGCGCACCCGGGGTCGAAGATCCAGCCCGAGATCGACGCGGCCCTCCGCCGGGCGATGCTGGCGGAGCTCGACAAGGCGAAGAAGGTCGGCACTGTTGCGGCGCTCGACGAGTTTGCGCGGAAGTATCCCGACAACACCCTCGGCCCCGAGCTCAAGGCCGCGCGCCACGCGCTCTACGCCCAGGCCCTCGCGGGCTGGAAGAAGAAGGCGCAGGCCGACGCGCCCACCAACGCCTTCATGGAGCGCCTCCTCGCCTGGGTCGAGAAGAGCGGCACGCCGACGTGCGAGGTTCGCTTCCGTAGCCGGACGTCCCGGTCGCTCGAGGACGCGGACAAGCAAGTCATGAAGAGCAACCATTACCCGGGCCCGGACGCCCTCCCTTCCAAGTACGTGACCATGGCGGCCCTTCGCCAGCGCGAGCAGCGCGTCGCAGCGGACGTCGTGCAGGGGTTTGCCGGGGAGATCCCGCCGGACGTGCTCGCCGTGCGCGCGGGGGACCCCCTGGCCCCGGACGCGCCAAATCCGACGACCGTGCCCACCCTGGTGGTGGACTACTCGCCCGAGTGGTCCCACGTGAACACGGTCAGCACGAAGCCGAACACGCTGTTCGCGGGCTTCAACTTCGCGTTCGAGGCCACCTTCGTGCTGCCCGAGGGGGCGCCCCTCGCGATGAAGGTGAAGTCGTGGCGCGGGGCCGAGCTCTGGAAGATCAAGGACGATGGGATGTCGCGCGAGGACTTCGAGCAGAAGGTCTACGACTCGATGTTCGACGGGGCCTTCGACCAGCTCTCCAAGAAGCTGCAGGACACGCTGTTCTAGCGAGGGTCGCCACGCGGCCACTGTACAATAACGCTCACACTGAAGGTGGGCGGGGTGGATGTGTGCCATCCTCGTGTCTCGCGCAGGTCGGGTGGTAGAGAGCCCGACCATGAAGTCTCCGAGGACCGTCTCCGTCTTCGTCTCCCTCTTCGCGGTCGGCGCGCTCGCCGTCGCCGGCGCGTGCTCGTCCAAGCTGTGCAACGACGATCCGTTCGAGTGCGGCAGCAGCGACACGTGCGCGCTCGTCGCGCCGGATCTGTACTCGTGCATCCCGGCGGGGCCGGGCTCCGCGGGCGCAGCGTGCGACGAGGAGCAAGGGGTCGCGACGTGCGGCTCGAAGCTGATCTGCATCCAGGGCCAGTGCGCGCCCTTCTGCGACTCGAGCCACGGTTGCCCCTCGGGGACGACCTGCCAGCCCGCGTCGCCGAACGGGACGTCCACCACCGTCCCGGTGTGCATCGGCGGCACCCAGACGGTCAGCGGCAGCTCGGGCAGCGGCTCGGGCAGCAGCTCGGGCAGCAGCTCGGGCAGCTCCAGCGGTAGCACGTCGAGCAGCGGGAGCAGCTCCAGCACCTCGAGCAGCGGCGGCGGGTCCAACAGCTCGTCGGGGTCGAGCACGAGCAGCTCCAGCGGTAGCGGCTCGGGGAGCAGCTCCGGCAGCAGCGAAGACGCAGGAGAGGACTCGAGCAGCAGCTCCAGCGGCTCCGGCAGCGGGTCGGGGAGCGGGAGCGGGAGCGGGTCGGGGAGCGGGAGCGGCTCGGGCAGCGGGAGCGGCTCGGGCAGCGGGAGCGGCTCGGGCAGCGGCAGCGGGTCCGGGAGCGGCAGCGGCTCGGGCAGCGGCTCCGGCTCCGGCGGGCAGGACGCGGGCTGCGGCTCGACGGACACGACCAGCAACTGCGGCGCGTGCGGTCGCGCGTGCTCGACATCGAACGCATCGACGACGACGTGCACCAGCAACGGGACGTGCGATCCCACCTGCAAGAGCGGCTACTCGAGCTGCAACAACCCGGCGGCCCCCACCGCGGACGACGGGTGCGAGTGCGCCACCCCTGGGTGCTGCAACACGGGCTGCGCCATCACTCACGAGAACTGCATCGGCACCGGCTCGACGTGCGGCACGGGCAAGGACAAGATCGGCCAGAGCTACTGGATCTCGACCGACTACTGCGCCGCGGTCGGCACGCCCGGCACCGACTCGACCTACTCCGAGGCCATGGCCGCTGCGGCCGCCGCGGCCGCGCCGCAGCCCTCGACCACCGCGTGCTCGGACCCGCCGTGCATCGGCACCGGCTCGTGCCCGAGCACCACCAGCAAGGTGAACGCCTACTACGACGACCTCACCGACACGGGCGGCCCGTGCATCGTGTGGGCGTTCGCGACGGCGGGCAGCGGCTCGAACAAGACCACGTCGGGCTACGTGCACATCGACACCCAGTGCATCTGCCCGTCGACGACCGATCCCACCTGGGACTGACGCCGCCGCGAACTGGTGCCCGGCCGTACCGGCGTTATGTTCCGTCCGGTGCTCAAGACCATCGCCTGTGCGGGCGCCCTCGGCGCGTTCATCGCACTCTTGGTTGCCTGCTCCTCTTCCTCCTCCTCTCACCCGGCTGACGGCCCTGACTCGTCGGCCCCGCAGGAAGCCGGCGTGACCGACGCCGGTACCCCCGAGGCCACGATCGAGGCCTCGACGATCGACGCCGCGGGCATCGTCGCCGCGCGCCCGTACACGCTCTACGTACCGGCCGGATACAGCGCTGGAACGCCCGCTCCGCTGCTCGTGATGTTCCACGGCTACGGGGCGTCGGGCGCGCTGGAGGAGGCGTACATGGCGATGAAGAACGCCAGCGACGCGAACTCCTTCCTCTATGCGTACGGCGACGGCACGCTGGACATCAGCGGGAACCGCTTCTGGAACGCCACCGACGCCTGCTGCGACTTCTGGGGGAACCCGGTCGACGACGTGCAGTACTTCGACGCCATCGTCGCCGACGTCGAGTCCAAGTACAGCGTGGACCGCAAGCGCATCTACGTCATGGGCCACTCCAACGGCGGCTTCATGAGCCACCGGCTGGCGTGCGACCGCACCTCGACCATCGCCGCCATCTTCAGCCTGGCGGGAGCGGAGTGGGACGACCTCTCCAGGTGCTCCCCCTCGGGGCCCATCAGCGTCGCCGAGGTCCACGGCACGGCCGACACGACCATCTACTTCGACGGCGGGACGACGACGGCCGACGGCGGGACGGGCGGCACGTACCCCTCCGCGCCCACGACCATCACCGACTGGGGCCAGAAGAACGGGTGCACGGGCCCCCTCGCGCCCAACGGTCAGACGTACACCATCGACGGGACGCTCCCTCCCGGGCAGACCCAGGTGCAAGCGTTCTCGGGCTGCCCGGCCGGCATCGATGTCCAGCTCTGGGTCGTCCAGGGTGGGGAGCACGTACCGACGCTGACCTCCGCGTGGTCCAGTCAGGTCTGGGGCTTCCTGTCGACGCACTCCAAGCCCTGACGCCGTCAGGGCGGGCGGCACGCCGCCGGATCCGCCTCGCGCACCCACGCGATGGCGTCGCACATCCGCGCGTCCATGTCGGCGGGGAACTCGTGCCCCACGGGTCCCAGGCTGACGAAGCGCGCCGGCAGGCCGGCGGCGTCGATGCGCGCGGCGAGGGCCTTCATCCCGTCCCGCGCCCCGTCCTTGTCCCCCGCGCCCAGCACCACGCGACGCACGCCGGCGGTGCGCAGGCGTGCGGCGTCGAGCTCCAGGTGCATCGACAGCAGCACCAGGCCCGTCCACTTGCCCGGCTCGGCCTCCGCCACCTCGGCAGCGAAGTAGGCGCCGTTCGAGAAGCCCACGAGCGTCCCGCCGCCCGAGCGATCCAGCTTGCCCGGGTTGAGGGCCGCGGCCGCGTCGAGGGCCGCGTGCACGTTCGGCGCGACGCTGGCATAGGTCCCCGTCCACATCTTGCCCTCGCCCAGCGGCGCGTTCCCCCGGGGACACACCAGGAACCCGAAGGGGGTCGCCGCGTGCTCGAAGAATCCGCACGAGTCCTCCGGGCTCGCCCACATCCCGTGCAGGTACACGACGGCCGGCCTCGGCGTGCTCGCGTCGGCGGGCGGATAGGCCACGCCCCACGTGCCGTGGGCGCGGAGCGCGGCGCAGCACAAGGTCGCGACGAAGAGAGAGGCGGTCCTGGTCTCCTCAGGGAACATCGAAGGCGAACGTCTTCTTCGCATCTTCGCCCGGAGACAGGTCCACGTCGAACCCGACCGTGCGCGTGCCCAGCCTGGCCCCGAAGCGCACCCTCACCGGTGGGTCGGCTCCGTGCAGATCCACCAGCACGAGCTCCACCACGTAGTGCCCGCGCGGCGGCTCGATGCCGTCGAAGTAGATGTTCTCGAGGTTCTGCCCGTTGCACCCCTCGTCCGCCGGGCAGTCGCGATCGAGGTGGAACCCGCTGGCGGTGGACCGGGTGCGCTCGTTGGGGACGCGCTCGTGCGCCGGCGTCACCAGCACGATGTTCACGTCCGCGGCCGCGGCGCTCCAGGCGATGGCGAACTCGAGCAACCCGGTCTGGACGCCGCACCCCTCGTCGATGACCCCGTTGCAGTTGTCGTCGATGGCGTTGAAGCACAGCTCCGGCCCGGTCGGCGTGCAGGCCTGCACCAGCGTCGTCCCCTGCGGCGCGGACAGGTTCGTGGCCTGCACCCGGCTGGCCGCGCTCGCGGCCGGCGTCGGCGGCCCGCACGAGAGGGCTCCGGCCAGGACCGGGACAAGCAGCAGACCGGAGCGCCGCGCGTCGATCACTTCGGCATCGGGATGACGTTCGAGCCACCGAAGCCGGCGGGCGGCGAGGCTGCGTTGGCCTTCTGCGCCTTGGGCGACTCGGGCACGGACTCGGCGGTGGCCTTGGGGTTCATCACCTCGAAGAACGCCTGGCGCGCCAGCTCGCCCAGCGGGGCAGGCTCGTTGCGCAGCGCCATGAGCACGCCCTTCTCCTTGATGAACTTGAGGATGGTAATGGCCTCGTCGCGCTTCACGGCGTTGTTGCTCCTGGCGTCGGCCATGAGCCGGGCGCGGAGCTGCACGCGCGTCATCGAGTGCGGGCCGTTGTCGATCTCGATGGACTCGACCAGGTTCCTGCCCAGGATGATGCGCGGCCAGTCCTGCAGCTGGTCGTGCACCTTCACGTGGGCGATGGCCTCGGCGTTCTGCACCCAGCGCGCGATGTCACCGGTCTCGTAGTTGCGATCGCTCCAGTAGCCGAAGGTCTTGTTGTAGACGTCCTTCAGCTCCTCGATGGCCTCTGCCGGCTGCCCCGGATCGTTGTAGGTGGCGATGGCCCGCGCCGCCGTGTCGGCGTCGGCGCCCAGCACCAGCGCCAGCGCGGCGTCGGCCTTCAGCGCGGTGTCGTTCAGCTTGTCGAAGATGGGCTGCACCATGTTTCGCGTGATGCCGCCCATGCCGATGGCGCGCGCGATCTGGTGGCGCACTTCCATGTCGGGCACGCTGGCCGTCAGCAGATCCACCAGGCCCGCCGTCGCGTCCGGTACCGGCCGGTGAATGACGGTCTCCAGGTAGCACTGACGCATGAAGTTGCCCTTCGCGTCGGTCTTGGTGTTGTCCTTGATCTTCTTCACGACGTCCTTCATCTGGTCGTCGTTCGCCACCCACGACAGCGCGAAGCAGGCCTCCATCCGGCCCTGCTCGTTCTCCTTCGGCTCCTCGGCGTACTTCACGAGGTCGTCGTACGCCTTCGAGTCGCCCCACATGGCCATCCCGTCCGAGGCGCCGACGCCCAGCGCGCGCAGCGTCATCCCCAAGATGGTGAGCCCGCCCTGCATGAGCGAGTCCCACGACACGTCGAGCTTCGCGTTGCGCCGGTGCAGCTGCTTCTCGAGGATGGTCCAGCCGTGCGCGTCCTTGGTCTGACCCAAGTAACGCAGTGCGCTCTGCGCCGTCGCCCACGTCTCGGGGAAGGGCGGCTGCGCGCCCTCGTTCGGCAGCTTCTCCTTCGGATCGGCCCAGCCCTCGAGCATCGGGATGGCCTTCTGCGACCCTACCGCGGCGAGGAAGCGCATGCCGTTGGCGTGCGGCTGCGGCTTGTTGGCGGGGTCGACCCAGTAGAGGACGCCGGGCTCCGCCGTCTTCAGCAGGTAGTCGCGCTTCTCGGGGTGGATGACCGCGAGGTCGGCCAAGTGCCGCGCCCCGTAGACGCGCTCGTTGTCGTCGCGCCGCAGCTCGGGCCAGTCGACGTCGTTGTAGAGCTTGAGCGGGTCCTGCTGCATGCGCCAGCCGAGCACCTCGGCGGCCCGCACATCACCGATCTCGGCCAGGCGCATGGCCGCCTCGAACTTCCAGTGCGGCTTGGGGTTGCTCTGGATGTAGGCGTAGAGCGCGTCGCCCCCGCGCGGGTCCTCCAGCTCGCGCAGCATGTCGAAGAGCTGCTTGGTCTGGAACTTCTCGCTCTCGGGCGTGGTGTGCTGGACGGTCTTCAGCGCCAGGACCAGGCCGTTGGCGCCCATGCCGTCGCGCAGGGCCTGCAGGAACTTCTCGCGCGAGGCCTTGTCGGCCTTCGACAGCGCGTCGACCAGCGGCTGGGTGGCCTTGTCGTTGCCGATCTTGCCCAGGCCGACCGCCGCCTCGCGCGCGACCTCGACCTGCTTGTCCTGCACGAGCTTGATGAGCGTATCGGTCCACTTCGGATCCGCCTGCCGGGACAGGGTGGTCGCCACCAGCTGTCGCACGCTGTCGCTCTCGTCGCCGGCCAGGCTGGCGATCTTGTCGATGGACACCAGGTTCGCCAGCAGCTCGGCGTCGAAGGCCGGGAAGCCGTCGAGACGCTGCACCGTCGCCAGGTGACCGAGGCGGTACTCCGCCATGACCGTGTCGAACGCACTCGGCTCGTGCAGCGCCACCAGCGCCCAGCAGATCTGCGGCTTGTCGGCGTTGGTGGCCTCGGCCACGGCCTTCAGCAGGGCGGGCTTGGCGGAGTCGCCGTCGGGCGACCCGAACGAGGCCAGCGCCATCGCCGCCACGCCGCGGATGGCGTGATCCACCGACGTCAGACCGGAGGTGATGGCGGGGATGCTCTGCTTGTCCTTGGCCCAGGAGAGGTGGATGAACGCCTCCTGCTGCAGCCGCGGCTCGCTGTCGGTCGCGGCCCACTTGCGCCAGCGCGGCGTCTGCTCGGCGCGGGGAAGGAGCTGGATGTCCAGGATCTCCTTGGTCACCGCCTCCTTGGTCATGCTCTGCGTCTCGCCGTGGATGCTCAGGAAGACGGCGATGGCTGCGCCGACGACGATGAGCAGACCGACGATGATCGCGATGGGCTTGACGGCCCCGCGCTTGAAATTGCCGTCGTCGACGGGGAAGGCGTTGTTCATGGCTGACGCTCGTGCTCCCTGGAAAAGGCGCTGCGACGATACCGCAAGGGCCGGGGTCCCGAGCGCGGAAAAGACGGTAGAATCTTCCGGTGACTGACCTGCAGCGCGGGGCGTCATCCCCCGGGTACCCTGCCACCACCCTCGTCGCCGCGGCGATCCTCGTCGAGCGGGGACGGGTGCTGCTCACCCAGCGCAAGGCGGGGACGCACCTGGCGGGCTCGTGGGAGTTCCCCGGCGGCAAGGTGGAGGCCGGGGAGGACCCGCGCGCCGCCCTCCGCCGCGAGCTCCGCGAAGAGGTCGGAATTGAGGCGAAGGTGGGCGAGATCGTGGAGGTGACCTTCCACCGTTACGAAGAAGCCCGGAAGGCGGTTCTGCTGTTGTTCTTCGAGGCGACGCGCGAGCCGGGCTCACCCGAGCCGCACGTCATCGACGTGGCCGCGCTCCGGTGGGCGACGCGCGGGGACCTGCGCGCCGAGGACTTCCCGCCGGCGGACGTGGCCGTGCTGGAGAAAGTGAGGGCGAGGCTGCCATGACCGCCCGCCTCTGCTCGCGCTGCGGCGCGCCCCTGGGTCACGTCGAGCCCGGTCAGGCCGTCACCTGCCACTACTGCGGCGTCGAGCAGGACATCGAGCCGGCGCCCGCTCCGCTGCCCCCGCCCCCCGTGCGCCTCGAGGTGCAGGGGCCCGCGTACCACCCGCCCGTGCGCGACTGGAACCCCAACGCCGAGGAGGAGAAGACTCCGTCCGGGATGCCGCGGATGGCCAAGGTGATCCTCGGCGTCGCCATCGTCGGCGGCATCGGCATCGGCATCGCCGCCACGGTCGACGAGACGATGAAGAAGGCTGACCTCGACAGGAAGAAAGCGGAGGGCCAGAGGGAGCAGGAGCTGGAGAAGGCCAGGCAGGCAGCGGCGCGCGACGAGGCCGCCAGGCCGACCCCCTCCGCCGTCGTCGAGGCCGGTCCGGATCCGAACACCCTCCCGGCCACGGTCACGCTCACCCTGTCCGGAGGCGACGCCGGGAGCTTCGAGGATCCGCGGTACGTGGCCGTCGACCCGAAGGGCTTCACCTACGTCGCCGAGAAGTCCGGCCGCGTGCAGCGCTTCGACGCGGACGGCAAGGGCCTCTCCAGCTTCCGCGCCGAGACCACCAACGGACCGCACGGCTCGAACAGCACCGACATCACTATCCCGCAGGGCATGGCCGCCGACCGCAAGGGGCGGGTCTGGGTGTCCATCGGCTACGACCTCACCGCCTACGACGGCGCGAGCGGCAAGCAGGTCGCCCGGGTGCCGCACCGCTTCCCCTCTACCTGCTTCCGCAACATCACCATCACCCCGGGCGGGATGGTGGTGCGCAGCGCCTGCACCGACAAGGACGTGTACGCGCTCGTGCGGATGGATGCCGACGGCCACACGCTGGCGACCTTTCCGCTGAGCCCCGCCTGGCAGCAGGACGCGGACAACAAGGTCGCGGTCGACGCGGCCGGCAACATCTACGAGCCGCACAGCATCGACGGCCAGGTCGTGGTCGACGACGCGCACTTCAAGGTCGTCACCCGGTTCGGGAGCCGCGGCGACACGTTCGGCCACTTCTCGAACTATGCCGGGCCCGGCGCCATCGCGCTCTCCGCGAAGGGCGACCTCGTCATCGCCAACGGCGACGACGTCGACGTCTACGGCGTAGACGGGCAGGCCAGAGGCCGGGTGCAGCGCTTGTGGCAGGGCGGGGTGCGCGACGTGGCCGTGGGCCCCGACGGGCAGGTGTGGGTGGTCGCCGGTGCAGGCGTCGTGCGCGTGCAGCTCGGGGGGTGAGGCAGGCGTCGATGAGAGTCCGACCCCTCGCCATCGCCGCGCTGCTCTGCCTGAGCGCGTGCATCGACCGGTGCGCGACGAACGTCGGCGACGCCATCGGGACCGCCATCGGCAAGGGACTCACCTGCGGGCTAGACGAGCTCGGTGAATCGCTGGGCGACGCCATCGGCAGCGCCATCGAGGGCGCGGGGGGCCGCCCGGTGAACGGCGCCGTGGTCAGCGACGTCGACGGTGGCGTCCCGGAGATCAACGCCTACCAGAACCTCCCCGGCGGCTACGTTCATCTCACCTACTACGGGGGCCTCGCGTCCGGCACGCTGCCTTCGCAGGCTCCCGCGGGCGACTGCCTCCAGAACCAGGCCTACTACCACGACCTCGCGGGCGGCGCGTCGTACCCGGTGAAGGCGACGGCCATCGTCTACAGCGACGGCACCATTCCGGGGGCCACGCTCGACGTCGAGCTCACCGACGTGAGCTACGGACCGGGGGACGCGAGCATCGCCAGCCTGCCCGATCTGCGGATGACGTTCACCGTCTCCGACTCCCTGCCGCCCTCCGCCGAGGGCGGGGCGGAGGAGTAGAAGCGACGCGCGAGGCTCATGGATGGCCCCCGGAATGTGTTCTCACCGGAACGGCCCCACGTGCCCACCGTCCCATCCACCACGCGTACCCATCAGAGACGGCGCGTATCATCGTCCTCATGCCCGAGGCGCGCTTCGACTACGTCATCATCGGCGCTGGCTCCGCGGGGTGCGTCCTCGCAGCGCGGCTGAGCGAGGATCCCAGGGCCCGCGTCCTGCTGCTCGAGGCCGGCGGCAGCGACGACGCGATGCGCGTCCGCACCCCCGGGCTCATGGGCTTGCTGTGGCGCAACCGGTTCGACTGGACGTTCTTCACGACCCCGCAGGAGGGCCTGGGCGGTCGCAGGATGCACTGGCCGCGCGGCAAGGTGCTGGGGGGCTGCAGCTCCATCAACTACATGGTCTACATGCGCGGCCACCGCGACAACTACGACGAGTGGCGCGCGCTGGGCAACGAGGGCTGGGGCTACGACGAGGTGCTGCCGCACTTCAAGCGCTCCGAGGACAACGCGCGCGGCGCGGACGTGTTCCATGGCACGGGGGGGCCGCTGCACGTGAGCGATCCCGAGTGCAACCCGATGAGCGACCGGCTGGTGGAGGCGACGAAGGACGCGCTGGGGGTCGCCGCCAACCGCGACTTCAACGGCGCCGTGCAGGAGGGCGTGGGGCGCTTCCAGACCACCATCCGCGACGGCAGGCGGTGGAGCACGGCGGCGGCCTTCCTGCGCCCGGCGATGTCACGGCCGAACCTCGTCGTGGAGACGGGCGCGCTGGTGCAGGGCATCGACGTGGAGAAGGGGCGGGCGGTGAGGGTGCGCTACGCGCTCGAGGGACAGGCGAGGACGGCGGCCGCGGCGCGCGAGGTGATCCTGTCGGCGGGCGCCGTCGGTTCGCCGCACGTGCTCCTGCTGTCGGGCATCGGGCCGGCCGACGAGCTGCGCGCCCGCGGCGTCGAGGTCGTCCACGATCTCCCGGGCGTGGGCAAGAACCTGCAAGACCACCTCCTGGCCGGCATCGGCTACGAGGACAGAGCCGGCATCACGAACAACGTGAGCCCCGTGAACCTGCTCGGCTGGCTGGCGCGCTACACCTTCACCCGTCGCGGTCCGCTCGCGTCCAACGTCGCCGAGAGCGGCGGGTTCGTGCGCTCGCGCCCGGACGCGCCGCGGCCCGATCTGCAGCTCCACTTCCTGCCGGTGGGGAGCGCGCAGGTGTCCTTCGACGACGAGGCGTTCCAGCCGAAGGGCCATGCCTTCATGGTCCTGCCGGTGCTGCTCTATCCGCAGAGCCGCGGCGAGATCACCCTGGCCAGCGCCGACCCGGCCCAGGCGCCCGCCATCGACGCCCGGTACTTCGCTGAGGAGGCCGACCTGGCGCTGCTCGTCGAGGGCTACCGCATCGCCCAGCGCATCCTGCGCTCGAAGACCCTCGACGACTGCCGTGGAAAGCCGCTGGCGCCAGAGCTCGAGTCGGACGACGAGGCCACGCTACGGGCCGAGGCGCGCCGTCGCTGCAACACCCTGTTCCACCCAGTGGGCACCTGCAAGATGGGCCGCGACGACGCCGCCGTGGTCGACGCGCGGCTGCGGGTGCGCGGGCTCGACGGCCTGCGGGTGGTCGACGCGTCGATCATGCCGACCATCGTCGGGGGGAACACCAACGCCCCCACCATCATGATCGCGGAGAAGGCCGCGGAGATGATCCGCTAGCGCGCTACCCCCGCCCCACGCGCGGCACAAGCAGAGTCTTCATGCGAAGCGCGCGGCGCGCCAGGCCGAGCACCCACCGGGGCAGCGAGACCGCGCGCGTCTCGACCAGCCGCGAGTCGGCGAGCGCCGCGGTCCGATGGTGCATGATGGCCTGGTACGCGTCGGACCGGACCATGCGGAGGAAGGCGCGCCGCGATGGGTAGTGCACGAGCACCACCTCGTCCCATGACTCCCCGTCGGGCACGATAATCCCGGCGCGCGCGTTGCCCATCCACAGCACCTGGCCGCCGACCTCCCACAGCAGAGGGAGGACCGCCTTGCCGTAGCGCGAATACGCTTCTCGACCGGTGACGCCGGCGAGCCCTGGCGCGGCCCCCTCGCCGTAGTCCGCGCGGGCGCGGAACCTCAACAGGTTCAGCATCACGATGGCCTTGTCGTCCGGCGTGTCGCGCTCGAACTGCGCGATGTGCTCCAGGCTCGGGTTGACGCTCGTCATGGCGCCGAGGGGCGCAGCATCTTGAACGCGTGGACCCAGTCGTTGCGCAGGAAGCCGGAGATGCACCACAGGATGCACAGGGGCTCGATGGCGCGCGCGGCTTCGACGCCGCCGCAGTCCTCGCTCTCCCAGCCAAACTGCTCGAGGACGGCGCGTGCCGCGTCCTTCGCGCCGCTGTCGTTGCCGCAGATGAACATCGTCGGCCGGGACGGGAGCCTGGGATCGACGAACAGGGCGTTCCCGACGCTGGAGAAGGCCTTCACGAACCGCGCGGCGGGGGCCCGCTTTTGCAGGCGCTCCATCAGCGACTCGTTGGGGCCGGTGAAGTAGGCGATGACGCCGTTGGTGGGCGGCGCGTCGGCGATGGGGTTGGTCGCGTCGAGCACCACCTTGCCGTCCAGCCCGTCGCCACACAGACCGACGGCCTCCTCCGCGGCGGTCCCCTTCACCGCGAGCACCACGATTTCTCCGAAGCGCGCCGCGTCGGCGAACGTGCCCGTGGAGGCCCTGGCGCCTGCGCCCGACCTCCAGGTCGCGAGCTTGCCGGGATCGCGCGAGGCCCTCATCACCTCGTAGCCGTGCTTGAGGAAGCCATCTGCGAGGATCTGTCCGACCTGACCCGAGCCGAGGACGCCGACCTTCTTCATGCCGGAAGGGTGGCTCCATCGGGCCGGAGAGCACAAGCCCAGGGGCGTCGGTGATCTACGGGCACGCCGACGTGCCTGCGTACTGGCACGTCCCGCTCGTCCCGCCGTCGCTCGCCCCTGCGTCGCCGGAGAGGACGCAGCGGGTCTGGGTCGGACAGGCGGGGCCGTTGACCAGGTCGCACGTGCCCCCCACCGCGGCTAGCTGCTCGCAGGTGCCCGGCGTGCTGCCCGACTCGCCGAGGCACTTCACGTCATCCTGGCAGCTCACCGTCTGGTGGTTGATGTCCCCGCAAGGCTGACCGGGCGCCACCAGCTGCGCCGACTGGCAGGTCATGCTCGAGCTGTTGCACACCAGTCCGGCGAAGAGCTCGCACCCCGCGCTGCCGGTCGGGCAAGGGGCGTTCGGCACGGTGGCGGACACCTGGCACGAGCCCGGCGTCGTGGAGGTACTGCCTATACAGTTCAGCCCCGCGGCGCACGGCTGCGACGAGCCGCACGCCGCCCCCTCGCCGGCGAACACCGCGCACGTCAGCGTGCTCGTCTGGCACGACAGCTGCTGGCCACACGTGGTGAGCTGGGCGCAGGAGTCGCCGGGCTGCGGCGGCGGAGCGCACGATCCGCACGCGTCTCCGGGGACGATCGCGCAGAAGCCGCTCTGGCACTGCGACGGGTGCGAGCACCCTCCGCCGTCCGGGATGCTGCCGGTCACCTGCACGCACGCGGGGGGAGGGTTCTGCGTGTAGAGGTAGTCGGGGCAGTCCCAGCTCGGGACGGCCTGGGCGCACGCCTCCACGTTCTGCGGCGTCGAGCCGCTCGACGGGGCGGCGATGGCGTTGACGCAGTTCTGCTTGATGGCCGCCTCGCACGTGCTCTCGTCGCCGTAGCGAAGCTGGATGACGATGGGGGAGCAGGCCTGGTACCGGCTGCACTTGGCGTACGCGCTGTCGGTGCAGGCCTGGTCCGCGCTGACTCCCGCGTCGCCCGACCCGACGGTCGCGGGGCTGCAGGCGAGGAGCAGGGTGACGGTGACGAGGGTGCTGGCGCGCGCGAAGCGAAGGCGTGGTCGCGTGAAGATCGGTTCCACTCCGGGCATGGTAACGGCAGGACGTGCCTGGCGGTAGGCCAGTCAGGCCCACGCAATGCGGAGCGACATGGAGTGGGACGTCGCCCGCGTCGTCAGCTCGATGATGGACATGCGCCGGCAGAACAGCTGGAGCCCTGCCTGGTACACGCCGCGGACACCGACGCGGAAGTACTCGAGCGAGCAGAGGATGTTGCCGACGAGATCGACGCGTGCGTCCTTGGGGCCCTTCTTGCTGACCGCGATGCCTCCACCGCAGAAGAGCCGCTCGTAGAGCTTGGCCGACTGCCCGAGCGCCAGCCACGGCGTGACCCCTGCGGTCCTCGCCATGCGCAGCATGGTCCCGAGGAACGTCCCGTTCACGCGGTCGCCCACTTCCATGGCGATCGCGAGCTGTTCGCCCGCGTCGAGCTCCAGCGCGTCGCACGCAGCATAGTGGGCGATCGCCGCGTCCATCGAGAGCCAGGTCCCCGCGACGGCCAGCAGTAGCTCCTCCCGGTACTCGGGGGCGAGGCGACGCTCGTAGCGCGGGTAGAGGTTGCGCGTGCGCAGAGACTGGATCGAGCTGGTCACGAGGGTCGAGCGCGCGGCGCTCGCCGCGCCGAGGGCCGGCGGAGGCGCGCTGAAGGGCACAACGATCTCACCCGAGGGTGCGCGCGCATGGGCTTGGCTCATGGAAGGAACCGTCACTGCAACCTCCGAACCGCACCCGGCTGGTGGCACCGGTGTGACGGAGCAGGTGTGCGTCCGGCGAAATGGGCATTGGAATCAACCGCTAGCCTCGACGGCCATCCCGCAACGCGCGTGGGAAGGTGAGACAGCGAGGATCCAGGCTCGGCGCTCGGCCCTCGCGAGAGGGCGCGAACGTACATCGGCGTGCGATGTACCCTCGCTCTCCTCGCATGGTCCCCCTCCGCATCGGCGTGCTCGGCGCAGCACGCATCGTCCCCACCGCGCTCGTCTCGCCCGCGCACTCCGTCCCCGAGGTCGCGGTCGCCGCCATCGCCGCGCGCGACCGCAACCGGGCAAGCACCTTCGCCGCGCGTCACGGCATCCCGCGGGTGCTCCCCAGCTACGACGCGCTGGTCGACGATCCGGACCTCGACGCGATCTACAACCCGCTGCCCAACGCGCTGCACTGCGCGTGGACGCTGCGCGCCCTTTCCGCAGGCAAGCACGTGCTGTGCGAGAAGCCGCTCTCGTCGAACGCGGCCGAGGCCGAGCAGATGGCCGATGCCGCGGACCGCGCGGGGCGTGTGCTCATGGAGGCCTTTCACTGGCGGTACCACCCGCTGGCGGCGCGGATGATCGCCATCGCCACCGACGGGACGCTGGGCCGCGTCCGGCGCATCGAGACCAGCATGTGCGTGCCGCTGCTGCTGCCGGGCGACATCCGCTACGACTACCGGCTCGGCGGTGGCGCCACCATGGACACCGGCTGCTATGCGGTGAGCATGCTGCGGCACCTCGCCGGCGCCGAGCCGGAGGTGACCCGCGCCAAGGCGCGGCTATCGTCCCCCAAGGTGGATCGCTGCATGACCGCGGAGGTCTCGTTCGCCGACGGGCGGACGGGGCGCGTGCGGTGTTCGCTGTTCTCGTCGACGCTGCTCGACATCTCGGCGCGCGTGGTGGGCGACGAGGGCGAGATGCGGGTGTTCAACCCCGTCGCGCCGCAGTTCTACCACCGGCTCACGGTGCGAACGGCGCAAGGCAAGCGGGTGGAGCGCGTGTCCGGGCGGCCCTCTTACGAGCACCAGCTCCGGGCCTTCGCGCACTGCGTGGCCACGGGGGAGCCCGTGCCGACCTCGGCGCGCGACGGCCTGGCGAACATGCGCGTCATCGACCGCATCTACGAGCGCGCCGGCCTTCCGCTCCGTGGTGTCGTGTGACCCCGTCTGGAATCGTCCCCCCTTCCGTCGCCGGCCTTGCCTAAGATACCCGTGCGATGAACCCCGTGCTCGGCAAGGAACAGATCTCGATCGGCAGCTCGCCCGACAACGACGTCGTGCTGGTAGCGCCGGTCGCGCCGCACCACGCGCGCATCGTCCGCCAGGGGACCCAGCTTTTCCTGTTCGATCTGGGGGCGGGCGTCACCACTGCCAACGGGGCGCCCGTCGCGCCGCAGCAGCCGGTCCCCTTCGACTTCCGGACGGCGTTCCTCCTCGCCGGAGTGCCGGTGCCGCTCGCCCACGTCGCCATCGTCGGCATGCTCATGTCGCCCGGGCAGCTCCAGGCGCCGCGCGGCCAGGTCGTCGTGGGCCGTGACGCGGCGCGGGCCTCCCTTGTCATCGGACACGCCGCGGTGAGCGGGCAGCACGCGACGGTGATGCTCGACCGGATGATGGTGGTGGACCATGGCTCCACCAGCGGCACATGGGTCGCCGGTCATCAGGCCGCCCCCAACCAGCCGACCCCGCTCGACCCGAACGGCGTCGTCGCCTTCGGCCCCGTACCCGTGCCGGTGGTCCTGCTCGGTCACCTCGCGAAGTTCGGCTTCGCCGGCGCTCCGGCCACGGGACAGGGGCCGGCCCTCTCGGGGGGACATGCAGCGCAGGCGCAACTGCAGGTGCCGGTGTCGGCGCCGGAGGCCGCCCCGCGCAAGCACCGCACTATCATCGGCGAGCTCCAGCTCGACCAGCTGCAGTCGAGCACGATCACCATCGGCCGTACGCCCGACAACCAGATCGTCATCAACCATCCGCAGGTCTCGTCGAAGCACGCGCAGATCGTGATGGCCGGAGGCCAGCTCTTTCTCGAGGACAAGGGGAGCGCGAACGGAACGTACGTGCGCGGTCAGCGCTTGCCGCCCGGGCAGCGCGTGCCGGTGGCCAACGGCGAGAAGGTCTTCGTCGGGCCGATGCCGCTGCTGATTCACATCGCGAACAGCCGCGTCGACGTCGTCGTCGAGGACCAGGCGAACTGGGCGGGCAAGCCGCTCTACGAGATCGAGGCGTGGGATCTCTACCTCGAGGTGCCCGATCGCGACGACAAGTCGCAGATGAAGGTGCTGCTGGACCACGTGTCCTTCAAGGCGCTGCCCGGCGACATGATCGCGCTGATGGGGCCCTCGGGCGCCGGCAAGACCACGCTGCTGCTCGCGCTCAACGGCTACCTGCCCCCGTCGAGCGGGCAGGTCCGCATCAACGGCGAGGACCTCTACACCATCTACGACGCGCTGCGCGGGAGCATCGGATACGTGCCGCAGGACGACATCGTCCACCCCGAGCTCACGGTGTTCGAGGCCGTGAAGTACTCGGCCCGCTTCCGCCTGCCGCCCGACTACTCGGAGGAGGAAATCGATCGCCGCGTGGACGAGACGCTACGCGACCTGGGGCTGGAGGGCGTGCGAAACCTCCAGATCGGCAAGCCCGAGAAGAAGGTGCTCTCCGGAGGGCAGCGCAAGCGGGTCAACATCGCGCTCGAGCTGGTGACCGACCCGGTCATCCTGTTCCTCGACGAGCCCACCAGCGGTCTGGCCGCGGACGACACGACGACGCTCATCAGCCTGCTGGCGGAGCTCACCAAGAAGACCGGCAAGACGATCGTCATGACGATCCACCAGCCGGCGAAGGACGAGTTCGAGAAGTTCAACCTTTGCTTCATCATGGGCTACGGCGGCATCCCGACCTATTTCGGGCCCACGGGGGATCCCGCCTACCACTTCTTCGCCTCCATCCTCGCGCGCACCGGCTCGAGCCAGCCCCAAAAGCGCATCGACAACCCGCGCGACATGTTCGACATGCTCAACGTGCGCGAGCGCTTCGTGCACGAGGAGATGAAGCGCGCCAACCCTGGCGTCGAGCGCGGGCTGGCGCGCCTCGAGGCGTCGAGGGGCTGGCGCGCGGAGTTCTTCCGCCCCGACAACCCGGTCTATCAGCCCATGTACTCCGGCCGGCGCGCCATCGGGACCGTACCGGCGGCGCGTGGAGTTCCGCACCGGGCGGATGTGGCCGTGGTGCGCCAGCTGGGCCTTCTGCTCTCGCGGTACTGGAAGGTGAAGCTGCGCGATCGCATGGGCGCGGCCATCATGTTCCTCCAGGCGCCGATCATCGGCGTCCTTCTGTGGCTGGTCTTCGGCAACCAGACGCCCGGGGTGCCCTTCTGGTGCCTGGGTGCGCTGCAGGAGCTCTCGAAGAAGGGCGGCGACATGAGCAAGTCGTCGTCGACCGACCTGCTCAACTCGATGAGCGCCACCACCGATCACACGGCGGCCATGTTCTTCGTGGTCGTCAGCTGCGTCTGGTTCGGCACCAGCAACGCCGCGCGCGAGATCGTTACCGAGCGCGCCATCTACATGCGCGAGCGGATGGTGAACCTCCGGCTGCTCAACTACGTCCTCTCCAAGTACCTGACGCTTAGCTTCTTCTGCGTGCTGCAGTGCACGATGCTGCTCGGCATCGTCTTCGTCACCCTGGGCTTCAACGGGGGCCCGACGGCCTTCTTGCTCGAGCTGGCCAACCTCATCGCCTTGGCGATGAACGCCACCGCGCTCGGCCTGTGCGTGTCGACCATGGTGTCGTCGGCCGAGGCGGCCATGGCGCTGACGCCGATCGCGTTGATCCCCCAGGTCGTGCTGGGCGGGCTCATGGTGCCCATGACCACGAACCCCAACCTCACGCCGCTGATGTTCGTCATGCCGTCGCGCTGGGGGTTCGAGGGGGCCATCGCCAGCGAGCGCATGGCCATCGCCTCGGACACCGCGTGGAACATCGATCTGCACAGCACCACGGTGACCGACGATCTGCCGAACTTCATCCAGGGGGGTAAGTTCCAGTGCGCCATAGCGCAGGTCGCGAGCAAGGATCTCACCGGTGCCTGGGGGTTCAGCGAGTGGGATCAGTTGTGGATGCCCTCGGCGGCGCTCTTCGGCACCACGCTGGTCATGCTCATCGTGCTCCTCATCGCTCTCAAGCGACGGGACCCGGTGTGATGGCCCCGGCTCAGCGCAGCTCGTAGACGGTCACGCCCTTGTGCCAGCCGGCGGGGCCGGCCGGGTAACCAGGAGGGTGGTAGTGGTGCTCGACCACGAAGACGTAGCGCTTGCCGTCCAGCATCAGGTAGCGCTCGGCTGCCAGCGGGAGCTCGAGGAACCCCTCGGCCAGGCTGACGATGTCGGCCGTCACCTGCCGGAGCACGACCCGCTCGCCCGACGTATCGAGCAAGGCGCTCGCGGCCTGGAGCTCGTCGAGCGTCACGGGTGACTGCGCCGCCGGGAGGGCGACGACCCAGAGGGCGAAGGCCATCGTCGGGACCAGCATGACCGCGGCCAACTTTGCCCCGATCCGGGGAAAGCGCAAGGACGGTCGTCCCCGGCGAAGCTGTCACCCCACCACGAACGCGCCGAAGCCCACTACCTCGCTCAGGTCGCCCGAGGCCTCGCCCGAGTTGCGCAGGTCGAGGCGCGTCGCGCGTAGCCTCTTTGCCCGGGCTGCTGCCAGCAGCGCGCGGAGCGCGGCGTACCCGCACGCCTGCTGCTCGCCGATGGGAAGGGCGTCGAGCGTCTCGACGGCGCGCGCCGTGGCCTCGTCCACCCGCTGCGCGGCGGCCGCGTCGTAGTACTGGCTCAGATCGGTCGACACCACGACCAGGGTCTCCTCGTCCCAGAGGGACTCGAGCACCTCGGCGCTGTCCACGTCCTCCACCTCGCCCACCAGCAGCGGCACCAGGAGCGCACCGGGGAGCAGCGTCTGCATGAAGGGCACCTGCACCTCGAGGGAGCGCTCCTGCTCGTGCGGCTCATCGGTCACGATGAACTGGGGGAAGCGCCGCGCCGTCTCGATGGCAATGCGGTCGACCTCTACGACACCGAGCGGGGTTGCGAACGAGTCGGCGAAGGGCGCCGCGATGCCCACGAACTGCGTGTGGTGGGCCGGGCCGAGGAGGACCACCCGGCGGAAGCGCGCGGCGTGCGGGGCGATGCGTGTCCAGCCGGCCGCCGCCACCGCGCCCTCCGTGCCCAGGATCCCGTGGGGGACGACGATGGCCCGCGGCCGGGGGATGCGTGGACCGCGTGGGGAGCGCGACTGTGGTGCCGCGTCCAGCGCCTCGCGCACCGAGCGCGACAGGAGCTCGCGGTCGGCTGGGTAGAACACGCCCGCTGCGGCGGGCTTACGCGCGTCGACCATCGCCTCCGCGGCATTGTGGCACGACTGGCCCTGCGCCAGGCGACCTTCGGAAGCGGAACGCCCCCGGCCTCACGGCCCAGCTTCGGCGCAGCAGCGGAAGCCCATCTGGTAGTAGCGGAACCACGCCGCATGCCCGAGCGTCGCCGGGCGACAGGCGTTGCGCCACTCCCCCCAGTTGCCCCCCTTCAGCGCTCCCCGGTCTGGGACCCCGTTCTCGTTGGTCGTCCACTCGTCGATGTTGCCGGTGAGGTCGTACACCCCGAAGGGGCTGACACACCCCGGCCTGGCCCCGCTTGGCTCCCGGCGGTCGATGCGTTCGATCTCCTTGTCCTTGTCGGCGGAGTAGAACCGCTTCTCGTCGATCATGGGCCCGCGCTCGTCGATGTGGCAGGCCGTCGCGCTGCGCACATAGCCGTAAGGGTAGGGGAGGCGATCCGGGCCCTCGCAGGCGAGCGTCCATTCGCGGCTGCGGCAGACTCGTTTGTCGAGGGCGCGGCAGGCCTTTTCGGCGTCGTAGTAGGACTGCATGATGAGCGGCTTCTCACCCTCGCGGTCGGGAAACTCGTACCGGTCCATGCAGAAGCGCATGTGGGCCTGCTTGCCGATGCAGACCGTTGGCGCCGAGTACTCGAGGCACCCGACATGCGGCCTGGGGCGCTCACGGACGCAGGTCTCCTGCACCTCGTCGCAGTAGTCACCGTCCACGAGGACCATGCCCTCGGGGCAGGGGGGAGCAGGGGTCAGCGCCATGGCGAGGGGCATCGCGTCCGGCGGCGCGACAGGCCTGGGCGGCGGCGCGGGGCGCAGCACGACCCACGCCAGAGCCAGGGCCAAGACGCGGAGCGAGAGCTCCGCCAGCGTCCTCTGCATCGACGGGCGGTCCTTCCAGGTCGCCGATGCATGTAGTTTCCCACGACGCCAGAGGGTGGGCCACCTTCCCGCCGCCCGCGATACCCGTTGCCATGGGGGCCCGGCCGCACGACCCTACGGGCTGCCATGCTCCGACTGCCGACCCGTCATGTCACCCAGGCCGCCCGCCGCAACCTCGAAACCTTCCAGACCACCTCGGCGGCAAAGCAGCTCGCCGACGACCGGCACACCTGGGACGTCATCGCCTGGTCCTGGGCCCCGGGGCCGCCGCTGCGCATGACGCTGCGCAGCGAGCAAGGGGAGGTGGTGGACTTCGAGATGGACCGCGAGGGCGTGTGGTCGCTCCGTGAGAACGCCAACGCTCCCAAGCAGCCGCCGCGCACCTAGCGGTACGAAGAGAGGACCCGCGCCGTGCCGGCCACCCCCTCTTCGATGCAGCCCACGACTGCGGTGGAGAAGACCCCCGCGCTTTCCAGGAGCTGCAGAAGGCGGTCGACCCGGTCCGCCGCCACCGCGATGAGCAGGCCCCCGCTGGTCTGTGCGTCGCAGAGGACGAGCTCGGCCGCCTCGTCCACCCCGACCCCGTACTCCACGCTGGAGGCCAGGAAGCGCCTGTTCGCGTGTGTACCGCCCGGGGCGACCCCCTCGCGCACGTAGGTCCACGCCGCATCCAGCACGGGGACCTGGTCGACCCACACGGTCGCAGAACACCCGCTGGCCCTGGTGACGTTGCGAAGGTGTCCGAGCAGCCCGAAGCCGGTCACGTCGGTGGCGGCGTGTACGCCCACCTCGAGCATGGCTTCGCAGGCAGCGCGGTTCAGTGTCGCCATCAGCTCGATGGCGGGCGCGATGGCGCCCAGACGATCGAGATCCTGCTTGGCCGCCGTCGTGACGATGCCCAGGCCCAGCGGCTTGGTCAGCACCAGCGCGTCCCCTGGCCGGGCACCCGCGTTGGTCACCATCCGTGCGGGGTGCACCGTTCCCGTGACGGCCAGGCCGTAGATCGGCTCGTCGGTCTTGATGGTGTGGCCTCCGACGATGTCGATTCCGGCCTCCTTCGCCTTGTCCGCCCCACCGCGCAGGATGTCGCCCAGCACGCTCGCCTCCAACGTCGCATCCGGGAAGCCTACGAGGTTGAGGGCGGCGATCGGGCGCCCGCCCATGGCGTAGACGTCGCTCAGCGCGTTCGCCGCCGCGACGCGACCGAAGTCGTACGGTGCGTCCACGATGGGCGTGAAGAAATCGGTCGTGAGTACCAGCGCCAGATCGTCGCTCAGCCGGTACACCGCGGCATCGTCGGCTGTGGCGCTCCCGACCAGCACGTCGGGGTCCGTCACCTGTGGGAGGCTGCCGAGCAGCGGGAAGAGGTATCCCGGCGGGTGCTTGGCGGCACAGCCAGCGCGTTTCGCGAGCCGGGTGAGGCGAACCGTCATGGGACTCCGAGATAGCGCCTGTCGTCTCTTTTGGCGATGAAGGTAGGGGGCCGGGCCCGTATGATGCCCCGCAATGAACTGTTTGCAGTGTGGGGCCTACTCCTTCGAGTACGCCGGGCCCAACAAGGAGTACGCGCGCTGCACCAAGTGCCTCGCCTTGCACACCGTACCCCGCCCCGGGCATGTGCAGCTCATGGACGTCCGCGCGCCGAACGGGCAGGTCGACCCTCAGTTCACGGCCATCTTCGCCCAGCAGCTGGGCTTCGCCCCGCGCCAGGCCCAGGACCACGTCGTTGGGGTCGGCCCCGTCAACATCGTCGTACCGACGGCCCGCATCGAGCGTGACGTCAGGAACAAGATCTCCGGCATCATCTGGGGCTGGATCATCGGCGGCATCATCCTCGCCATCATGGCCATCGTCGGCGTCGTCATCTTCTTCTTCGTCCGCGCTCAGATGAAGGACATGAGCGCGAACGGCGGGATGCCAGCCGCGGGCACCGGAGCGCCGGAGACCGTGACCTGGGATGGCAAGGCCCCCTACTCGTGCGGCGCCAGCCAGGTCGTCACCATCAAGGGCACCACCGCGACCCTGACCGCAGGGCCGGCCATCAGCGCCCTCGGCGCCTGCCAGCTCACGCTCGATGGCGTCAACATCACCGCGCCCGACGGGATCCAGGCGATGGGTACCGCGAAGGTGACGGTGAAGGGCGGCAGCATCAAGTCCACTGGCACGGCCATCAGCGCCCTGGGAACCGCCCAGGTCGACGTGCAAGGCGCGAAGATCACCGGCAAGACCTCGGCGCTCGGGGCAGCCAAGATCACCGGGGCGAAGTGACGTGAGCGAGCTGCTAAGAGCCCCTCCTGGCGTCCCGCCCCTCGTGCACCGCGCGACCATGACGCGCGAGCACGGAGCCTACGCGTTCGATTTCTTCCGCAGCGCCTGGTGGTGCCATCGCTGCCGGGCTCACGTGGCGTCGGGACCTCCGGCGGCCGTGATTCCCATGGTCACCTACGCCGACGTCGACTCCTTCGTCGCCAGCGTCCAGACCGCTGCGACCCACGCCGTCGAGGACGCCGAGGCGGCACCCGCCTGCGAGACGTGCGGCGATCGCGCCGCCATCGACCACCTCGACTATCACGCGTTCTGCTCCGGCAAGCGGGCCGATCTCGTGGCGCGCTTCCGGACGACGCGCCCCATCGAGCTCCTCTGGTGGAGCAGTGAAGGCGGATACCGTCCGGCGACCATCGACGCCGAGACCCGCCAGGCCTTCGCACGCGATGCCCTGCTGCGCGCGGCCAAGGCCGCCAGGGAGACGGGAGACGTGGAGCGGGCGGACGAGGTGCTGCAGGCCGCCGCGGCGGCGATTCCGGGCGATCCTGATCTCCTAGCCTTCCTCCCGTGGCTGTGCAGCCGACAGAAGACCGCCGTGGCCGGCGCCATCGCAGACGCCCACGCCCGCGTGCGGCCGCACGATCCCGAAGGCTGGTACTGGCTCGCGCAGATCGGGGTGGAGCTGGTGGCGGCGGGGGGCCAGCCGCCGGAGCTCCTGCCCCAGGTCGAGTCTCACCTCCAGCGCGCCTTGTCGATCGCGCCCAGCCACGCACAGGCGCTGGTCGCGGTCGCCAACATCGCACGCCTCAAGGGCGACGACGCGACCGCCGTCACAACACTGGAGCGGCTGCTGGCCATCCACCCCGGGCATCCGGAGGCGAGCTACACGCTGGGACTCATGCTGCTCGAGCGCAACCCAGCGCGCTCGCTGGCGTGCTTCGAAGCCGGCGAGCGCGCCCAGCCTCGCGATCCCGACTATCCGCGTGGTCGCGCGCGCGCCCTCCTGGCGCTCGACCGGTACGCCGAGGCGCGAGTCGCCGCGGAGCGCGCCCACGAGCTCGCGCCCGAGGATCCCCGGGTCATCGAGCTCATGGCCCGGTTCGCGAGCTGAAGCCCGTGGTGTGCGTGGTCAGTCCCCGTACACAACGCGGTGCGCGGCCTCGCCGACGAGCGGGTACTCGTAGTCGCCGTCGGTCATCGTCTTGACGCCGGCGATGACGTGCCAGACGAGGAAGAACGGGATGGCCAGGCCGCAGGTGGCGAGGCTCACCAGCGTCCCCATGAGCGACCACAGCAACGACTGCAGCGCGTGGTAGCGCCCCCAGCGCGAGTCGCGCGGAAGCACCAGGAACACGACGAGCGGCGCGAGGAACCACGCGACTGCCGTGCCGAGGTGAGCGATGGCGGCTGCGACACGTTCGTTCGACTTGACGGGGAGACCGAGGCTCATGGTGTCCATGGCCAACAGTTCGCGCCGGTCTCCCGTTAATTTCGCTCCCTATCTCAGCATTTCCCGCGTCACGTCGGCCACCCGGGCGGTGCCCAGCAGCGCCATCGCGTGGTCCAGCTCCTCCCGGAGGGTATCGAGCACGCCGAATGCGCCCTCTTCCCCCGCGACCGCCAGCCCCCACAGGATGGGCCTGCCCACCAGGACCGCCTGCGCGCCCAGGGCCAGCGCGCGCAGGACATCGGCCCCGCGCCGCACGCCGCCGTCGACGAGGACCTCGACGCGGCCCTTCACGGCGTCGGCGATCGCGCCCAGCACGTCGGCCGTGGCGGGTGCCCCATCGAGCTGGCGACCGCCGTGGTTGCTGACGATGATGCCGCGCGCCCCGTGGTCGATCGCGCGCAGGGCGTCATCCGGGCGGACCAGTCCCTTCACGAGGATGGGGAGCCGGGTGATCGACCGGAGCCACGCGACGTCCTTCCACCCGAGGGAGGGATCGAGCTTGGTCGCCACGTAGGTGGCGAGCCCGCTCTCGGCCTGCTGCAGCTCCACCACGCGGTGGCCCTCGGCACTCATGTTCTCGACCCCGAGGCCGGGCGGGAGGTGGAAGCGGTTGCGCACGTCCCGCTCGCGTCGCCCGAGCAGCGGCGCGTCGACCGTCAGCACGAGCGCCTGCGCTCCCGCCGCCTCGGCGCGCGCCACCAGCGCCGCTGTCGCATCGCGGTCGCGGTACACGTAGAGCTGGAACCACACCGGGCCGCTTGCCGCGGCGCACACCTCCTCGACGCGGGTGTTCGAGAGGGAGGACAGGATCATCACTGTGCCTGCACGCGATGCGGCCCGCGCCGTCGCCAGCTCGCCGTCGGCGCAGGCGAGCTTGTGAAACGCAGTCGGCGCCACGAGCACAGGCATCGCGACTGGCGTCCCGAGCACCGTCGTCGCAGTGTCGCGTGCGGCCACGTCGACCAGCACGCGGTAGTGCAGGGCGATGCGGGACCATGCCGCGACGTTCGCGCGCAGCGTGTTCTCGTCGTTGGAGCCGCTCGCGTAGTAGTCGAAGGCGAGGGACGACAGACGTTCACGGGCGAGCTGCTCGAGCTCGATCGGATTCAGGGCGCCGCCAGGGAGCATCGCGCAAGCTTAGAGGGTTTCTGTCCGACCGAAGAGGGCTCACGGAGGGCCAGACGGTCCCCGTTGCAGCATCGGTGATGGGAATCGTCACGCACGCCCGGTAGCCGCCCGCGTCGGTGTTCGAGGCGGAGGTCGGGCTGGCAGTCGACCGCGAAAAGTCGAACGGCCGCGCCTAGAAGGCCACCGGCGCTGGCGCTACGCTCGCCCGCCGTGGCTCACTTCGAAGGCTTCCTCGACGACAAGGCCCGGTTCTTCAAGGCGCTCGCGGAGAACAACGAGCGCTCGTGGTTCCTGGCGCACAAGCCCGAGTTCGAGGCGGGGTGGAACACTCCGATGAAGCTCCTGCTGGCGGACGTGCGTGCTGCTATCGATCGCGCATACCCGCGCTGCGATCTCGACGAGCCCGCGGTCTTTCGCATGCACCGGGACGTCCGGTTCTCGAAGGACAAGTCGCCGTACAAGACCCACCTGGGCGGGTTCATCCCCCTGCAGCGGACCGGCACGAAGACGACCGACCGGCCCATGGCGCTCTACTTCCACGTCGGCGCCCAGGAGACCATGGCGGCCGCGGGGCACTACATGATGGCCCCGACCTCGCTCGAGCGCTTCCGGCGGGCGGTGGCGGAAGACGCGCGTGGCAAGGAGCTCGCTCGCATCGTGGCGCGGCTCGAGAAGAAGGGCTTCGTCACGGGGGCGGCCGAGAGCCTCAAGCGCGTCCCCAAGGGCTACGACCCGGGGCACCCGCGCGCCGAGCTGCTCAAGCGCAAGGGGCTCATCGTGACTTTCCCGCTGCTACCGAAGGGGCTCCTCGCGACGCCGAAGCTGACACAATGGCTCGCCGACGGGAGCAAGACCGCTGCGCCGCTCGTCGAGTGGTTGCTCTTCGCCACGGCATGACGGCCCTGGGATTCGTGCCGCTATCTGGCGGCACCGTCGTCGATGTGGAACTCCACACGACGGTTGTTCTGCCGCCCGTCCGGTGTGTCGTTGCTGTCGATGGGTCGATCCATCCCGAAGCCGATGCTCGACAGGCGCGCCCGCTCGACGCCGTGCTTGACGAGCCATGCCACGACCGAGGCAGCGCGCTTGCCGCTCAGCGCCTTGTTCATGCCCGCCGCGCCGACGTTGTCGGTGTGACCCTCGATCCTCAGGTGCTTGATCTCCGGGTGGCCGGTCAGCACCCTCGACACCGCCTCGAGGATGGTGTCGCTGGACGGCAGGATGGTCGCGCTGCCCGTCGCGAAGCGCACCTGCTCGAGAATGACGATCTGCTTGCCCACGACGGACGCCACGGGGCAGCCGTTCTTCTTCGGATCGGCGTTCCTGGGGCCGGGGGTGTCGGGGCAAGCGTCCTGGTCGTTCGGGATGCCGTCCTTGTCCCGGTCCAGATCGGGCGGGCAGCCGTTGGTCTTCGGGTCGCCAGTCCTGACGCCCACGACGTCCGGGCACGCATCCTCGACGTCGGGGATACCGTCGTGATCGCGGTCCGCCGGACAGCCGTTGGTCTTCGGATCGTTGGTCCTGATCCCCGGAACGTCCGGGCAGGCATCCTCGCCGTCGGGGATGCCATCATGATCCCGATCCGCGACCGGAGGAAGGGGGGGCGGCGGTGGCGGTGGGCAGCCATTGGTCCTCGGGTCGTCGGTCCTCACACCCGGGGTGTCGGGGCAGGCATCCTCGACGTCGGGAACGCCGTCGTGATCGCGATCGGCCGGCGGCGGCGGCTCGAACTGGGGGGCCCATTCGATGGACGCCAGGACGCGGACGGCAGGCTCGCCCAGCCCACGCGTGAGCCCCGGGGCGACACCCAGGCCAATGCGCCAGCTCGACGCCACGAGGTAGTGCCCTCCGAGCAGCAGCTCCAGCGGCGTGTTTGTTTTGGCGAAGGCCGATCCGTTGGTGACGACCGTCGACCCATAGAGCTCCGGCCCGATGAGGAGCTTGCGATCCAGGGCGTGAACGCCCGCGCTCACCCCGAACACGAACTCGCTGCCGAGGCCCGTTCCCCCGAAGCTGGAGCTCAGGTCGCGGTAGTCGAAGCCCAGGGTGGCCGCGTAGCTGAACCAGCTGACGTCGCCCGCCGCCTGAAGCCGGGGGATGACGAGGCGCACGCTACCGTCGCTCAGGTAGCCCGACTGACTGCCGATGGGCACGAACAGCTGCGTGCCTGCTGCCAGCCGGAATGCGTCCCCGTAGGCGCCCAGCAGGCGGACGTCGGCGCTCAGCCGCAGGTCTCCGATGCCGGCTGACGAGTCGCCCTGGTAGGTGACACCGTTCAGTGTGCTCGTGGTGCCGTCCTGGTACGCCCCGATGGGCAGGTCGAAGCCGACGCGCACGCGATCCCAGAGCACCATCGACGCACCGGGGTGCAGGACGAGCTGGTCGTGGACCGGTGCGGCCCGCGTCGAGCCGTCGGCGTTGTAGATGACGAGCGGGTTGATGGCCAGCTCGCCCACCAGCCCGACGGCCGGCCGCAGGTGCCCTCGCATGTCCAGCGAGTCCAGCGCGAACCACTCGCTACCGCGCTCGGAGGGGTTGAACCGGTCGAGCGAGAACCCGCTTGCAGTCGACTGCGCGCCGGAGCGCGCCGTCGCGAGCGTGGACGCGGCGACGACGAGGACGGCGGCAGCGAAATGACAGGGACGCATGAGTGGACTCGATCCTTCTGGCCGCGCTTACCCCCGCGCCTCGTCATCCGGGCGCACGCGTCAACTCCGGAGAAATCTCAGGAAACGCATGGAAAATCAACGAGTGTTGTGCGCTCCGCGTCCGGCGAGCAGGCTGCCCGCAACGTCCTCGAACGGCGGACATGAGGGGCCCATACTGCGTGCTAAGTCCACGCATGTCCCCTCTTTCTTCGATTGCCTACACGACTTCGCTCGTCCCCGTGCTGCTCCTCGGCGCGTGCACATCATCCCTCTCCTCTCCTCCGCCCCCCGACGCCGCACCCCCGGACAGCCTCGCGGCTCCGGAGGCGGGGGGCGACGGCGGCCTGGAATCGAGCGTTCACGCGCCCATCACGGAGAGTGTCGTGCCTTGCAGCGCCCAGCCCACGGCGGTTACCACGGGCGTCGGTCAGTTCACCGGCGGTGGTGGGTCGCTTGCCTACGAACACGACGGAGGCGTCTGGGTGCTCCCTGCGACGTCGAGCGTGGCGACCGAGATCATGCCCGACGAGACGCCCGCCAGCTTCTCCGTCGATGACGAGTTCCTGCTGGTCGTCGAGGGCGCGACGAATCAGACGCTCCTGAGCGTCAACCTCGCCACCGGTGCACAGTGGGCCCTCACGCAGTCCTACTGGATCTACGGCGCACTCTGCGCCCACTACGCCTTCTGGTGGGCCACGACCAGCGGAGAATCGTGGACCCTCAACGTCTCACCCGCGGACGGGTCGGTGAAGTCCACCGCCCTCGCGACGCAATCGAGTGACTCGGAGCTCGTGTGCGACGGCACGAGCATGTCGTGGACCGACGACAGCAACCGGGTGTGGACGATGCCGGTGGGCGGCTCGCCGACGGGGGGAGTGACCCTTGCGCCCGACGCTGCGTGGACTGCGCAGAGCTCGACGCTTTACTTCGCGCAGATGGGGATGCAGGGCGCCGACGACTTCACGCCGTTCACCATCGTGACCGAGCCGCTGGCCGGCGGAGCGATCACGACGCTGGCGACATCGCTGCCCCCGAACTACCCATCCCCCGCCGGATCGCCCGGGAACGGTCCGACCAGCATCGTGCCCGGGCCAAAGCGTGTGTTCTGGGCAGAGTGGTGGGGAGAAGGTGGTGTGGGGCCGACAGGCTCTCTCATCAACTGGCAGCTGCGGGCCGTGGCCCCGGCGGGGGGGACGCCGGCGACCATCGAGGCGTTCACGTACGGTCCGGACTCGGCGACCACGGGGACGGCGCCGGAGCTCGCGCGCGACGGCGTCGCCGTCTACTGGACGAGCGAGGGGACGCTCATGCGTCTGTGCGAGTAGCTCACCCGGGCACGAGGGCCACGCCTTCGGCGACGGCCGCCCCGACGACGCTACGCAGCCGTGACATGTCGACCGGCTTCTCGAGCACCGGGTTGTCGAGCCGCGCCAGAGCCGAGCGCGTCGCGTCGGTGACCGCACCTCCGGTCACGAAGATGATCCGGCGCTCCATCCCCCGACCGTCGAGGCGCAGCGCGTCGTGCACGTCGACGCCCGACACATCCGGCATCATCACGTCGCACAGGATGCAGTCGAACGGCTCCGTACGACACCGGTCGATCGCATCACGACCGCTCGAGACGACGGTCACCTCGTGGGCATCCAGCGTCGTGGCCAGGATGCGAGCCACGCGGGCGTCATCGTCAGCCACGAGCACCCGCCCACGCACCCCCTCGCTTCGCCCACGACCATCCGGCGCCACTCGGCTGCGCGCCGAGATTGCGCTCTCCGGTATGGCCCTGGGAAGCGTCATCCGGAACACGGCACCCTGCCCCGGCGTGCTCTCACACACGATCTGCCCGCCAAAGGAGGTGACGATGGCGTGACAAACCGCCAGCCCGAGGCCGGTTCCCTTGCCGACGGGCTTGGTGGTGAAGAACGGATCAAAGATGCGTGGCTGCAGGTCGACCGGGATGCCGGTGCCGTTGTCGTGCACCTCTACGACCACCATCCCGTCTTCCCGCAGCCGCGTCACCAGGATGATCTCGTTGTCGGCCGCACCCTCCCGGAGCGCGTCCGCGGCGTTCACCAGCAGGTTCAGGAACACCTGGCCGAGGCGGAAGGGATCGGCCCGGGCGGGCCCGGTGGCCTCGTACCGTCGCGTGAGACGCGCCCGGTGACGCAGCTGCATCGACGCGATCTCCACGGCCGAGTCGAGGACCCCGTTCACGTCGACCGGGCCCACGCTGTCCTCGTCTCCGCGGCCGAAGGTGCTGAGCGTGCGGACGATGCGTCGCATTCGCTCGGCGCCCTCGTAGGCGTCGCTCACGCCTCGCGCGAGCTCTCCCCCGGCATTGGGGTCGGACAGCTCGAGCTTCCGGAGCCTCGCGCCCAGGAGCTCGAGGTTGAGCATCACGTACGCGAGCGGGTTGTTGAGCTCGTGCGCGACGCCGCTTGCGAGTCGCCCGAGGGAGGACATGCGGTCGGCGAGCAGGAGCTGGGCCTGGACCTGCTTCCGCTCGGTCACGTCGCGGACGACCACCTGGAAGTTACCGTCGAGCAGCGCCTTGGTGGAGAGCTCGCCCTGCAGGATGCTCCCGTCCTTGCAGACGAAGCGGCGTTCGCTGAGGATCACGCCGCCCGGGGGGATGGTGCCGAAGCGAATGGGCACGCGGGCGAGATCGTCACGGTGGACCACGTCCTCGGCGCGCAGGGACAGCGCCTGTTCCCTCGTGTATCCGAGCATCCGACACGCGCTCTCGTTCGCGTCGATGATGGCGTGCGATGGCGCCACGATGAAGATCCCCTCGAACGCCTGCTGGAAGACGGCGCGATAGCGTTCTTCGCTAGAGCGCAGCGCCGCCTCCGCCACACGCCGCTTCGCGTCACCATCGAGCAGATCGAGCACGTAGCCGAGGTCGTCGGCGAGACCGCGGAGCAGCCCCACGTGCTCCTCGTCGAACATCCCCGCGACGTCGGACGAGACGCTGAGCGCTCCCACGACGCGCCCATCCCGTCGCAGCGGGAACGCGCCGACGGACCGGTGCCCGCGCGCGACGGCGGCGGCCCTCCACGGCTCTGCGGCGTCGCCCTTGCCAAGGTCGTTCATGACGAAGGGGCGCTCCCCGCGCACTGCGGTGGCGGCTGGGCCTTGACCGTGCTCGTTGCTGGCCACCTCGATGTGGACACCGTCGAGGCAATGGATGTCGCGTCCGCAGCGCGCCGTCACCTCGACGCGGACCCCATCGCTCGACACAAGCCCCACCCAGGCCAGCCGGAATCCACCGACGTCGACCGCGATGCGGCAGGCGTTCGTGAACAGATCGCTCTCGCAACGGGCATGGAGGATGTGGCGGTTGATCTCGCGGACCATCGACCACTGGCGGTCGAGTCGTGCCAGGCTCGCCTCGTCCTGCTTGCGCTGGGTGATGTCCCAGACGACCCCCGCGAGGCGCACGGGCGTGCCCTGGCCGTCACGGGAGACGCGCCCCCGCGCGGCGACCCAGCGCTGCGCCTCTCCAGCGCCTACCGGGTGCTCGACGTAGTACTCCGCGGCTTCGTCGCCGAGGGCACGCGCGAGGGCGTCCGAGACGAGTGCACGAGCCTCGGGGACCAAGGTGTCCATGTATGCGTCGAAGGTCGCTACGCTCGCGCCCTGCGGGATGCCGAACAGCTCGCCGATCCCCCTCGACCAGGTCACCCGTCCGCTGCGAATGTCCCACTGCCAGGGATACATGCCGGCGGCCTCGACGGCGGAGAGGAACTCGCCGTACGTCTGCAGCTCGTCGGTCTTCGGATCCGGTGGGCTCATCGTCGCGCTTCTCCCGTCCCGCACAGGACAGGAGTCTCGATGATCGCCCCTTACCGCGACGACCCGCAAGGAAAGTCCAACGGTAGAGCTTCAGGGACCCTGGGCGGCGAGGGAGAACGTGTCGCCCTGGTCGGGCATCATGTCGCTGTTCGTATCGGTCCACTCGTAGACGTACCAGGGGGCCGTGTAGGTCGCGCGGCCCGGAACCACGACGGACGAGCCATAGTAGGCGGCAGCGAGCGTGCCGGCACCCAGGATGCCCTCACCGAAGAAGCAGAGCGTCCCGCTCTGCGGCTCCACCGCGAGCTCGAGGATGAAGAAATCGTGCTGGGCGGTGAGCGTAGTGTCCGCCGCGGTCACGACCGCGAGGCCGGTCGAGCGTTGGTAGATGTGCGACGTCGTCCCGTCGTTCGTCAGGTAGACCGGTGTCGCCCCGGTGTTATCCATGTAGGCGACGGCGAGCTGACCGTACCAGCTGCCTCCCGCCACCAGCGTGCTCGGGACACCCGTGTTCGGGCGCGCTCCCGCGTCACCCATCGGTACCAGAACGCCCGGCTGGGTCTGCGGGACGATGGACAGGGCGACCCCCGCGTCGGAGCACGCCGCGAGCGCGTGGCCGAGCGACGTGCCCGCCTCCGAGTCGATGGTGTACGGGTCAGTGACCACGGTCACGGTGGGGTTGGCGCAGACGTTGGCGAACACTGCGTCGTCACACTGTGTGCCCGTGCAGAACTGGGTGGCGTTGCATGTGGTGCCGCACGCCCCGCAGTTCCTGGGATCGTGGTGGATGTCGACGCAGATGCTCGAGCAGCAGGTGAGCGAGCCGCTGCATCCGCTCGCCGCGTCGCACGGGATGGCGGCCTCGACGACATCGCTGGCAGCGTCGCCAGGTGCTGCACCGGTGTCAGTCGGCGCGGCGGAGTCCTGCCCGGCGTCGCCCGGGCCAGTGTCGGTCGTGGAGACATCGGCGGTCGCGTCGCCGGCGTCGGTGCCTCCGTCGTGGCCAGCGCCCTGCGGGCTGCCGCTGCTGCCGCCGCTGCAGTGCACGAGCGCGAAGGCGGAGACGGCGGAAGCACACGCCGCGAGGAGAGAGAGTCCGCGGGGGGACTGCCAGGCTCGGGGGATCAGGGCGTCGCGCATGGCGCAAGAATGGGCGGTACGCGCTCACTCCGCAAGCGAGTCAAGCTGCTAGCTCGGCCGCTGCGGACCATTCGCGTTTCGCGGCGACTCAGAACGTCCCCATGCATCCCAGCGAGCCAAGGCCCCCGAAGCAGCGCAGCGCGGCTGCAGGGGTGGTTGTCTTGGGGCTCGGGGTGGTGGTGAGCCATGCGGTCAATGCGCCTGCGAGGGCGATCCCGCTGCCGACGAAGCTGACCACGGCGACCGTGTTCCAGGTGTTGGCGGCCGACACGTAGTCGTTGCAGTGCGCGGGGCGCACGGGCGCGCTGATGGCGGGACAGGTGGAGTCGTTGTTGTAGTCGTGGACCTTCGCCTCGTGCTCGACGAGGCTGGCGACACCGACCCCCGCCAGAACGACCGACGTGCCCAGAAAGATGAAGGACGTCGCGTAGCTGGGGCCCGGTGCAACGGGAGGCGGAGGGGGAGGAAGGAGGGACGAGGAAGGGGGAGGAGGCGTGCTCGTCGTACCCCCGACAGGAGCTGGAGGGGTCTGGGTCTCGTGTGGGTGCGGCGCAAGCGCCAGCTCGCCCACGGTGACCGACGTGGTCTTCCCGTCCTCGGTGTGCACGACCGCGGACCAGGGCGCGTGCTCCGGGGCACGGGCCTCGATGTGGTGATCGCCTGCGTCGATGGGCACGGAGATGCCCCACAGCGCGTCCCGCACGATCTCGCCGTCGCGCAGCACCTGCAGGTCGGCGATGCGCCGCGTGACCGGCACCTCGACCACCAGCCGCCCGAGGCGGGGCTCCAGGGCGTCGGCGCGCTGGCGAGCGGCCTGCTCGCGCTCCGCCTCGCCGCGGCGGTGGGTCTGCTCGGCCACGTCCAGGAACGCTGCCCAAGAGCTGGCGAGCTTGCCCACGTGCTCCCAGCAGTCGGCGAGGTTGAACTCGGTGCCGAGCGCGGGCGCGAGGTGCTGGCTCTCGGCGAGCTTCGGACATGCGCCGGCGTAGTCGTGCTGCGCCATGCGGCGCTTGCCCTCGTCGAAGAGCACCTGCGCCGTCGCCACATCGTCGCCCGACGCGTGCGAGAGGCCGGGTGCGGCGATGCCGAGGACCCCTACGACGGCGACGAGCAGGTTCGCGTGCTTCATGGGAGCGGTCCACGGCCAGCATAACCGCCCCTTTGCGCTCGCGGGCAGTCCGCGCTCTGATCAGCCCCATGCTCCCCGTCAGCATCAGCGTAACCATGGGCTCCAAGACCGTTCCCCTCGAGAACGTGACCGACGCGCGCATCTCGACGGCGCTGCGCGCAGCAGGCCAGGACGTCGGGCGGCGCCTCGAGCCGCTGCGCTGCCCCGTTCATCAAAAGAACGCCACCAACATCCGCGTCCACTTCGACACGCGCGGCAACGCCGACCTCAAGTACGACTCGTGCTGCGAGAAGCTGGGGGAGGTCATCGGAAAGGCGCTGGGCTGATAGGTTGGCACACATGCCCATCGACACCTTCCGCAAGGTCTCGCAGGCGCCCACCAACCCGACCCCGGCCGGCGCGAGCCACCCCACGTTCGACGTGGCGGACCTCTATCGCGGGCCGCTGGGCGACGCGTCGGGCGCGCCGGCGGCGGAGGGGCGTTCCCGCCTCGACGAGAAGCTGCGCCAGGCCTACTTCTGGATCGTCAACTCGGCCATCCTCAGCCCCTACTACGACATCGAGTACCTCGACGAGCCACCGGCTACCTTCCTCTTCGGAGACTCCAAGGCCAGGCTGATCCTCCCCACGGCGCAGAGCTACTCCAGCTTCGTCCTGCTCCCGCTGCTGAACCTCGCCGTGCGGCGGCGGTGCCTGCTGGTCGGCGGCCCGGGGCGGGGCAAGACGGCGAGCGCCATCCTCATGGGGGTTCTCGCCGGCTACTCCCTCCGCGACGTCAAGCGCGCCATCCAGCACGGGCAGCCGCAGATGACCATCACCGACCTGCTCGGGAGCCCTCTCCCCAAGGACCTGGTAAACGCCGACAGACCCGAGGACGTGCGGGTTGCCTGGCGCAAATGGCTCGGCATGCGAGTCAAGATCATCGACGAGTACAACCGCATCCCGACCCGCACCCAGAGCGCGCTGCTCACGGTGATGGGAGACAACTACGCTGAGGTCTTCGACCAGATCTACGAGTGCCCCGAGGCGGCCTGGTACCTGACCGCGAACGATGACGCCGGGGGCGGGACGTACGACGTGATCGAGGCGCTGCGCGACCGCATCGACGTGGTGGTCAAGGCGCTGCACTTCAACACGCGCTTCCTCGGGGAGCTGCTCGAACGGATCGAGGCCGGCGTGAAGCCCGAGGAGATCGTGCCTGCGTCGATCGTATTCAGCGAGGCTGAGCTGGAGCAGATGACCAGGGAAGTGCTCGCCGTGGTCGTGCCGCGCGGGATCCTCCGCCGCCTCGAGCGGTTCGCCAGCGAGTTCGAGCTGTGCGAGCCGGCGGGAGCGCAGTTCGAGTACCGGACGAAAGACACGCTGAAGCTGTCGGGCGTCGACTGGCACCTGGTGGCGTCGCGCGAGACGGGGAAGGACCGGGTCAGCGACATCGGGTCGACGACCCGGAACGGCCTCAGCGTGCGCGCGCTGATGACCGCCCTGGTCTTCATCAAGGCCATGGCCTACATGCGCGGCGACGTCGAGGTCTCGCTGGAGGACGTGCGGCAGATCCTCCCCTTCGTCCTGCACGACAAGCTCGTCCCCGATCACGACTCCCCGTTCTTCGAGGCCGGCGACAACGCCACTCTTCGCGTCGACCGCATCTCCTGGATACGGCGCCTCTTCGACCTGTCCTGCGCCGAGTACGACCGGCGCGATCTGGACCGGGACGACCCTGTGGGCGCGCTGGGCGACGAGCTGCGCCTCGGCCTGGAGGGCGTGCCCGAGGCCGAGGTGCGCGCACGCCTGGTGAAGATCGAGCGCCTCCTCGCGCAGGAGAGCCAGGCGCGCAAGCTCTACGGCCCGACCTTCGACGACGTGCTGGCGCTCAAGTCGATGCACCAGCGATACACGAACTATCTGCGGTGGTTGCGTTGGAAGACGTGACGGCCCCCCGCGCTGTCCTCGAGGGCCCGCTCGCGGAGGCTCTCTCGCGCGGCAGGCTCGAATACAACGCGCGCGTCGTGAACGCGAAACGCTCCGGGGCGGTGGACGACGGTGCCCTGCTCGCGACGCTGCGCGGACTGGACGCCGTGGTCCGCGCGGCTCATGCCTGCGACCGGGCAAGGACCGACACCGTCGTCAGCGCCCTCTTCGATGCCGCGCTGGAGCTGCTACCCCGCGGCATCGTCGGGCCGGGGGCGCGCCGGCCCGAGGTGCAGGCGCTGTGGGTTGCGTTGCTGGCGGCGGCGCCGCGCATGGTGTGCGCGGACCCGAGCCGGGTGGTGGCCGCCACGATGAACGCGCTCACGCGACTCGCCGACTGCGGCGGCGCCCGCCCATCGGACTGGGCCGAGGTCATGGCCACCCTCTCGGAGCGCGCCGCGGACGTCGAAGCCTGGCTGAAGGCCGGCGTGGTCGCGGCCTGGCGCTCGGGGCTCGCTCACGCGCGCGCGGGGGCGCTCGACGCCTGCGCGCGCGTGCCGGTCGAGCTCTCTTCGCTGGCGCTGGGCCTGGACGGTGCCACCGCTCCGGAGGTGATGAGCTTCGTGGTCGAGCGTGCGCGGGCGGATCCGTGGGCGTGGCCTCCCCACCTGGCCTCCGGCCAGCAGCCCATGCCGGGCATCAAGTTCGTCGGCAACGTCGGCGGTTTCCGCGGCTTCGGCCGCGGCGGCCGGTTCATCGCGCCTCCGTGCGTGGGCCTCCGCGACGGCATCTTCGTGGTGAGCGACGGCGAGCGCAGCTTCGAGCTCCACGCCGACTTCTTCGGGGCCACGATCACCCCCATCGGGCCCGCCGTCGCGCCACCGCACGGCCATGGCGCGATGGTCTTAGGCGAAAAGGGCGACGTACGCCACGGAGACCTGGTCCGAGTCTTCGCCGGCCTAACCAACGCCACCAGCTGGGCCTCGACCGACGTCACCCTGGCGGCCGCACGAGACGACTCTCACGTGATCACGCTGGTGGCCCTCTCGGGGTACGGCGCGTGACCGCGCTGGCCGAGCTGCGGGACGCCTGGAGCGCGCGCTGGGGCCAGGCGCTCGCGGTGTGGAGTAAGGTGACGCGGCTCGCACCGCCCCGGTGGTGCATGACCCTCGAGGACGAGGCCCGCGAGGGCCTGACGGAGACCTTCGCCCAGATCCGGCTGGTCGATCACGTCGTCGTCCTCTCCGCGAAGCAGCTCTCCGGACGCCGCCTGGAAGACTTCCCCCTCGAGATAATGGCCCACGAGATCGGGCACCACGTCTTCTGTCCCGGCGACCTCACCGACTACGGCCGGCTCCTGGCACGCATCCGACGCGGACTGCCGGGCAAGGAGGTGCACGCGCCGATGGTGGCCAACCTCTACGAGGATCTGCTCATCAACGATCGCCTGCAGCGCTTCTCGGGCCTGGATCTGGCCGGGGTCTGGCGGAGGCTTGCCAGCGAGGACGCGCCGGGGCGGCTCTGGGCTCTGTACATGAGCGTCTACGAGCGCCTGTGGTCGCTCCCCCGCGGCGAGCTCTCGCGGGCGAAGATCGACGCGCGCACCGACGTCGACGCCGCCCTCGGAGCGCGCGTCGCCCGCGTGTACGCCCGCGACTGGTTGCGGGGCGCCGGTCGCTTCGCGGCCCTGCTGCTCCCTTATCTGCAGGAGGACGAGGCGGCAGGCGTGCTCGCGGCAAGCATGGACACGAGAGGAGTCCTCGTCGGGGAGATCCCGGACGGGCTGGTGGAGATCGACGACGACGAGGACGACGCCATGCACCCGGCGCTGGACCCGCAGCTCTCCGGCGTTCCCGGGGCGGCCCCCGATCCTCGGACGCGAACCGACGGCCGGAAGATCCCGGGGCGCGCGCGGGACCTGGGCGAGTACGGCGACCTGCTCAGGACGCTCGGCGTGCAGGCGGACGCAACCGACGTCGCGCGCCAGTACTACAAGGAGCGCGCGATCCCGCACCTCGTGCGGTTCCCGACTCGTCGCTCCCCGCAGGCCATCGAGCCACTCCCGGAAGGGCTCGAGGTGTGGGACACCGGCTCGCCGCTCGAGCGCGTCGACTGGGTCGAAACCATCGTCCGCAGCCCATACGTCATCCCCGGCGTAACCACGGTCGAGCGGGTGTACGGGGCCTCGCCAGGCCGCGAACCGCGCCGGGCCCCCGTCGACCTCTATGTGGGCATCGACTGCTCGGGGTCGATGCCGGCCCCCCGGGTGCTCACCTCGTATCCGGCCCTGGCGGGCACCATCGTCTGCCTAAGCGCGCTTCGCGCAGGGGCCCGGGTGAAGGTGGTCCTCTCCGGCGAGCCCAAGGGCCGCACCATCGCGACCCTTGACTTCGGCCGCGACCAGCGGCTCATCCTCGACACGCTGACGAGCTACCTGGGTACGGGCATCGGCTTCGGCGTACATCGGCTGGCCGACACCTTCGACGGCCGGGGCCCGAAGGACCGCGCTGTCCACGTGCTGCTCCTCAGCGACAGCGATCTCTTCCGCCTCCTCGCCCTGGAGGAAGGCGGCGCGAAAGGGTGGGACGTCGCTCGGCGCGCGCTGGAGGCTGCGCGCGGGGGAGGCACGGTGGTCCTCAACATGCACCGGGTGGACGTCGATCCCGCCATCGCGCGCCTCGAGGCGGACGGCTGGCGCGTACACTGTGTCTCGGGCTGGGAAGAGCTCGTGGCCTTCGCTCGCGAGTTCTCCCGTCGCGCCTACGAGGAGGAGGACCGGAGGTGACCGAGGAGGGACCCGAGCTGGCTGCGCTGGTGCATCGACTCGCCGAGTGTCCACCCGAGTTCCTCGAGGAGCCGCGCATCGGTGCGTCCGGACGCATCGCCGTCAGCGCCGTCGTGTTCGACCTCCTCATCGACCTGGGCGGCACCGGCGTCGCGGACATTCCGCTGCCGTTCGTGGGGCACGACCCTTCCGACCGCAACCCGCTCCGCGTCGTCCTCGTCGCGTGCTGGTTGCTCGCAGACCCATGGTTCCGCGCGCGGCGGGATCTCGGCGCCCGTGCCCACACGTTCCTCGCCAGCGACCTCCCCGCCCTGGCGCTCGCGGTCGATGCCGAGCGCTTCGTGGACGACCCGGAGCGTCGCGAGGAGCTGGCCCGACAGTGCCTGGCCAAGCTGGGCCTTCGGCCTCGCGGCGAGACCGAGGCCCAGGCCCTGGATCGGCTCGCTGCGGTCGACAGCGTCGAGCGACGCCGGGTCATCGAGGCCACCCGGGCCGCCGAGCAGCGCGCCCGGGAAGTGCGCGAGGCGCTGGCGAAGAAGGCCGCCGAAGAGGCGGCCGCCAAGGCGACGCGCGAATGATCTCCACGGAGGCGATCCGTCGAACATCGCCCATGGTGGATGCCCGGGGCCTACGCTCCATCGAGCGCATCGCATCGCACCCCTGCGCGCCACGCTGGAACCGGATCGCTGGCGACCGTATGGAGCGCGACGACCTCCGCGCCGTGGAGGACTTCCGCGACGCGCTCGCCAGGGAACGGAGCTCCGCTGGAAGCGAGGCGCCGGACCGGCTCCGTGCCTGGGTCCGCGAGCGCGGCGCTCAGGTGCCCGTCTTCCGGGCGCAGGTCCGAGACCCCTCGACCATCGATCGGGCCTGGTCGTCCCTGCCCACGACGTCTCGGGAGGATCTCGCGACCAGACCCGAGGTGCTGGTCCCCGACGACGCGGCGCTCGACCGGATGATCGTCTACCGCACGGCGGGGACGACGGGGCACGCCCTCCTCGTGCCGCACGACGCACGGGCCACCGCCTGCTACCTGCCCTTGCTCGAGCTCGCGCTCGCGCGCTGGGGGCTCGACGCGCACATCGGCGGCGATGACGTGGCCATGCTGGTCGGTGCGCAGGCCCGGACCGTGACGTACGCCACGGCGCTCTCGGCGTGGAGCCAGGCCGGGTTCGCGAAGCTCAACCTGGCGCGCGACCAGTGGCCGCGCGAGGACGCGCCGGCACGCTTCTTCAGCGAGCTCGCGCCGGCGCTGCTGACAGGGGATCCCGTGGCCTTCTCCGAGCTGATGGGACGCGGGGTGACGACGCGGCCACGCGCGCTGGTCACGACGGCGGTGGCCATGAGCGACGTGCTGCGCGCACGCCTCGTCGCCCACTTCTCGGCGCCCGTCATCGACTGGTACTCGCTGACCGAGACGGGCCCCATCGGCTACGCGTGCCGCCTGCAGGGCGGCGCATACCACGTCGTCTCGCACGATCTCTTCGTCGAGGCGATCGACGCCCGGGGAGCGCCCGTGGCCGAGGGGAAGAGGGGCGAACTCGCGGTGACCGGCGGACGCAACCCCTTCCTCCCGCTGCTGCGCTACCGGACGGGTGACTGGGGGCGGCTCGACTTCAGCCCCTGCGCCTGCGGTGATCCCATGCCTCGCATCCTCCAGCTGGAGGGGCGCGCACCCGTGCTCTTCCGCTCGGCCGGTGGCGTCGACGTCAACCCGGTCGACATCTCGGGCGTGCTGCGCGCCTACCCCATCGTCCAGCACGAGCTCGTGCAGCGCGCCGATCTGTCCTGTGAGCTCGCCCTGCGGGTCCTCGAATCGTTCGATCTGACGGACCTGGAGCGCGAGCTTCGGGTCCTCCTCGGCGACCTGCGGCTCGTCATTAGCCACGACCCGAACCTGGGGGACCGCACCGGGAAGGTCTCGCCCTACCGGAGCGAGCTTCCCCTCGAGGAGTAGGCATGCCGACGCCGCTGGACCACCCTACGCCCGGTCGCCCCCACCGTGTCTACGCGGCGCTCACCAACCACTGCAACCGCGCGTGTCCGTGGTGCAGCACCTGCTCCTCTCCGGCGGGCGCCACGTTCCTCGCGCTCGACGCCTTCCAGCACGCGCTCCCCTCCGAGGGCGCCTTCGAGGTGCAGCTGGAGGGGGGCGAGCCGACGGTCCACCCGCGCTTCTGGGACTTCGTCGCCGCCGCACGTGCCACCGGGCGCTGCGCGAGGCTCGTCGTGTGCACGAACGGCGTCGTGCTGCCCCGTCAGGAGGCGCGTCTGGAGGCCTGGCTGCGCAAGCTCGAGGCGCCTCTCACCCTCAAGCTCTCCTTCAACCACTACCTGCTCGACCACGACCCGGGTCTGGTCACCCTTGCCCGCGCGACACGCGCTGCGCTTCGCGGGCTGGGGGGCGACCGGCTGTTCGTGCTCAACGTGAGGCTGCGCCGGGGAGCGGACGACGACGATCGGCGCGTGGCGGACGCCGTGCGGGACGCAGGGCTCCTGGAAGACGCCAACGTCTTCTACCTGCAGCGCTACGGCTTGGCGGAGGGCGAGACCACCTGGGAAGAGCCGTTCCTTGTCGGACACGACTTCCGCTTCGTGAACCCCGACGGTCAGGTGCTGGGGCCTGACCTGCTGGCGCGCTCCGCGGCCATGCGGGTGCTGCCGTGACCGCGTTCGTCGATGCCTGGCGCCGCCAGAAGTGCGCGGCCTTCGACCTGACCGCCAACAGCAGCGCCAGGCGCACCGTGGCAGTGGAGTTCGCGGGCGACGTCCGCAGCGTCTACGCCAATGCGAACCTCAGCGTCTACAGCGCGCAGGCCTGCAACGCTCGCTGCGCCTTCTGCGTGGAGGAGCTGCGCCCTGCCTCACGAGGCGTCGAGCTCGCCACCCAGCGGAAGGCGGAGCCGGACGACGCTCGCTGGTTCGGCGCCCTCGAGCGCGCGCTCGACGTGGTGCAGCGGGAGCTTCGCCCCAGCGTCTCGTACACGGGCGGCGAGCCGAGCAAGGACCCGCGGCTGCCTCGCGTGCTGCGGACGCTCGCGGCGCGCGGGGCTCGCAAGCGCACGGTGACGACCAACGGCTCGGGCCTGCTCGACGTGCGCGAGGGACAGCGCGTCATCGACTGGATCGCCGGGACGGGGGTCGCACACCTCAACGTCAGCCGGGCACACCCCGACCAGGACACCAACGCCCGGCTCATGCGCTACGCGGAGGGCCCGACCCTCCCGCAGATGCGTGCCGTCGTCGACGCGGCCAGGGCGGGCGGAACCCGCGTGCGGCTCTCGTGCGTGCTGGTGGATGGCGCCATCGCCACGCTCGCCGACCTCGTCCGCTACGTGGAGTTCGCGCGCTCCGTCGGCGTCGACAACGTGATCTTCCGCCAGCTGATGAAGACCGACCCGCGCACCGTGACGCCAAACTTCGTCGTGCGCTTCTCCGACCGCAAGCGCGTCGCACTTGAGCCGCTGCTCGACGCCGTGTCGACCGATGCGCGGTTCCAGTTCGTCCAGCAGATCGTCGGCTACTACTACTACGTCGAGGTCTGGCGCCTGGACGGCGTCGATGTGATCTTCGAAGAGGCCGACCTGGCGCGCCTGGAGGGTACCAAGCGTAGCGCTCCGCGTCTGGTTCACGAGCTCGTCTTCCACCCGGACGGGTGTCTCGCGTCCACCTGGCAGCCGTGGGACGGCGTGCTGCTCGCGGCGCCAGCCTCGCCTGGCACGTGAGGTGCACCATCACGCAGCCGGAGCGTCCCATGGAGCCCGCACCCGGGGTGGTCATCGCAGGCCGTTTTCGACTGGACTACCCCCTGGGTCACGGCTCGATGGGCTCGGTGTGGCGCGCCATGCACGTTGGCCTCGACGTGCCGTGCGCCGTGAAGCTCATGGGCAGCGACTATGCGAACAACGCGGAGTTTCTGGCGCGCTTCGAGCGTGAGGCCAAGTCCGCCGCCAAGCTGCGCTCGTCGCACGTCGTGCAGATCCTGGACTACGGCATCTTCGAGGGCGTGCCGTACATCGCCATGGAACTGCTCGAGGGCGAGGACCTAGCGCACCGGCTGGAGCGCATGGGGAAGCTCCCGCCGCAGGACGTCCTGCGCATCACGGGCGAGATCGCGCGGGCGTTGACCCGGGCGCACGCCGAGGGCGTCGTGCATCGCGATCTGAAGCCGGAGAACGTGTTCCTCGTGAAGGAGGGCGACGTCGAGCTCGTGAAGGTGGTCGATTTCGGTCTGGCCAAGGCCCCGACGAGCCTGGTGACCCACGTGGGCGAGGTGCTCGGGACCCCGTACTACATGAGCCCGGAGCAGGTGCACGGATCGGCTTCCGTCGACGCCCGGTCGGATCTCTGGTCGCTCGCGGTCATCGTGTACCGCTGCCTCACGGGTCAACTGCCGTTCGAAGCTCCGACGCTCGTGGACCTGCTGATCGCGATCACCTCTGGCCCGATCCCCGTCCCGTCGGCGATCGCTCCCGATCTGCCGTGCCGCTTCGATCAGTGGTGGGCGCACGCAGTCCAGCGCGATCCAAACGAGCGTTTCCAGACGGCCAAGGAGCTGGACACCGCGCTGGCGATCGCCTTCGAGCTGTCCCCACCCTCGGGGATCGCGCTCGACAAGACCATCGTGGGCTACTAGCCGCGCGCACACCCTGCGCCTCGATGAATTCTTCGCGGGGGCCGGCTTTACCCCACGCGCGTCCTCCGGCCAATTGCGCGCGGTCCGTCCGTTGCAACGGTGGCTCGGCACAAGTGGAGGATGCCATGTACGTCGCACGTTGGAGTTTCGCCACCCAGTTCGGCAAGACCGAGGACTGCATCACTCTCCTGCGCAAGTGGGCGGTCGACGTGGGGGAGCGGTCGGGGTGGAAGATCGGGTCAATCCGGCTCTTGGGGAGCGTAATCGGCGGCTCGGACTCCGCGCTGGAGCTCGAGGGCCACTTCGAGAGTTTGAACGAGATCGAATCGGCCTGGGACGACATGCACCGCGCGCACTATCAGCGGGAGTACATGCAGATGCTGCAGGGGATCATCGTCCCCGGTACGAGCCGCTGGACCGTGCTGCGGATCGTCGATCTCGCCGCGCAGACCAAGTGAAAGAAGTTGCACACCGCACCCGTCACCGGGTGAGAGCAGGGCACGCCGTCGCCTCCTGCTGCCACAGGCCGCCGGTGCACTGCAGCGCAATACCACCCGTGCAGGCGCCGTAATCGCACGAGAGGTTCGACTGCGAGCACGCGGTGCCGATGTCCGGGCGGGGCTCGGGGCAGCCGGTGGCGGGGGTGCTGCACAGCCAGACCGGGGTCTGCTTGGCGGACTCCGGCTCCGAATCGCAGTTGCACTGCCCCTGCGGGTACGCGCAGTCGAGGCCCTGCGGCGTGCAGGCCTGCCCCTGGGGCACCTGCGCATAGGTCGCGGGGCATGTGCCGGTGGGGCAGGCGGGCCCCGGTGGCGGGTCCGACCAGCCGTTCGAGGTGCAGCTCTCGATGTCGTTGCAGGCGGGGTTCGGGTTATTGCCGTACTCGCACTGCATGCCGACGACGGGGCAGGCCGTGCCAGGGCTGGGGTTCGCCGGACACGTGGGGTTCGAGCCGCCGCTGCTGGAGCTGCTTCCTCCACCCGAGCCCGAGCCGCCGCTCGAGCCGCTGCTCGCTCCCGAGCTGCTGCCGGAGCCGCCGCCCGAGCCCGAGCTTCCCCCTCCGGAGCTCGAGCCGCCCTCAGCGCCCCCATCCGTCGCCTCCGTGAGCGTGGTGCCCCCACAAGCACCCAGCACCAGTACCCCAGCGGCTGCGATCCAGAGCTTCGTGCGCATGTCCCGACCTCCACCCACGGCAACAGCAAGCGGGGTACCAGCAAAACTATAGTGTTTTCGCGTCGATCCCTTCCTCTTCTGTGCCGTGCCCCGACAGCCGCGTCATGGAGGGCCCGATGATACCGTTCTCCGATGCCGGCCGACGCAGAGCCTCGCCCCGACGCGCAGACCGTCCACTGCACTGTATGCGGCGCCCCTGTTGCCCCGCTGCCCACGGGGTTCGCGCAGGCGACCACCGCCGCCGCGGTGAGCCCGGCCGCCGTGACCGGGCTTCGCACCGCATCGGTGCCGGGGCCGCTGGAAGTCACGAGCTTCGCCCTCATCGACCGCGATCGCTTCGAGATCGTCCGCGAGATCGCCAGCGGCGGAATGGGGCGCGTCCTCGAAGCCTGGGACCGCCGTCATGCGCGCATTGTGGCCCTCAAGATCATGCTTCACCCGGACTCGGCCATGCGCGCACGCTTTGCACGCGAGGCCCGCATCACGGGCAGCCTCCAGCACCCCGGCATCGTCCCGCTCTACGAGACTGGCCGGTGGTCTGATGACGAGCCCTTCCTCGTGATGAAGCTCGTGCGAGGACGTCCGCTCGACGAGGTCGTGGAGACGACTCCGGAGCGTCAGCGGCCAGGCCTCCTGCCCAACGTCATCGCCATGACCGAGGCCCTGGCATTCGCGCACGAGAAGGGGGTCATCCACCGCGACCTCAAGCCTGCCAACGTGCTGGTCGGCTCGTTCGGCGAAACCATCGTCATCGACTGGGGAATCGCCAAGGCCATCGGTGAGCCCGAGCCCGCCGAGGCCCTCAGGGGTGGGGACCGCATGTCCGCGAGTCCTGCGCTCACGCAGGCCGGCGTGGCACTCGGGACACCCTACTACATGCCCCCGGAGCAGGCCCGCGGGGATCAGGCCGACGCCCGGGCGGACGTGTACTCCCTAGGCGCGCTCCTCTACCACGTGCTCGGCGGACAGCCTCCCTACCGCGGCGCGTCCCACGACATCCTCGACCGGGTCCTCGCAGGCCCACCTGCGCCGCTGCGCTCGCTCGTCCCCCAGCTGGCGCCCGATCTGCTCGCCATCGTCGACAAGGCGATGGCGCGCGACCCGGATGCCCGCTACCCCGACGCCCGGGCGATGGCCGAGGACCTGCGCCGCTTCGAGGCGGGCAAGCTCGTCGCGGCCCACATCTATTCCCTTCCCACCCTGATCGCGCGGTGGGTCGCCCGTCACCGGGCGGTGGTCGGGATGACCGCAGCCCTCGTCCTGGCCGTGGGGCTGACTGCGGGAATCTCCGTCACACGCGTGGTGCGCGAGCGCGACCGCGCCGACGCCGCGAACATCGAGGCCAACCGCCAGCGCGCCGTGGCGGTCACGCAGCGTGACGCCGCCGAGCGGCTCGTCGGCTACCTCATCGGAGAGCTGCGCGATCGCCTGGACAGGCTCGGCAAGCTCGACCTCCTGGCTGGCCTCGGCGGGGAGGTGGAGGCCTATTACCGCACGCTCGCGCCGTCGAACGACCTGCTCGACGCTCCCGCGCTCCGCCGCCGAGCATCCGCGCTCGAGGTCCTCTACGGCGTCGAGGCTCACAAGCGTAACATCCCGGGCGCCACGACGCTGATGCACGCCGCACTGGACGCACGCATCGCCGAGTACGCGCTCGCCCCGGACGACCTTCAGTCGATGACGGACCTGGCGCTCTCGCGCGCCCTGATGGCGACACTCCTCGAGGGCGACGAGGCCGCCGCGGAGAGCGAGCGCGCCGCGGCCGTGGCGGGCGCCATCGAAGCGCGCAGTGACGTCCCGCCGTCGGCCCATGTCATCGTCGGGTACGCGCGCGCCCTGCTCGCCAGCGCGGCCGCCTCGGCCAGCCAGCTCGACAGGGCGCGAGGCCTCTCCAGCGAGGCGCGCACGGCGTTCGCGAGCGTCGGCGACCCATTCCACGGTCTCGACGCGCTGTCCCAGGATCGCCTCGCTCGCGCCCAGTTCACCGTCGCTGCGATCGGGTTCCAGACCCAGGACGAGTGGCCGGCCGTCATCGAGAGCCTCCGCAGCAGCGTCGCGATCCGACGCGCGCAGCGCGAGCGCGACCCCGACCATGCGGCAGTCCTCAGCGAGCTCGCCATCTCCCTCCGCTGGCTCGGCGAAGCGTACGAGCAGAACTACGAGGACCGGCAGGCGCTGGCGGCGTCTCGCGAGGCCCTGGAGATCGAGCGCACGCTGGTCCAGCGCGATCCCGGGAACGTGGTGACGTCGCAGGAGCTCGTGGGGACCCTCATTTCTATGTGCCTGCTCGGGCGGGAGTGGGAGGGGCCCGCCGCGGTGTACCCGAGCTGCGCCGAGGCGCGCTCGCTCGCCCGGCGGCTCTCGGATGCACATCCGGCCGACCGGCTGACGTGGAACCTGCTGGCGCGCGCGCTCAGGGCGTCGGGGGAATCGGCGCTCGTCGCGCACCGCGGGGCCGAGGCCGAGGGGCTGTTCCAGGCTGCAGTGGACGCGTCGCGGCGCGCTCTCCATGCCGCGGCCAAGAGCCGCGAGCTGCAGACGGAGCTCGCCGACTGCTTGCACGACGTGGGGCGCGCCGAGCTCGCGCTGGGCCGCCCGGACGCGGCACGCGCACGGTACCGCGAGGCGATGGCCATTGAGGAGCCCCAGCTCGCGGCGTCGGCGGACACCTCCAACCAGGTCTTCGTCGGCGAGCTCTGGATGCTCATCGGCGACACGGAGCGTGGGGACGAAGCGCGCGCAGACTATGGACGCGCGGTGGCGCTGTTCATGCAGGCCCACGAGGGGGCGCCGGACGACGTGGAGCCGGCGCTCGACCTGGCCAGGGCGAGCCGGAAACTCTCGGCCACGGAGCGCGACGAGCGGGCGAGGTCGGAGCTCGCGCGGCGCGCCGCCGAGCTCATCGCTCCGCACGTCGCCGCCGGGAGGGTGTCGCCCGAGTGGCGCGCGGAGCTCGAGGCCGCCGGTCGCCCGCTCGTCCCGTGACCAGGCGAACAGACTACTCCGCCATCGCCCCTTGCCGGCGCGCTCTCCCCCGCCTCTCTGCCAGGTACAGGCCCACGCCGACCGCGTTGGTCACCACGATGACGCCGGCCATCTTCACGCCGAACGCGACGGCGCCCTCCACGTGGACGATGGGAAACACCGAGAGCACCACGAACAGCAGCGTCACGCCGAACCCCGACGCCGCCGCCACGCGCAGCCACACAGGCGGCCGCGGCATCCCCGGCCCGCGCCCGACGATGGGGATGGCGAACATGACCAGGTAGGTGAGCGCCCAGAAGACCAGGCTCGCGTTGACCAGCATCTGGAAGGCCTCCTGGTGCCCTACCCCCACCATCGGCAGCCGCGTGATCCCCGCGAGCATCGCGCTGCTTGCGATACCTGCGCTAGTACGCAGTTCCCCCGCTGAAGTCGCTGGCCAGCGTCGTGTGGAGCGACGTCAGGATCCCCGGGTCGGTCGTGATGAGCCCGAGCTCGCGGTTCTCGGTGAGCGAGGCGTTGGAGAAGTTCTCGGAGCCGACGAAGGCCCGCGCGCTGCTCATCCCGTAGTCCGCCAGGATGACCTTGGCGTGGATGTAGATGGCGGCGTGCGAGTACGTCGCGAGCTTCACGCCAGCCGTCGTGAGCGTCGTGAACTCCGAGGTGTAGGAGGTCGAGTCTTCCATGACCACCTGCACGGTCACCCCGCGAGACGCGGCGCTCGAGAGGGCCGAGACGATCGCCGAGTCGCTCATCTCCTCGTTCTCCACCAGGAGCGAGGTCTTGGCGCCGCTGATGATGCCCAGCAGCGCCGTCTCGGCGTTGGTCGGGCTCCACACGAGGTTGTCGCCGATGGTCGGGATGATGGAGGCGCTGGCGAAGTCGGCGTTGAAGACGGTCTCGATCGCGGCCACGTCGGCCGCGTCCGTGGTGATGACGGCGAAGTCGCGGCTCGTCTTGTACTCGTCGGCTGCGAAGTTCAGGGTCATGATGGCCGAGGTCTTGCCGTCCACCGTGATGGTCTTCTGGTGGGTGCACGCGTAGGTCGGGTTGGCCCAGTGAACCTGTACGTTGCCGGCGCTGAGGGCGGTGAACGACGGCGTGTTGGCCGTCTTCTCGTTGTTCTGGTCGAGGATGACCCGGACGGTGACTCCGCGCGCGGCGGCCTGCGTGAGGAGCGTCGTGACCTCGGTGTCGGTCTGCTCGTACATGGTCATGTCGAGCGTCTTGGTGGCCGTGCCGATGAAGTTGTAGATGGGCTGCATGCCCTGGTCGGGCTCGATGATGAGCGGGGCCACGTTGCTGGTCGTCGCGCTCTCTTCGCCGGCGTCGCCCTCGCCGCTGTCGCTGCCTGCGCTGGCGCCGTCGGGAGCGTCGCCGGTCGCGTCGGTAATGTGCGCACCGCAGGCCGCGAGGAGGAGAGCGGCCAGGGCGGCGACGACGGATGAACGGGGCATCGTGGACCTCACGGAGGAGGGTTGTCACCGAATCGTCGCAACAGGGCTGGAAAGTCGGCGATCAACGGCGTCTCTTGAGGCGGCGGTGCAACTTTCCAGGGCGACGGATACGAAACCAGCGCCCTGACCAGGTCATCTACACGCCTGTTTCATCTTTATCAGCGTACTGGCAATGGCCTCCTTCACCTGCTCCTGCCCGATGGACCGGAGGAACTCGCCGTAGGCGGAAAAGCGGTCTCGGAGGACGTTGTCCATCACCGCAACCGGACCGTCGCCCCCGTCGACCACCTCCACGTGCGCGACGTCCGCGTCGCTGACGTCGAAGTTGATGAAGCCCCGGCACCCAAGTACGCCGCACCGGCACGGATCGCGCTCCGGCTCGTTCTGGCTGACCCACCCGTAGAAGATGGTCACCTCCTGCCCGGGAGCGATGGGGCGCAGGCACTGGATGCGTCCCTCCCCGCTGGCGTAGAGCGTCGCGTTGGGATTGCAGCTGTGGTTGCACAGCCAGCCTCCAGGCACCTGGGGGTCGGGGATGATGACCCGGTCGCCCGACAGGAGCGTGAGCCTGGTGGCCGAGGCGGCAGCGGCCTCCGGGCTGTCAGCGCGCACCTTCCGCTGGCGCGGCGCATACGCGATGATCACCTCGCCCGGCTCGAATCGGCGCCGCGCAAAGACGCCACGACCGCCGATGGGGCTGTCCCGGAAGAGAACCGGCGAGAGGCTGAACATCGGCTTCGGGGCGCGACGCTTCATGCCGCCCTGAACGTAGGTGGGTCAGAGCCGAGTCGCCACTGGTGAAGTCCGGCATCATCAGCACCGGGGTCTACGCTCGGGCGCGCGCCATCCGCGTCCTGGATGCGGCTCCCGCGGGGCCTGTCGCCCGCGCGGACGTCGCGCAGCAGGACCCCTGAGGCACCCTTCTTGGGACACCAAGTCAGTGAGCCCGTGCCCGCTGATTTCTAGGCCCTCGACTGGCCTCAGTCCCCTTTCGGACGACAGGGCGAGTCGTGCGATGCTCCTCGCCATGACGACCCTTGCCTCCGCCTCCTCCTTCGTCGAGCCGGTCGAAGCCGCGGCGCTCTCCGAGTCGCGCGCGTTCAACGCCCAGCTGGAGGGCTTGCTGGCCACGCAGCCCTCGGTCCACACCATCCCCGTCGACGTCGTCCGCCGCATCCGGCGGGAGGGGGGCGGCATCTTCCCCGCCCCCGTCTATCTGCCGCGCGCGCGTGATCTGACGATCCCTGGCCGCGCCAGCGCCCTCCGCCTGCGCGTGGTCGCGCCTGCGCGCGCGCCCGCAGGGGTGTACCTCCACCTGCACGGGGGAGGGTGGACGCTGGGGGCGGCCGACCAGCAGGACCCCGCGCTCGCCGCGCTGGCCGATGCGACCGGGCTTGTCGTGGTGAGCGTCGACTACAGGCTCGCCCCCGAGCACCCGTTCCCCGCCGCCCCGGACGACTGCGAGGACGCGGCGCGCTGGCTCGTCGAACGGGGCGCCGCAGAGCTCGGCGCCCCTGCGCGCTTTGCCATCGGGGGCGAGTCGGCGGGGGCCCACCTGGCAGTGCTCACGCTCCTGCGACTCCGCGCCCCCGGCGGGACCAGCGTCTTCCGCGGGGCGAACCTGGTCTTCGGCGCGTTCGACCTCTCGATGGTGCCGAGCGCGCGGCTCTGGGGCGACAGGAACCTCATCCTGTCCGCGCCCATCATGGAGTTCTTCGTCGCCAACTGCCTGCCGGGCATCGACCGGGAGGCACGCCGCGCGCCGTCCTTCTCCCCGCTCTACGCCGACCTCCGGGGCATGCCGCCCGCGCTCTTCACCGTCGGCACCGAGGATCCGCTGCTCGACGACAGCCTCTTCATGGCACCGCGCTGGCGTGCCGCCGGGGCCAGCGCCACGCTGCGCGTCTGGCCGGAGTCGATCCATGGATTCACCATGTTTCCGCTGGCCATCGCGAGCGCGGCCAACCGCGCTCAGGAAGCGTTCCTGCGGGATGTGATGGGATGACCCACACCGTCCGGCTCGCCACCGCCGACGACGTGCCCGCGCTGGGCGATGTCCTCGCCCGCGCGTTCGACGCCGATCCCATCTTCTGCGCCATCCTCCCCGACGCGGGGCACCGGGCGCGCGCGCTGCCCGTGCTCTTCCGCGAGTGGCTCCGTCGCCTGCACCTGCAGCACCAGGCGACCTGGACGACCGACGACCTCGCCGGCGCGGCGCTCTGGTCGCCTCCCGGCAAGTGGCACATCGGGCTGGTCGAGGAGGCCCTCATGGCGCCGCGCATGATCGGCGCGCTCGGCACCCGCGTCCTGACGGCGCTCCGCGTCCTGCTCGCCGTCGAGTCCCCGCATCCCAAGGAGCCCCCGCACTACTACCTGCGCGTCCTGGGGTGCGACACGGCCCGTCAGGGCCAGGGCGTCGGCGCGAGCCTCGTGCGCCCGGCGCTCGACCGATGCGACGCCGAGGGCGTGCCCGCGTACCTCGAGTCTTCCAACGAGAAGAACCTGTCCTTCTACCGGCGCCACGGCTTCCGCGAGATCGGGCAGGTGGCGACGCACCTCGGCCCCTGCGCGTGGCTCATGTGGCGCGAGCCCGGCCCCCGGCCGTAAAGAGGCCCGGCCACTACTTGGGCTGCTTGATCTCGATGTCCCACTCCACGGTCGCGTCGCTCGAGCCGGCGTAGGGAGGGAACTGGATGCGCTGGAAGGCGTGGACGGCGCACACCCCGACCGGCTTGCCGTCGTAGGGCGAGGGGACGGTCACCTGCTTGACGTGCCCGTTGCGCCCGAGCACGACCGTGGCCTTGGTCGAGCCCCACGGACCAGTGGCCTTGCCCTCGTCGTCCGTCGCGGCGCCGCAGTTGGCCTTGATCTGCCGCGCCGCGCGCTTCAGCTCCACCTCGACCGCGTCCCGGTCGTAAGATGCCTTGTCGCCCGAGGCAGTGTCGTCGCCACCGCTGCTCGGGTGCTTGTCTCCGTCGTCGCCGTTCTTGGCGCTGCCACCCGAGCTGCCCGAGGAGGAGTCGTCGTCGCCCGAAGGGACGCAGTCCGATCCCTTCAGCACCGTTCCGGCAGGGCAGTTGCCCGGCGAGTCAGCCTGCTTTCCACCACCCCCGCACGCAACGAGCGCCAGAGCGGCTGCGACCGCGATCGTCCGCTTGCTCATGGTGCGCATCATACGCCCCTCGATCCCGAACGCGCCATTTTCGCAGGGAATCACTGCTTGGTGCAGGTCCCGGTCGAGGTCCCCGAGCCGGCGACCTGGACCTGCTCGGGAGAGCCGCCGTCGGGGGTGACTGTGACCGTCCCCGAGAAGCTGAAGGTGCGGGTCACGGTGTACGTCGTGCTGCTGGTCAGCGTGGCGGTGCCGCCCGTGTAGGCCGTGGTGGTGCCGTTCGCGTTCTGGCACGACTGACCGCTCTCGAGGGTGGCCGTGTTCCCCGAGACCGTGGCCTTGGTGACGCAGGTGGGGCCGCCGTCGACGGCCTGGCCGGTGATGGTCTCGCTCCCGTCACCATTGGCGACGATGGTCACGTCGGTCGTGAAGGAGTCCGTCTCGGGCTTGTGGCCGGCGGGCTGGGTGAACGTCAGGGAGCTGGTCCCGGTGCAGACCCAGCTGCCGACGAACGGATCGGAGGCCGAGTCGCCGCCGCCGCTGCTGCTGCCAGCGCCATCCGGGTTGCCCCCATCGGAGCCTGCGCCGTTTCCGGCAGTGCTGCCGCTGCACGCCGCCATGGCGGCCAGGGCCGTGACCAGCAGCGCCGAGCCCAGGACGAGACGATGAGTACCCATCGAGGAACCTCCCCTCGCAGCCGAGTCTACAGATCGGTGATCTTGTAGTCCTTGATCTTGTAGAGCAGCGCCCGGTGGCTGATCTCCAGCAGGTCGGCCGCCCGGGTGCGGTTGCCTTTGGTCTTCTGGAGCGCGCGGCGGATGAGGATCTGCTCGATCGCTGCCGTCGTCTTCTTCACCGAGAGCTCTCCGCTGGCCAGGTGCACCTGCACCGGGTCGAGCGCGTCCCGGATGCGCTCGGGCAGGTCGCTGATCTGAAGCACCTCGCTCTCGGCCAGCACCATCGCCCGCTCGATGGTGTTCTCCAGCTCGCGCACGTTGCCCGGCCAGGAGTACTCGAGGAGCAGCTTCCGCCCCTCGTTCGAGACGCCGCGAATGGTGGTGCCCAGGCGCGCGTTGTTCCGGGTGACGAAGTGGTCGATGAGCAGGCTCACGTCCTCGCGCCGGTCGCGCAGCGGTGGGATGTGGATGGAGAGGACGTGGATCCGGTAAAAGAGGTCCTCCCGGAATCGCCCGGCCTTCACGTCGGCCGTCAGATCCCGGTGCGTGGCGGCGATGATGCGCACGTCGACCTGCACGTCCTTGGTGTCGCCCAGGCGCCGGATGTGCTCCTCCTGGAGCACGCGCAGGAGCTTCACCTGGAGGCTCAGCGGCAGCTCGCCGATCTCGTCGAGGAACAGCGTGCCCCCGGTGGCTTCCTCGAAGAGCCCGCGCCGGTCGGCGTTGGCGTCGGTGAAGGCGCCCTTCTTGTGCCCGAAGAGCTCGGACTCCAGCAGGTTCTCCGGGATGGCGCCGCAGTTGATGGCGACGAACGGCGCGCTCTTGCGGGAGGACTGCGCGTGGATGGCGCGAGCGACGAGCTCCTTGCCGGTGCCGCTCTCTCCGGTGATGAGGACCGTCGTCTTGTAGTCGGCGATCTTCGACACGGTCTTGAAGATGGCCAGCATCTGCGGGCTCTTGGCCAGGATGGATTCGAACTGGTTGTCCTTCTGGATCTGCTCCTTGAGCGCGCGGTTCTCGCGGCGCAGCGTCTCGCGCTCCTCGGCCTTGCGCAGCGCCAGCACGATCTCGTCTGGCTTGAAGGGCTTGCTCACGTAGTCGTACGCGCCGGCCTTCATGGCCTCGATCGCCAGGTCGACGTTGCCGTAGGCGCTCATGACGATGACCGTGGCGGGGTGCTGCTTGGCCTTGAGGGCGCCGAGCAGATCGAGCCCGCCCATGCGCGGCATGCGCACGTCAGTGAGGATGACGTCGGGGTCGAACGCCTCGAGCGCGGTCAGCGCGGCCTCGCCGCTGTCGGCCACCTCGACCTCGTACCCGTGCTTCTTCAGCAGCGTACGCAGCACGAGGCGGATGTTCTCCTCGTCGTCGACTACCAGGACGCGGCGCATGGGTATGAAATCTCTTCAGAGCGGATGATAGGGAAAGTCTGCCCTGGCTGCGAGCGGTAAGGGTCGAGAGCGCAACCGTTGCACCCCTCACAGATCCCAGAAGTCGCGCGGGTAGAGCCTCACCATGGTCGTCGCCGGTCCGCGTGTCGCGCGGAGCTGCTCCTCGTAGCGACGGAGCTGCCCCTCGGGCCCGATGACGAACCACAGGGCGCCCGCGGGCGGCGCTCCGCCGGGGGCGAGCGAGGGAATGACCTGCGCATAGACCGGGAGGAGTCGCGTGTGGATGGCCTCGGCCAGGCCGGGGCGGCCGCGAAGCGCGAGCAGCCGCTCGCGGAAGCTCCGCACCTTCTCGGGGGTGACGCCGTCGACCAGGTCGCTGGCCATGGCTTGCGCGCGCGCCTCGTAGGTATCGCCCGTGCGCCCGGAGAAGGTGTTGGCCACCGCGTAGTCGACGAAGCGTGGATCGACGGGCGCGGCGCGGACCTCGGCGTCCACGAAGCGGAGCAGCTGCGGCAGGTCGGCGCAGCGATCGGAGTAGACGCGCATGCGCCCCGTGTACGGAGACACGGCCATGTACCCGCTGTAGGCGAGGGCCGCGCCCCAGATGCGCTTGTAGAAGCTGTGCGCGCCCGAGCCGCTGAAGACGTTGGCGGCGAGGAAGTCCACCAGCGCGGCATCGTCGGTCACGCCGTAGTCCGCCGTGGGCGCCGAGTCGACCACGGCTGCGCTCTCGGTGTTCGGGTTCACCAGCGCCGCGATGCTCGCGTCGGAGAGCGCCGCCCCGCGGGCACGCGCCCGCTCGATGAAGCGAGGGCGCGAGGAGTGGAGTGCCGCGGGCGCAGGGGTGGGGTCGAGCGCGCCGAGCACGGCGGCGAGATCGCCCGCGACGGCCTCCTGCGTCCGGGTCGAGCCGACCAGCCACACCCGCGCGTTGCTCGTGTGGGCGATGGCGCCGAGGATCCGCCGGAGCGCTTCGAGCGCCGCGTCGGGGTCGCGCACGGAGTCGCGCGCGAGGCCCTGGCACAGCGACGCCCAGTCCGACGCAAGCGAGCCATCGGGCAGATCGGACAGCAGCTGGCCGAGCTCGCGCCCCGCCCGGGCGACGCGCGCGCGCGAGGCCGCCGGCAGGGCGTGCAGGCCGGAGAGCCACGGAGCCACGGCGTGATCGCGGGTGGTGTGATCCGGTCGCGCGAGCGCCTGCGAGAGCTCCGCCAGCGCGGCGCGATCGAGGGCCTTGCCGGCGGGGGCCAGCGACGCGACGAACTTCGCGGTCTTCTCGTCGCCCCCTTCCAGCAACCAGGTGAGCCGGAAGGCGTCGTGTGCGCGTGTGAGGAACGAGGCCGTGTGCGCGAGGAGCGCCGAGTCCTGCCGCCGGTACGCCTCCGCCGTCGCGGCCGCCCAGCGCTCCTCGGGCCCGGACATCACGTCGCGCAGCTGCGTGGCGCGCTGCCCCACGACGTCGCGGATGCGCGGGAGGTTCTCCGCGCGCCAGTCCGGGTGGAGCAGCACGTCGCGCATCCAGCCCAGCGCCCGGCGCGTCTCGTCGACGTCGTTGCCCGAGCCCGAGATGACGAGCTCGGCGCGCCCGGTCATGGCGCTGGTGTCGAAGCTCACGCCGAGGCCGAGCACCTCGCGCCGCAGGCGGTCGCTCATGGTGTCGTAGGACACCGGGACGCCGTCCCGGAGCACGCCGACCTCGCGCAGCAAGGAGGGCAGCAGAGCGAGGTATGGAAGGTCCGCCTCGGCCACGCCGTCGAGGCGGAGCGCCAGCGTGACGGTGGCGCTCTTCATCGTGTCGAACGTGGACGCCAGGACGGGGACGCCGTGCACCCGGGTGCTGCGATAGGCGAGCCCGTCGTCGTTGGTCATCGGCGGATCGGACACGAACGGCGGCATGGGGACGCTCGCCTCGGCGCGCGCGAGCTCGGCGGTCGCCTGTGCGATCTCGTCCGCGCGCCTCCGCAAAGCCTCCTGAGGCTCCTTCGTGCCGTACAGGCCCTCGAGCCGCGCCAGCTCGGCGGCGAGCCGCGCGTCCCGTTCCGCGTCGAGCTTCCTGCGGCGTTCGGGGCTGGCGCGGGTCATGACCCCGCACGGGGACTCGAGGAGTCCCCAGGCCGCGATGCGGTCGCGCCACGGGTTGGTGAGCGAGCTGGCCACCGACAGGGCATGCTCGTAGGCGGCCCCCTGCGTCAGGGACCTCCGGAAGCCGCCCTCGCGGTCGAGATCCGTGAGCTGCCGGATCCAGAAGTCCCCGGTCCCGCGCTTGCCGAACTGCGGCGGCGTGTCGAGCGCCTTGTCGAGCTGCCGCCGCGTCTCGACGATGCGGCCCTTCACGCGCTCGCCGAACGCCGCGAGCTCCGGCGAGCCGTCGGGCAGGGCCGCAATGGCCCGCAGCCGGCCCAGCACCAGCTCGCGCAGGGCGCGCAGCGAGCCCTCGTCGGTGTGCGCCGCGGTCACGTTCTCCACGCCCAGGTACACCGGCTGCCCCGGATCGTCGCCCGAGTACTGCCACACCGAGGTCGCGCCGAGGTCGAGCACGCGCGTCTTGCTGTCCACCAGCGCGGCGTACATCGTCGAGCCTTCCCCCCCGGCGAACGCACCCAGGAACACCTCCATCACCGTCCGCTCGGCGACGTCGAGGCGCCGGGTCGGCGGCCAGGCGAGGATGGCCGGGCCGGGCTGGTCGGGCGTGGCGTACGGGTACTCGACGAGCCGGAGCGCCCCCGGCTCCCCGTGGGCGGGAGGCACGTCGGCCTCGGTCATGTACTTCCGGGTGTCGGGCTCGGGGGCCAGCGCGTCGAGGGTCTCGCCGACCCGCGCGAGCACGGCGGGCAGCGCGACCGAGGAAGGAAACGCCGCGACCATCCCCATGTTGGCGAGCTGGTAGTGCGCGGCGTGAAAGCGCCGGATCTCCGCCGGCGTGAGCGCGCGGATCCCCTCCGGCGTTCCCCCGCTCGACAGCGCCAGCGGGTGCTCGCTTCCGTACAGCAAGCGCCCCAGCGCGTCCCACCCGAGGGTGCTCGCCGACTCGCAGGTCCGTACCATCTCGTTGTAGACGGTGCCCTTCTCGTCCAGGGCGAAGGTCCCGTCGGGGAGCCTGGAGACGCCGAAGTTTCGCACCTCGCGGAGGATCTCCTCGTCGGAGTAGTCCGGGTGCAGCAGCGCATCGAGCTGCGTGCGCAAGAGCCCCCAGAACGCATCGGTCCCGGCTGAGGTCTCGAAGTGGTAGGCCGTCCGGTACTGCGCGGTGAAGGCGCTCCAGGTGGCCAGCATCACGTGGTCGTAGTTGCCGAGCCACCGCCCCTTGTTGCCCTTGCCGAGCAGCAGGTGCTCCTGCGTGTGGGGAGCGCCGCCGTCGGAGGTCGGATAGGTGGTGGCGTAGACGAAGGCCTGCGGCGCGGACTCGATGGCGAGGTAGTCGAAGACGAAGCGGGTGCGCTCGTGCACCAGCCGTGCTCCGCGCGGGCGCCCGTCGCCGTCCACGTAGAGCGCGCGGGCCACGAACCCCTGGACGCGCTGGCCCTCCTTCAGCGAAGTGAGCGACACGGGCGGGGCGGCGGGGCTCATCGGAGGTGTCATCGAGGAGGGAGCCCGGGTGGCGGGAGAGCAGGCCGCGACGAGCACGGCGAGAAGGACGAGCAGGACCCGGGGCACGCACACGTTCTAGCAGCGGTGAATCTCGCGCCACAGGCTCCCGAAGGTCGCATAACCTCGCGTCGTGCGCACCGGCCTCGATCGCCTCGCCACCCACGCCGAGCTCGGCGCCGAGCTGCGCGGCCTGCGCGTCGGCCTCCTGGCCCACCCCGCGTCGGTCGACCGGCGTCTGGTACACGCGCGGCACATCCTCGACGCCCTGGGCGTGCGCGTCGCCGTCGTCTTCGGGCCTGAGCATGGCTACGGCGGCGAGGCCCAGGACATGATCGGCGTGGCCGACGCACGCGACGCGCTCGGCACACCCATCCGCAGCCTCTACGGCGAGCGCTTCGAGGAGCTGTCGCCGCGCCCCGAGGACCTCGCGACCATCGACTTGCTGGTCATCGACCTGCAGGATGTGGGCTCGCGCTACTACACGTTCGTGTGGACCGCCGTGCTGGCCGTCCGCGCCTGCACCCTCGCCGGCGTCCGGGTCCTGGTGCTCGACCGGCCCAACCCGCTCGGGGGCGACGTCGCGCGCATCGAGGGCCGCAGGCAGGCCCGCGAGCTCTGCTCCTTCGTGGGCCTCGAGCCCATCCCCGTTCGACACGCTCTGACCCTGGGGGAGATCGTCGCCTGGCGTGCGGAGGTCGAGAAGTTGCCCCGCGAGGCGGTGCGCGTCCTCGGCGTCGCCGGGCTGGACCGCGGCGAGCACGCGCCCTCGTGGGACCGCCCCTTCGTGATGCCGTCACCCAACATGCCGGGCTACGAGACGGCGCTGGTCTACCCCGGCGGGTGCCTGCTCGAGGGGACCAACCTGTCGGAGGGCCGGGGCACCACCCGTCCGTTCGAGATCCTCGGCGCCCCCTGGCTCGACGGCGTCCGGCTGGCCCGGGACCTCCAGGCCCTGTCCCTGCCGGGCTTCCGGGCGCGGCCGCTGACGTTCCAGCCCACGTTCCACAAGCACGCGGGCAAGGTGTGCGGCGGGGTGCAGGTCCACGTCACCGAGCCGCAGACCTTTCGACCCGTGGCCACCTACCTGGCCCTCATCGCCCTGGCGCGCGCGCAGGACCCGGGGCGCTTCGCGTTCCGGACCGAGAAGTACGAGTTCCGCGACGACGTGCCGGCGCTCGACCTGCTGACCGGCGACGCCGAGGCGCGCGAGCGCATGGCCCGTGGGGACCGCGCCCGGGACGTCGTCGAGGCCATCGCCTCGGTTGACGAGGGGGACCGCGCCATCGTCGCCGAGGCCATCGAGGCGGGCCTCGCGCGGAGGATCTGACCCACCTGCTTCCGTTGCAGCCCGCCGAAACAGCGTTCAATCCGCCCGGTGCCGGCCCGCGATCCATGCGCCAGACGCGTCTCATCCGCGACGCATTCCGCAGTCCGGGCAAAGCTCGTCTACACTGACGTGCGATGGGCAAGGCCTCCGATCAGCTCGTCGGCCGCACGATCGCCGGCAAGTTCCTGGTGGAGGGACTGATTGGCAGCGGCGCGATGGGCGCGGTGTACCGCGCGCGCCAGGTCGCGCTCGACAAGACCATCGCCATCAAGGTGCTCCACGGCGAGCACGCGGACGATCCCACGTTCGCCGCGCGCTTCCAGCGCGAGGCCAAGGCGGCGTCGCGCCTGAACCACCCCAACTCGATGCAGGTCATCGACTTCGGCGAGGAGCCGGACGGGCTGCTCTACATCGCGATGGAGTACCTGGACGGGCGCAGCCTGCACCGCGTGCTGCGGGAGGACTCGCCGGTGTCCCCGGCCCGCATCGCGGACATCCTCATGCAGACGCTGGCGGCGCTCGCGGTGGCCCACGACATGGGCGTGGTCCATCGCGACCTGAAGCCGGAGAACATCGTCGTGCTCGAGGGCGCGGACGACGACGGCAGGCTCAAGGACATCGTGAAGGTGTGCGACTTCGGCATCGCCAAGATCACCGACTCGCGCGCCTACCGCGGCACGGACGAGCGCGATTCCAACGCTCCGGTGACCACCGCCGGCTTCCTGGTCGGCACGCCGGAGTACATGTCGCCCGAGCAGGGTCGCGGCGACAAGCTCGACGCGCGCAGCGATCTCTACTCGGTCGGGGTCATCCTCTTCGAGATGCTCACCGGTCGCGTGCCGTTCGACGCGGAGAACGCCATCGGCGTCGTGCTCAAGCACATCACCGACGAGCCCCCGCGCCCCTCGAGCATCGTGCCCGGCGTGGATCCGCGGCTCGAGTCGGTGTGCATGCGGGCGCTGCGCAAGCGCCTCGACGAGCGCTACCAGAGCGCGCGCGAGATGCGGTCCGACCTGCGCCTGATGATGGAAGGCCGGCCGCTGCAGAACAGCGTGCCCGAGGTGCCGAGCGTCCAGGTCCGGACCGCGGAGCCGGCCACGGGGCACGCGGCGACGGTGCAGATGCCCTTCGCCCCCCACGCGCCGCAGCTCGCGGTCCGGGCCGACGAGGGCACCTCCAAGCCGACCCTCGTGGGCACGGCCGCCCCCATCGCGCGGCGGACCGGGAGGATCACGACCGTCGCCGTCGGGGCGACGCTGACCGGTGCAGCGGTCGCCGCCATGACGCTGGCGCTGCTCGCGCGGCCGAAACCCGCGCCGCACACCGCCTCCTCGGCCGGCGATCTCTCCCCCGTTCCGGCGGGGAGCCTTTCGCCGCTGGAGCTGACCGACAACCAGGGGGACGTCCCGCCCCTCGAGACAGATCCGCCGGGGAGCACGTCGAAGCACGGCGCGCTGCTGGCTCCTCGTCCCGGTCACTCCACGGCCGGGCCGGCGAGTACCCGGTCCTCCTCTCCGACTCTGGTCGCGGCGCCGCCGTCCGTCGCACCGCCGCCGCCGTCGGCCGCCCCGGTCGTGGCCGCGACCGCGACCGCCACCGCGCCTGCGACCGCCGTCGCCACCGCCGCCCCGGCCGATCCCGACTTCGATCCCGCCAGGGCCTACGTCGAGATCGGCCTGGTCAACGCGCAGGGCGTGCGCGAGGGTGCCGTGCGCGCCGCTCTCCGCGGCGTGGGGCTGGCGGGCTGCTACCGGAGCGCCCTCAAGACGCGCGGCTCGCGCGCGACCGGCGTGGCGACGCTGAACCTCTCGATCGACGAGAACGGCGCCACGCGCTCGGCCATCGTGACGGGGGCGGGCTTTCTCCCGGGCCTCCCGCGCTGCATCCAGGGAGCGGCCTCGGGTGTCGGCGTCCCCAAGTCCCAGGTGGACTCCGGCGGAGGGACCGCGGAGATCACGCTGGCCTTCAAGTCGCCCTGACCAAGGAACCAAGCAAGGAGAGCACCATGCGCGCGAAGCTTGTGGCCACCTGTCTCGTCGCGACGGTCTGGGCATGCGGCGGCGCCACGTCCTCGCTGAGCGGTGACGGGGGCAGCGAGGGAGGCTCGAGCTCGGGAGGCTCGAGCGGCTCCAGCGGCAGCTCCGGCGGCAGCAGCTCGGGCGGCAGCACCGTCTGTCCCGCGTCCGCCCCCGCGGCGGGCACCTCGTGCCCCCAGGTCGGCTTCGAGTGCGAGTACGGCGACAACGCCAACCCGGCCTGCAACCAGCTCGTCACGTGCGAGAGCGGGGGTTGGGGCGCGGGCACCGTCTCCACCAAGTGTCCGCCGCCGAGCACCTGCCCGGCGACCTACGCCGCCGTCGCCCAGGGCAAGGCCTGCACGCCCTCCGGCCTCGACTGCGGCTACGCGCAGGGCCAGTGCAACTGCGCCGGCACCGTCCCCGTGTCCGGACCCGGCTCCGTCTGGCAATGCTCCACGCCGGCCTCGGGCTGCCCCGATCCACGTCCCACCATCGGCGATGCGTGCTCGCAGCCTGGACTCTTCTGCGACTACGGGTCGTGCACCGGAGGCGTCGCGGAGCAGTGCGAGGACGGGTCCTGGCAGGTGGTCGTGACCCCTTGCCCCGTGTGATGGCACCCGCTCCGGGGCTCGCATACACTCGGGTGCGATGAACGACGCGGCGACTCAGTCCTCTGCCCGCCGCGCGCAGGCGGTGCTGGGACGGACGATTGCCGGGAAGTTCCTCATCGAGTCGTACCTCGGCGGCGGGGCGATGGGCGCGGTCTACAAGGCGCGCCAGCTCGCGCTCGACAAGTACGTCGCCATCAAGCTCCTGCACGGCGAGCACGCGGGCGATGCCATGTTCGCCGCGCGGTTCCAGCGCGAGGCCAAGGCCGCCAGCAAGCTCGATCATCCGAACTCGATGCGGGTGCTCGACTTCGGCCAGGAGCCCGACGGGCTGCTCTACATCGCGATGGAGTTCCTGGACGGGCGCGACCTGTTCCACGTCATCCGCTCGGAGTGGCCCATGCCCGCGCCGCGGATCGCCGACATCCTCTCGCAGGCGCTCGCGGCGCTCGCCGTCGCGCACGAGATGGGCATCGTCCACCGGGATCTCAAGCCCGAGAACATCATGCTCGTCAGCGGCACGAGCGACGAAGGGCACGCCCGGGACGTGGTGAAGGTCTGCGACTTCGGCATCGCCAAGTTCACCGACGCCCAGGAGCGGCAGACCACCGGGGGCGGGCAGAAGCTGACGACGCAGGGGCTCGTGGTGGGCACGCCGGAGTACATGTCCCCGGAGCAGGGGAAGGGCGAGTCGCTCGACGCGCGCAGCGACCTCTACTCGATGGGCGTCATCCTCTACCAGCTGCTCACCGGGCGCGTGCCCTTCGACGCCGAGACGGCGCTGGGCATCGTCCTCAAGCACGTGACGGAGGAGCCTGTCCCGCCGCGGGAAGTGAACCCCACCGCGGACGCGAGGCTCGAGGCCATCTGCCTGAGGGCGATGCGCAAGAAGCGCGAGGACCGCTACCAGACGGCCCGCGAGATGCGCGCCGATCTGCGCGCCGCGCAGGCCGCGACCGATCCTCTGGCGCACGCGGCGACCACCGAGCTCGCCCCGGTGCCCGGCATCGGACACGCGACGACCGCGCTGGCGATCGACTCGGGCGAGGTGCTGGCGGCGACCACCGGCAATCTCACGCCGGCGGGGACGGCCGGGGATCTCGCCCCGGCGAAGGAGCCGGGACGGGGGCGTCTGGTGCTCGTCGCGGGAGCGCTTGTGCTGCTCGGGGCGGGCGGCGTCGCCGCGTGGAGGACCTCGACGCGGGCTCCGGTGTCCGTACCGGCCCAGGCCTCGCTGCAGAGCACCCCCGTCATGGCCGCGTCCACGGTGCCCGAGCCGGTGAAGGCGCAGAGCAGCGCGCCATCTCCCGAGCCGACGACCGCGCCGTCCACGAGGTCGACCACGACGACGGCGGTCCCCCTGCCCGCCGCCATCACGCGTGTGGGGGCGACGGCGCCCCCGGCGGCTCCGCCACCCCCTGCGAACGCACCACTTCCGCTGGCGGCGGTGTCCGTGGTCCCGCCGCCACCGCCCGTGCCGCCGCCGCCCCCCGCGGTCACCGCGCCTCAACCCACCACGCCTCCCGCTCCGCCCACGCCGCCGGCCGCGCCGGAGCCGCCGTCGTTCGATCCCTCGCATGCCCACGTCGAGTGGAGCGTGGCCGGCGCGGGGGGCGGGGCGACCGCCGGGGCGGTGCAGCGCGCGCTCTCACGGAGCGCCGCGGGGTGGACGCAGTGCTACCGGAGCGCCCTCGCGGGGCGGCGCGAGCGGGTGGAGGGGACCGCGGTGCTGCACCTGACGACGGACGAGTCGGGCAACGTGGTGGGAGCCCAGGTGCGCGGCTTCGACGCGCTGCCCGGCGTGAAGAGCTGCGTCGCCGGGAGCGCCCGCGTCCACATCGACGGAGTCGACACGGGGGACGCGTGGGCGGACATCCAGCTTTCCTTCCGGCCGGAGTAGCGGGCGTGGCGGCGAGCCCCCGGCCCGGCGCGCGCTTCTCCCTCGCGCCCTCCCTCGTCCTCGGCGCGCTGGCGACGCTCCTCGCGGGCGGGTGCGGCGCGCTGGACCCGGGCACCGGCCCCCTGCAGGCCGCCTGCAGCGACACCGATTCGGATCCCGACGACACGGTGTCCTTCGCGAACCAGATCCGCCCCCTCATGAACCGCAGCAGCACCGATCCCACCGGCCACGGCTGCATCACCTGCCACTACTCCACGCAGCCCACGCACCCGTGCACGGACGTCACCGGGCTCGATCTGTCGACCCTGGGGGCGCTGCGGCAGGGAGGGACGATCACCGGCACGAGCATCGTCATCCCCGGCAAGCCGTGCGAGTCGGCGCTCGTCCAGAAGCTCCAGGGCGACTACTTCGAGGGCCTGCAGATGCCGAAAGACGGACCACCCTACTGGTCGCAGGACGAGATACAGCTGGTCATCGACTGGATCGCCGAAGGGGCGAACGGAGAAGACTCGGAATGAGGGGGTCCACGTGGCTCGGCACGTCGATGGCTGCGGCGCTGGCGGCGACCGTGCTGGCCTGCGCGTCGACCATGGAACAGACCGAGGGCATGTCCACGGCCGGCGTACCGCCCGAGCAGCGGGCCGACTACGCGATCTTCGCGCAGCGCTGCTCCAAGTGTCACTCGCTGGCCCGCCCGCTCAACAGCGGCATCACCGACGACGGGTTCTGGCGCATGTACGTCGCGAAGATGAGGCACCAGCCCGCGAGCGGGATCACCGAGGGGGACACGGCGCCCATCCTCCGGTTCCTTCACTGGTACTCCGTCGACAGAGACCGGCCGAAGCTGGACGCGGGCGAAGAGGCCACGGCCCCCGCGCCCGCCGAGCACTCGGCGAAGAGCATCGACAAGGCTGACCCCGCGGACGGCGGATGACGCGCTCGCACGCACTCCTGGTCGTCGCCGTGATGGTCGCGCTGCTGGGCGCGCTGTGGCCTGGCTCGGCGCGCGCGGTCGACCGCACCTTCGCCGGCTCGGTCCAGCTCGACGAGCACATCGCGCCGATGGAGCCGAGCACCAACGCCGGCTCGCAGACCTTCTACGGCTTCACGGCCGAGCTCTCCGGCAAGCTCGCGGTCGATCTGTCCGAGCACGTCTCGGCCAACGTGAAGGTCTGCTACGGCTGCCACGGCTTCGAGGTGGACATGGCCTACCTCGACCTCCGCCTGAACGACGAGCTCAACGTCCGCGTCGGTCGCTTCAGCCCGAGCTTCGGCTCGTTCAACCTGCGGCACGACCCGGCCAACCACAAGCTCGCGGACAAGCCACTCCCCTACGACATGGGGCGCATGCTCCGGATGCGCGACTGGAACCTCGGCGTCCTGCCGAGCCCCTTCCCCGACAACGGCGTGGAGCTCGACGGCACGCACTGGTTCGGCGAGGCGCTCGAGCTGGACTACGCGGCCTATGCAGTCACCGGGTTCAAGGCGGCCGAGAACGCGACCGACCTCGACTTCGCCTCGTCCCACACCCTCTACTACGTGGACAACAACAACCTGCCTGCCGGTGGGGCCCGGGTGGCGCTGACGGCCAAGCTCGGGGAGAGCACCGACCTCACCTTCGGCGCCAGCGGCATGGTCGGCACCTTCGACCCGCAGAACCGGTACACCTACGCCATCTTCGGGGCCGACGGCTCGCTGCGCGTCGGGCGCACCAACGTCCGGGCCGAGTGGCTCGTGCGTCGGCAGGAGTTCGACACCAGCGACGTGACGATCTTCAAGTACACGGTGCCTCCGTCGGGGGGCGACTACTTCGTCAAGCACGGGGCCTACGTCGAGGTCGAGCAGCCCCTCGGGCCGGGGGTCGACGGGATCGCCCGGGTCGACGGCCTCCTGCGCCTGGGCAACGTCGCGGCGGGCTCGCTGCTGGGCAGCCAGGCCACCGTCCTGCGCTACACGCTGGGGGCTTCGTTCGTGGTCGCGCGCGGGGTGCGGGTGAAGCTCACGCCCGAGCTCTGGCAGTTCAACTACGAGGACGCCTCGAATCGCAAGCTCGAGGTCAGCCTGCACACCGCCGTGGCCGGCGCCTTCTGAGAAGAGCGAAACGGCGGCAGTCGTCGAGCATCGGAATAGTTGGTCGGTGCTCGTTGTCTCCTGAGCGAGGCCGGGACGAGCAGAGGGTGAAAGACCCGACGCTCCACCCCACCTCATCGAAACCGTTCCTCCCCCCAACCTGCAGAAAGAGCGAAACCTCACTCCTCCGAGACACGTAGTCCCTCCTGAGCACGTGCGGTCCCGGTCGTTCCGACCCTCCCAGCGAAGACGACGGGCCGTACCTTAGCGGGCGTGTGCAGACCCCCTCCCCCACAGCACATGCCCACCGCGCCCGGACGGCGAGAGTCGTCCGGGCGCGTTTTTTTTGGCGGTCACTTCTTCTCTTCGAGGTCCTCGGCCAGGTAGCTGAGGATGACCTCGTCGAGCGACTTGTCGCTGATGAGGTCCTCTCCGAAGATGGACTTGCTTTGCTGGGGTCTGCTCTGCCCGAAGATGGCGGCGGGCCGCGTCGGCGCGTAGCGGCGCTCGTTGGGGGGGGGCGTCTGACCCACACGGCGAGGCGCCGGCGTGCCGGCCTTTCCCGAGGGTGAGGGCCGGGGAGGGGCCTGCGGCGGGGTAGCGGCTGCCTGAGGCGGTACCGGCGTCATCCGGTACTTGCCCGAGGTCTTCTCGCGGAAGAGGTTGGCAGGCGGGGGCGGGAGATCGCTCGTGTGCAGGGCGGGGGAGGTGCTGCTCGCCGCGGCCGCGCGCTCGAGGGCTGCGATGTCGAGCGTGAGCTCGGCCGCCGGCGTGGGCTGGCGGATGGTGGCGGGTGCGTCCTCGAGCTCGGTGAGCGAGGGTCCGGTCGCCGCGGCCACGGGCGGCGCAGCCGGGCTGACCTGGCGGCTCGCGGGCGGGACCGATGGCGCCGTCGGCGTGTGGACCGGAGGGGGCGTGGGCGAGCGCGGCAGCGGCATCGCGACCACCGCGGCCTTGGGGGGGATGGTGGGCGGCGACTCGACGGCGACGGCGCGGGTGGACTGGGAGGCGTCGGCGCTCCCCTCGACGACTGCGTCGAACTTTCCGTCGCGCAGGGCGATGAACATCGCCTTGTGCTGCTGCTTCATCATCTCGCGGACGATCTCGGCCATCCGCTCGTTGCCGAGATACTCCGCGTAGCCCGTCTTGACGCTCTTGAGGATGCGTCCCCCATCCATGAAGAGGTGGGTGATGATGTGCCCGTACTTGACGCCCGAGTCTTCCGTCTGGATGTGGAAGACCTTGCCCTTGTGGCGGACGTTGTTGTTGTACCCGAGGAGGGGCGACGGGACCTTCGTCGTCATGAAGGGAGGGCGGCGCGCCAGAGCGCGACGGAGATTCACGCTACCACACGGACGGGAGGCCGGGGCGGGGGGGAGCGGTTTGCGCGGGGCCGGTGTAGGCGCGGGACTTTGGTCCGGTGGGCACGACCGGCGGGAACGCGGCGGGCGGCGCAGCGGGCGAGACCGGCCCGGCCCGGTGGACCGTGGGCGCGGGCGGCGGCGCAGGGGGCGGCGGGTTTCGTGCCGGTCCCATGGCCGCGAGCGCGCAGAGGACGAGCAGCGCGAGCAGGAGCACCGTCAGGAGCAGCGTGCGCTTCACGCGCCGTCCCCAGCTGCGGCGTATGGCGCTCTGGAGCCGGTGGATGCGGGTGCGCAGGGCGCCCGCCGTCATCCCGCGCGCGGCGGCGAGCTCCGCGTACGAGGCCTCGCCCTCGTACGTCATCGTCATCACGTCGACGTCGTCCTCCGTGAGACCGATGCTCGCGGCGATCAGGTTGATGTGCTCGAGGCGCTGCTTCGCGTCGAGCCTCTCCTCCGGCGTGATCGAGCGGAGCGGGGGCAGCTCGCCCGCGGGCCCACCCCCTTCCGGCGCCGGCTCGACCTCGACCTTCGCGACGACGGCGAGGTGCCGCCAGTGGTCCGCCAGCTTGGCCTCGAGGATCGTCCGCGCCAGCCCCAGCATCCGCGCGACGGAGTCCACCGGATGGCGGTCGGTGCGACGCGACCAGAGCGCATCGAGCACCGCCCCGACGAAGTCCTCCTTCTGGGCGCGGGGGATGCGGATGGGGCCGAGGCGCGCCCAGAGGTACGCGCGCACGCGCGGATCGGACAGGAGGCGCCCGTACGCGCCGGCGTCCGTCGGTGCGATGCGGTCGGCGTCGTTGGAGGGGGCCCTCGCCGGCGGGGCGAGGGGGAAAGGGGAGAAGGGGACGGGCGG
>Ga0326727_10000858_pt1 | contig 119853 bp, 126 predicted proteins | sample MB2enrmetagenome_FD_207643 | JGI IMG/M metagenome (GOLD analysis project Ga0326727, IMG submission 207643) | Lab enriched peat soil microbial communities from McLean, Ithaca, NY, United States - MB29MY | ecosystem: Environmental > Terrestrial > Soil > Wetlands > Peat | place: USA: New York... | reverse complement strand
GGTGGTCTTCCCCGCGCTCGCGGTTGTCCTGGCGGTGCTCACGTTCAACTTGCTCGGCGATGCCTGGAGGGATTGGCTGGACCCGCGCACGCGTTCGCAGATGACCGCGGTGGAACAGAGCCGGTAGCTTGCGGCTTGAAAAGCCCGGCAGACAATGTTCAATGAAGCGTAAGTTCAGAGGCTAGCTTTTGGTGAGCAGCACGGGTGCGCCGCGGCCTAGCCCCAGTGTGCGGGCGGCGCTGCCTTTGTTCATGGCGACTTCCAGGAACCCGCTGGAGCCGATATAGGCGACCGCTTCGCCAGCCGCGCCTTGCGCAAAGGTGGGCACGAACTTGGTCACTGGATGGCTGCCGATTTGCAGCCGCACTTCACCTTTTTCCGCTGCATTGGCGGGCAAATCATCCACGCGGAAATTCGTAATCAAATTGCCGAAGGCATCCACCTTCAGCACGACGCCCTTCAACAGGCCGTCGGCTTCCTTCGGCCTCGGCATGGCGAATCGCTTGAAGTCCGTAATCTCCTCGCCCATGCTGGCGGGCTGCCAGTTTTTGGAGAGCCACGCGGCCACGGGAGCGAAAACATCGCGGCCATGAAAGGTCTTGCTCACCGGCTGCAGAAAATAGTGCTCGGAAGTGATATGCCGAACCACAACGGGATGCTCCTTTTCGTAAATGGCCGAGAGCACGCCATTATCCGGCGCCAGAAAATAATGATTCTGCCCGGTAACGAGTATGGGGCGGCGTTCGGTGCCCACGCCGGGATCCACGATCACCACGTGAATGCTGCGCGGCGGAAAGTAGGAATACGCGGCGGCGATGGACAGCGCGCCGTCGAGCAGGTCGAACGGCGTGACCTGATGCGTGATATCAACGATCTGCGCGTCCGGATTGATTTTCAGAATGACGCCTTTCAGCACGCCCACAAGATGGTCGTTGGTGCCGTAGTCGGTGGTCAGGGTAATGATCGGATTCGTCAAGACACTCTCCCTTTGGAGACTTTGAGTTGCCTATCGCGTTGTGGAGCGGGGAGGCACCCCAGTACTCTGACGCTAACGGAGGGCGCGCCGGGATGCAAGGAATCAGGCGGGAAACGGCGCAAAAGCGCCAATGGCGGGTTTTGAGAGGTGCGGGCGGCCGGGATTGTATAGTCCTTGCCGAGATGGGGTCGGACACCGCAGCGCTCGATCTCTGCCGGACGGCGCTTCGTGCGGCCTCTTCTATTCACTGCAAATGTGGACTGGTCAGGCGTGGGGCGCGTACTGGGTCAGTTTCCGATTCCGCAGCCACACGTCCAGTTGGCCGCTGGCGTGGCGGCTCAAATCGCACTCTGCCGAAATGTTGATAATCTCGGATACAATTCGTCCGGAGGTGGCCGATGAATCGCTCGCCATTATTTGGCCTGGGGCTTCTGCTTTTTTCTACGGCTTGTTTTGCGCAGACAACACCCGGTGACTCTCAAACATTGCAGGCGCTGCTATCGGAAGTGCGTCAACTGCGGCAGGATTTGCAGACAACGACCATAGCGGCGCAAAGGGCACAAATTCTCCTCTATCGCTTGCAAGGGCAGGAAGCGGCTGTCGCCCGCGCCTCTCAGCGTCTCGATGAAGCACGGGAAAAGCTCGCCGGAATCCAGGCTCAGAGGAACTACCTGGCCACCGATATCAAGCGCCACGAAGAATTCATAAGCAACACAGAGAATCCTGCAACTCAACGCAAGGAGTTTGAGGAGAGACTTCCCAAGCTCAAGGCAGAACTCGAATCCACCGAGAATTTGGAACAACAACAACAAACCCGAGAAACAGATGCCGAGCAATTTCTGAGGGCGGAAGAGGTCAAACTCAGCGACCTCCAAGACCAGTTGGACCGACTCGATAAGGCTCTGGAGAACGCTAGCCACCGAACGGGGAACAACCCCCAGTAAATATCGCTTCCTCCCCCTCTGCATTGCGGTCGCAAATCCTTCCCCGGAATTAGGCAGGGGTCAAGCCTCTGCAGCAAACGTCACACATTGCCGCCGCATGCGGTTTGACGGGCAGAGAGAACGCTACTTCGTCTTCTTTTTGGGTTTCTTATCGAAGTCCGCCTGCATTTTTTGGACGCGCGCTTCGAGGTCCTTGTCCGGTTTCGCGGCCAGCAACTTCAACGCAACGTCCAGATTGCCACGAACGACATCATTGACGGTGCGAAGGCGATCCGGCTGGTTCATGCCAGTCGACTCGAACATGGCGCCAGTCTGCAGAAAGCTCTTGCTGATTTCGATGATGTAAACCCGTGGATCAACGTCAACCTTGCCGCTGCTGAAGGCCGCTTGGCCCTTGTTGGGGTCCTGGCCGGCTCCAGCGATCGCGGAAAGGACGACTGCAAGAGCGTTGCGGTCTGTCTGGAGCTCGGCGCTCAACCGGTCGGAATCCGTAATGAATTGACCTTCCTTGAGCTTTGTCAATCCAGGAATTGTTCCCGTGAAGCCCGGAAAGCTGACCTCCACGGGGATGGCGTTGCCGCTCAACTTGGAGCGCTGATTCATCATCGTTTGCATCGCGTCCATCAGGAGCGAATTCGCCGTGCTGTAGTAGTCGGAACGCATCTTGTAGAAGGCGTTGGAGTGCGACTGGGCGGCCGGCTGTTGTGCCCCGGTGTAATAGGCCTCCGCCATCTGCCTGTTGGCGTCGGCGAGCGCCGTCACCAGTCCAATGCGAAGTACAAGCGCTTGCTGGCGGTGAGACTCGTCTTTAGCTGAATTGATGGCTTTGTCGAGATTGTTCGACGCCCCGTCGAAATCGGAAAGTTTGAGGTTGTTTCTCGCGTCGGTGAGGGCCTTGTCACTTTCGGAGGTGGGTGGCGCACTGGAACACGCCAAGAGCAGAACGCAAATTGCGATTATCAAAAACGGCCACGGGCGGTGCGGCATCGTCGTTTCACCTCTCTGAAGAGCTGATACTTCAGGTTGGAGCGCACCTGAGCGCGATACTATGTCCACCCCCGCGCTAGAGTCAATGGCCTCAGTGGAATATGCCCGTCTACCCAGTCAAGTCCTGTTAAGCGTCTTCTGTACCGCGTCCGAAAGCGGTTATCGGGACTTAGTGTGCCGTTATACGGGCAAGTGCATTAGTCCACAGTGTCACCCGCTACGGCCGACGCACCTAAAGCTGTGATGGAAAGCACCGTGTTCGATGCAAAAGTGGCAATCGTGCTTGCGCTGCGTTGACAGCATCGCCGTTCGGAGAGTAGGCTGCAGGCAAAGTTCACCAGGAGGAGTCTCCGCTATGCTCTCACGCACTTGCTCTCAGTTCCGCAAACCAGGTTTGTGGTCGTGCTGTTTATTGGTGACGATGGCTGCCGCCGCACTCGTGCCCGGTTGGGCGGGTGCGCAATCCCCGTCCGCGAAGCCGCCTGTTGCACCGGTGCATGCGGTGACAGACGACTATTACGGGACGAAGATCACGGACAACTACCGCTATATGGAGAACCGCAACGACCCAGAGGTGGCAGCGTGGTTCACAGCGCAGAATGACTACACGCGCGCCGTGCTGGCGCGGCTACCTGGACGCGCGAAGCTGCTGGCACGCATCCACGAACTCGATGAAGCGGTCCCCGCGAAGGTATACATGGTTCGCCGACTGGCCTCGGGCCGGCTCTTTTATCTGAAGGTGCGCTCGGGTGAAAACATGGCCAAGCTATACCTGCGCGACGGCATGGCGGGCCAGGAGAAGTTGCTCGTTGACCCGGAGAAAATGACTGCCGGCGGGGCTCCGCTGGCCATCAATTATTACGAGCCGTCGTGGGACGGCCACTATGTGGCCTACGGGATTTCCCCGGGCGGTTCGGAGAACGCGACGATTCACATTTACGACACGATCGCCGGACGCGAGCTCGCGGACACAATTGACCGCGCCGAATTCGGCGTGACCGGCTGGCTGCCGGACGGCGCCGCGTTTCTTTACAACCGCCTGCAAAAACTGGCTCCCGGCGCGCCGCCGGAGGCGAAATACATGAATAACCGGATTTATCTGCACCGCGTGGGCAGCGATCCTGAAGAAGATCCCGCCATGTTCGGGCCGGGGGTTGCGACCCATATTGCTATCGCGGCGACCGACATTCCCATTGTAGTTACGCAGGCAGGCTTGGATTACGCCGCGGGCCTAGTGATTCACGGCGTGCAGCGCGAAGCCACGCTGTACCTGGCCCCCCTGGCCGCTCTTGGCCAGCCCACCGGGCCGGGCAAACCAGAAGTTCCCTGGCGCAAGGTCTGCGACGTCGATGATCAGGTTACGGACCTTGCCGCGCACGGCGACACGCTGTTCCTGCTCACGCACAAGGACGCGCCGCGGTTCAAGATCCTGCGCACCAGCCTGTCGCATCCGGACCTCGCACAGGCCGAAATTGAAGTGCCCATGGGCCGAGCGGTGTTAACTGGCCTCAGCGCAGCAGCCGACGCGCTCTATGTGCAGCAACTCGACGGCGGCGTGGGGCGCTTGTTGCGCGTGCCCTTTAGCGGTGGCGCGCCCGCGTTGGTGAACCTCCCGTTCGATGGCTCAGTGACCCTGTACCCACCCGATCTGCGCGTGCCCGGCGTGCTGATGGACCTGACTTCGTGGGTTCGGGGCATCCGCATCTATGCCTACGATCCCGCCGGCGGCGCGCTAACAGATACCAAGTTGCGCCCCGCCGGGCCGTTCGATAATCCCGAGGACCTGGAATCTGAGGAGGTCCTGGTGCCGAGTTACGACGGCACGCAAGTGCCGCTTTCGATCGTGCACAAGAAGGGTTTGCAGCTCGACGGTTCGCACGCCACCGTGCTCAACGGTTACGGCGCGTACGGCATCACCGAGGACCCGTTCTTCGATCCGAAGTCCCTGGCTTGGCTCGAGCGCGGCGCCGTCATCGCAGTTTGCCACGTGCGCGGCGGAGGCGAGTACGGCCAGGAATGGTACATGGGAGGCTATAAGCTGACCAAGCCCAACACCTGGCGCGACATGATCGCCTGCGCGCGCCACCTCGTCGAGAAGAAGTACACATCGCCGGCCCACTTAGCTCCGCGGGGCGGCAGCGCAGGTGGAATCACCGTGGGTCGCACGATCACTGAGCAACCCTCGCTCTTCGGCGCGGCCGTGATCCAGGTGGGCGCGTTGGACACGCTGCGCGCCGAGTTTTCGCCGAACGGCCCGCCGAACATTCCGGAATTCGGCAGTGTGAAGACCCAGGAAGGATTTGAAGACTTGCTCGCTATGAGCTCGCTGGCGCACGTGCGCGACGCCGTGGCTTACCCAGCCGTGCTGCTGACCACCGGCTACAACGATCCGCGCGTGGATCCATGGGAACCGGGCAAGATGGCCGCGCGCCTGCAAACAGCCACATCCAGCGGAAAACCCATCTTTCTGCGCGTGGATTACGAGGCGGGTCACGGAATCGGTTCGACTAAACAACAGCAGCAGGAATTAATGGCTGATTGGATGTCGTTCCTCCTGTGGCAGTTTGGCGCGCCCGATTTTCAGCCGACCAACTGAAAGAGCGCACGGTTCTCAGCGCGGGCTGATGACGGCGCACCGGGAACCAATCCGCATGCCTGGTAAACGCTGCGAGCTCAACCGGTCGTTGCAACACCATCTAATCAGTTGATCCGACAATACTTCCCCTAGAGAACCGATCTGTCGGGCTGCCCTCAATCAGAACCTAGCCAGGGTAGTGTTCCGCCTGATTCAACGCTCGCGAACGATTTTAGCTTTTGACACCACTGCAAGTAGACTTCGAGCTTAGTGTGGCGTCGACCCATTGAGACCGCCGGTTCTATGGACTGAATGCCAGATTATCGGAAGCTGACCCCCTATCGTGTGGCGGAGTTGCTTGCGTTCAGGGGGTGGGCATCGTACGATTTCAGATTGGTGCTTCACGTGTAATTTGCATTATTGACCGCTGTCTTGTGGCAGCTTGCGCGGATGGTGTGGCGCGGCAGGGTCTTCGGTCAGGAGAAAGTCTGCATGAAATCGGTCGTAGTGGTTGGTGCGCAGTGGGGCGATGAGGGCAAAGGGAAGGTCGTCGATTACCTGGCGGGCTCGTTCGATTACATCGCGCGGGTGGCCGGCGGCCACAACGCGGGACACACGGTAATCATCGGCAAAGAACGCCATGTCCTGCAACTGATTCCTTGCGGCATCCTTCGGCCGAAGCAGCATGCCATTATCGGCCCGGGCGTGGTCGTGGATCCATCGGCGCTTGTAGACGAAATTGAGGCCCTGGCCAAATGCGGGATCAGCGTGGCCGGACGGTTGCACATCAGCAATCGCGCGCACCTGATTTTTCCGTATCACCGCGAACTCGATAAAGCCGCGGAAACGGCGCGCGGCGCCAGCAAGATCGGCACGACCTCCCGCGGCATCGGGCCGGCCTATGAAGACAAGATGGCGCGGCGCGGGCTGCGCATGGTGGATCTGCTGACGCCGGAACTCTTTCGCAAAAAAGCGGCGCGCGTAGTCGAGGAGAAGAGCCGCATTGCGAAAGGGGCCTACGGCGCGAACATCGATTTTTCCAGCGAAGTGGAAGAAACGCTGAGGCTGGGCGAGAAGATCAAAGGCTTCATCTGCGATACCGCGGAATTGACCAACCGCGTGCTGGATGAGGGCAAGTCGGTGCTCTTCGAGGGCGCGCAAGGCACCATGCTGGACATTGACCATGGCACCTATCCCTTCGTCACTTCTTCCAGCGCGACTTCCGGCGGCGCCACCACGGGCATGGGCGTGCCCCCTACGAAAATCCGCCATGTCCTCGGCGTTTCCAAGGCGTACACGACGCGCGTTGGCCGCGGGCCGTTTCCCACGGAAATGCCGGACCTGGAAGCAAAGGAAGTGCGCGAGCTCGGCAACGAATTTGGCGCCGTGACGGGACGTCCACGGCGCTGCGGCTGGCTGGACCTGGCGGAATTGCGCTACGCGAAAATGATCAACGGCATTGATACGCTGGCGATCACCAAGCTCGACGTATTTGATACCCAGCCCGAAATCAGAGTCGGCGTGGGCTATCAGTACAAGGGCACGGAGCTGAAGGAAATGCCCGCCTCCGCGGAGGAATATGAACGCGTTACGCCGGTGTACAAGACCCTGCCCGGCTGGCGCGAAAAGACCTACGGCGTGCAAGACGCCGCGGAACTCCCGAAGGCGTCGCTGGAATATTTGCGCTTTGTGTCCAATTTTTTGCAGGTGGAGATCGGCATGATTTCCACGGGGCCGGAGCGCGACGCCACCATCATCCAGCCCGGCACGCTGCTGGCGCGCTGGTTATAAACCTTTTCAAGAAAAGTGACGCGGTAGTTAGTGAGAGCGGGGCGAGGACTCTTCATGCTGCGCTACGACGAAGCCCGGCAAATGGTGATCCAACAGGCGGGCAGCCGGCCGCGGTCAATGGCCACTTCCAAGCTGAGCGTCGGTGAGGCGCTGGGTTACGTCCTGGCGGAGGAAATCCGGACGGACCGCGAATACCCGCCGTTTGACCGCTCCACGCGCGATGGCTACGCGGTGCGCGCCGGCGAGGCGGCCGCAGGAGCGAGTTTGCGCTGCGTGGGCGAAGTCAAGGCAGGGGACAGTGTCACCTTGCCGCTGGCCACGGGGAGTTGCGTGCAAATCATGACTGGCGCGGCGGTGCCGTGCGGCGCGGATGCTGTGGTCATGATCGAGCTCACCTCCCGCGATGGTGATGCCGTTACTTTCCAACGTGCCACCCTGCCTGGACAGAACATCGTGCCGCGCGGCAGCGAAGCGCGCGCCGGCGATGTGGCCTTGAGCCCGGGGCTGCGCCTGGGATTTGCGGAACTGGCGATTGCCGCGCAGGTCGGTGCGGCCCAGCTCCTGTGCGCGCGCAAGCCGCGCGTGGCGATTCTCTCCACGGGTGACGAGGTTGTGCCCATCGGCGAGACGCCCGGTCCATTCCATATTCGCAACAGCAACAGCATTTCGCTGGCCGCGCAGGTGCGCCTTGCCGGAGGCGAGCCGGTGCTGCTTGGCAACGCATTGGACCGCAGCGACGACCTCGGCACAAAAATCGAGCAAGGTTTGCGCGAAGATGTGCTGGTGCTTTCCGGCGGCGTCTCCGTGGGCAAGTATGACCTGGTCGAATCCGTGTTGCAGGCCATGGGCGCGGAGTTTTTCTTTGACGCGGTGGCCATACGCCCGGGGAAGCCCACGGTGTTTGCGCGCTGCCGCGACGCTTTTGTGTTTGGGCTGCCGGGCAATCCCGTGTCCACAATGGTGACATTTCTCTTGTTCGTCGTGCCTGTGCTCGATCTATTGAGCGGTGCGCCGGCCCGGCCTCTCCCGTTGCTGGAAGCCACGCTGGCGGAACCCTTGCAGGAAAAGCCCGGGCTGACGCATTTCCTGCCCGCGCGCATCGAATGGAGAGGCGAATCTGCCGAGGTGCGGCCGCTGCGCTGGCGAGGCTCTGGCGACATTGCGGCGCTCAGCCGCGCGAACTGTTTCTTGGTGGTCCCGGCTGACCGTCAGGACATTGCCGCAGGAGAGAGGGTTTCCGTTCTACCGCGCAGCGACGTACTCTAGGATTTATCTCGATAGCGTGAGTTTAAGCATTTTCTATGGCAAGGCTTCGGTCGTGGCAGAATGGCCCAGGAAGATACTCGTCGTCAGACCTGAGGCGAATGGCAAGACTCACCCACTACGGCAAGAGCGGCGAAGTGCGCATGGTGGACGTTTCCGCGAAATCGGTCACCACGCGGTCGGCGGTGGCACACGCATTTGTGCGCATGGCGCCCCGCGTGGTGCGGGCGGTCCGCCGTTTGAAAAACCCCAAGGGCAATCCACTGGAAGTGGCGCGGATAGCGGGGATCGCGGCAGCCAAACGCACCGCGGAGTGGATACCTCTTTGTCACCCGCTGCCGCTGACGCACATTGCTGTGACCCCACGGCTGTGCAAAGATGGAGTGGAAATTCATTCCCGGGTAACAGCCACGGCGCAAACAGGCGTGGAAATGGAAGCGCTGGTCGCTGCCACCTGTGCGGCGCTCACGGTGTATGACATGTGCAAGGCTCTCGATAAAGGGATGGAAATCGCTGAGGTCTACCTTCTGGAAAAGACGGGTGGAAAGAACGGCGACTACCGGCGCGCGCGCGGGAAGAAAACGCGGAGAGCTCACAAATGACGGCGGCCCCGGTCAAGACCGTTAAGCTGCTGCTGGCAGAGGACAATCCGCTGATTCGGGCCCTTATTTCCAAGGCGCTTGATCCTTTTTGCGAGGTCATGATCGCGGCGGATGGCGCCGATGCGTTGCTCAGAGTTGTGGATGAGCTGCCCGACGTGATTCTCTGCGACTACAAGATGGCTGGTCTGGATGGCCGGCAACTTTTTGAGAAGTTACGCGGCCGGGAAGCCACCCGCCACATTCCGTTTCTCTTCATGGCCAGCCGCGCGGATATCGAAGAACGTTTGCGGCCGCTTGTGGATGGCGTGGAAGACTTCATCGCCAAGCCGTTTCTGGTGAAAGACCTGGTGCGCTCCGCCAAGAAGGTGGTGGACCGGCTGCACCTCGAAAAACTCCAGAAGCGCGCTTCGCGTCCCGGCGTGATTCAGGGCCGCCTGGAAGAAATGAACATGACCGACCTGATGCAATCGCTGGAAATAGGCCAGAAATCCTGCCGCCTAGTGGTGCGCAAGGGCGAGGACCAGGCGGAATTGTATTTTGCCAACGGGCAGTGCCGCGACGCGAAGATCGGCACGCTTCAGGGCGACGAAGCGGTGTTCAAGGTGGTTTTGTGGACCGAGGGCGAGTTCGAGATTGACTTCAACGCCGCCGGCGCATCTACTGCCACGACGACCACGCGCAGCACCACCGGCCTCCTCATGGAAGCTATGCGCATGTTGGACGAAGCCAATCGCGACGCCGTCGAAAGCAAGTAATCCAGCCATGCGTGTTGCCATACTGACGATCAGCGATTCCGTTGCGCGCGGTGAACGCATGGACCTATCCGGGCCGGCGCTGGTGCAGCGCTGCCGCGAACTTGGCTGGGAAGTGAATGCGACGCTGCGGTGCTCGGATGACCCGGGTAATGTGCGCAGCCAATTGCGCGAACTGGCGGATTCGAAGCGTGTCGATCTGCTGTTGACCACCGGCGGCACGGGGCTGGGGCCGCGCGACAATACCCCGGAAGCCACGCTCGACGTTGCGCAACATAACATTCCCGGCTTGGCCGAAGAGATGCGGCGCAGAGGCGTGGAGAAAACGCCCACGGCGCTATTGTCGCGGGGCATTGTGGTATCGCGGCACCGCACGCTCATTGTGAATTTGCCGGGCAGCCCGAAAGGCGCAGTCGAATCGCTGGACGCCATCGCGCACCTGCTGCCCCACGCGCTGGAAGTTCTCCACGGCGCGCGCCACGACTAGTACCGTTCCAACTATTTGGGCCGAAGGACGGTCCAAGCATCTGGTGCGAACACCAAGAAAGCATTCTCGAAGGGATTTGCTGGAACAAGTTGGAACGGCACTAGCAGACGATCGCCCTACTAGAGTTCCGCAACATCCATAGAGGATGGATCGGTCGTCCCTTGCAGGTCTGGACTCGCCATTCCCTTGTTGACGGCATTCGCCGCGTCCGTAACAATGCTTTCATCATGCCTACGAAACTTTCAGACAAGACTCTCGCCGTACTGGGTACCGGCAAACTCGGCGGCATCCTGTTGCGCGCCTATCTCAAGCAAGGGCTGTTCGCGGCGAAGCGCGTAACCGCGACGGTGCGCCACGAGGAAAAGGCCGCGGCGCTTTCCAAGGACCTCGGCGTCAGCGGCACAACGGACAATCGCAAGGCCGTGCATGACGCGGATATCGTGCTTCTGGCCGTAAAGCCTCAGGTGGTTGGCGACGTCCTGAAGGAGATTGCGCCGGAGCTGGGCAAGGACACGCTGATCATTTCTGTGGCGGCTTCCGTGCCCACCGCGTACATCGAACAGCGCGCCGGCGCCAACACTGCCGTCGTGCGCGCCATGCCCAATACCTGCTCCGCCGTGGGCTGCGGCATGACCGGCGTCTGCCGCGGCGCGCACGCCTCCGCCGAGCACCTAGAAATCGCGATAGCCATGTTCAATGCCGTGGGCCGCACGGTGGTGGTTGACGAGAAAAACATGGATGCGGTCACCGGCCTTTCCGCCAGCGGCCCCGCGTTTGCCTACATTATTCTGGAATCGCTCGCGGAAGCCGGCGTGAAGGTGGGTTTGCCGCGCGACATCGCCACGCTGCTGGCGTCGCAGACGATGAAGGGCGCGGCCAGCGTCGTGCTGGAGACGGGCGATCATCCCGCCTTGTTGAAAGACGCGGTGACGACTCCGGCCGGCTGCACGATCGACGGCATTCTCGAACTTGAAGAAGGGAAGCTGCGTGTGACGCTGATTAAAGCGGTGGTGAAAGCCACGCAGCGCGCCGGCGAATTATTGTTCGAGAAATAGGGGCCTCGCAAGTCGCAGCGCAAAGAGCGAAGCGCGAGATTTGCGTGGCTCGCGCGCCCGGAATTCACTTTGTGCGGAGTTGTGGTACGATGCCTCGAGAGGCATCCCATGCCTGAGGCGTACATCCCGGTTCTCATTTTTGCCTTGCTGGTGCTGTCGTTCCCCATTCTTGTGCTGCTGATTTTCAAATTGATCCGCCCGGAATCACGCGGCGGCCCGGCCAAATTGCAGCCTTATGAGTGCGGCATTCCGCCGGAGAGCAACGCGCGCGGCCGCTATTCGGCGCGGTTTTACGTGGTGGCCATGCTTTTCGTGATCTTCGACGTGGAAACGATGTTCCTGTTTCCCTGGGCGATTCTGTATCGCTCCTGGGTGGAGCACCACTTGGGCGCGTTCGCGTTGGTTTCCATGTTCGTCTTCCTGGGCATCCTGCTGGTTGGCTACGCCTGGTTGTACAAGAAAGGTGCGCTCGACTGGGCCTAGTCTTGACGCACGGCAGCGCACCAGACCATTCAGAACTTCAGAATGTTTTTTCACGCGTGTGGCGGCGCGCATTGACTGCTCTCACTGCGTATGTTAGAAACGCAGGGAGCGATTCTGTTGGCTGCCAGGTCGCGAATGAGTGTGTCCGCCTGCAGACTGGCTTGCGCGTTCTCGCTCCTCCCTTTTTGCGCGCGGCCTTAATTGCGGCCATTCTCGGGGGAATGAATCGGGGCTGCTTGGAGTTCTGAAGAGCCCTACTTTGCAGCCCAATGGTCCCAGGGTCCATGGCAGACGAGCCCAAGGCACCCCAGTCGCCCGAAAGTCCCAAGCCAGATAATTCTGGCGCTACACCGGCACCGCCCGCCGCGCCCGCGAGCGCCGAGGCTGCCCCATCTCCAGCCGCAAAGCCCGCCGCGCCTGCCAGGCCCGCGCCGCCGCCTCCGAAGCCTCCCGTATTGATGCAGATTCCGCTGGACAACGATTTAACCAAGCGCTACCGGGAGCAATTTGGCGCGGCGATTCTGGACGCCGTCGAGGACCGCAAGCAGCTGTACCTGATCATTGCCGCGGGGCAATTGGCGGAAATTGCGCGTTACTCGCGCGACATTGAGAAATTCGATCTCCTGGAAGACTACACGGCCGTGGATTGGCCGCGCCGCGAGAAGCGTTTCGATCTGATCGCCATTCTCTATTCGTTTCCGCACAACACACGGCTGCGGCTGAAGATTCCGCTGGCGGACGGGGAAACACCGGCGAGCCTCGTGGAAATTTGGCCGACCGCGAACTGGCTGGAGCGCGAAATTTTCGATATGTTCGGCATTTCCTTCAGCGGGCATCCGGATATGAAGCGCATCCTTCTGCCCGAGGAGTGGCAGGGGCACCCGCTACGAAAGGACTACGACATTTTGCAGCAAGACACCGCCTGGGTCCGCGAAAATCTGGGGATCGAGAGCGGACAGTAGCGGCACAGAAGGTGGCCGCGCAAGAAATCTGGCAGCACGAACCTGGAAGGTACCTTGCAAGACGACGCAGCGCAAAATCAGACGCTACTGGGCGCCGACGAACTCGTCCTCAACATGGGGCCGCAGCATCCTTCCACGCACGGCGTGCTGCGCGTGAAGCTGAAACTGGATGGCGAACGTGTGCGCGGCACCGAGTGCGTCATCGGGTATCTGCACCGAGGCGTGGAGAAAATCGCGGAAAACCGCACCTACCAGCAATTTGCGCCGTATGTGGACCGCATGGATTATGTCGCGGCGGTTAGCAACGGCCTGGGCTACTGCGAAGCGGTGGAAAAACTGCTCAACGTGGAAGCGCCGCCGCGCGCGAAAGTCATCCGCACGATCATGACGGAATTGCAGCGCATTGCCAGCCACCTGGTCTGGCTGGGCACGCACGCGCTGGACATCGGCGCGCTGACGCCGCTGTTTTACTGCTTTCGCGAGCGCGAAGAGATCCTCAAGATTTTCGAGAAGTACTGCGGGGCTCGCCTGACCACGCACGCCTTCCGCATCGGCGGGCTGCAATACGAAGCCTACGATTCGTTTGAAAAAGATGTGGAGCGCTTCTGCAAGGATTTCGAGCGCCACATCCAGGAGTATGTCGATCTCCTGACAGGCAACAGCATCTGGATCGGGCGCACGCGCAACGTTGGCGTGCTCAGCGCCGAGGATTGCATCGCGCTGGGCGCTTCGGGACCCGTGCTGCGCGCCAGCGGCGTGAAATGGGACCTGCGCAAAGCGCAACCCTACGCCGCCTACGACCAGTACAAATTTGAGATTCCCGTGGGCGTCAACGGCGACACCTACGACCGCTACATGGTGCGCATGGAAGAGATGCGGCAATCGCGCCTGATTTGCCTGCAGGCGATCGAGAATATTCCCGCGGGGGCGATTTTGGGCAAGGTGGGCAAAGTGCTGAAGCCGCCCGCCGGCGAGATTTATCATTCCATCGAGGCGCCGAAGGGCATCCTGGGCTATTACATTGTGAGCGATGGCACGACGCAGCCGTATCGCGTGCGCATCCGCCCGCCGTCATTCATTAACTTGCAGGCGCTGGACAAAATGGCGCGCGGGCATTTGGTGGCCGATGTGGTCGCGATCATCGGTACGCTGGACATCGTACTTGGCGAGGTGGACCGCTAACTCCATGAATCCCACCATTCATCCCGTGCTCGCCTTCCTTCAGACGTGGTGGGTCGAACTGGTCTGCGGCGTTGTCATCGTCGCCGTGGTGCCGCTCGTTGCCGGCTACCTTGTCCTCTTGGAACGCAAACTGATGGCTGACATGCAGGCGCGGCTGGGGCCGATGCGCGTTGGGCCGCACGGTTTGCTGCAGCCCATTGCCGACGCGCTGAAGTTGCTGATCAAGGAAGACATTATCCCGGATCACGCGGACAAAATGATTTTCTGGCTGGCGCCGGTAGCGTCCATGACGGCAGCACTCACGGCGATGGGGGGAATTGCGTTTGGGCCTTCGTTCTTGGTGGCGCGCGATATTAACGTGGGCCTGCTCTTTGTGGTCGGCGTCAGCTCCATGGGACTCCTCGGAATCATGCTCGGCGGCTGGGCATCGAACAGCCACTATTCGATCATGGGTTCGCTGCGCAGCACGGCGCAGTTGGTCAGCTATGAGACCGCAGGGGGGCTGGCGCTGATCAGCGGCTTGTTGCTTGCTGGAACGCTGAAGATCCGCGCCATCGTGGCCGCGCAGGAACAAAATGGCGTGTGGTTCGTGTTCCTCGTGCCGGTGGCTTTCTTTATCTATCTGGTAGCCTCAATCGCGGAAACAAATCGCGCGCCATTCGATCTGCCGGAAGCGGAATCGGAACTCGTGGCCGGTTACATGACCGAATACAGCGGCTTCCGCTGGGCGTGTTATTTCCTTGGCGAGTACTCCAACATGATCGTGGTCGGCGCCGTGGCGACGACGCTGTTTCTCGGCGGCTGGCTGCGGCCGTTCCCGCATGTGCGCTGGATGAACTGGCTGGACGCTGTGCCCGCGGTATTCACCGCGGCGGTGGGTGCGTATTGCGTGTACCGTGCCGGGAAGCAGCCTGTGCGCGTGCAGGTGTGGTTCATGTGGGGAGTGGCGCTGACGTGTTTCGCGGTAGCGGTGATCCTGGGCGCGCCTTTGCTAGTGGCGCCACTGAAGTTTATGATGCCTGGGCTCAACGGCGCTTTCTGGTTTCTGCTGAAGATCAGCGCGTACATTTACGTGTTTATGTGGCTGCGCTTTACGCTGCCGCGTTATCGCTTCGACCAGTTGATGCACCTGGGCTGGTACATTCTGATACCGCTGGCGATTGTGAACGTGCTGGCCGTGGGCATGGCCATGATTCTGGAAATGCAATATGGCTGGAACCGCTGGCTGGCCATGCTTCTGACAACGGTGATCACTCTGGCCGCGGCACTCTACTTGTTGTACTTGAACGACAAACGCGCCGCGGCGGCTTCTTCGGCGGCGCCGCCTCCGGAAGAGCCTTCGACTGGGGATTCCTATGCTGGATAAGGTGATCTTCTTTTTCTTTGCCGGTGTGGCGATCCTCAGCGCCGGACTGATGGTGACGCGGCGTAATGCCATGCATAGCGCTGTATTCCTGATCACCACGCTGCTGGCCACCGCGGGAATCTTCCTGCAACTGCGCGCGGAGTTCATTTTCATCGCGCAGGTCATTGTGTATGTCGCGGGGATCATGGTGCTGTTCATTTTCGTAATCATGCTGGTGAGCCTCGATGTGGCTGTGCACGAGATGCAGTTCTCGCGGCAGAAGTGGGTGGCGCTTTTCGTGACGCTGGCGCTCGCCCTGGAAGTGGGCGTGATGCTGTGGTCGTCGCGCCAGGTTCCCGGCCAAGGATTTTTGCTGCCCAACGCCGTACCCGCGGCCAAGTTGCCCGCGAACACCGAAGCGCTGGCGGGCCGCTTGTTCGATGCGTACCTGCTGCCGTTTGAGATTGCCAGCGTTTTGCTGCTAGTGGCTATGGTCGGGGCCGTGGTCATGGCCAAGAAAAGGACCTAGAACGCGATGATGCCCATTGGCTACTACCTGTTTTTGAGCATGGCGCTCTTTCTGATCGGCGCCATCGGCGTAATTACGCGGCGCAATGTGATCGTGGTGCTGATGTCCATCGAGCTGGTTCTGAACGCCGCGAATATCAACCTGGTGGCGTTTTCGCGGATTTTTGGCGACGTCGCCGGGCAGGTTTTCGCGCTGTTCATTATCGCGGATGCCGCCGCGGAAGCCGCGGTGGGGCTGGGCATTATCATCGCCTTCTTCCGCAACCGCGAAACCGTGCTTGAGGATGAAATGGATCTTCTGAAATGGTGAAGCGCACGCCATTATCGCGAGTGATGCGCGGGGTCGGCTTCACGGGGAGACCGCGGCCATGACTCCCTCCGGCTACTTCCTCGAGCACCTCTGGATCATCCCGTTTTTTCCGCTGGTGACTGCCGCGCTGATGCTGCTGATTGGCCGGCGCCTGCCGCACGCAGCGGTAAGCTTCTTCTGCGTGGGCAGCGTCTTCCTCTCGTTTGTGTATGCTGCGGGCGCGGTTTACCAACTGCTCGCTGTCGCGCCGGAGAATCGCGTTTACCAGCAAATTCTGTTTGAATGGATCACTCCCGGAGCGATGCCGGGACCCGGCGGCCTGTTCAACTTCGTGGCCGATTGGGGCTATCTCCTCGATCCGCTTTCTTGCGTGATGGTGCTGGTGGTGACCGGCGTGGGCTTTCTGATCCACGTTTACTCGATCGGGTACATGGGTCACGAGGGCGGCTACTACCGGTTCTTCGGCTACATGAACCTGTTCATGTTTTCGATGCTGACGCTGGTGCTGGCCAACAATCTTCTGTTTCTCTTTGTTGGCTGGGAAGGCGTGGGGCTCTGCAGCTACCTGCTGATTGGTTTCTACTTTTTGAAGAAGTCCGCTGCCGACGCGGGGAAGAAAGCGTTCATCGTGAATCGCATCGGCGACACGGGCTTCCTCCTTGGTATTTTCCTGGTCGCCATGACATTTGGCACAGTGCGCTTCACTTCGCAAATGCTGAGCGATCCGGTCGCCTATGCGGGAATCCTGGAAACCCTGCGGGCGATGATGGACCAGGGACGCCTGGCCTATGGCGCGCCGGTTCTTACCGGCATTGCGCTGCTGCTCTTCCTCGGAGCCACCGGAAAATCCGCGCAGATTCCACTGTACGTCTGGCTGCCCGACGCGATGGAAGGCCCCACGCCGGTCAGCGCGTTGATCCACGCGGCGACGATGGTCACCGCGGGCGTGTACATGGTGGCGCGCATGAGCGCGATCTACCAATTGGCGCCGGTGGCGATGGATGTGGTCGCAATCATCGGCGCCACGACCGCGATTTTCGCCGCTTCCATGGCCGTGGCGCAGAACGACATCAAAAAGGTTCTGGCGTATTCCACCATCAGCCAGCTCGGCTACATGTTTCTGGCGCTGGGTGTTGGCGCATTCTCGGCCGCCATATTCCACTTGATGACCCACGCTTTTTTCAAAGCCCTGCTCTTCCTGGGAGCCGGCAGCGTGATTCACGCGCTTTCCGGGGAGCAGGACTTGCGCAAGATGGGCGGACTGTGGAACACCATTCCGGCCACCTCGCGGCCGTTTCTGATTGCCACGCTGGCCATCACCGGCATCCCTCCGCTGGCGGGCTTTTTCAGCAAGGATGAAATTCTTGGCGCCACATTCAATCGCCACAGTGGGGCGGATCGATACTTATTCTTGTGGACGGTCGGATTGATCACCGCGGGAATTACCGCGTTCTACATGTTCCGGCTGTTCTTCCAGGTTTTTCGGGGCCGTTCGCGCATCGCGACGGAGTTGGAAGAGCACATCCACGAGTCGCCAAAGTCCATGACCACGCCGCTGATGATCCTCGCGTTTTTTTCGATTTGCGGCGGCTGGTTTGCTCTACCCGTGCTTTGGGGGGAGAACAACACACTTGACACCTTCCTGGAGCCGGCGTTGCGGGGCGTGAAGGGCGAAATGGGCGCCGTTGAATTGGGCCAGCACACTTTGTTCAAGGAATATTTGCTGATGATGGCTTCCGTCGGCATCGCCGCGCTGGGCATTTGGCTTGCGTATCGCCTCTATCTGCAGTACCCGAAGCTCCATTCCAAAGTCGCCGCAGCCTGGCCGCGTTTGTACAATCTGCTGGTCCACAAATACTACGTGGACGAAATTTACGATGCGTTGTTTGTGAACCGCGTGAAGGATTTGAGCACGGCATTCGGCGTCGTGGATGCCAAGCTGATCGATGGTGTCGCCGTGGATGGCGCGGGATGGCTGGCGCGCGTGTTTTCCCGGATTTCGATGTGGTGGGATAACTGGGTCATCGACGGCCTGGTGAACCTGGCCGGCAAGATCACCAGGGGGCTGAGCGTGCCGGTGCGCATGTTCCAGACCGGCGTGTTTTCCAGCTACGCCGCGCTGATCCTGCTGGGCCTGGCGATTTTATTGGGCTATTACGGCCACCACATGCATATGATTGTGCGCAATGTGCGCTGAAAGGCGAACCGCATGGGGCTTTTTCATGATCATCTCCTGAGCGTGGTGCTGTTCACCCCGCTGGTGGGCGCGGTGCTCCTGTTCTTCATTCCGCGGGACGCGCCGATGCTCCACCGCGTCGTCGGCAATCTCTTCGGCGTCCTCGGCTTTCTAGTTTCCGTGCCGCTGGTCATTCACTTCCCCGTGGGCAGCAATGACTACGCCTTCCGCGAAACCGCGAACTGGATTCCTTCCATTGGCGCGAAATACGAGCTGGGTATTGATGGCATCAGCCTGCTGCTGGTGATGCTCACTACCCTCCTCGGCATGATTGCGATTACTTCCTCCTGGACCGCCATCTATACACGCACCAAGGAGTACTACATTCTGATGCTCCTGCTGCAGACGGGCATGCTCGGCGTCTTCATGTCGCTCGATTTCTTCCTGTTCTACGTGTTCTGGGAAGTGATGCTCGTGCCCATGTACTTCCTGATCGGCGTGTGGGGCAGCGAGCGGCGGCTCTATGCCGCCATCAAGTTCTTTCTGTACACGCTGGCGGGCTCGGTCATCATGCTGCTGGGCATCCTGGCGCTGTACTTCAATACCGCAAAGATGACCGGCGTGCAGACGTTTGACGTGCCTGCGCTGCTGGCCGCCGCGCAGCATTTTCCTGAATCGCTGAAGGTCTGGCTCTTCTGGGGTTTCTTCTTCGCGTTTGCCATCAAGGTGCCGATGTTTCCGTTTCACACCTGGCTGCCGGATGCCCACACGGAAGCGCCCACGGCTGGCTCCGTCATTCTGGCCGGCGTCCTGCTGAAAATGGGCACGTACGGCTTCCTGCGCTTCTCGCTGCCGTTGCTGCCGACGGATGCTGTCTTGCGCGCAAAGATCATTCATATCCTCATCGTGCTCTCGCTGATCGGCATCATCTATGGCGCGATTATCTGCCTGATGCAGAAAGACATGAAACGCCTGATCGCGTACAGTTCCGTCAGCCACCTGGGCTTCTGCACGCTGGGCATTTTCGCGCTGACGCCGCAAGGGCTTTCCGGCAGCGTCCTGCAGCAGATCAATCACGGTATTTCCACGGGCGCGCTCTTCCTCCTCGTCGGCATACTCTACGAGCGGCGGCACACGCGCTTGATCTCCGAATTCGGCGGATTGGCCACGCCGATGCCGAATTTCGCGGCCATCTATCTGATCATCACCCTCAGTTCGCTGGGCATGCCCATCCTCAACGGGTTCATCGGGGAATTCACGATATTGCAGGGCGCGTTCGTGGTGAACAAAGCCTGGGCTGCCTGGGGCACGCTGGGCATCGTGCTGGGCGCCGCGTATCTATTGTGGCTGTACCAGCGCGTGATGTTCGGAACCGTCACGCACGACGTGAACAAGACCCTGCCAGACCTGAACGTGCGCGAATATGCGGTGCTGCTGCCGCTGGTCGCCCTGGCGTTCTGGATCGGCATTTATCCCAAGCCGTTCTTCGCTTTCATTGACAAGCCGGTGGAGAAAATTGTCCAGCAGGTGAATCCGAAATTTTACGAGCAAGCCAACCGGGCGCTGCCGCCCGCTGCGCCGGTCGCTCCGCCTTCCGCTCCGGCAAGTCTGGAGGTCAAGTAAGGAACCGCGATGCACTTTTCCTTCCTCGACGCGATCCTGAATTACATTCACGGCGACGGCCTGGTCGTCCTGCCGCAGATGGAACTGCTCCTGTTCGCCCTGGGCATCCTGATTTTTGATTTTCTGCTGGAGAAGCGGGAGAAGCACCTGAACGCGTTTCTAGCCATGCTTGGCGTTGCCGCGAGTGGCCTCGGCTTATTCATGCAGTTTCAGAAGTACCGGGATGTCCGTATCAGCCAAGTGGGACCGCCCGTCCTGATCGGTTTTCACAACTCCGTGATCGTGGACGGCTTCTCCCTGGTTTTCGCGATGATTTTTCTGGCCGCCACCGCGCTGGTGATTCTGCTCTCCGTCCGCTACTTGAATATCGAGAAGGAGCAGGAAGGGGAATACTATGCGCTGCTGCTGTTCTCCTGCATCGGCATGATGTTCATGGCTTCCGGCATTGATTTGATCGTGCTTTTCCTGGGGCTGGAGACGATGGCGCTGAGCTTCTACGCCATGGTTGGCTTCCTGCGGCGCGAGAAGCGCTCCAACGAAGCGGCGATGAAATACCTGCTGCTGGGCGCGTTCAGCACCGGCATTCTGGCTTACGGCTTCTCGCTGTTGTATGGCCTGAGCGCTTTCCGAAGAGGTTTTCAGCCATCCACCAACATCGCTGATATCGGGGAGGCGGTCTCCAACCGTTTCCAGTACTCCTTATCGCAAGGCAGTATCGATTGGCTGGTGATCCTGGCGTTTGTCACCGTCGCCGCGGGAATGTTCTTCAAGGTGGCGGCGGTGCCGTTCCACCAGTGGGCCCCCGATGTGTACGAAGGAGCGCCCACCCCCATTTCCGCGTACGTCAGCGTGGCCTCGAAGACGGCAAGTTTTGCGATGTTCCTGCGGCTGGTGATCAACGTGTTCGGGGGCTCACAAACCACCAACGTGTTTGGGAATTCGCAAACCACCTGGGTGTACATCATCTCCGGCGTCGCGATCGCTTCGCTGACGTGGGGCAACCTGGCGGCGCTGACGCAGACCAATATGAAGCGGCTGTTGGCGTATTCCTCGATTTCGCATGTCGGCTATGTCCTGTTAGGTTTGGTGGCGTGGAACGAAACGGGCCTTGTGGGGATCATGTATTACCTGATCGCGTATGCCTTCATGACCATCGGCGCGTTCGCCGTGGTGATCGTCATGCGCCAGCGCGGACTGATCGGCGATGAACTGGAGGATCTGGATGGGCTGTACCAGCGCAGCCCCGCGGCCGCGTTCTTGCTGTTGATTTTCATGTTGTCGCTTGCGGGCATACCTCCGACCGCGGGCTTTGTGGCAAAGTATTTCATTTTCCAGGCGCTCATCGAATCGCATCATCCGGTGCTGGCAGTTTTCGCGGCGCTCTATATCGTGCCCGGGTTATACTACTATTTTCGCGTCGTCAAGCATGCCTGGATGAAGAAGCCGGGCGACGCGCCGGTGCCGCACATGAGCAGCGCGCAATTGGTGGCGCTCGGCGCGACCTTGTTTGTAACGCTTGCTGCGGGAATTTATCCTGATCCGTTCGTGCGTCTGGCACGCTATGCCTTCGGACCATAACGATAATCGCGACGAGCAACTGACTCCCGCGGAGAAGCAGGCCAAGGGATTCTCGCGGCAGTTCGCCATGGCCATGGAACTGCCGTTTGTGCTGGTAGGGGCGGTGGTTGTTGGCGGCCTGATCGGCTATTTTCTGGATCGCTGGCTGCATACCAAGCCCATCCTGATGCTGGTCCTGGGCTTTCTGGGGTTCTTCGGCGGCTTGCGCGATGTGCTGCGGCGTCTCCCCGCGGACGACGATGGAAAGTCCAAGCATTGACATTTCGAGATACCTTGCATCGGAGCGCCGGATCTCCTGGCTGACTTTGCTTCTGGGCGCGCTGGCGGCTCTGCCCGTCGGTTATTTCCACGGTTGGCGATGGGGCGCCGGAATCTTGATCGGCGCGGTGCTCGCGTGGCTCAACTTTCGATGGCTGAAACAAGGCCTGGACGCGCTGACAGAAGCGGCCACGGCGCAGGTTGATCGCCCCCAAGCGAAGGTGCCTGTAGGCATCTATTTTCGCGCAGTGTTTCGGTACGTGTTGATAGCCCTGGCCGTGTATGTTATTTTTAAATATCTGCATGTTCCCGTATTGAGCATGATTTTTGGACTGTGCTCCCTGGGAGCGGCCACAATAGTGGTAAGTGTGCACGAAATCCTGCAACCCGCGGACCGATAAATGGAAGAACATCTGAGCCGGCTGACAGTGTGGGTAAATCACCTCCTGGGACCCATCGCCCTGAACATCCTGCACGCCCTTCATGTGCAACCCTCGGACTATGAGCATCCCATCCCCGAGTATCTGGTGATGTCGGTGGTCGTTGTAATCGTGGGCACGGTGCTGGCGCTGCTTGTGAGGTCGCGCCTCTCCGTGGAACGTCCCGGTGGCCTGCAGCAGGCTGCCGAAATGCTCCTGACCAATCCCCTGGGCTTCGGGATCAAGGACCTTTTGGAAGAGAACGTTGGGCACGGGGGCGCCAAGTTCATCGCCTTCACCGGCTCCATTTCCATCTTCGTTCTTCTGGCCAACCTGCTGGGCGTGATCCCCGCATTCAGCTCGCCGACCGGTGGCAGCCTTCCCATTGTGCCGCTGGCCTGTGCGCTACTCACCTTCCTCTATTTCAATTGGCAGGGCTTGCGGCGTCTCGGGCCGTTTGGCTATTTGAAGACGTTTGCCGGGCCGGTGTGGTGGTTGTCGTGGCTGATTGCCCCCGTGGAGATGATCAGCGCCGCGGCGCGCATCCTCTCGCTCACGGTTCGTCTTTGGGCTAACATTTTCGCCAGCGATTTGATCTACGTCATCTTTCTCGGGCTGCTGATGGGGCCGATGCAGTGGGGTTGGTCGAAGAGCCCGGTGCTGGGCGTGGTCCTGGGCATCTTCCCGGCGGTGATCCCCATGCTCTTTGTCGGCCTGCATATATTCGTGTCCATCATCCAGGCTTATGTCTTCACCGTGCTGCCTTCGATCTATCTCGGGCTAGCGGTGGCGGAAGAGCACTAGGACAATTTCGAGTTTGCCGCTCCAGTGTGAGACCGGTTGCGGGGCGCAGGGCCGGGAACCACCAACTGGCGGTAATTTCAAGGAGGCAGTAATGAAGAAAGCAGCGATGTTGATGGGAGCGCTCGCGTCGGTTGCGCTGTTTGCACCGGCCGCGTTCGCGCAAGAAGCGGGAGCAGTGAGCGGAAAGGGAACGCTGGCGATTGCGTCCGCGTTTGGCATGGCGCTGGCGGCCTTTGGCGGTGCTTTGGGGCAGAGCAGGGTTGCGGCGTCGGCTTGCGAAGGCATGGCGCGGAATCCGGGAGCTTCTGGCGCAATCCGGACGGCCATGATTCTGGGCTTGGTCTTTATTGAGACGCTGGCGCTGTTTACGCTGGCCATCATCTTCGCGAAGGTATAAGCGCGAAGAGAGAACAGGGAATAGAGCCCGCTCGGGGAAAGCCCGGGCGGGCTTTTTTGTGCCTACCAGTGTCCGGCCAAGAAGACTTTATTAGCTCAGGGCTTTTTTCAGGCGTGTCGTGGTCTTCAGTAGCTGCTTCTTCAGTTCGTCAATCTGCTTGGAAATGGCTTGCAGTTCTTCCTTGGCCACCGCGCCCGCCTTCTTGAACTTGCGGGCCTGTTTGTCCGCTTTGCCCATCGCGGTGCCGATTTTCGCGCTGACTTCCTTGAGCCTGTCTTTTTTGACCATGAGCGTTTCTCCTTTTGCGGTCGCGGTCATGCTATACCCAATTCTTGCATTTTGCCATACCAGGATTGCCGGAGAGCGTAGGGAGCTTCGCGGGCTAGCGGGCGGACAGGATCAAGTTGGGATCGAGGAGGATGCCCAGGATGTGGTTTGGCGCGAGGCCTAGATAAATCGTGGCGAGCGCCGTGACGATGACCACCATGGCGGCCGCGGGGCTCAGGCTGACGGGCGCGTCGGCCGGCACGTTGCCCTTGTATTCGTGCATGTACATCACGATGATGACGCGCAGGTAGTAGTAGGCGCCGATTACGCTGTTGATGGCCATCAGGATGGCCAGCCAGATGAGCTTGGACTTGATGGCCACGGTGAAGATGTACAGCTTGCCGAAGAACCCCGCGGTGATGGGCAAGCCGAGCAGCGAGAGGAGGAACACGCTGAGCGCGGCGGCGGCAAAGGGCTGGCGCGTGCCCAGGCCCGCGAAATCATCCGTGTTGACGTAACGCTCGCCCTGCCCGCCCAGATCGGAAACGATCGTGAAGGCGCCCACGGAAACCAGCGAATAACTCAACAGGTAGAAGAGCACGGCGGCATACGCGGCGCTGGGGTCCAGCCCGGATTCGCTGTTCTTCGCCGTGGTGATCGCGGCCATCGCCACCAGGATATACCCGGCGTGCGCGATGGAACTGTACGCCAGCAGCCGCTTGATGTTGGACTGCACCAGCGCCCCCAGGTTGCCGGCAAACATGGTCAGCCCCGCAAGAATCCAGAACGCCCAGAACCAGAAATCGGTGGCCGCGTGAACCGTGGCAAAGATGCGCAGCAACAGCGCAAACGCGGCCGCTTTGGGGCCTGCGGAGAATAGCGCCGTGACCGGAGTGGGTGCGCCTTCGTAGACGTCCGGCGTCCACACCTGGAATGGCGCGGCGGCCACCTTGAAGCCCAGCCCGACCAGGATCAGCGACAGGCCCAGCCGGACCAGATTGCTTGAGGAATCGGCAGTAGCCAGAATCCTGAGGTTTGTGGATCCGCTAGCGCCGTAAACCAGTGCAATGCCGTAAAGAAAAAAGGCCGTCGCGAACGAGCCCAATAGAAAATACTTCACCGCCGATTCGCTGGACTTGATCGAATCGCGGCGGTACCCGGCGAGGATGTAACTGGAAATCGACGACATCTCCAGGCCGATAAAGGCGGTCAGCAGTTCCTGCGCGGAGGCGAGCACACCCATCCCGGCAGTGGCAAAGAGGATGAGGGCGTAGAACTCCGCCGCACCGAGATTCTCCCGCTCAAGATAGGAGTCCGAGGCGAGAATCACCAGAAAGGCTACCAGGCCGATCAGCCAGTGAAAGAAGAGGCTGAAAATGTCGAACTGCACCAGGCCGCCGAAAGCTTCGCCGAAGGCCGCTTTGAAAGTGACCAGCGTGCCCGCCGCCGCGCCGAGCATGGCGATGAACGTGAGGGCTTGCCGGTTCTTGACGAAGGGCTGTAGCAGCATCAGCAGCACACCCGCGGCGCACCAGGCGAGCTCCGGCAGCACGCGAAGAATGTCTTGTGTGCCTGGAGGCGTCATTTAGCGGGTTCCAGACCTTTCCGAAGAGGTTGGCGTCAACGCGGTTGCCAGGATGCGCCCGGAAGAATCAGTCCTTGCTGCTTTCGGAAGGGAGCCCGGCAGCGTCGCCTCTTGCGCGAAGGAACGGTTCATCTGTTCGAGAACAGTCTGGCAGGGGACGGCAAGGCGGCGCGTGAAAAACGGCGAGCCGATGCCCATCCACAAGGTCACTAACGCCATCGTCGCCAGGATCCACTTCTCGCGCGTGTCCGTGTCCGGCAGTTCGCGGTTTTTCTGGTGCGTCACTTCGCCGAAGAACACGCGCTGGTAGGACCACAACAGATAGCACGCGGAGAAAATCACGCCCGTCGCGGCCCAGGCGGCCCACTTCCAGTGCACTTGATACGTGCCCAGCAGAATGAGGTACTCGCCCACGAAGCCGTTCAACATCGGCAGGCCCATCGAAGACAGCACGACGAACAGGAAAAACGCCGCCAGCCGCGGCATCGGCGTGGCCAAGCCGCCGTAATCGGAAATCTCAAACGTGTGCCGCCGGTCGTACAACATGCCGACCAGCAAGAACAGCGCGCCGGTGGAAACGCCGTGCGCCAGCATCTGAAAGACCGCGCCCTGCATGGAAATATTCTGGAACGCGAAGATGCCCAGAACGACGAAGCCCAGGTGGCTGACGGAAGAATAGGCGACAAGTTTCTTCAGGTTGGGCTGCACCATCGCCACCAGTGCGCCATAGATGATCCCGATGATTGCGAGCACGGCAACATACGGCGCCGCGCGGTGCGAAGCCTCCGGAAACAGCGGCAGGCAGAAGCGGATCATGCCGTAGGTGCCCATCTTCAGCAGCACGCCCGCGAGGATCACGGAGCCTGCCGTTGGCGCTTCCACGTGCGCGTCCGGCAACCAGGTGTGCAGCGGGAAGAGCGGCACCTTAATGGCAAAGGCCAGGAAAAACGCGAGGAAGAGGAGCATTTCCGTGCGCGTGGAGAGTGTGAGGACTCCGTCGTGCAGCATCTGCTGGATGATCGGCAGGTCGAATGTGCCGGTCGCATTGTACAGCCAGATGATTCCCACGAGCATCAGGATCGAGCCGGCCATGGTGTACAACACGAACTTCATGGTGGCGTAAAGGCGGCGTTCGTGGCCCCAGATGCCGATCAGGAACGCCATAGGGATCAGCATGATCTCCCAGAAGAGGAAGAAGAGGAACAGGTCGAGGGAAAGGAAAACACCGACCACGCCGACTTCCAGAAGCAACAGTGTGAAGTGGAATTCCTTAATGCGGTGATGCACGCTGTGCCAGGAAGCGAGCACGCAGATCGGCGTGAGGAATGTCGTCAGGATGACCAGGAACATGCTGATGCCGTCCACGCCGAGGTGATAATTGATGGGCGGCGCGGAGATCCAATGGCCAAATTCGACCAGCGAGTAGCCGGGAGCGTTGATGGGGACCACGCGCAGCAGGAACAGCGAGAAAACGAATTCCGCCGCGGAAATGGCAAACGTCATCCAGCGAACCCAGAGATGATCGTCGCCGCGCAGCAGGAGAAGCGCAGCGGCCCCAAAAGCAGGGAAGAAGATCAGGACGGAAAGGAGATGGCCGCTGAGTACCATTAGCGCACCCCTCCTGACGAAGCCACGAAAAAGGCCGGCCGCCACAACGGCCAGAAGACGATGGCCAGAATCACGATGGCGCCGATGATCACCCAGACGGCGTAGCTGCGCACATTGCCGGATTGCGTCTGCCGCACGGTGTCGCCCACCGCTTCCGTGCCATGCGCAATCCCGTTGACGCTGCCGTCGATCATGCCCACGTCCACGACCTTCCAAAAGATGTTGCGCGATAGCCAGACGAGCGGTCCGACAATCATGGCTTGGTACAACTCGTCCACGTAGTATTTGTTGTAGAGAATCTTGCTTAAGCCGGTATAAGTGCCGCGCGTAACCTTGCCGGAGTACATGCGCCACGCGATGATCAGACCAATGCCCGCCGCAAGCACGGCAACAACAGACAGGGTCAACTCCAACGAATGCGCCGCTTCGCCGCCTGCGGCTTCGGCATTGCCAAAAATTGGCGCGAGGAAATCCGCGAAGTAGTTCGGGCCACCCCAAAGCGCGGGCGCGGCGAACCAGCCGCCAACCAGCGAGAGCAGCGCAAGAATCATCAGCGGCACGGTCATGCTGCCGGGCGATTCGTGAACGTGCACGTGGTGCTCGTCGTAGCGCTTTTCTCCAAAGAACGTCAGCCACACCAGCCGGAACATGTAGAACGAAGTCAAAATGGCCGTCAGCAGCCCGACGCCGTAGAGCGCCTTTCCGCTGTTTTCCGATTGGTAAACTGCGAAGAGAATGGCGTCCTTCGAGAAAAATCCGGCAAAGGGAGCGAAACCCGCAATGGCAATGGTGCCAAAGAGCATGCACCAGAATGTCACTTTGATCTTGGAAGCCAGCCCGCCCATGTGCCACATATCCTGCTCGCCGCCCATGGCGTGAATCACGCTCCCGGCGGAAAGGAAGAGCAGCGCCTTGAAGAAGGAGTGCGTCATCAGGTGGAAAATTCCCGCGCCGTATGCGCCAACGCCGCAAGCTAGGAACATGTAGCCCAACTGGCTGACGGTGGAGTAGGCCAGCACTTTCTTGATGTCCGGCTGCACCAGGCCGATAGTGGCCGCGAAGATCGCCGTTGCGCAGCCGACAATCGCGACGACGTACATCGCCGTGGGCGCGTGCGTGAAGAGAACGTGCGAGCGCGCCACGATGTAAACGCCCGCGGTGACCATCGTGGCCGCGTGAATCAACGCGCTGACCGGCGTGGGGCCTTCCATCGCGTCGGGCAGCCACACGTACAGGGGAAGTTGCGCGGACTTGCCCGTGGCGCCCATGAAGAACAGCAGGCAAGCGATGGTGAGAGTGCCGAACTGCCCCATGGCCTCCGGCTGCCACGTGGCGGCCGCGTCGAACACCGTCTTGAAATCCAAAGAGTGGAAAGCGCGGAACAATAAAAACATCCCCAGCATGAAACCAAAATCGCCGATGCGGTTGACGATGAACGCCTTCTTGCCCGCATCCGCCGCGGCTTTCCTCAGGAAATAGAAGCCGATCAGCAGGTAGCTGCACAAGCCCACGCCTTCCCAGCCGACAAATAGAAGCGCGAAATTGGCGGCGAGAACGAGGATCAGCATGAAGAACATGAACAGATTCAGGTAGGAAAAGAAGCGGTAGTAGCCGCCTTCATGCGCCATGTAGCCCGTGGCATAGATGTGGATCAGAAAGCCGACGCCGGTGACGACCAGCACCATCACGACGCTGAGCTGGTCCAACTGCAGATCGAATCCCGCGCGAAAATTTCCCGCGATGATCCAATCGAAGAATTCCTTGCGGAACGGCGCCTGTCCCCCGGCGAAGAATTCGCGCACGGCTTCCAGCGCGCACACGAAGGATAGCCCCGTGGAGCCCAACGCAACGCCGGTAACGAACTTGTTGGGCCACTTCGCGCCCAAAAGGCCATTGACGGCTGAACCGAGCAGCGGCAGCAGCGGGATGATCCAGAGGTATTCGAGTATCGGCCGAAGATGTTCGTGTGTGGGCATTAGAGTTTCAGAAGATTGACGCGCTCGACGTTGAGCGAATGCCGGTTACGCGCGGTCAGAATAATGATGCCGAGGCCGACAGCCGCTTCTGCGGCCGCAACAACGATCACAAAGAGCACAAAGACTTCGCCGTCCGGCTTGCCCAGCGCCTGGCTGAAGGCGACAAACGCCAGATTGACGGCGTTCAGCATCAACTCGATGGCCATGAATAGCGTGATGATGTTGCGCTTGAACACGAAGCCCGCGATGCCAAGTCCAAACAGGATGGCGCTGAGGATTAGGTAATAGTTCGTCGGCACCATGATCAGTTCTCCCGCCGGGCGAGCACGATTGCGCCCAGAATTGCCACGAGGATCAGGAAAGAGGTCAGCTCGAAGGGGTAAACGAAATCGGTGAACAGCAGCATCGAAAGCGTTTTGGTCGAGGTCAGCGCGCCATTCGGTGCCGGGGCAGGGAGGTAGCCGCCGGAGCGCGCGATGGCCGCGGCGATGAGCCCGGAGACGGCCAGCGCCAAGGGAATGCCCGCGTACGTGGCCAGCTTGGAGAAATTGGTGCGCTCTTCCTCGCCCTCGTTCAGAAGCATGATCACGAAGACGAACAGCACCATGATCGCTCCGCCGTACACAATGATCTGCACGGCCGCGACAAATTCCGCGCCCAGGAGCAGGTACAGGCCCGCCAGCGCAACCATCACCACGATTAGCGACAGCGCGCTATGAATCGGGTGCTTCTGCAAAATCAAGCTGACCGCTCCAAAAATGGCAACGGCGGCAAGCACGAAGAAAATAATCAAGGGCGCAGTCATCAGTGCTTTCCCCAAATTAGAATGGCGACGCTGGTTAGAACTACGTTCGCAATGGACACGGGGAGCAGGAACTTCCAGCCGAAACTCATCAACTGGTCATAGCGGAAGCGCGGGAGCGTGCCGCGCATCCAGATATAGACAAACAGGAACAAAAAAACCTTGGTGAGGAACCAGAACGGCCCCTGGATGTAGCCATTGATTACGGGATAGGCCAGCAAAGCACCGCCGAGGGCGAGCAGAGCTATGCCGACGCCGGGGAGCAGCAGCCGGCCGAAGAGCGTTTCGTAGCGGATGCCGTCGTAAATTATCCAAAGGCCAAAAGGAATCAGGAGCACCGGCGGCAGAAATTGCGTGAAGGTCCAGGAAACAGGGAAGGGAGAGAGCCAGCCGCCGAAGAACAGAATCGTGCACAGGCAGGAAACCGTGATCATGCTGGTGTATTCGGCGATGAAGAACATGGCGAACTTCATGCTGGCGTATTCCGTGTGAAAGCCCGCCACTAGTTCCGATTCGGCCTCGGGCAGGTCGAAAGGTACGCGATTTGTTTCCGCGATGGCCGCGGTGAAGAAGCAGAGGAAGCCGATGATCTGCGGGAAGATGTTCCAGCTCACAAGGCCCTTGCCGGATTGCGCTTGCTGCTCGACAATACCCCGCAAGCTGAAGTCTCCGGCAATCAAAAGAACGCCGACCACAGAAAGAGTGAGCGCTAGTTCATAGCTAATCATCTGCGCCGAGCTGCGCAACCCGCCCAGCAACGAATACTTGCTGTTGGAGGCCCACCCCGCCAGCGCCACGCCGTATACGGCCAGCGCCGTAATCGCGAAAAGCACCAGCAGGCTGATGTTCACTTCCGCGATGCTCAGGTACGTTTCGTAGCCCCAGATGGTGAAGCGCTGCGGGCCGAACGGGATCACCGCCAAGGAAGTCAGCGCCAGCATCAAGGCGAGAAAAGGCGCCAGGAAATAGGCGATCTTGTCCACGCCCGAGGGCATGGGGTCCTCCTTGAAAATAAACTTCAGGCCGTCGGCGACTGGTTGCAGCAGGCCGTGCGGGCCGACGCGGTAGGGTCCCCAACGCGTCTGGATGTGCGCGACGACCTTGCGCTCCAGCCAGGTCAGATAGGCGTCCACGGTCAGTACCAGAAACACCAGAATCGCGATCTTGATGATCGGCACGAGGAGGAACGCGTAATGGGTGGGAAAATCGTTCACGGCTTGGCTTGCGCCTCCGGCAGGGATTGCATCATGGTGCAGAAGCGGCCAAGAGAGCCGCTGGTGAAAAGGTTGTCGTTCGCGGAGCGAATCAGCTCAACGGGGACGTCGTAGGGTTCGTGGCCATTGCTGGTGAAATGGATCTTCGTGGGCTCGGCGCCGCCAGCCAGCAGCCCCGCGGGATGCACGTTGTAGCCGGGCACGGTCTTGCGGATTTCCTCGAAGACCGCGGCCGGCGTCTTGTAATGGAAAGCTTTGCCGAGGCCCACCTTCTCCAACTGGTGCGACAGGATGCGGAGCAAGTCGAAGTCCGCGCGCGTGCCCATCACTACCCCAGCCTTGTGCAGCAACTGGATTTCGCCGGACGTGTTCGTGACGCTGCCGTCCTTTTCGTAGGCGGAAGCCGCGGGAAAAACGATGTCGGCCTGCCTGGTGGTCTCGGTGAGGAACATCTCATGGACAATCAGGAGTTGCAGCTTGCCACGCCCAAAGCCGAGCGTGCCGAAATGCGCGAGCGGATTGGCGCCGACAACGTAGAGGGCCTTGAGTGTTCCAGATTGCGCGGCTTCCACCATTTGCGCCGCCGTGAGTCCCGGCTTGGTGGGTAGTTTCGCGTCCCACAGGTTTTCGAGCGCCTCCGCGACCGTCTTGTTGTCGAGGTACGCGTACCCCGGCAAGCGATCCGGCAGCACGCCCATATCGGCGGCGCCGCGCGAGTTGGCGTAATCGCCGAGCGCCATGTAGCGCGTCGTACCCGGAAGCTTGGAGCCGAAAGCGACAAGATGGCCGATGGCTGCGCCAGCAAGTTCCGAGCCGAAAACAATCGCCACATCCTGTTCGGTCTCGAGCGCGGCGCGAAGAGCGGAGAGTTGTTCCGTCATTTCCTGTGGCAACTCGCCTTCGCCCGTGGCCAGCCAGCGAACTGCAGCGGCATCCTGGCCGGCCGGGAGCAGGATCGCTTGCGTCGCTTTGCGGGCCAGCTTGATCTCGCGGGAATTCAGCAAGAATAGCTTCGTACCGTGATGCCGGATGCCCGCGCGGATTTGCCAGCCGACAAGCGGATTCTGATTCGTCGGGTCGTTGCCGATCAGCAGAACTGCTCTGGACTGGTAAAGCCGCTCCATCGTGAGCGAAGAATCGGCGGCGCGATCCCCGAGCGCGGTGACAAGCCCGGTGTAATCCGCGGTGCGATGGTGATCGATGTTGTTCGTGCCAAAGCTCGCGCGCGCCAGCCGCTGGAGCAGGTAATTTTCCTCGTTCGAGGTGCGGTTGGAACCGATGAAGCCGACAGCTTCGGGCCCGTAAGCAGCGTGCAGCTCGTTGAGTTGCTTGGCAGCGGCTTGTGCGGCCTCTTCCCACGAAACAGGATAGAGCTTTTCGCCCTTGCGCAGAAGCGGTTGCTTGATGCGCTCCGGATGCTTGGTGAAATCAAAGCCGAAGCGCCCCTTCACGCAGAGAAAATCCCCGTTGATGCCGGAAAGGTCGCGATTGTTGGCGCGGAGGATTTCGTGGTTGCGGACGCTGAGGGTGGTCTTGCAGCCATTGGAGCAATGCGTGCAGATCGTGGAAACATACTGCATTTCCCACGGCCGCGTTTTGTAACGGTACGTTCCGCTGGTCAGCGCGCCGACGGGGCAGATGTCAATGCACATGCCACACTCTTCGCAGTCCAGGTGATCGCCGCCATTGGGAATAATAATGGAGTTGGCGCCGCGCAGGCCCACGCCCAGGGCTTTCACATCCATGCCTTCGTCGCACACGCGCACGCAGCGGAAGCACAGGATGCAGCGGGGCGCATCGTAATAGACGAGGTCGGACCACTTTTCCTCGGGACGATGGATCTTTTCCTCGATGAAGCGGCTGGTATCCGCGCCGTAGCGGAAGACCATGTCCTGCAGTTCGCACTCGCCGCCCTTGTCGCAAACCGGACAATCCAGCGGGTGATTGGTCAGCAGAAATTCCAGCATGGACTTGCGCGCATTGCGCACTTGATCCGTGTTGGTGCGGACGACCATGCCCTCCGAAGCCACCAGCGTGCACGCCGTCTGCAGCTTGGGCATTTTCTCCACTTCCACAAGGCACATCCGGCAGGCCGCCTGCAGCGACAATCCCGGGTAGTAGCAGAACGACGGCACTTCAATCCCCAGCCGCCGCGTCGCTTCGATCACCAGCGTGCCCTGGGGCACCTGGACCTCGCGGTCGTTGATCTTCAGATTGATGAGCTTCGTTTCGGCCATGGGTTCCTATCGCGTTCCGGCCAGCGATTCAGCGGATTTGTACGCGCACCTGCCATGCAGGTGGTCGTCAAATTCACTGCGGAATTTCGTCACGATGCTGATGGTTGGCATGGCCGCGGCATCCCCGAGCGGGCAGAGGGTGCGCCCGAGCATGTTCTTTGCCAGATCGCCGACCACGTCAATGTCTTCCGGCCGCCCAAATCCCGCGTGGAAGCGCTCCAGCATCTTGCGCAGCCAGGAGGTGCCTTCGCGGCAAGGAATGCACCAGCCGCAGGATTCATGCGCGTAGAAGTGCATGATGCGCCGGGCCATGTCCACCATGCAGGTGTCTTCATCGATGACCACCATGCCGCCGGAGCCAAGCATCGAGCCGGCCTTGGCCAGCGAATCGTAGTCCATCGGGATATCGATCTCGTCGGCCTTCAGCAACGGACAAGAGCTCCCGCCCGGGATCACCGCTTTGATTTTCTTTCCGCCGCGTATCCCCCCGGCCACTTCATAGATGAACTTCTTCATGTTCATTCCCAGCGGAATTTCGTAGATGCCGGGTTTATTGACGTGCCCGGAAACGCACAGCAGGCGCGTGCCGCCATTTTTCGGCGTGCCGCGGCTGGCGTAGGCTTCGCCGCCCTCCAGGATGATCGCAGGCACGGAACTCAGTGTTTCCACGTTGTTGATGATCGTCGGGCAGCCATAGAGGCCTACGATGGCGGGGAAGGGAGGCTTGATGCGGGGATAGCCGCGCTTGCCTTCCAGCGATTCCATCAGCGCCGATTCTTCGCCGCATTCGTAGGCGCCCGCGCCCGTGTGAATCAGCAGATCGAAGTCGAAGCCGGAGCCAAGAATGTTGTTCCCCAGATAGCCGCGCGCGTAGGCTTCGGCGATGGCGGCATCCACAATATCCAAAACGTAGCGGTACTCGCCGCGAATGTAGATGAACCCGCGATGCGCGTCGATGGCGCGCCCGGCAATGATGATCCCCTCGATCATTTGGTGGGGATCCATCTCCATCAGCGGGCGGTCCTTGCAACTGCCGGGCTCGGACTCATCGGCGTTGCAAATCACGTATTTCGGCTTCGGCGAATCCTTTGGCACGAAAGACCACTTCATCCCGGTGGGGAATCCCGCGCCGCCGCGTCCCCGCAAGCTCGATTTCTTGACTTCCTCGATGATGGATTCCGGCGTCATTTGCTGCAGCGCCTTTTCGAGCGCCTGGTAGCCGCCGTTCTGCAGATACACGTCGATCTTGTGGGAATCCTTAATGCCCCAGCGCTTGCTTACGAGCGGGATTTCCAGGGCGTTGCGTTCGCGCAGGGCGCCCGTAATGACCGGGACGGGAGCGGGGCGATTGCCGTTGTCCAGATCCTCGATAATGCGATCGAACTTCAGCGGCGTGAGGTTCTCGTAGTAGTCGTAATTCACCTGCATGGCCGGCGCGCCGGTACACGCGCCGATACACTCCACCTCTTCCAGCGAGAACACAGCGTCCTGCGTGACTTCCTTGTGGCCGATTTCCAGGCGCTTCTTGGCGTGCTGCAGGAGTTGCGCGCCGCCGCGCAGCATGCAGGCCACGTTGGTGCAGATCTGCACGTGATGCCTGCCAACGGGCTTGCGGTGCAGCATCGAGTAGTAGGCCAGCGTTTCTTCCACCTCAACGGGGCGCAAATCCAGCCGGCTGGCGAGCTCGTTCACCATCTCGTCGCTGATGTAGCCGTACTCATCCTGCGCGTACATCATCATGGGGATGAGCGCGCTGCGTTTCACGGGGTAGCGGTTCTGCAGAAGGTCGAATTTCGCGGCGAGTTTTGGCGAGAGTTCCATGGCTATCTGTCCACTTCCCCCAAAACGATATCAATGGTGCCGATGCAGGCGACGGTGTCGGCAATCAATCGGCCCTTCACCATGAGCGGCAGGGCCTGCAGATTGATGAAGGACGGCGAACGAAAATGGACGCGCAGAGGTTTTGGCGAGCCGTCACTGGCGACGAAACACCCCAGCTCGCCGCGGGGCGACTCGACGGCCACAAACGCTTCGCCGGGGGCGGGCGAAAAGCCTTCCGTGAAAATTTTGAAATGGTAAATGAGCGCTTCCATTTCCGTCTTCATCTTTTCGCGCTGCGGCGGCACGATCCCCGGCGCTTCCGCCCTGATCGGGCCTTGATCAGTGATCTTGTCCATCGCCTGCTTGACGATCTTCAGGCTTTCGCGGATTTCCGCCACGCGCACCAGGTACCGCGCGTAACAGTCGGATTCCGTGCGCGTGGGCACCTTGAAGTCGAATTCCTCATAGGAGGAATACGGGAAGAGTTTGCGGTTGTCGTAGGAGACACCGGCGGCGCGCAGCCCTGGTCCGGTTGTGCTCATCGCGATCAAATCATCCGGTGAAAGGTAGCCGAGGCCCTGCAGCCGGCCTTTCCAGATGCGGTTTTCGGTCAACAGCGCTTCATACTCATCCACCCGCGCCGGCATCATCTCCAGGAAGCGTTTCACGGGTTCGCGCCAGCCCGCTGGCGGCTCCAGCGCCAGCCCGCCAATGCGGATGTAGCTGGTCATCATGCGCTGCCCGGAGAAGCGCTCGAAAATCTTCAGGATCTCCTCGCGTTCCCGGAAACAATAGAGCAGCACGGACATGGCGCCCATATCGATGGCGTGCGTTCCGAGCCAAACCAGGTGCGAGGAGATGCGTTGCAACTCGACCAGCATCACGCGAACATATTGCGCGCGCTTGGGCACTTCCAAGCCCAGAAGTTTTTCCACCGCCAGGCAGTACACCAAGTTGTTGCCTAGGGGATTGAGATAATCTATGCGGTCGGTGAGGGTAATGGCCTGGGAATACGTCTTGTCCTCGCAGCTTTTCTCGATGCCGGTGTGCAGGTAGCCGATGTCCGGCACTGCGCTGACCACGTTTTCGCCATCCAATTCCAGGAGCACGCGCAGCACGCCGTGGGTGGAGGGGTGCTGGGGCCCCATGTTGAGGATCATCGTCTTTGTGGCGCCGATTGCTGTTTCCACCGTAGTCATGGGATCCCAGTCCGCTGAGCGGAATCTAGTGCCGTTCCAACCAAACCAACCAAGAAACGCCAATGCTTATCCAGTGCAAGTTGCCAGCAACGGTCCCAACGGATAGTTTCTGCATCGAGTTGGAACGGCACTAGCGTTTGCCCTCCGTCGGAAAATCACGGCGGAGAGGAAAACCTTCAAAGCCATCGGGCAGGAGGATGCGGTGCAGGTCCGTATGGCCGGTAAATTGGATGCCAAAGAGGTCAAAAATCTCGCGTTCCAGCCAGTTGGCGCCGGGCCAGACGGGTTCCAGCGAATCCACCACGGGATGCTGGACGCTGACGCTGGTGCGCAGGCGGATACGCTCGCGCCGCGGAATGGAAACCAGATGATAGTTCAGCTCGAAGCGCGGCTCGACAGGATAGCGGTCTACGCAGGTGGCGTCGCTCAGCAGATTGAACAGCAGGGCGGGGTCCTCTTTACATTTCTGAGCCGTGGCGCGCAGCAGCTCCTTCGGGACGACGATGGTCGTCTCCCCGCGAAACTCGATCACCTGCGATACCGCCTGCGCGTTCCAGGAGCGAAGGTGTTCGACTACAACTTGAGCGCCTGCGTTGGCGAGCTGCGTCACTTGAACAAGGTCCTTAAGGGCTTGTGCTGGCGTTACTTCCGCGATTTATGCCAGTCCAGTGCGCCCTTCTTCCAGAGATAGATGTATCCGACCAACAGAATGGCAACGTAAAACATCATTTCTACGAAGCCGAACCACCTCATTGCTGCGTCGTGAACCAAATCCTTGAAAATGTAGGCCCAGGGATAGAGGAATATAGCTTCAACGTCGAACAAGATGAAGACCATCGCTACCAGGTAAAACTTCACGGAAAAGGGCTGTCGAGCATCCCCCGTGGGCGTTATGCCGCATTCATACGGCTGCAGCTTGGCCTTGTTTGGACGGCGCCATCCGATCAACGTGGAAATGGCCAGCAGGGCCCCCGCCAGTGCCATAGCTACAAGCAGGTGTATTAGAAGAGGAACGTAGGCATGAAGGCCGGAGGGGGTCATGGTCAAAGCGTTATAATAGCGATTGAGACGCCGCCGGGTCAAATTGTTCTGCTCTCCTTCCCGACGGCCGCGCGGACAAAACTGGCGGGCAACCCCCGCGGGAGCCATCGCGCATTATGGTCTTTGGTCACAATACCAACATCACGTTGGCAACTGTGACGTACCACGTCCAGACAGAGAACCGTGGTGAATCCCTCGCCCTGATTGACACCACGGTCTACTTCCGCGGGCGCGTGCTCCACCGCCGCACGAATAATTACTACGACTTGCTGCCTCTCAATGACGATAGCGAGCAGGCCCTGAAATTGCGCCTGGATGAGCAGCACCGCATCGTCCTGGAGGAAATGCGCAATGGAACTTTGGATTTGGCCCTCCCGCCGGCTGTGCTTACCCAGACCGGTACGCCGCTGGCCCCGCAAGAACCAGCGCCGGAACCAAACGCGAATCAGGCGCAACCTCCGGCAGAAGAAGCGCCGGCTGCGGCGGTTGCCGAAACACCCACCATTGTGCGAGAGCCGCGGAAATTCTCGCTGGAGTTGCTCAATGCGAAGTCCTGGCTTTCTGGCAAGCAAGCCCATTTGCAGGTGGCCGTGAAAGATGAGGACGGGAGTCCCGTAGTTGGCGCGCGCGTCATTGTGGAGATTGAAGGCGCCGCTGAGCAAGGGCTCCACGACGGCGTAACGGGAGAAGCGGGAACCGCCGAGGTGCAGTTTGAAATGCCCCGCATCACGGGTAGTGAACCGGCGCTCGTGTTGCGCGCGGAAACTCCGTATGGATGCGGGCAGTTACGTTTTACCTTGCGTGCCAGGTCAAAAGTGCACGTGGCTTAAGTGCGAGCCTGAGCAAACTCCCCGCCCGCTGTTCCCGCCCTTACAAATATCAAGTACAAGTCGCCTGTCGAGATTTGGGTCAGAGACCCTGCAGCAGGTGGCCCATCTTATGCTTTTTGGTTTGCAGATACTTGCGCGAAATCCTGGAGATGCGCGGCTGGCACGGCACGAGTTCCACCACACGTACACCCGCCGATTCCAGTTGCCGCACCTTATCAGGGTTATTGGAAAGCAGCCGGATTCGCGTGGCGCCCAGCTTCCTGAGAATCTGCGCTGGGAAGTCGTAGTCGCGGGCATCCGCCGCAAATCCCAGCGAGACGTTGGCCTCGACCGTATCCATCCCCCCATCCTGCAACTGGTAAGCTCGCAGTTTGTTCATCAGCCCGATGCCCCGGCCCTCTTGCGGAAGATACAGAAGGATTCCCGAGGGAACCTGGCCGATTTTTTTCAGCGAAAGCTCCAGTTGCGCCCGGCAATCGCACCGCTGCGAAGTGAGCACATCGCCCGTCAGGCACTGCGAGTGCACGCGCACCAGCGGCACAGTTCGCCCGCGCGGGTTGCCGCGAACTAGCGCCACGGCTTCCTCCTCCGGCCCGCGGCCGGTGAATCCATAAATGGTGAAGCGGCCGAAGCGCGTCGGCAAATCGGCGCGCGCCACCAGCCGTGGCGATTTCCTGGCGATTCGCTTGCTCTTCTTGGTGGACGATTTTGCGGCCATAGGAATACTCCAGTATAACAGGGAGCCGCGCTGCCTCCGCGCAACTCTCCGTTTTCACCCGCAGCTTCTTTACGATAGAGTGGCAATTGGCTAGCGCAGGCCCAAGGCTGCAGGCGAGCGATGGACACGATCCCCCCAATCCGCGAACTTCTCTTTACCCTGTTATTGAAGGTGGGCGTGGCCTCTTCGATCGCCGCGTTGCTTGCAAGGTGGAACGCCTTCCGCCGCGTCCTTTTTACTGAACAACGGGATTCCGACCAGAAACTCAAGCTGATGCTGTTCGTGACGCCGCCGCTCATCGTTGGCGTCACCCTGCGCCTGGTCAGCCCGGCCTACCGTTTCGCCGATCTTTCTCTCGAAGGCGCGTTCCTGATGGGATTGCTTGGTGGCCGCGTGGTCGGGCCTGTTGGAGGCGCCATCATCACCATTCCCGCCCTCCTGGCCCACGAATGGCTGGCCATGCCGGCAGCTTCCGCGGCGGGCTTGCTCGGAGGGCTGATTCGCCAGGTCATCCCGGATCGTGAAGATTTGTGGAGCTTCGGGCCGTTCACCTTCCTGAACATTCCGAAAGCCATCATGCGCATGGCGCGCGATGGCGAAATCATGTGGGAGATGCTTCCTCTGCTCACCTGCGTGGGCCTCGAACTCGGCCGCGTGGCGCTGGTGATGGCTACAAATCCCAAGTGGCTCTTTGCCATCGATCCGCACTGGAATTGGGTGCTGTGCCTCGTGGTGTTGGGCACGCTGATGAGCGTGGCGGCGCCCCTCAAAATCTGGAACAACACGCGCATCGAGATGAACCTGGAGCGCCACCAGCAGCTTCTGCTGCGCGCAAGGATGGATGCGCTCTCCAGCCAGATCAACCCGCATTTTCTTTTCAATACGCTCAACACCGTCTCCGCGCTGATCCGCATTGACCCGGACAGCGCCCGCGGCGTGGTCCTGAAGCTGAGCAACATTCTCCGGCGGCTGCTGCGCAAGCACGAAACCTTCGTCCCGCTCCGCGAGGAGCTCGCGTTCATTGACGATTATCTGGACATCGAGGTGGCGCGCTTTGGCCGCGACAACCTCGATATCGTCAAGGAGATCGGCGCCGACACCCTGGAGATCTTCATTCCCAGCATGTTGCTCCAGCCGGTCGTGGAGAACAGCCTCAAGCACGGGCTGGCATCCAGGCTGGAGGGCGGCAAGATCCATTTGCGCACCTCTAACCGCGATGGGCGCCTGCACATTGAAATCCAGGACAACGGTGTCGGTATTTCTGAAGAAAAGATTCCGCATGTCTATGTCGAAGGCATTGGCTTGAGCAACGTCCGCGAACGGCTTCGCGTGCTCTATGGCAACGACTTCCGCCTGGACATCCGAAGCCACGAAGGGCAGGGAACCATCATCCACATTGACGTGCCCGAGCTTGTGCCGGTCATCCCCGAAGTTAGCGTAATTTAGCAGGCGGCTGAAAAGCCCTTCGCGCTTGTCATCCTGATCCCGCAAAGCGGGAGTGGGATCTGCTTTTCCCAAAAGTCAACCAAAAGGAAGGTGTGGAAAAAGGGCTTGACAACGCCCTGTCTATACAGTATATTTTGTTTTTACTGAAATGACAGACACGGCAAAAACTCCTCTCACTCCTGTAGCTCAGAAATTCATCCTCCACTGGGGCGAAATGGGCACCAAGTGGGGCATCAACCGTACCGTAGCCCAGGTGCATGCCTTGCTTTTCCTCTCGCCGCACCCGGTCCCCGCGGACGAGATTTCCACTACCTTGTCCGTGGCCCGCTCCAACGTCAGCACCAGCCTGCGCGAATTGCAGGGCTGGGGCATCGTGCGTGTAGTGCATGTCCTGGGCGACCGGCGCGACCATTTTGAGACCACCAAGGACGTCTGGGAGATATTCCGGACCGTCTCCCAAGAGCGCAAGCGCCGCGAAATTGACCCGACTCTCCGCGTGTTGGCGGAGTGCGTCCAGGAATTGAAAGCCGGCGCACAGGGCGAAGCATACACGCGCGAACGGCTGGAAAGCATGCTGGATTTTCTGACCATCATGACCGGGCTGTTCGAGGAGGTTCTGCGAATGCCGGTGGGCGCGCTGAAGGGTGTCGGCAAACTGCGCGGCAAGGTCATTACGCTGCTCGGTAGCGAGAAGAAGAAGGCCGGTTGAGCGAATGATTCGTTGCTTGTGGGTGCAGATCGAAAGATGGGCGAGAACATGATTTCACTGGCGAGCGAATACACGGACGGCAAAGGGCGGCATGCCAAAGGCTGGCTGTTCTTTGATTCCGAGTGCGGTTTCTGCACCCGCCTGGCCCGTTGGCTGGAGCCCATTTTGGCGCACCGCGGCTTCGCGGTTGCGCCGTTGCAGGACCCACGCGTCGTCGCGCTGCTCGGGATGCCACGCCAGGAATTGTTGCGCGAATTGCGCTTTTTGCACTCGGATGGCCGCCACTGCGGCGGCGCGAATGCCGTCCTGGCCGTTGCGCGCGAAATCTGGTGGGCGCGCCCTCTAGTTTGGATGGCCACCATCCCCGGCGTTATGCCACTCTTGCGCGCCGGTTACGGTTGGGTGGCCTCGCATCGCCACTGCGCTGCAGTCCCCACCGCATGTAGTGACCACTCCTAGCAGCCGTAGTGTCTCCACACTGGACCGGAGCCAGACCAAAGATCAGGGAGCCTCTATGCAAGAAAAAAATGCGCGCGGTGAAGCGGTTGCCATCACTGGTGCGTTTAATTACACGGGTAAATACGCTACCAAGCTGCTGCTGAACCGGGGATACAAAGTCCGAACACTCACAAACCACCCAACACGCGAAAATCGGTTTGGCGATCGAGTCCAAGTTTTTCCTTACGCCTTTAATCGCCCCGAGCGGCTGACAGAGGCGCTTCGCGGCGCTTCGACACTGGTCAATACCTATTGGGTGCGTTTCCCGCGCGGAAAAACTACTTTTGAAACCGCTGTCCACAACACGCAAATTCTGATTGATGCCGCAAAGAACGCCGGAGTCAGGCGCATTGTGCATGTCAGCATCGCCAACCCATCGCTTCAATCGCCGCTGGGTTACTACCGCGGGAAAGCCCAATTGGAACGGGCGGTCATTGAGTCGGGTCTCGCGTACGCCATTGTGCGTCCCACTGTTATTTTTGGTCTGGAAGATATTCTCATCAACAACATCGCCTGGTTCATCCGCCATTTCCCCGTTTTCGTTATTCCCGGCGATGGCCGTTACCGCGTCCGTCCAATCTTCGTCGAGGATATGGCACGGCTCATGGTCGATGCTGCCGGACAGGAAGAGAATACCGTGTTCGATGCCGTTGGACCGGAGGCGTTCACATTTCAAGAACTTGTTAGGCTGATTGCAGTCAAAGTCGGCCGGCCGGTCCGCGTCGTGCTTGTGCCGGCCCGCTTGGCCTATCTCTGCACGAACTTAACGGGCCTGATGATGCGGGATGTTGTGTTGACTTGGCAGGAGTACCAAGGGCTCATGAGCAACCTGCTTGCTCCGCAAGGACCCTCGACCGGGCAGACTCGCCTCAGTCAATGGCTCTCAGAAAACCACGAACAAATCGGCCGCCGCTATGCCTCAGAAGTGGCACGTCACTACGCGGTTCCACCGTAGAAACGCGATCACCAAATCGCGTTCACACACGGGCGGCTAGCGCACCTGCCAGGACCTGCTCGTAGTAGCGTTCGTACATCGGGATGACATCGTTCGCGCAGTATTTTCTTCTCGCATGGATGCGCGCGAGGCGCCCCATCTCCCGGCCGCGGTCGGCGCGCGAAAGCAACTCAATCGCATAGCGCCCCGCTTGTTGCACATCGCCAGGTTCCACCAGGTAGCCATCCACTCCGTGCTCAACCACCTCCGGAAGGCCGCCGACATTGGTGGCAATCACCGGCACCTCGCACGCCATCGCTTCCAGCGCCGCCAGGCCGAAGGACTCCAGCCTCGAGGGCAGCAGGAACAAATCCGCCAGCCCCAGCTTCGCGATCACGTCGTTCTGCTTGCCTAGGAAGATCACGTCGTCTTCGATGCACTTCGTGCGCGCCATTGCTTCCGCCGCCGGACGGTCCGGACCGTCGCCGATCATCACCAGCTTAGCTTTCATTTTTTCCCGAACAATCGCAAATATCTCCACCGCATCCACAATGCGTTTCACCGGCCGGAAATTCGATAAGTGCATCAGGATCGGCTCGCCATCCGGCGCCCAGAGCGCCCGCAAACCAGGATTATCCGCCCGGTGGTAGAGATCGCAGTTCACGAAATTGGGAATCACCTCGATGGACCGCTTAATGCCAAAGTCCTTTAGCGTTTGATCCAGCAGATAATGCGAAATGGAGGTGACGCCATCGCTCTGTTCGATGGAATAACGCGTGATCGGTAGAAAATTGGGATTATTCCCCACCAGGGTAATGTCCGTGCCGTGCAGCGTGGTGATGAAGGGCAGGCGGCGCGGCGCGGCCATCTGGCGAGCGAGCAGGGCGCTAACGGAGTGAGGGATGGCGTAATGGACGTGCAGGAGGTCCAGGGATTCAGCTTCAAAAACTTCCAGCATCTTTACGGCGAGGGAAAGCGTGTACGGGGAATGGTCAAAAAGGGGATAGGAGACGACGGCCGCCTGATGGAAATGGATGCGCGGGTCGTTTGGGTTCATGCGGATCGGCGGAGCGTACGTGATGAAGTGCACGTCGTGTCCGCGGGCCGCCAGTTCTTGACCCAATTCGGTGGCGACGACACCCGAGCCGCCGTAGGTGGGATAGCAGGTAATGCCAATGCGCATAGAGGGCCTCAATCAAAAAATCGCGCGGCAACTGAAACAGACTAGCTTGCTTGCGGGGTAGCAAGCCCAGATACCTGAGTTGCGCGGACCGCGGGCGGAAGTGCCTGCCAGCGGAATAGTACAATGATTAGACGCAAAAGCGAGGGAGAACGTGACACGTTTGACGGGCAAAGTAGCGGTGCTCAACGGGCAAGTCACGGGGATTGGCCGTGTTTCTCGCGTCCGAGGAGTCTTCTTGGATGACCGGAACAACGATACCCTTGGACGGTGGACCCCCGGCGTACTGAAAGGGCAGAGGCAGAAATGTCACGCAAACTGAGCAGGGAAGAGAAGAAGGTTACCGGACTGGTCCGCCGCCGCATGCGTGAGAGCAAAGCCACGGAACTCCTTGGGTTCGACGTGGAGAGCGTTCACGATGGCCGGGCCATCTTCCGGCTTGACGTGCGGCCCAAGCACAAGCAGATCCACGGCGTCGTCCACGGCGGAATCCTCGCCGCCCTTGCGGATACCACCGCGGCGATTGCGGCGTACACGATGATCCCGCGCGGAACGGAACTCGCCACACTGGAATTGAATATCAATTACCTGGAACCGGTGCCGGGCGGAAGAGTGAAAGCGGACGCACGGGTATTGCGGTCGGGCAGGAACTTTGTCGTCACGGAATGTGAAATTTTCAATGAAACTGGGTCGCTGGCGGCAAAGGCGCTGCTCACTTTTTCGGCCGCTTCGGGGCACATCCTGAAGAGATAACGCTTACTCGTCGCCGCCTTGCGAGGAATCCTCGCCATCCTTGTAAACGTACTTGATGAAGCGCTTGAATAACATCAGATTCGGCGCTCCCTCGCGGGTCAGTTTGATGCAGTCGCGGTCGTACCATTCGATGAAGCCGCGAAGCTCTTCACCTGAATCGAGAACCACGACCATGGGCGTGCGGCTCTGCATTTGCTTGACCCAGTAGAAGTTCTCGGCGTGCGTGAGCTCAGGAGGCGCCGGTTTCTTGCTGGGCAGCGGCCCGCTATGCTGGGGCCGCGCGGAGGGTTGTTCCTTGGCGTCCGCAAAGCTGGGACGAAACAAGCGGCGATTCACCATGGCTGCTCCTTGGAATGAAAAGGGTATCTCAGTACATGAGATGCAAAGTCCACTACTCGGGTTTCGTTTATTATCCCCTTTTTTGGGTGGCGCCCGAACATCTATTTTTCTATCTTCGGGCCGGGGAATCGTTGGCGGCGGGCGGGGCGAGCGAGGCGGCCAAGGCGTCCAATCCAAGCTGGCGATTGAAATTGCGGCGCGCTCCGGCAGTAAGCTCGTCCAGACCGGTGATCGCGCCCACGACCCACGAAGAAGACACGTTCCGTGCCAGTGCGTCTAACTCCTTGGCAAGCTGTGGGTTCCTCAGCAAAGGAGATTTCACGCCGGAGGTGAGTTCCAAGAGGTCGGACAATAGCCCGTAAAACACGTCGGCGAGTTCTTCAAAGGAGGATTCGCGATCCTTCGCCAGCGCATTGGTATCCGCGAAGAGTTGCGCGTAACCTTGTCCTCGCGCGGCGCGCTCCAAAACGCGCAACGCCGTCTTGCGCTTCTCCACCGCCTCTTCCACCTTCATTTCCAGTGCCAGGCCCGGACTTCCTTCGGAAAGTTGTGCCGCCTGCTTTACTTGCGATGGGCTGCGTTTACTGTGCGTTTTCAGGATGCTTTCCACTTCCTCCTGCGGCAGCGGCGCAAAATGAAATTGCATGCAGCGCGAAACGATCGTCGGTAGCAGGTTGAACGGCGAAGGCGCGGTCAGGATCAGCGTCGCCGTCCCGGGCGGCTCCTCCAGAATTTTCAGGAAGACGTTGGCCACGTCCCAGCGCATGGTTTCCGCGGCGTCCAGGATGAACACGCGGCGGCGGCCCATCGGTTGAAAATACGCAGCCCTTTGCACCGCGCGTAGTTGCCCAATGCGCAGCACCGGCCGGGCCACCGGACTTTTCAGGCGAACCGGGTCGGGCAGCAGCGCCCACACGTCCGGATGCGTCTGCAAGATCAAGGGGATGCGCTCGATGGTGGCCGCGTCCGCGCTTTCGCCGCGCTCTGCAAGGCCCTGCTCGATCAGCTTCTCCGGCTCGGCGAGCAGCGCAACGCGTTGGCAGGTGGCGCATTCGCCGCAGAAATCGTCGGTAAGTCGCTCGCAATTGGCTGCCTGCGCGAACATGCGCGCCAGCGTGTATTTGCCCACGCCGCGCGGGCCGGTGAAGAGCAACGCGTGCGGCACCCGGCCGGAACGCAGTGCTCCGCGCAGCGCCGCCACGATCTTCTCATTGCCCAGAAAATCGGAAAAACCCATGGTTCAGCCCTTACCGAGGTTGACTAGGAGTGGCCTGACCGCCTGCATGGTCTCCGCCGCAATATCTTCGGGAAGTCTCACGCAATTGTTTTGCGCATCGAAGCACTGAATGGTGGCCCAGGGGCGGCTGCGCGAGAGCATATCGTACATCTCCGCGGCGTCTTCCAGGTGGCGCAGATTTTTCTCCAGCAGATCATGCTTCGCACTGGTATACGCGCGCCCGGACTTGCGCGCCACGAGTTGCTGCGCCTGCGAGGGCGGTATGCGCATATAAAGGATGAGATTCTCGCGCGGCAGCCGGTAAATCGTATATTCCAGGTGCTCGATCCAGCGCAAAAACTCCGCGCGCTTCTCCGGCTTGGCCCGTGCCACTTGATGGGCCAGGTTGGAGCCGACGTAGCGGTCCACGAGCACAACCTTGCCTTCATCTAACGCGGCCTCAATCGCCGGCTTCGCTTCGTAGCGATCACCGGCATAGAGCAGCGCGGTGAAACGCGGGTCGACGCTTTCGAGCGGCCCAAAATCGCCGTTTAGAAATTTCCCCACCATGTTCCCAAACCAGGAGTCGTACTGCGGGAAGCCCGTCGAATAGACGGGGATTCCCTCGGCCTTCAGCGAGAGTTCCAGAAGTCTTGCTTGCGTTTGTTTTCCGCTTCCGTCAATTCCTTCGATGGCAATCAGCAATCCGCGCGTCGTCATGGCACCTATCAGTGGCAGGGGGAGGCTACCCGTGGCAGTCAGTTTAACTGCATAGTGAACCTCGCGCAACGCCTCAAGCATCGTTGAGGTAACCAGTCTGCCGGGATCGGCGAATTGCCGCAGCGCGTGTTACGATTTCTCCCGGGCATCTTCGGGAACCATCTTGACCATTATCGCAGACAATCTAACGCGCCTGCACCAGCGGATCGCCGCTGCCGCCCGACGCGCGGGCCGCCCCGCGGAGGAAATCACGTTGATCGGCGTCTCCAAGACACATCCAGCCGAGAGGATTCGCGAAGCGTTCGAGGCCGGGTTGCGCCACTTTGGTGAAAATCGCGTGCAGGAGTGGGAAGGGAAGCGCGCGGCATTGGCCGATCTTCCCGCAACGTGGCATCTAGTCGGCCACCTCCAGAGCAACAAGGCCGCGCGGGCCGCCAACGCCTTCACCGCCATCGATTCGCTGGACGATTGGGCGCTGGCGCAGCGCATTGACCGCGCCGCAGCGGATAAATTGTCCGCCGAACCCATGCGCGTGCTGATTGAGGTGCATCTCGGCGGCGAAGAAACGAAAAGCGGGGTGGCCGAAGGCGATCTCCCTGTCCTGGCCGAAAAAGTCTTACAGCTCGAAAAATTACATCTGGCCGGGCTGATGTGCATCCCCCCGTTTCTGGAGGACGCCGAGGAAGTGCGTCCGTATTTCGCGCGCCTGCGGCAATTGCGCGATGCTCTCGAAACGCGGTTGGGCCGGCGCTTGCCCGTGCTTTCGATGGGCATGTCGCACGACTTTGAGGCCGCTATTCAGGAAGGCGCCACCGAAGTTCGCGTCGGCACCGCGCTTTTTGGTGCTCGGTCGTATCCAGAATGAATCCAATGGATGCATCATTTCAATGAGGAGAGTCTATGAAGCTCTTTACGCCTCTGCGTTTGCGGGAAATTGCGTTCAAGAACCGCATCGGAGTTTCCCCGATGTGCCAATACTCGGCGAAGGACGGCCATCCGGGAACATGGCATCTGGTGCATCTCGGCAGCCGGGCCGTGGGCGGCGCGGCGCTGGTAATGACCGAAGCCTCCGCCGTGCAAGAGGTGGGGCGTATTTCGCCGGCGGACGTCGGGATATATCTCGAAGCCCACGTGGATTCCTGGCGCCCCATCGTGCAGTTCCTGAAGGAGCAGGGTGCTGTCCCGGGTATGCAATTGGCCCATGCGGGGCGCAAGGCAAGTACGGGCGTACCATGGCTCAATGGCGGCGGGCCGCTCTCGCACGAGCAGGGCGGCTGGACGCCTGTATCATCCACTGACGTTCCTTTTGATGTCGGTCATCCCGTGCCGCGCGCATTGACCCACGCCAATTTGGATCAAATCGTTGCCGATTTCCAGCAGGCTACACGGCGCGCCCTCGCCGCGGGCTTTCAGTTCGTGGAAATTCACGCGGCCCACGGCTATCTGTTGCACCAGTTCTACTCTCCCCTCAGCAATGACCGCAAGGACGACTATGGCGGCAGTTTTGAGAATCGCATCCGCCTGCTGCTGCGCGTGACCCAGGCGATCCGCGAAACATTGCCGCAAACCCTCCCGCTCCTCGTGCGAATCTCGGCGACAGATTGGAAAGAGGGAGGATGGAACTTGCAGCAAAGCATTGAATTGTGCCGCAGGCTGAAAGGACTGGGAGTTGATCTGGTGGACGTGTCCAGCGGGGGAATTTTACCGGGCATACGGATTCCCGCCGGGCCGGGCTTTCAGGTGGAATTCGCGGAGGCCATTCGGCGGCAGGCTGGAGTGGCAACCGCCGCCGTCGGGATGATCACGGATCCCGCGCAAGCGCAATCCATCATTGCCACCGGGCAGGCGGACATGGTCTTCCTCGCGCGAGAGATGTTGCGCGATCCCTATTGGCCAAGGCGCGCCGCCGCCGCACTGCGGATCAAAATCAAGCCGCCCGTGCAATATGAAAAGGCCTGGTAGGCGATGAGCTATCTGGAGCTTTCCGATGATCCCGCCAGGGGCACGGTCAACTTCACCGTGCGCGTGCAGCCGCGCGCCAGCAAAGACGAAATCGCCCGCACCGTGGAGGGCGCTCTGAAAATCCGCCTCCGCGCTCCGGCCATCAAAAATCGCGCCAATGAAGCTCTTGTCGTTTTCCTGGCGGAGCTTTTGAAAAGGCCAAAGTCGGCTGTTAGAATTCAAAGCGGGGAACACAGCCGCACGAAGCGCGTCGAGATTCATGGGGTCACGCGCCAGCAAGTACTGGATGTTCTCTACCAGGAGGCATGACCAACTGGCTTTAAGATGATTGATACGGGCTGCCGTTGAAGAGACCTGCGGATGTGCGATCCACTGGGGCGGGGATACAAATGAGCCTACAAATTGCCGAAATTCAAAATGATTTACGCGCCGCCAAGCTTCATGGGTGGCTCTTCTACGATTTCCGTGGGCGCGATCCCATCGCTCAGCGTGTCCTCGGCCTTCCGGAGGCCATGCGCACGCGCCGTTGGTTCTATTTCATCCCGGCCAAAGGTTCGCCGCGAAAGCTCGTGCACAAGATCGAGTCGGAATCCCTGGCCGCTTTGCCGGGCGAAACGCTTTATTACGCCAGCCTGAAGGAACTGCAAGCCGGCCTGAAAAAATTGCTCGGGCGCGCCAAGACCATTGCCATGCAGTATTCGCCGAAGAACGCCATTCCCTACGTCTCCATGGTGGATGCAGGCACTATTGAAATGGTGCGCAGCGCGGGCGCCAAGGTGGTCACCTCCGCGGACCTGGTGCAGAAATACGAGGCGTGCTGGAGCAAGGAGCAACTGGATTCCCACATGGCCGCGGGCGTCGCGATTGACCGTATCGTCCGTGAAGCCTTTTTGCACGCGGCGCAATCCGTGCGCGAGAAAAAGTCTCTGACCGAGTACGACCTCAAGGAATGGATGCTCCAAAAATTCGCCGAGGCCGGTATTGCGACCGAAGAAGGCCCAGACGTGGCCGTCAACGCCAACGCCAGCGACCCGCACTATGAGGCCACGCGCGAGAAGGCCGCCCCCATTCGCGAGGGCGACCTCCTGCTGCTCGATGTTTGGGGTAAGCAGAAGGCCCCGGGGAGTGTCTACTACGACGTCACCTGGGTCGGCTATCTTGGCGCAAAAGTTCCGGCTAAGTATGTGAAAATCTTCGAGCTGGTTCGCGAAGCCCGGGATCGCGCTGTGGAGCTAATTCGCTCCAGCGTGAAAGCAGGCAAGCCTTTGCAAGGTTGGCAGGTGGATCAAGCGGCACGGAATGTGATCGAGAAGGCCGGCTACGGCAAGTACTTCTTTCATCGCACGGGCCACAACATCGGCCAGTCGGTGCATGGCAACGGCGTGAATATGGACGGCCTGGAAACGCGCGATGAGCGCCACCTGATTCCGCGCACTTGCAACTCGGTCGAGCCGGGCATCTATCTCCCCGAGTTTGGGATTCGCACGGAAGTTGATGTATACGTGGACGAGAACGAAGCTCGCGTAACTGGAGCGGTGCAGACGGAGATTCTGGCCCTCCTCGCGTGAGGCCGGCACAAGGCAGGCATATGGCCGATGAAGTCATACAACAAACGCCGCTGGCAACGTCAGCGCAGCCTCCCCATGAAGGCACGCAGCGCAAACGCCTGGCTTGGGCGATTGGCATAGCCGGTTGGCTTGTGCCCGGGTTAGGCCATGCGCTCCAACGCATGTGGGCTCGCGCCGTCGTCGTGTTTCTCGCCGTTGGTTTGCTGGTTGTTGCCGGGGCGACCATGCGCGGCACTGTGTTCAGTTCGAATGGGGGCGACGCTTTTGACACACTCGGCTATCTCGCCGATTTGGGCACCGGCACCTTCTATCTGGTGGCGCGTGCCCTCGAGCGTGGCGGCGCCGATGTTTCCCATGCCGATGGAGACTACGGCACGCGTTTTCTGGCTACCGCCGGCGTGCTGAATCTATTGGCCGCTTTGCACGCCTACGAAGCGGCGCGAGGACGCAAAGCGTGATCCCCGCGAATGGTTTTGCCTTGACGCATTTCCAGGCCTTCCTGCTGTTCGCCGCGGTTATTTCCATCGCCTTCGGTTTCCTGGGACGCCGCCGCCCGAAGGACCGCATCAAATACATCCTGTGGTCGTTTTTCCTGTTCCTGGTTGTGGGCATTGGCATCGCCTGGGCTATGTACCCGTTTTCGCGCTGACCCGCTTTCTGGCAACATGGCGCGCGGCGAATTGACACTTATTTTCAGCGGATGCTATCGTCACTTAAGAGGCCGAGGTAGCTCAGTGGTAGAGCAGCCGATTCGTAATCGGCAGGTCGAGAGTTCAACTCTCTCCCTCGGCTCCATATTTTCAACAGCTTAGCGATCAGTTCACCGAGACCTGCTGCACATCTGCTGCACAAGCAATTCTCTGTTCCAGCCGCTTCATCGCCTCGGTCACCACGCCCGGCACTGTCTTGATGTAGCTCCTCTGCGTCGTTTTAACATCTTCGTGGCGCAGGATCGCTTGAATCACCTTGTCCGGGATTCCGAGTTCGTGCAAGTTCGTGGCTAAACCTCGGCGATAAGCGTGCCAGCCTTTCCACTTCAGACCGTTCGTCTTGAGCACTGGCTTGATCACCCGGTCGGCAAGGTTGTCGAGGTCGAGTGCCCCGCCGATGCTGTTTGCGAACATCCAGCCCGACCCGGCTTGAGGCCGAATCTGTTCAAGCATGAGACGGAGCGGCTGAATGATGGGCACAACGCCGGGGTCTTCCTCATCTTCGTGCGTCTTGGTCTCGTCCAGCACAATGCTGTGCCAGACCGAACGGCGAATGTTGAGGACCGATAACTCGTCGTCTTCCCACCACAGACCCCGGATTTCCCCCTGTCGCAAACCTGCAAAGGCTGCGACCCCGATTACGGCACGGATGACCCCGCCTGAAATCTCCGGGGCATAGGTCGAACCGTCCTCGTTGACGATCAGAATCGGGTCATTCTTGAAGAGATCAAGATGGTGCTCGATTTCTGCGAGGGAGTAAGTCAATCGCTTCCGTCCGTGTTTCTTACCTTTCGGGATAGAAACACCCTGCATCGGATTAGCGCCGTCGAACAGACCCTTGCGCTTCGCGTCCGTGAAGATCGCCGAGAGCGTCACCTTTATGTGCTTGTAGGTTCCGTGAGCCAGCTTTCGACCGTGTTCACGTCCTATGTTTTGCATAAGGTTCTCCCCATCGACCGTCCTGAAGTCGCGAACGCGAATGGCAGTCACCCGGTCCCTGATGTGGCAGCGCCAAGCATCCTTGTACCCCTTCAACGTACTCGGCTTGAGTCGATTCTTGATAGATGGGAAATACACGTTCTCGACAAAGTCCACGATGCTAACCCCGGCTTCAAGCGTGAAACCAACCTTGTTCAGTCTCGCCATTACTTCGTTCTTGAGCGGTATGACTTCCGATTTCTTGGGGTAGTCAGCCGTGCTCGCGAGACGTTTGGCACGTTGCACCCACTTTTTCGAGCCATCGGTCTGTTCGACTTGTTCTCGAAATCGTACGTACCACGCGCCGTGGGATTGAAATAGACTTCCTTGCTGGGTTCTCACTAAATCTTTCCTCCTTTGTTAGGAGACCCAGCCTTGCGTTGTTGTGTGTTGCCAGCGCGACGTTCAAGCCAAGCATGCATCTCGGGTGAACCCCAGCGATACCGCCTGTGCTTCCCGAGCCTGAACACTGGGATCGGATCGTGAGTGCGACAGCGCTTACTCTGATCGACAACCCAGCTTTCCTTGACTTTCAACCGCTCTGCTAGCTCAGCAGAGGTTAACACTTCATATTCGAATGCACTAGAACTCATGCATACAGATACCCAACGCACGGATTCGCACGAACGAACAACTTTGGTTTTTGAGGTGAGACTTGATAGGAACTACGTGCGTTCGACAATTCTGACGAACGCCCCTCAGTGTGCGATATTCTGATCAGGCATGGCTAAGCATGACAGGAAGAAGATCGCGGAGCGATTGCTGCGAGAACGCTTGGGTCTAGATGAAGACTGGCTCAATCGCGACGATGACGGAAACGCTCACCTGCCCTCGGCGCTCCCCCGGTTTCTCGCGCAGAGGCTCTCCCGCTCCGCGCTCAAAGCGCTCGAAGAGGACTTAGATCGGCTGGTCGAAGCGGGGTGCCGCAGGCAAGCCCTCTATTTTTGCCTTGCTCAGTTGAACCCAGAAGCGGACTGGTCTCGCACCCAGCTTGTCGCTATTAAGCAGGACATGGAAGCTATAGCCAACAAGGCTAAAGCGACCCGGAAGCTGATCCATAGGTATCGCGCCGAACTTCTGCTATCAGCCAGCGAGAGTCCGCAAGGTCTTCCGGGCGGGATGTTCACCACGGCTCCCGACCCAGACGAGGCTCTCTCGGTGCTTACGAATTCGCTCACGTGGTTGTGCCGACTCGCGGACTCTTACGCCAAGCCGTTTGAGAAAACGCTTCTCAAGTCCAAGGGGCTGCTCTACCTCGCGTTGTACGTCTCCCTGCACGCGGATGCGCGGCGCTCCCGCGTCTCGGATAGCCAGCGAGGGATCGGCGCTCCGGTTGTTCAAAGACCAGCGGGACGCTCCAAGCTCGGCACTATTGCGCCACACCACGCGCTCGCCAGTGTAGCTCGGCTCAGCGCCAGCAAATGGTGGTCTCCGTCCGATCTTCGGGAGAAGCTCAAGAGGTTTGAGCGGGACCACCCCAACCTGTACGCAAGAATGAAATCGAAGATGCTAGAACTTCACGCCCACAGCGTCCAGTAGGGCAATGGCAGATCGCTTGAGACTCTGAAGCTCCTCGCCGAAGTTTTGCGGGCGAAAGACCAGTGGGCGCGGGACGCGGCGAACAAGCATGATCATGCCCTCCGCCACCAAATCCGCGCAATTGAGCCTCGAAAACTCTCAAATTAACTGCCCGGCTGTAATTCGAGCCTAAAAAAGGTCGAATTAGCTACGCGCTCGGCTTGGCCCATTCACGGCGTGGCGATTCTTAATTTTTCCCTTCGCGGTCTGCCTCCGATTCCCCGTCACCTGCATCTAACTCAGTGAAGGTTGGAAAGCCCCGCCGACGCCCGGAGGAACGGTCGGTGAAATAAGCGGGCAACGACGCCTAACACGCACTGGAGTGGGAAACCACCGCCGCGCTTGATCGCGCAGGGTTGCCTGACACCGCTAAATTGTTGGGTGCAGGCACAGGGCAGCAAAGCTCCGCACAGGTTGCGGGGTGCGAGATCGTGAAAGAGAAGCAGCCCGGCTCGAAAGAGTCGTAGACCAACGGAGAATCAACCGAGGCGGTCGCGAAGCAGCAGGGAGCACGAACCCCTGCCACTCCGCGACCGCCTTTTTATTTTTGGCGCAAGACCTAACCGCAAGGCAGCCCGAGGAGATGAGCGAAATGACAGGGACGAAAGGTCGTAAGCAAGCGAAGTTGATGTTGAGGGAGCCGGGCGAGGCGAAAGGCGTCCTCGATCTGGACGGCGAGAACAGCAAGAAGCTGACGCAGCCACTCATCAGGGAGGTGCCGGACGCCTTCGCCGCAGCCGAGAAAGCCGGGCAATTCGAGTTCGTGACTTTCGATCCCGGTCGCAAGCATCTGGCGCGAGTGGTCGCCGTCAACGGCAAGAAGGTCACGGTCCGCCGCTTCAACAAGAAGACGGGCGAGTGGCAGACCAAGAACGAGAGCCGCGAGCGCGAAGCCTGCATCCCGCTGACCGCCGCCGAAGCCGAGGCGAGCTTCCCCGGATGCGTCGCCGCTTGGGAGGCTGCGGCGAACCCACCGGGCGCACCCGCAGCAGGCGCAAAGCCGATCAATGAAGACAACCCGAACGCGGCGGCTCTGGTTGCTGCGTTCAAAAAGAACGACCGCGACATGGAGGCGTGGCGCAAGGAAGCCGCACCGATGGTCAAGGCTCTGGAGAACGACCTCGAAGAGTCCGGCGAAATCTGGTACGGGGGCAAGCGCTACACCTCGATCAAGAAGTGGTGCGAACCGGCGCTCGGCATCAAGTACCGGGCCATGCGCTACCGACTCACTGGGGGCAACCCCGTATCCAAGCGAAAGGGGGCGGGTGCAACGGTTGCACCCAAGGCGGTCACACTCAAGCGGGGCTTGGTGGTCAAGCTCGAAATCGGCGACCAGCTATACGTGATCACTGAGGAGCCTGCGATCAACGAGAAAGATGGCACGCGTTCCTTCACGCTGATGGTCAATCCATACGAAGAGTCGAAGCCCGCGTCCACTAAGCCGAAAAAAGACAGCCGCACAGTCGGGCAGACCGCTACGCACCGGAAACAAGGGCGGCACCCAGCAGCCGAAATGCCGGAGGCTGTCAAAGTTGAGGGCGCACCGGGCACCAAACTCCGTGTCGAGGCTGCGTTTGCCGCATACGGCGAGAAGATGGTCAGCAAGAAAGTCTTCCTTCGGATTCACGCTGCCGTGGAGAAATACCGGGACTACCTGCGGACGCAGCGACCGCCAGTGCCCGAGCGCCCGGAGAACGCCACCGTTGTGTGCGAAGGCGAAGGCAAGCCCGGACATGGTAGGGGGATGATCATATCGACGTCACCTGAGTACGAGGCGTGGGAAGCCGCCCGGATGGCTGCCGAAGGAACGCCCGAGTATCTGGCGTGGAATAAGGAATTCACGTTGGTCTGCGATTTGGGGCACGCGCTGATCCAGCGCTATGACCCGCTGAAGGAAGGCGACCTTGAAGGCGATGATGACGACCCAGACGCAGGTAGAGAAGGCGACGACGACGAGGAGGCGCTGTGAAACGCTGCGGGGGTGCGCTGGAAAAACTCGACGGCACGTTCGAGCAGTGCGACAACATCGCCGAGGGCGGCTCGGACTTCTGCTGGGAGTGCCAGAAGTTGGGGAACACAAAGGAGGCAGCATGAGCGTCAAGAGGAAGCACAAGCACCCACGGGGCGAAAGTCAGGAAACCGCTCCCGCACTCCCGATCAGCGTTTGCATCAACGTCGAGGGAAACAGACTGACAGCCGTCAGGTTCTCGCCCGAATCCGCCGCGAAGATCGCCAGAGCAAAGGGCTTTCCGCATTATGACCTCAGCCCAGAGGAGAAAGAGGACAAACTTCGCAAGCTGCTCGACTACGATTTCTCCAGCCTGATCCAGCACGGCGAAGTCGAGCAGGTGACGCATTTCAACCCGCTTGCCTCGTGCTACTTTCCGCACATGTGGGCTGTGCCTGCCGGAGGCAAGCGTACGCCTCATGAGCTTTTCCACGACAGCGAAAAACTGCCGTTGGCGATGGGGAAACGCAACAAGCTGCGCAATCGCAGCCAGCGGGAACTCCATGAGGAAAGGAACCTGCCGAGCATCTTCGGAAAATACTCGCCGCCCTCAGTTCTTACCCTATCCAGCAGGCAGAAGGCGCTACGCACCTTTTCGGGCACGCAGGGCGTCAGCAACTTCAGCCCGGTTAGTGCTGCTACGCTCTACCAGCACCTGCTGCCCAAACAGGGCGGCATTGTGTTCGACCCAAGCTGCGGCTGGGGCGGCAGATTGCTAGGCGCTATCTCTTGCAAGAGAGTCCGCAAGTATATCGGCTGCGATCCCGGCACAGAGACATTCATGGGTCTGGAACGGATGCGCGACGAACTGCTGCCGATGGCGCGGAAGATGGGCCGCAATCTGGACGTTGAACTGCAAATGCTGGGCAGCGAAACCAAAGACATGCGGAAGAAGCTGAAGCCCAACTCCGTCGATCTAGTTCTCAGCAGCCCCCCATATTTCGTGCAAGAACGCTACTCGGATGATCCGACCCAAAGCTGCAAAAGCTATCCCGACCAAGAATCGTGGCTCCACGGTTTCATGGGTGCGACGCTCGACAACTGCGCTTACTGCCTCAAGCCCGGTGGAGTCTTGGCTATCAACATCGCGAACGTCAGCAGTTACAAGGGCTCATTGGAGGACGATTTTGTTGCGTTGGCAGAGAGCAAAGGCTTCACGTATGTCAAGACACTAACACTACTCCTCAGCGCGATGCCGGGCGCAAAGCACAAGTATGGTGAGCATAAGCCCGAGCCAGTGTTCGTGTTTCGGAAGAAGCCATGAATCACGCCACGCTCTCCGACCTCAAGGAAATCTACGGGCACTTCCAGAAGCGCAAGGACGTTTTCCCGCATGTCCGGCACGACAAGCTACGGCGCATGATCGAGGCGGGCCAAGTCGTCTGGCAGGACGGCGTCGTCATCACCTACCAGCAGTACAAGAAGCGCACCCGCGTGGGCGACATCGACATCCCCGCAGGGGCGATCATGCTGCACCAGATTCTCAACAGCCAGCAGTTCAGCGGTGCGGGCGGCAAGGTCTTCGAACAGTTCGTCGAGGGGATCGTGCGGCCCTCTGGCGGCGACCTCTACCTCTCGGTCAGAAAAGAGAATGCCGTGGCTTGCGCTTTTTACGAGCGCCACGGCATGAAGGTTGTGGGCAAGGTGGATTGGTCTGGTGGAACTCTCCCCGGTCTGGTCTACAGGCAGAGCGAGTGAGAGCACCAATCGGTCCGAAATGGAGAGAACCGAGTATTAGCAGTTGAAAGGCAAATTCAATGGAGGAGACAAATCTATGCGAGGGCCAATGAAAGTAATCGACGGGAGTTCTGGACTGATGGAGTGCCGCGTTTGTGGCAATCGCCATTACGGAAACCTTCAGTCTGGGTATTTGCGGGCTGATGGCATCGCCCGGTTGTATCGCGGCAGTTATCAGTGTAGCTGGGAACAATGCCCGTCCAACCAGAAGGAATGGGACGAGAGCAAGAAGCGATACGTGAAGCCGAACTGGCGAAAGCTAGTGGAAGTTGTGGCTGCATAGTCCAGCGCTGCGGATGGCGTACAGGCTGCTCTTCGACGAGCGTGAACGTCTCACTACTTTCTGATTTGGAGGCGCAATGGGGCAAGCTAAACGAAAACGCTACATAACCGCGATGCACGAAGGAAGCCATGTGGTAGTCGGTCTGGACTGCGGGCGCAGGTTGGTACGGTGCTCGATTGTGCCAGAGGACGCTTTCGGTGGATACGGGCTGGCGGTCGGCTCAACCGAGTGGGAGCATATCGGCGATGGCACGGTGAATGTCGGCGAACTGGTGAAGATCGCATTGGCTGGCAAAGCAGCAGAAGAGCGGATGTATGGGAACGCAGGGGAATCCGTTCGATCTGATCTGGCAGTCATCTACGCACTGGCATGGTTGGCAACAGTCTGTTCCGAAAAATTCACGCCCCACGCCCGACTGATTCCGTTGCTTACTGGCATCTACTGCGAACATCCCCATAAGGTGACGCCCCGTGCTAAACGGCTGGCGGATGAAATGATCTCTGCCCTGCTGCCGGAAGTGCGGGACATCTTGGAGCGACGCTGGCACGACGTGGAGCTAGTTGCTGGACTGCTGCTGAAACACGGACGAATCACGCCAGAGATGATTGATGAGGTGTTTCTCTTAGAGGCTGTTGAGGAGGAAGGCCCAGCCGACCATTACGGCCCCGTCGTGCAAACCCCTTGGCAGCAACGAAGCCACGCCTGTGGTCTGAAATCCCAAAAAACCTAGTAATAGATAGGGAGCGGGTCACCACCCGCGCCAATCCCTCCAAGAATGGGCACAACAGGGGCGGCGTTCGTCATTGCGGCTGCCCAGATACTTTCAGGAGAAGAAGATGCTTACAGAAGAGCAGAGAGCAGACGCTTACAGAGAGATGACCGACAGCACCCGCCATGTGGTTCGGTGGACGCGTGACAATCCTCAGCGGCAACAGCGGGTGAAGCCGGACCCGGAGACCAATTTGTTGGCGGAACTCGATTTCGAGAAGGAGCCGATTCGTAGGCGGGCTGCCGTGGCAGGCTATTGATCACTTAGACCGGGATCATCCCTCTCCCTCCATTTTGAGAGGAAGTAAGTCCGAGTAGAAAGCCTCTCGATGAGCCGTCTGTCGCCAAGTTCGTCCAGAACGGACTCGGCATCATCCTCCGAAGCATCGAATTCTTCTGCCAAGCTGGCGGCATCGCCGAGCCAGATTCCCTCGCGGTCTGCGTTCTCCCAGATGAAACGGAACGCTTCTTCCCAGTCGAAATACTTCTTGCGCCTCATTGCTCCTCCTTGCACCGGGCAGGGCTGCCCGCAGCAGCTTACCTAAGGGACCGGTAGCGGCAATTTCGAAAGCGACAATCACCGCAAATTTCCGTGATACCGAAACATTAGGCATGAAGTCGGACGCGATAAGGCAGTTGTTCTACGAGCGCCACTTGGCTGGGGTGCCGTACAGAGAAATTTCCAAGGAGCTTGGCATCAGCCTGCGCACGGCTGGCAATTGGGCGCGGGAGATGGGACTGCCCCAGCGGACTGGCGGACCGCGCCGTGACAGGTGGGTGCCGGGCAAAAAGCCCAAAATCGCCTGACTTTCAGTATCTCTTAATGCTGGGTCTTTGGTCGTGGATCAGAGATCACCCCGGGGGCAGGCTCCTTTCGCCCGCCTGCCCCAGAACGGTTCCCAGCCGCCTTCAGCAAGCGATCAGGGCGATTCACAAAGAGGCGATATGTCGCAATCAGAGACAACAACAACTTGCGCCCTCAGTGAGGCGCTGAAGTATGCGCAGATGGGGCTGCGCGTGTTCCCGTTGCAGCCGGGCACCAAGCGACCCATGACCGCGCACGGCGTGAAAGACGCAACAGATGACCCCGCCCTCATAACGGAGTGGTGGACAAGAACGCCGGAGGCGGGCATCGGGCTTGCCGCACGCGCCGAGAAGGTTGGCGACCCGTGCTTCCTTGAGTTCGACCAGAAACCCACGCTCAAGGACTGGGCGAAGAACGAGGGGCAGCCCATGCCCGAGACCCGCGTGCATCGCTCAGGCGGCAAGGGCGCTCCACATTTCATCTTCACGCACACCGAGAAATCTTTGGCGCTGGGCAACTGCGACGGCTCGACCGCTGGTAGGGAGTGGTTCAGCTTCAGGGCATCCGACAGGTACATCGTAGCTCCGCCGAGCATCCATCCCGACAGCGGCAAGCCGTACACCGTGTTTGCCGACATCGAGCCGACGCCGATCCCCGACTGGATCGTAGACAGCATACGTGCCAACGGCACGCGGGAGAAGGATTTCGGCGCTGGCTTGCGCCCGGTCCACGAGGACTTCGACTTCGACGCGTTTGTAGAGTGGGTTGGCGGCGTCGAGGACAGCGACGACAACTGGTACCCGTTCAGGGAATGCCCGGTCGCGGGGCGCAGGCACAAGGGTCAGGGCACGAAAGGCTGCGCACTCTATTATGACGGCGGGACGCTGGGCTTTAAGTGCATGGCTGCGGAATGCCCGTCGAACTTGGATCGAAAGCCGGGTCAGGGCGGCGCGTCGTTCCTCGTCAGCTTCCTGTCGAAGGAAAACGGCGCATACGAGGGAGTCATTTGGCCCGAGCGCGAAGACCAGCTTGGAGCCATCGACGCGGAGAAAGCCGAGAGGCTGATCGAAGCCATCGGCGGCGAAAAGGTCGAAACCTTTCCTGCCAAGTCTCAGAACCCACCTAAGAAGTTGACAGAAGATGAGAAGGATGTCGCAGACGCCGAGGTGATCGCCGCGAAGTGGGAATCGGCGAGCGCGGCTGCCGCGCCAGCGCCAGCAAAGGAAAAGGAAGAACCCAAGCCGAGGAAGCGCGGTCTGTACCGCATGCCAGAAAGCTGCATGTACGGCTACTTGGGCGAGATCGCGAGGACGCTCAACTCGCCGCTCGACTTGGCATACCCGACGATGCTGTGCGTGTTCGCGGGGCAGGGAATCTCGAAGGCTGGCAGCGTGCGCGGGAATTTGTACGGTTGCCTGATCGGGCCGGCGGGGACGGGCAAGTCTCGCACCATCGACCGCGCCCTCGAAAAGTTCGAGTACCAATATCCGTTCACGATCAAGCGCAAGTACCCCGGCAGCGAGCACGGGCTGATGCTGATCCTCGAAGGCATGAAGGTCAAGGACATGACCGCCATCGACCGCGCCATGTCCAAGCCGTTCCTGCTGGTACAGGACGAGTTCCGCAACATGTTCGCCAAGTCGAACATCGACAACTCCGCGCTGCCGTACATGCTCAACGACCTGTTCTACCACGACGAGTTCGAGACGACGAACCAGAAGGGCAGCATGGCGTGCAGACCGAAGCTGAGCATCATCGGCGGTCTTACCTGCGCGAACGCCGAGGAGTTCGCCGACGTCTTCGGCAAGGCGACCACGACGGGAATGTACGACCGGTTCATCTACGGAGTCGCGCCGACGAAATTCGTCTGGGACGACACATGGGAAAAGAGCGTGATCCCCGAGAAGCGCGAGCCGAAGTCCGTCACGATGACCGACGAGGCTTACGCGATGAAGCATGCGTGGGTAGCCGAGAACCCGGAGCACCGGGGGCGGCTCGGCGAACTGGCCCTGCGCGTGGCACTCGTAAGCGCGTCCGCGAACCACGACCACAACGTGGGCGAGGATTGCATGCGTGCGGCGCTGGAATTCATGACTTGGCAGGAGGCGATCCGCGCCAAGTACCGCCCGTCAGAGCAGGACGACCGCGACGGAAAATGCCAAGAGGCAATCGTGCGTGCGCTGGAGAACTACGGCGACCCGCACGACGGCGGCTGGGTTCCGTGGAAGACGGCAAAGGACAAGGGCAACCTGTACCGCCACACCGCGTCGCGGCTGAATCGGATTTTCAAGGGCATGCTCATCGAGCAGATGGTCGAGGAGGAGCGCGACACGGACGACAACGGCAAGGAGTCGAAGAAAAAGACCGGGCGCGTGAGGCTGCGGAGGGAGGGGTGACAGCAGCGATGACAGCAGGTGATAGAAGCTGTCATCGGAGCCGCTGTCAGAATTTCATACGTATACGTACAACAACAATAATTTTATTGCATGTAAAGGACTTACCAACAACGTATGTCAAAAGAAGTCATGCCCGCTGTCACGATTTGGGTAGGTCACGTCCCGCGTGAGAAGGTGACAGTGGCAACGAATTTTGGGGCAGAAATCATGACCGAAGAGCAGGTCATCTCTGTGATCGACGAATTCGACGGGCGAGGCATTCAACCGCGTGCGGCGCAAAGCCCACTACGGGTCGGAGAAGCTGATCAGATTTCGCGGCATGCAGTATTTAACACCGTGAGGCTGATTCATTCGGTAAAACCCGACAGCTTTACATCCTGTACCGCTTCTGAAGGGACCGCGTGCTGACTGGCAACAGAAACTCGCGGTTTTTGACAGAGGCATTGAGAGAAACCAAAAGGGACGAGGAGAACCAATGGGCATTTTCAGTCAAGCAAACGAAATGGCAAGTGAACTGGTGTTCGGCGAGACGTACGACGGCGAGGCGCTCGACACGCCCAGACCGGAGCGGCTGGTCTTCGTCAACGGTGACTCGAAGGCGGTCGTCACGGCCCATGAAAGAAGCCAGCGGGAGTGGGGGCAGTTGGCGAACGCCATCGAGGTGCTGCTTCACAACGGCTATCTGCTGGGCTGCGACATGAATGTGTCGTGGAACGGGCGATACGACGCGAACGGCAACCCCGAGCAGGACAACTATACGCCGTGCGGGAAACCAGCAGAGGTCTTCCTCAACGGTCACTACCTGTGCCCGAAGCACGACCCCACCGACTACAAGGCGAAGTGGATGGCGACGCAACGAGGCGGTACTAGTGGCGTGAACCTCTGAAGCCGCAACCAAAATGAAAATGGCGAACGAAGCTAAAAACGAGAACCACGGCTGCTGCGCAGCGCCGGACGCATCAAGGAACGACATCTATGCCGACTGGGACGTGCTGATGGTACCCGAGGGGAACGCGCTGGCGGGGCTTGCCTGCGGGAAGCCCGCGAGCTTTCCCATAATTGATGCCCGGACCCGCCAGCCACTGTTTTGGCTGTGCCCGGAACACAAGGAAGAATACCGCTACGCCGTCGATCCCGTGGTTGGCGAGGAATTCGACGCCTGATTCGGCGGGACGACATGCTGAAGGACGGCAGGCTGAAGCTTACGGGATTCACGCGGGCGCACCCAAGCTGCCTGTTGCTCTGGCGAACCACGCAGTGGTATTGAGGCTGAGACGCTGGGAACGCGAGTGACTCAGCAGCATTGAAGTTCCTCACAGGATGCTCTGCGGCACTACCTGAGCACAATTCAGTGACTTCCGGAACCATTTCAGGGAGGCACAACTCTGCCGTCCCCGGCAGGCTGCCAGTTTGCAGGGAGACGCGAATTTGCCATCAGCAATGCAAAAACCAGCAGTCAGTTCTGGGAGGAAAATATAAACTGTGCGTGCAAGACCAGAGGTTCGCCAAATTTTAGTCAGCCACAAGATGCGGAAGTGGTCGCTGAGAGCGAAATATCCCTCCGCATACCCAAGTTGCTCGCCCGCACGGGCGCGGCGGAATTTCTTGAAGCTCCTAGCCCGTTACCCGGAAATTGCACGACGTTTGAATCTCAGCCTCGCGGACGCGTACCCGCCTCTTTGAGTCCTCAGGAGTCCGAGACGATGCCACTACAAGACACGGACGCAATGCTCTGGTTTGGCGGGTATTGGTGGTTGTTCCCCGGCGCACAGATCGGCGCGGAATCGGAATTCGAGTGGCGAGACAACAAGGTGTACCTGCTCGAACCCGATGGCGGTGCCGTGGAGGGCATCGTGTTCGTTGGCGAGGTCCCGACCGAGTGACGCGTTACGGAGCGAGCGGCGTGCCACGTCGCAGGATGCACCCTACGTTTTCGCTCCCGCCCAGTATTAGATACCGTGGGGTGGTCAGGACGCGGATGCCTCAAGTTCAATTCCGCTTCGAAGGGTATCTCTTCCGTGAGACCGCAGGCTTTGAGCTAGGAACGCCGCCCCTACAAATCTAGGCGGAGTCAAAACCTATGTTGACGACAGATACATTTGAAAAAGCGCTCGAACTTTTGGACGAAGGCTACACCTTCCCTTCGATCACGGAGGAGACCGGGATCACAACGGAAGACGCGGAAGCTGTTCACGTCGCTTGGTTCAACGGAACGCCGGAACAGGTGTCCCGCGAATTGCAATTGGCAGGCGTGCTGGAGCTTGCGGCTGGGAAGCTGCGCTCCGGGCAGGGCTGGGACCAAGGCACGACATCCGACATCCTCGGCGAAATCCTGCACGCCTACCCCGCGCACGTCAAGAAGGCGCTCGCGCTGGCTCTGCTCGCGGGGAAATTCTGAACGTGAGCCTGTATCGGCTCCGGCGTAAATTTTCGCGAGTGTGCTTGCTACTGACCGTCAAATTGCGGCGTTTAGGGCGAATCAAAGCTGCGCGACAAATCCTTGCCGACAATTCGGGAATGGATGGTCATTCGAGTCCGAAGAAGCCTGCCAGCCCGCTTGCCTTTGGCTTGGCGACCTCGCCCAACCAGCGCTCCACTTCCGCACGGAACTCGTTCCCGAAGCCCATGCGGCTTGCCATTACCGACATGATCTGGTCGAGCACGATGTAGCTCTCCCTCGCAGCGAGGGAGTTCAACTGCTGCTCGATGATCTCCGTGTACCGATTCGCGGCATCAGATGAACCGCCACTAAGCGGCTCGCGTCGCAGGTGGATTCCTAAAGGAACTACGGGCAGCTTCTCGAATTCTCTTTTCGAATCCACGCCCGTCGCCTTCGCCCATAATGCGAGAAGGTTGGCGAAGTGCTGGTTCATCTTCTGAACAAACCCCTCGTTTCCCCGTGCTCCGGGCGGCTCGATTGTTCCCTTTACGCCTGCGGCAGCGATGAACAGCGAGGGTGCGTCGAGGCGCTGGGCGGGAAATTCCCGGCTGAGGGCTTCGTAGATTTTGGTCACGTACCCCGACGCCGCGATCTGGTCGAATCTCACGCGCTTTGCCTCAAAGTTCTTCAGCAAGTCTGCGGGCACGTTCACGAGTTCGACTTTTTCGCTGTAGTCGCTGCTCTTGCTGGCGATGTCCCGCGCCACGTCCTCGCCCTCGGCAATGAAGCCTTCATCGTCGAACACGATGCGTCTCCCTCTATTCATTGTTTTCTCCTGAATTTGGGTCTTCCATCTTGCCTAGCTCGATCCTGCTGCGCTTGGTGCTCACGCCGCGTGATGGATCGCCGATGGGCTTGGTCGGGTCGGTCGGGGCGAAAAAGATGCGACCGTAGTTCTTGCTCATCGTCAGCTTCTTGGGCTTCCCTGTCTGCCACGCGATTGCGCCACCGAGCGGGTTCTGCATGGTGTAGTTTCGCCAGCCGCCGCTGCGCAGGTGCAGCTTCGGCGAGGCATGCGTTCCGTTGCCATTGCTGTGACCGTTGCCCATGTGCTTGATCTGCTGCATGAACGGATCGAGCATCAGCACCGTTTCAGGACTGGGCTCTGCCGGGTGGCTCGGCGGGTGACCGGGGTTGCCCTTGCCGTGGCAATGCTTCCACTTCAAGCCGGAGCGGCACGAGCACAGCTGGTTGCGCGATGACTGCGTCGGAGGTTGTGTGGTCTGCTGACCGACTAGCGGAGTGATGACGCCGTTCTGCTTCTTGTAGTAGTTCTTAAGCTGGATGAACACGGTCGCTATCTCCGCCAATGCGGGAATGACGTGCTGCATGTGCGAGTCACAGAGCGTCACGTTGAATTTCGTACTGCCGTGCATCTCCGTGGTCGGGTCGAGCAGAAGCTCGAAGGCGTCCACGATGTAGTCGTGGTCTCCGGGTTGCTGGTAGCGGTCGAAGCCCAGCGTGCCGACCCAATTGGCAAAAGTTTTGTCATAGCGCAGTAGAGCGCCGACGCGCTGCTTGGTCGCCGGGTAGGTGAACTCCATCCAGAACGTCCACCACGGCGGACTCATGGGAGCCTTGCTAGCGACCTCAAGGACATGGTAGCGGTACGCGAGCGCAGCCTCGTCTTTTTTCTTGGCGACATCCGTGTCCACGCGCAGCAGCTTGGGATTGAGCGGGGCATAGATGTTGTCCGCCTTGTAGCGCGGGGTCAGCGCGTCGAGCGCAGACAACTGCTCGCTGAGAGCTTTGATCTGTGTCTCAGCCTCGCTCGGCGGAAGAGCCATCGCGCTGCCGCGCCGGACGATCTTCTTGTGGGCGACTCTGACGTCGTAAATGATCTCGTCAATCAGCATCGTAGCCTCCAGTCCCGAAATGACCCCGCAGACCGATTGCACTATTGCGCTCGGGCGACTCTTCTTCGGTGCTTGACGAATTGAAGTACGTGAACTTCGCGCCGAGCCTCTTCGCCAAGCCCGCCTGCATCGCAAGCTCGCTCGCCATGCCCTTTACTTCGAACCAGTCGAGCGCGAGGTGCTCGGCGAGAGCCGCGAAGTCCTCCCGTTTGAGATCGGGGGCAGCAGGGATGAATTCCACGATGACTTCGTAGCCCTGCGCCTTGGCGCGGTACACGACCGCGTTCTTGAACTCCGGGTTGCGCATCGCAGCCTTCCCTTCCTTGAGGTAGAAGCGGCACAGTGGCGTGTAGCCCTGCACGGCATACCGATGGAACCAAGCCTCCATCTCCGCCGCGCTTTCGCTGTCAACCGCTATGCGCTTAGTCCCGTGTAGGGTCTTCTTCCCGTCCGCGTGCGTGAACAGGGTCGGTGCCACCATGAGGTAGCCGACCGCGTCCCAACCGCTTCGCAGCAGGTCCGCCGCCTGCGAGGTCATGGCGTTGCCGTCCTCGTCCGGCATGCCGCGAAATCGCAGAATCAGTTCGAGAATCTCACCAGCTTTCATAGCTCCTCCTAAAGCTCCCACATGAACACCGTGCCGTTGTACTCGTCGTTGGGCACGCGACCCGCAGCGACAAGCCAAATCATGTTGATGATCACTACGCCCGTCCAGCCTGTGACGATGTCGTCCGGCATCTGCCTTTGCTGGCGTGCAAAAGACTCGCACTGCTGCTCGTAGCGGGCGAGCATCTCCGCCCGTTCCCTGTCGGACGCCTCATCCCACTGCTTCTTAGACATCTCGAAGAAATGGCGGAAGTCCTGCTCAAGGGAGCGGTGCCCGTTGTCGGTGAGTCCGACGCCGAACCCTCCGGGGACATCGTTCCGCAGATAAGCCCCTGCCGAGGTGAGCCGAGGGTTGCCTGTCTTTGGCTTGTTGGTGACTGTTTCCCACGTCAAGCCAGCCATTTCATCAGGCGGTCGTGCTTCTCTAGATCGCCTACCGTATGCTTTGAGTTCTGTCATTGGTTTCGCTCCTTTGCGGGCACACCCATAACGTCCGGCTTTTTCCGCCGGTCTTTTCGCCGGGAGCCGTAAGCGCCCGACCTGCCTTGTGGTGTATTGCACCCGTAGTATACAGGCGAGCTTTGAAAAAGGTCCAGTTTTAACCGGCCCGGAATCAGCGACTTGCAAGATTTATTTGCGAGCGGGTTTTTGTGAGGTGCGGATGGTGGGCGCTCGGCAGCAACGCTCGGTCAGCCCGATGGCCCCAGAAGGCATGGACCGTTCTGGTTCCACCCACGACCTCGCCTCTGTGCCGCACACCTTGCGGGATGAAAATTGCGATTTCGCAGAACCGGTACCCGCCACTTCTCGACCACGGTCTGTGCCTCCTTCAACGAACAGAAAATCGCTCCGTTCAAGACATAATCACTAAGGAGTCAAACGATTCCTGCGGTCTCGGACTGGCAGACTTTCACTCTCTAGTTGTCATTCGCGACACATTGTGACTCAGAACACTGTGTCAAATGACCTTTCCCGGGACAATGTGGGTGGTCATTCCTCGGGATGATTCACACCCAACGAGTGCCACGGCTCACAAGCGGTAAACGAACCCACGCAGCAGTCTCACTGAAATCTGCGATGTAGGAGCGCAATGATGAAACTTCAAACCCTGCCCTTGATATTCGTGTTAGCAGCCATGACTCCCTCGTTCGCTTTTTCACAGAACCAGCAGGGGACAAACTGCCATACGCCTGAATCCGAGGGGAATTTCGTTGGTCCAGACGAGACTATTGTGAATGGCATGGTGTGCAAAATCGTCCAGACACAGCCTGCCTCGCAACAATTAGCAGCAAACCGCGCCATGATAAACAAGAATGAGGTCCCAACCCAAGGGGCCTCTTCGCAGTCGAGTCTTGAGAGTGATGTGGACAATGCCCGTGTCATTGAAATGACTCATAAGGGCCTCGGGGATGACGTGATTATCGCCAGAATAAAGGCGGGTGCAACAAAGTTTAGCCTTTCAGATGACGACCTCGCTAACCTCAAGAAAGAAGGGGTATCCGATGCCGTTGTGGCAGCGATGATTCAGTCAACGCAGTTGACGATTCCTAAGGTTACGATTGACGGGAACCCTGTCGAGGTGCGCACAATTGGCGAGCAGAAGGTCGGCGGGCGGCTCGGGCACGTTGCCACTTTTGGGATTAAATCCGTCAAGAACAAGGCATATTTGCAAGGTCAACACGCTTCGGTAATAGCTTCCCGTAAACCTGTGGTCGATATCCAACTACCCGCAAACGATAACATCGACAACTACATAATTGTCGAGATGGACGACAAAGGCGACCGAAGGGAGATCGAAATGGGCTCTGTTGGCGGAACCGTAGGGGAAAAGGTTGGCATTCGCGCCGATAGAATCGTGCGCACTTCTGCAACCCCAGTTGGAGGTCGCCGTTTCAAAATTTCGCCTGTGAAAGAATTGAAGAAGGGCGAGTACATCTTGTACTCAGTTGGGTCCGCCGATTTCCCTCATGGTGTTTATGGGCAGGGCTATGATTTCACAGTTCAGTGATTAGCAGCCATGAGAACAAGGCGAGCCCGTTCTAAAACCTGTCTTGGACTAGTTGCGTTAGGAGGTCTTATCGCCCTTGCGCCAGTATTGCTTTGGTCTCAAGCAAAAGAAGATGAGAAAGCAGATACCGTGCTCTTGGCTGATGGGACGCCAATCCACCTTGTACTGATGGACGACCTGCAAGGGAAAGAGCTGCGGCTCAAGCAGACGGTTCATTTCAAGGTGCGCGAAGACCTTGTCGTTGGTTCTAAGCTGATTGTGAAAACAGGCACCGAGGCAATTGGACACATTGAATCAATATCAAAGAGCGGTCTCTTGGGAAAATCAGGAAGGCTTGTTCTGCAGTTCGATTATGTGGCTACTGTATCAGGTGCAAGGCTCCTGTTGCGGGGCGGAGCGGGGGTTAGCGGAGGAAAGGGTGGTGCTCTCACTTGGGAATCAGCTCTTTGGTACGGTCCAAACGCGAACTTACCTGTAGGAACAATACTCAATGCCTATGTCAACCATGATCAGCGCATCACAGTCCCTTAGGTCCCAGACTCACATCCCCGGCAACCGCGCCTGAACAAAGCCGCCCGTCTAGGAATGCCTTCGTCAGGTGCCTGCGGACTTCTGCCAGCACCTCGGGCGGATACGGCTCGGAAATGCAGGTTCGCAGGTGGGACGAGGGGCTGAGATACTCGATATAATTGCTCGTGCCTTACCGCGTTCAAAAGCCGTACATCATCGTCAACGGACAGAGACTCGTAAGTCCCACCGCTGTTCCACAACGGCTGCCCTTCTGCGATAGATGCAGCGAGTTGGCAGCTACCAACGCAAGTCTCTATACCGAACTTGCCCCCGACAAATGGTGGAAATGGTTTTCGTACCCAAAGTTTTCATGCCAAGAGGATGCGTTCATGGGTTGTGAGAAGCATCCTGTCGAACCGGAAATTCGTTTTCTGGACGGGCGAGTCGAACGATTCATCCGGCTTCCGTTGACGAGATGGCAGCGGTTAACCGAATGGGATGCCCTTCTCATAGCGATTGTTCTTGCCTTGGTCTTTGCGGTCATCGTTGGACTGTTGTTGAAGTAGCTCCTGAACGGAGCGATGCGTACTAATCCTCTGGGCAGCTTTCCTCTAGTTTTCACTGGTTCGTGTGTTCTTCTTCGTCTTTGCTTTGCGGCTGCTCCCCGCCTTGATCCGCGCCTCCCGCGTCCTGCCGTCAACGCCGCCCGTATCCCACAGGGTTGAGCGACATTTCTTCTGAGGGCAATTTTGCGGGTTCCCAGTTTCAGGTATCCACCGCCAAGAGTTTGTGAGTAGCGGCGTTGCGGGTGGCGATGCCCGGCTCAGAAGGTATACCCGGCGAACCAGCCATACCTAGAATTTTGGGTCAATGGATTCATTCGCTTGCGGCTCTTACGGCGCAGCCCTTTTTGACCACCAGTTCGCAACCTCAAGAAAACAGTGGAAGGGCGCTTGCCGTGGGGTAAACGCGCCGCCGCAGATCAGCCATCCCCGCATGCCACGGGGTAATAAAGACCTTGCAAACTTGTTCGGAGTTCCGGCTATTCAATGAGCAGCGCCCGCCACGCTGGCTTGCTGTTGCACGTTCCCAACGAGTGTCGGAATTACGGCGTTCCTACCGGAGTCCTTAACCAGCCTGCATACCGATGCGCGGGAGACGCCGTGCTTTTTCGCGACTTGACTGAGGGACATGCCGGAGCGACGATCTCGGACGATCTGCTCGCGATTCACGTCCAACCGCGCACGCCCGATTTGCCGACCTTCCAGCCGCGCCCGGCGCATGCCCGCCTTCACACGTTCGATGATGATGCAGCGTTCGAGTTCCGCCATCGCGCTGACGATGACGATGATCGCCCTGCCAAGCGGTCCTTCCGTGTCTATGGCTTCGCGCTGCGACAAGAACTGAATGCCCATCCCGTTGAGTTCGTCAATCGTCTGTAGCAGGTGCTTGGTCGAACGCGCAAGCCTGTCGCATGCCCAGACCAGCAGCACGTCGAACTTGTGTCGCTGTGCGTCGTCCATCATGCGGTCGAGTTCCGGTCGCCGTGCCCGCGCACCGGAATAGCCGTGGTCGGTGTACTCGCCCACGACTTTGAAGCCGCGATTCGCAGCGAACTGCCGAAGCTCATTTAGCTGGGTCTCGGGGTGCTGATCCACCGTGCTCACTCGGCAATACAATGCGGCTCGCTTCATGCGTTCTCCTTTTGGGGGACGAGGTCAGCGTGCTTCTTCCACAAGTCGGATCGGTCGGTTCGTTTCGCAGTCCATCAGCAACGAGGGAGAGCGGGGAGTCTCGCGAAATCCTGCCTGACGCAAACAACGCCTTGCTTCCGCCACGGACGGCACCATGAAAGTGTCGCTCGCGAACTTGTTCCTCTGGAACGGAAGAAGGAGGTGAGGGATGCGTGCCCAATACAGCGCCGACTCGGCATGGAGGAGATGGTCTCCGTCATCATGCTTCGTCGCTTGCGAGCGTCTCGGTCGGAGGGTTTTGTCTGCCCCGCGTCGGCAAAGGCGATCAGCAGCCTGCATGCAGACGGTTAGTTCGGGCGCAAGCACGCTCAAGCTGGAGCAGACCTCACGGTCGAGAACTTGCCCAAGCTCTAAATCGCCGAGTTCACGCAACCGCCCTGCGAGCACGCCGGATAAGAGCAGCGCCGTCGCGAACCGTTCCGCAGGGACGCTGAAACGCACCCGCGCCCGCTGCTCTTCCATGAGTTCAGGAATGGTCAACGTGTCACCCGCCCGAAGTATACAGAGGAGAAACACGAAATGGCCACTTGCAACCCCTTTAGCAGCAATGACTTGCGGATGGCCAATTTCCGATTGCCCTCTGTATACTTCAGGCGCAGTGCAGCACCTGTGTTTCATCCAAGAAGGATTTCAAGCTGGATAGGCAGGGCGGCGCGATGCCAGCCCCGGCTTGGGAGAAGAAACGATGTGCGAGATTGGCAAACCCATCGAGATCGTCAACGTCGAGCCGCTGAGCCTTCCCGCTCCCCTGCGCAAGCAGGAGCAAGAGCAGCCCACGGAAGAGTCAGTGACCGTGGAAGTCCCGGTGTCGGAGACAACCGTTGAGGCTACCCCTGTCGAGAAGCTCTAACCGTCGCGGCAGACGCCCCTTGCCGCACGCCCGGTACGGTTTGGACTTGGACAGAGTCCCCGACACGTACATCGAGCCTTTCACGGCTTACCGCGTTTGGAATTGGACTGCCGGAGGCGTTGCCTCCTTAAACGGAGCGTCGTGGACACCCAAAGTCGCCTTCGAAGCGAAATGCGAATACCGCGAGGACTGGAAGTCGCTGGTTGCGTCCGCGACCACGGACGAAGCCCAAAAATGGCTCCAGTCCAAAGAGCATTTCGTCCCCAACCCCAACTGCAGTTGCGGCATGTACGCGGGGATAAACCTGAAGCACCTCATCGACATCAGCTACATCCGGCGTGGCATCCACGGCGAGGTCTGGCTGTGGGGACGGCTGTGCCGCCACACGCAGGGGTGGCGTGCGCAGTTCGCGTACCCAAAGTATTTCGTCCTTCCGGCGTGCATGGTTCCGTTCGACATCACGGAAGCGAAGCGGCGGCTCGACATGCTGACCGAGTTTGACGTGGACATCTATCTCCAGCCGGACAGGGAAGCGCGTGTCGGACAGGAAAAAATTCCGCTGTGGGTGAAGGATTTCGGCTACAGCCAGCAGGGTCTTTCGCTCCTGATCGAGAAGCGCAAGAAATGGTACGCACCGAGAGCATTGAATATGGAGACATCGTCAGTCACAGCAAATCTGTAAGCGTCGGCGCACATTGGCAATCAGAGCGACAGGAGAAAACGCAGTGCTCCAGCAAATTTTGAATCACGTGATCGCATTCGTATCCGTTGTCCTGTTGATTGCCTCCGCTCCCCTGCTCACCTTTGTCGCCGCTATCTGGATGGCATCCGTGAACCGCATTGACCCCGACGAGATCACCGTGTCGGTAATGGCAGGTCCTATCCTTTGCGCATTCTGGTACATGTTTGTGGCTTCTCTCACAAGATTGGCGCGGGCAAAGCGCGAGGGGATTTCGCCGCGCACCGGGTTCCTCTGGGCTGGCGGTCGCCTGTTCAGCGGATGGTTCTTGTCTTTCGCATCTGCGATGCTTGCGGTTCTTGCTGTGAGCCAGTCCGCCCTTCGTTTTGGCATCGAGGAGCCAAGCCGCGTGCTGTTTCCTGCGATGTTCTGCGGCATCTGGTCTCCGGTGATTGTCAACCTGCTGCGGCACTTTGTGCGGTACTTTCCGTCCCGATGCGCCGCGAAGCCGCTGGGCGTGGAGCGGTTCGAGAGGGATGAATGATCCGCGATGACATGGTCGAGCCGGGAGGCATCGTCTCGTCGCCGGACGGCAAGCTCTGGCGTGTTCTCAAGGTTGACAACGAGAAGGTAGCGGTCGCCGACCTGCGCGGCTGGAAGCGGATCGAAGTGAAATGGAAAGAGTGGGCGAAGGGATGGGTGCTCAGGTTTCCGTGAAGGAGGAATGAGATGGAAATGTTCGACGAGCAAATCGTGACGCTGCCCGCGACCGACGATGATATAGACCAGCCTGAGGCGATGAAGACGGCTTGCGGTCTGTTCCTGACTGCCGAAAGGAAGTTCAGGAAGATCAGCGCCCATCCCGATGTGGTGACCGACCCGGTCATCAACTGCGAATGGTGGGATTGTCTCGAAATGGTTTACACGTGCGAAAAGACGGTGTGGCGCATGTTCGTGGGGCCTCAGCCTACGATGGAAGACAATAAGTTGTACGCGAAATTTCGTGAGATTCTGCTCAAGAACGGCAGACTGAAGGCTAACGTGTGAACCCGGCAACAAACTTGGGTACATTGGGTATGAGCACCGCTACCATGCGCCTGACGGCGACTGATTTCGCTTCGTATTACCGTCCAACATCCTGCGATTTGCGGGTCTTCTTGCGCCACCGCCGAGGGGAAGAATGCGAGCCCGGCCCGTACGAGATCGTCTTGAGGCGACTTGGACTCAGGCACGAGAGAGACCATTTGGCGACCCTCGGGGCGTTTGCTGATGTGAGCGATGCCTCTCTGTACGAGCAGGTGAAGAAGACTGCTGACGCCATTGCAAGCAGAGTGCCGATCCTGTACCAACCCGCATTCTTAGCAAACGCTGTGCTTGGCGGAACTGACGTTGAAATTGTCGGTGTTCCCGATTTCCTCATCCTAGACGGCGACGGGTATGTGGTTCGGGATTCGAAGATGGCTCGCCGCATTGACGAGGAAAGCCATCCCGAAATTCTGCTTCAGGTTCAGCTTTACGGGTGGCTGTTCGAGAGGAGTTGCGGTGCCGCTCCGAAGGGATTGCAAGTTCACAGCGGCACAGGCGAGATCGTGGCTGTCCATTACGACGGCGGCAAGTCCGCGTTACAAGAGTTGGAGCGCCTCCTAGCCCTCAAGCAATTGACCACGCAGCCGTATGAGCCTGTCGGATGGTCAAAATGCCTTGGATGTGGATTCACCGACCGCTGCTGGTCGCAGGCAGAGAAAAATGCTGACGTCGCACTTGTTTATTGCGTAGATCAAAACCTCGCTCGGACTTTGCACATTCAAGGCATTCGTACTCGAAAGGAACTGTTGGCGAACTTCGATGCAGTCAGTCTGAGCGAACTCAAGCGCCCCTACGGCGACCGGGAGCATCGTGTTGGCAAAGCAGCCGAAAGAATTCTGCGATTCGCTGACGCAATGGAGAAAAATCAAGAGATCGTATTGGCGGTTCCCGCCATACCCGCACACAAGAACTTTTTAATGCTCGATCTTGAGGGGATGCCGCCCCACTTGAACGAAGTAGACAAAATCTATCTCTGGGGTATGCAGGTGTTCGGTGAAAAGCCGAGTGACTTCATGGTTGCACTATCGGGCTTTGGCTCTGATGGTGACAGAGAGGGTTGGCTCAAGTTCCTAGATAATGCGACACAGATTTTCGAAACCTACGGTGACATTCCGTGGGTGCATTGGGCACCGTATGAGCAGACATACCTGAGGCGGTACGTTGAGCGTTTTGGTGATGCTGAAGGCATCGCTGCCCGTGTAGAGGCAAACTTGCTTGACCTCCTGACGGTAGCGAAAGATTCGGTCGTGCTGCCTCTGCCCAGTTTCAGCTTGAAGGTCGTCGAGGACTACGTTGGGTTCGAGCGGAAACAAGCCGAATATGGCGGTGCATGGGCAATGGCAACTTTTATCGAGGCAACCGAAACCAACGATGAGGGAAAGCGGAAAGAATTGATGGACAAAATCATCGCCTACAATCGAGAAGACCTCGAAGCGACGTGGGCGGTGTTTGAATGGCTGAGGGGGAAGACCCCGACAACAAAACAATGAACAAGGACACGCGAACCATCATGCAGTTACTCGGGGTGGACGAACAAACCGCCTTGAAGATTCAGAACAAGATGGGCGAGAACGGGCTGGACTTCTCGGAGTGCGATCAGTGGGAATTCAATCACGCTGCCCGAACAGCATACCGTCAGATTTTCCAACCCGGAGAATACTGAGTGTTAAGATAAGACAAATTCATTGTGCAAAAAGAGGAGCTTCTGCGTGTCAAAATACGAGCCGGGCGATTACATCAAAGCTGAATTCCTCGACGAGAAGACGGGGATCGGGGAATGGATGTGGGTGCGTATCACCTCTTGCGATGACTCGAAGCGGCTGGTGTTCGGGACTCTCGACAACGCGCCAGTGAATGATGCCACAGGCAAGTTGAAGCTGGGCACAGAACTCGCGATTAGTTATTCACAGGTTCGGGAACACCGCAAAGCCTCCTCGTTCTGACTCTTATATAATCGTGATGGTGACTTGTATTGCCCCACAGACGAACCAAAGCAGAAATCTCCGCTGTGATGCGCCGAGTGCATGCCACCGACACAGCGCCGGAGTTGTCATTCCGACGTGCGCTTGATCAGGCTCGTGTCTCTTACGAAGTGTGCGCTCCCGATCTACCCGGCAAGCCGGACATCGTGGTACGCTCCCGCAAGGTCGCCGTCTTCATTGACGGGGACTTCTGGCATGGAGCACAGTGGCGCAACCGGAAGCTAACGACACTCGATGAACAGTTCCGCCGTACCAAGAACCGAAAATACTGGCTTACCAAAATTCGCCGCAACGTGGAAAGAGACTGCGAGCGAACGGCAGCCCTTCTTGAAAGTGGATGGAAAGTCCTGCGATTCTGGGAGAGCGACGTTCGTAAGAACTTGGAGGTGTGTGTCGAAATGACTGTCCGGGCAATCCGCAGCGAACCAAAGACATCGACGGTTGTGCCGCAACGAACGGTAGCTGAGTTCTTCGCTGGCATCGGATTGATGCGAATCGGGTTGGAGAAAGAAGGCTGGAAAGTTGTCTTCGCCAATGACATCGACGAAAAGAAGCAGGAGATGTATAAGGCGCACTTCCCTGACGCTGACGAACATTTCGTGCTGGACGATGTTCACAAACTCCGGGTCGATCAAGTGCCGTATTGCACTCTCGCTACGGCGTCGTTTCCATGCAATGACCTGTCACTCGCGGGGGCACGAGCAGGATTGAAGGGAACGCAGTCCTCGGCATTCTGGGGCTTCATTGAAGTATTGGAGAAGATGAATCATAAACCGCCACTCGTGTTGGTGGAGAATGTAACAGGATTTCTGACGTCCCACGCCGGACGTGACTTCACAGAGGCACTCAAGGCTCTCAATTCACTCGGCTATTCGGTGGATGCGTTCATCATTGATGCTGTGGACTTCGTGCCACAGAGCAGACAGCGGCTCTTCGTTGTTGGCGCACTCGGGGTGGAGAGTACCGACGCTCTCGTTACAGAAAATCGTGTCCGACCAAAAGCATTGGTCACGTACATTAACTCGCATCCCGAGATTCATTGGAGCATCCGAGCACTTCCTTCCCCTCCGGGCGCGAACCCGGGTCTTGTATCCATTCTTGAAGACCTGCCACACGACAGCCCGGAGTGGTGGTCTGTGGAGCGTGCCAAATACCTGCTGTCGCAAATGAGCAAGAAGCATCGCCGCATCGCCAACGAAATGATTCAGGGCAAGCGCTGGTCTTATGGCACGGTCTTTCGCAGGGTGAGAAACAACGTATCAATGGCGGAACTCCGCACCGATAACATCGCCGGATGCCTTAGAACACCCCGTGGTGGTAGCGGCAGGCAGATTCTGTTCAAAGCCGGGAAGGGAAAATACTTCGCCCGATTGCTTACTCCGAGAGAGTGCGCCCGACTGATGGGAGCAGACGATTTCATCATTGAAGGAACCTTGAACCAAGCCTTGTTTGGATTCGGTGATGCGGTCTGCGTCCCGGTAGTCGAATGGATTGCACGGCACTACCTGAATTCGCTTGTGAATGAATTGCTACACGTTCGTGTTGGCAAATCAGCGAAGGCAGCCAACGCATGACCAACGAAGAGTTATTTGCCGGGTGGTACAACTCTCTCCCACTTGAACCGAACAAGTTTCCCGCACGAGGGACAATAGCCGCAGCACTCGTAGTGCTGGAGCATTTAAAAGAAGATTTCGTCCTGAGTCTGGATTCCCACCGAGCCAAGGGGCAGGGGCAAATAAGAGGAGTCAGCGGGAAGGCGACTGAGAAAATACTTGCGGCATTTGGAGAGACCCGGCACTTCCTGAGCGAAGGCGGAAGAACTAATCGTGGAACCCCGGGTGCGGTTGGTTCAATGCTGGACTGCATCAGGAAAATGGAGTTGAACTCACTCCACCCAGAAGAACGATATATCGCTCTTAACGCTTTGCAAGGAATGTTGGTGGAGAGAGTCCGGGAGTTTCACAGTCGTGAGAGGTTGAAATTCGTATTCGACCCGGGTAAGACCACTCGCCAGATCGTTCACGAGATTCTCCAGTCAGCGGAGGAAGATGGAAAACTCGGTGCAGTCGCACAGTACCTTGTCGGTGCCAAGTTGCAACTACGCTTTCCCGAGATTGCGGTCAGCAACGACTCGTACAGCACTGCGGACGTTCAACTGGGTAGGAAGGGCGACTTCCTGATTAAGGACACCGCTTTCCACGTCACCGTCGCACCGATGCCAGCAGTCTACGAAAAGTGCAAATCGAATCTTGATGCAGGCTATCGCGTTTACTTGCTCGTGCCGGACGACGCCGTTATTGGCGCAAGGCAGAACGCCGAATTGACGGCGAAGGGAAAGGTCGCAGTCGAGTCGATTGAGTCCTTCGTTGGTCAGAACGTGGAAGAGCTATCGACGTTTTCCCAAAAGGGGCTGCTGACGGAGTTCCTGAAATTACTGCAAACCTACAATCAGCGGGTTGAAGCTGTTGAATCCGATAAGTCGATGATGATAGAAATCCCGACTAACCTCCAACCGAATTGAAGTTGATAGAGACTTGGCTGTTCACAAGAATAAGCTGGGTCTGGCGGACACTTCCAACACCGAACGTAACCGCTCCAAATATTGCGTCTCTAATTGAGGATTGCCCAATTGGAATCGAGTGGAACTCTGCCGACAGTTATCCTTTGCCTTCGGACTAGAATGACACATATCATCTCTTCGGAGAGCGGGGCGTCGTACCCTTGTTAGAAGGTTAAAAACTTAACTGCCATGAGCTTGTCCGCTTCCAGAACCTTCGACCGGGTCGCATGAATAACTGGACTTACCTTGCGTAACAAACACGCATATAAGGTCGGAGGCCCTCCTCGCGATCTCGATTTCGAGAAGGCGCTGATGTTTTTCCACGCCTATATGTACGGTCCTCTCCAAGGCAAGCTGCGGCTCTACAACGCCCGCGAGGTGCACCCTCCGGGGGCTGCGATGTCCTCTGACTGGGTGGTCTTTGCTTCCATCCTTGTCCGGGACGTAGGAAAAAAGCTGGCGGCTGGTATCGACCTGTCCCAATACGAAGTGAAGTCAGCGTCCAACGGGGGAAGCTACGAGTACCAATATCACAAAAACACTGGCAAGAAAAAATTGAAAATCGACTCAGAGGTAGGACATTTGTTCTTTGACCACCGGAATAATCTGCGGCATGTTGACTTACGCTATGCTCACGGAAGCTCAATGAATGGATTTTTCCGAAAGTGGCTTCGTGATTACCCTGACCCCTACCCCCAGCGGTACCGCAACAACGTCCCGTTCATGTGGGTAAAGGAGAATGCAATATTGCTTATGACTCTTCAGGATGGTGAAGTGACCTTTCCCAAAATAGCCGCCGCACCAACAAAAAAGAAGTAGCACTTCTTTATCCCGGTCTTTTCGCTTTACGAAAGCCGTTTGCGTTTGGCTGGTCTGCTGCGGCGAACGCTTTCTAGGTCGTGCTTCTCATGAAGCTGGTAATCAATCGCAGAGAATTGAGAACACTGGAACAGGTGGGAGAACCCTGCCAGAAGAATTGGGACTCAGAATCCCTGCGCCTTGTGGTCTTTTCCGACTATTGTGTTCAGGACATCGCTTTGCTGTTGGATTTCGTCAGGAGCTTGCAGCCCGCGCCGCAACTGTTGCTGTACGCGGGAGACGATGTCGAACGCTTCCAAGTGGATTCGCGCAACTTTTTTGAGGAGCTTGCTGCGACCGCAACGCACGGGCTTTGTGCCGTGATCGGAAACGACTCTGCGACACAACACGAGGATTCAAGCGAACGGATTCGCATCTTCGATGAGGTGATGGCGACAAGAGCATTCATCAAAGGGGCGAACGTACACAACGTTCATTCCGAACCCGTGATCATCGGCGACTACGCCGTGATTGGAATCGAAGGCTCCCCGCTAGATGAGACGCTCGGAGCGGTAGGAACGGTCAGCTATCCAGAGGTCTTCATCTCAAGACATCTCCGAATTGCAACACAAGCCGTGAGTAGAAAGCGCCTCATTGTTGTGTCCCATACTCCTCCAAGAGGCGTTTTAGATTCCGCGATTAGGTTCGGGAGACGACAGATCGGGTCTAAACCTCTGAGACAGTTCCTTATCAAACGCCGAGATGTCTCGCTAGTGGTGTGCGGACATGTCCATTCATGTGGAGCAAAGTCTCAGAGACTAGGGCACTCAACCGTTGTCAATGCCGCATCCCACGATGATCCGGGCGCACCGGGAAGGATAGCCGTCATTGAATTGCAATCTGACAAGGTGCGCAGCGTGGAGTGGCACACGCTCTGGGAGCTTTCATCGGTGCCGGGCATAGGGCAGGGGCGGGAATCTCGACTGAGAGAAGCAGGAATCCACGACCTTCGCCAGCTTGCGGAAGCATCAGGACAGTACGTCGCCAAGTCCATCAAGGGAAGCGTTGCAGAGGGACTCTCCTTGAGGGCACGGGCTTCCTCGTTGCTTAAGCAAAAGGTCGTTCAACTCAGTCCACTTCCGTTGCCAGTAGGGGAATGCGCATACTTGGACGTCGAGACGAACACGGCTAACACTTTGATTTGGCTGATCGGAATACATGTCGAACAAGAAGGCAAGACCTATTCGTTCTATGCGGATACGCCGAAGCGGGAGAAGCAGATTCTCATAGACATGCTGAACTTCTTGAAAGCAAGACCGCGTCTCAACCTGATCTCTTATTCGGGATGTCGGATGGAGCAGCGGATGCTAAGCCAACGACTCGCTGCTTATCGACTCCCCGTTGATGTCGCCGAGTGTGTCCGCGACATCTATTTCGACATTCATAAGTGCGTTGCGTTCCCGACACAAGAGTTGACTCTAAAGGACGTCGCCAAGTATTGCGGGTTTGTGTGGAGAGACCCTGACGTGGACGGTTTTGGCGCTGCCTTGCTTTACGGCTCGGGCAAGCTCACGAAAACGAAAAAGCGAAAGTTGATCAGATACAACGAGGACGACCTACTGGCGTTGAAGTGTGTTCTGCATCATCTTGAGAAGTTCGCGGAGCGAACCCAGCCGTCAACCCCAATGCAAGCGACTCTGCTATGACGTAATCGGGGAACCCCTTTATTCCACCAAACACTGGACGATACTCAGCCATTCCGCATCGGGCTGCTCCCTGCACACGGGCTTGCCCGCCCGTCGATACCAGTAGGCGGCGTTGCCCTGATCGCCTTCCTTGCGGTGGAGATACGCGTGAACCCACGACCCCTCAACGCCCTCGTCCTGCTGCGCGGATTCGTGCGCCCGCATCCAGTCGCCCTTCGCATCCCACCAAAGCCCGGCAAGTGCGTGCGTCAGTCCGGCAGGCGGCTCGGTCAAGGTGAGGGATTGGCGAAATTCGTCAAAAGTCATGTTGCGGTTACGCCTTATTGGTAGGTGATTTAGCATCTTCCTTTTGTGCCGTTTTGGCGTGAGGAAGTGGAGTTGTGACCTCGACTGCTGGGATTTCGCGTTCACCGTGCATATCGCGAACAGGGTACTGGCGCGAGCTTTCGGGCTGCAAGGATGGTCGCGGCGATTAACAGCACGGGCCCCCTACCTTCATCCACACCGAGCAGCGTAGCATATTCGCTTTTGCTCGCAGCCGGGGTTACTCCAAACACGCGATCATTACCATACGCTGAGCCACCAGATGTCATCAAGGTTGAACAGTTGTTCCTTTGGCAGTTGATTTTGGCAGGAGTACTTCTTCGGTACGCTCTAAAATCTGAGGGTAGTTAGGGTCATCATTGAATCGCACTCTGTAGCCGTGCCATCTATGCAGGTCTGCGGACATCACGGGCGTTGCGAACGCATAGAACTTCGCCTCGTAGGTCTGCGTGCTCTCCACGAAGATGTTGAAGCTGATTCTGTTTTCTCCCCGGAACATGACCTTCTTGGCGTATGGTCGAATCACGTCCGACTGCCCTTTCGCGGGATAAGGCTGTGCGAGACCACCTTGAACGAGCGAGCGGCAGACTGCTCCCGGTCTGTAGCCCCGGTCTATGCCTATCCCGCCGCGTTGTGCAGCCGCCTTTGCAGCCTGGTCAACGATTTTTTCGGTTGCTGACTTCTTGCCGGGCTGCCAGACGAAATCAACCCGAATTCCTGTTTTTGTGTGGACTGCCAGCAAGTCATCCCAAAGGTCATCATTCGCCATCGGCTTCCCGAAGCGATTGCGCCAATTGTTTTTCTTCCAGCACCTTGCACGATACAAGATGTTTTCCGTTATGTATGTAGAATCACTGACAATTTGCACTCGCGTCACATCTGACCACGGCTGGTTTTCTCGCACCCATCTCAGTGCTTTGATGCACGCCATCAATTCCATTCGGTTGTTGCTGCTTTCCGCGCACCCGAAGTCAACAATGGTTTCGTCTTCACGCCCTAAGTGGTCGGGAAAATGCACAATCGCAGCACAACCGGAACTCCCACCCGGATTCTTGTAACAAGAACCATCCGTGTAGACGTGGATTGCGCGAGGGTCGAGCGGCATTGTATGAACCTAACGTGATGATACGCTAGAGCAGAGGCGGTCGTGCTCAGCACAGTTCAGGCGCGTAACTGTTCGGCTGCCCTCGGCAACTGCGGCAGCATCGTCGTATACCACCAGCAGTTCGAAACCCAGCGCCTCTCAGAGCTTGCCCCGTGGCTGCCGGAGTTCGCCGGACGGATCGAAAGACTCAACCGAAGGGACGCGCCGGATGTCAGCCGGGCGGATTTCGCTTTTGCTTGACTTTGGTGAGAAACTTGCCTCATGGCAACGCAAGAAGTCAAATGCGCGACGTGCGGCAAGGGGTGTCGGACGGGTATCCGACAAAGAAGATTCCTGATGAAAAGCCAGATACTTATAGCAACAGTTCTGTTCTGCGTCTTTACTTCTTGTGTAATCCGAGGGCAAACAGTTAACACGGACGACGTAACAGCCGCGAGTTAACTTAGAAAGGGGTGAACTGGATGCCGCAACCCGAACCCGTATTCGACGGCACTGAGGGTAACATTCTGATCGAAATCTACGAGGGACCAGACGTTCCCTTCTCGTCGTACACGTTGACACAGAGACTGAATCCCAACCTCCAAATCACTACCTCGGAGTACCGCACTGCATTTGCTCACGTCAGCAGCGTAATAGAGAACCATATTGTTCGCGGGCTTATTCGAGGCAAGCGATCAAAGAGCGCCGACGGGGTGTTCTTCAACAATCTGAAATTGACCTACAAGGGAGAACAAGCTGCCATTCAGGAGCGTAATCGGCGCACATTACCAGAGAAGGTCAAACAGCTTCTTGATGTTGCCGCATTGATACGGGGAGACGCGGAAAAGAAGTGACCGGCACAGGGGCAGGCTACGTCGATCAACGTGCAAGCACTGTTGGAAGTAGCCGAACTCATTCGGCAGCGGGATAGGGGTGCCAGGGGCTAGATGCCGAACGCCGTATGCGGAACAGACGCTTCCGTCATTGTGGCTTCGCCTGGTGCGCTTCAAACCACTTCCGCAACCGCTCCTGTTCGCGGGACAACTCGGCTGGTGTCAGGATTGACGCGGAATCGTCTCGGAGTTTCGCAACCCGTTCCATGTCCAAGGCGTTCAGCTTGCCAGCAGCCGCTAGATCAGACCAAAAGTAGGCTTTCGCAAAATCTTGGGGCACACCACGACCCTTGTAGTACAAAACCCCGAGGTTGTATTGCGCCCAGGCGTCGCCTTGCTCTGCCGCCTTGCGATACCGAAGCGCCGCTTGGGCGTAGTCGTCCTGCTCAGCCGACTTGCAGTACCACGCTGCGGCTTGCGTGTAGTCCTGAGGCACACCTAGTCCGCTGGCGTACAAATACCCGAGGTTGGACTGCGCGTCGGCGTTGCCTTGCTCTGCTGCCTTGCGATACCACGCTGCCGCTTGCGTATAGTCCTGGGGCACGCCCAGCCCATTGTCGTATAAAACCCCGAGAGTGTCTTGCGCCAAGGCGAAGCCCTGCTCAGCAGCCTTGCGGTACCAGTAGACTGCTTGCGCGTAATCCTGGAACACGCCCTGGCCCTTGTCGTACAAATACCCGAAAGTAAATTGCGCCTCGGCGTCACCTTGTTCAGCCGCCTTGCGAAGCCACGCCGCCAGTCGCGTGTAATCTTCGGGCGAGTGCTGGTCCGTGTCGTCAAAATAAAGCCGATGTTTGCGACGTAGACCCTGCTCTGCCGCATTGCGATACCAAAACACCGCTTGCGTGTCGCCCTGCGGAACGCCTTCACCATTTATTCTCAGCCCCCCAAGATTGAACTGCGCATCGGCTTCTTCATCCGCCGCGAGATTTATCGTCTCCACTGCTATGCCTCTGCGCTTCAAGTCCGCAAATATCTGTTCAAGTGCCTCTTCTAAAGTGCAGCCTTCCTCTCCAAGGGCGTCAAGCGTTTTGGTCATGACATCGTGAAGCTGGAGACGGTCACTTTTTCGGAGGGTAGGCGAGTAGATTACCTTGCCGCAAGGACGAAATCCTGCGGCTCCTGCCCCTACAGTATTGCCAATCCTAGGTTCGAAGATTATGGTTGACAGTTTCTGAAACCAACCCTCTTTTGCCGTACTGACGCAGCATTGGAACGATTTGTTCTGAATTCTCGCTACCTTGCTTCCGAACAAATAGGTCCGAACGAAACTGTTTGAGATGATCATTTCAAAGACCTCCAAAAGAACAGCCCATCTTTTGTTTTGAAAGGCTTCGAATGTGGCGTGAACTCACCGCCGATGTACTTGAAGAGGAGCCACTGCTCGATTGTCTTGGGCATTTTGAATCTATAGCATGTCGGTAGTATCTCAGGCGAGAATAATCGCCCAAGCTCGTTCGGCACAGGACGTTTCTAGCCACGGTCGTACCAAGTGATTGCCATCACTGAAGATGTTCATTCCGGCTCGTATTGTAAAAACTTGGGTATCCACGGTCAGAAAGACAGCGTAAACACGACGAACTTCCCGAAAGGTCATCAAATGAAAAAGTCCATTTTGATGCTGCTGGCTGCTGGAGCTTGTTTTGGTCAAGAGAAACAACCGCCAATTCAGAATCTAAACGAACTGGTCGGCATGCAAGTCATCGTTCAACGAGTACCACTCTGCCAACCCGGCACGTACAGCACAGTGTTCACTTACGCCGGAAAACAAGCGAAGGTAGTTTCGCTCAAGCCTTCCAACATTACTCACTTGTCAGACAAAACCATGAGCAAGCTGACTCCAGAGGTTCGCAGCATGATTGAAGACGCACAAAAGTCGGCAACGATATTGGTCGAATTTGAAGACGGTACAAGACTCGACAGTTGCGTGGCTGTCAGTCCCAATAAGCTGCCCGATTACTTTGAACTTGCCCCGGGACAGATCGTAGAACCTGCACCAAAGGTCGCGAGTACCTCACCCGCAATTGCAGGCTCAACAGTCACCGCACCAACTAAGCCTCCAGCACAAGCTACAACCGAAATTTCAAATGACGAGAAGCAAGCTCTTAACGGCAGCGGAAGGGCTAATACGACCAAATACGAAGTCGGATCACTCCTTGGAGACCGGGTTCAACCAGATGGTACTTACTCAAGTAATATTTACTGTGGTGAGGGCACGGTCTACACATGCACAGGGTCGGCAGGCTTCAACGCTTTTCGCATCTACGACGTCGAGACCGATGAAGGCACGTGGCATCTTGTTACCGACCGTCAGGCTGGGGATGTTACAGTGCGCCAGTTTGGAATGACGCCCACGCACCTCAAGAGCGAGAAGCCGAATCTTCTCGACTCGATGAAACCCGGAGATAGAGTAGCTTTTCGAACTGAGAAGGACCATCGAATTGGCGCTAAAGGGAGCTTTCACGTGTTTATCCCACGGGCAGATGACCCAAGGAAGGAAGAAAAGTTTGAAGGCTGGTTTACACCAAAAAATCCTCCGGTGCAGCCACCAAAGCCAACCGACAATGTTAAGGCGATGTGCGAGTCGCATCGCTTTTCACCCGAGGATGAAAAGAAATATTGCTCACCCTCAAACTGACCCGATGACACCTTGTTTCCCCTCGGCGTAACAAGTTTGGAATCCTTCGCCAGCGGGAGACTCGCGGGCACGAAACTTACGATGTCGAAGATTACTTTCCACAACGACAAAGATGGCAAATTGCGTAGACAACCAACGCCAGCCAAGCCAAAACGAAAATTAGTGGTACTAGTTTCGCGCCGAGACTGGGCTTCAGCTTGCTTCCGGGGTGCCTGTTCGCAAAATCTAATTTCTTGTCATGGAGGGAAAGCGTCCTTTCGGTGTCCTTTGCGCATTGCCACCAGTACTTGATGTATCGGTGGATGGCGACGTTATTCCAGAACCACAGCAAAGTCAGTCCTGTTCCAAGAGTAGCGAAAACTAATCCCATCACCAGTCTCTGGTGCTCCAGCAAATACCAGCACCAACCGATATCGAATGGGTTCTCTTGGAGCAAATATCGCGTGTATAATCCCGTCTTGTGAAAGACGCAATCATCGAAATCATCAAATGGATTAGGGAGTCTGTTCGCCCCGTAGTTGTGCTTCTTATTCTTTCTGCTTTGGTTTTCTTTTTTCCTCATTCATGGGCTTCCACAATAGGGCTGGGTGACGGGTTTTCCAAATATCGGCTTGTTGCCTTTCTCTGTTTCGTTGGTTCGCTAGTTTGGCTCGCTACGTTTCCAATTGAAAAGCGATACCGTTCTAGGGGGCGTGAAAAGCATCTTGCAAATTTAGCCCTTGATGAGCGAGATGTTTTGAAAAATTACATATTGAACAATAAAAAAGTCCATTGTTTTGGGTGGACTACTGTTGCGGTAGCGAAGCACTTAGCAGATCGGGGGTTTCTTTCTGCTACGGGTAATGCGGATGGTGCTGGAAATCCGTATTTTGCAATTGATGCGTGGACTTTTTCTTACCTATGCGAACACCCTGAACTAGTGGGCATTCCGAAGAAATCAAACTGACCCACTACCCGATTTCGCAATTCCCTGTTGACCGCCGTCCGTGGCAGGTTGTGAAGGATTAGGTGGCTCTACTACTGAATTCTCTGAAATGATTCTACGCACTTCCGCGCCCGACATCTGCGGAAACTGGTATAAACCGTCTGCTATCTTTTTGATTGCTGCGTTTGTTATTTCGCACAAGCTTCAGTCCCGCTGGCGGTTCAGTCGCGGCGAGAGATTGGCGAAAACCGTCCAAAGTCATTTTGACTCTCCGTGACGGGATGACGAGTGCGGTTCCCTTCTAACTTGCGAACATGCCTGCTCAGTGATTCGTAACTTTTACTCCTCGCCTCTGCAAGAGAGAAATCACATCCGCCCTCGCGGGCGTTCGTAATAATGACAACTCCCGCAGCTTCGGCAGGGAGAGCAGCGGCGATATATCGGCAAGTGGAACATCCACCAAGGACAGCTTCTGCAACGACGACATCGTTGCCAATTCCGCACCGCTGTGAATCGGTATAGCGTTCAGGTTCAAGTCCGTGATTGTAGGATTCCCTGTCAAGAAGTTGAGCGAGTCTATTTGCATCCATCCGAGTGTCAGAGTTGTCAGCTTCAGACTGCCAAGCGCATCAAGACCTGTCACCCCTGACAGTTGATTCATCATCATGCCACTGGCTTGCAAATTTGTGAGTTTGGTGAGTCCTCTCACAGGCGACAAATCAATTACAGGAGGCCCCCAAATAAACAGACCCGTCAAATTCGACAGGCTACCTACTGCTTTCATGTCCACAGGCACCTGCGCTATTATCGTGAGCTTTTTTATCTGAGGAACGTAGGTCAGGGTCGATGCCTGTTTTGCGTCTATAGCCAATTCCTCTAGCTGTGAAGCACCTTGCAGGGGAGACAAGTCCGTCACGGCTGAATCTCGAACATCGACTGATTTTAGATACTGGAGGTTCTCGATAGGAGATAGATCATTTACTAAAGAACCTCCGACGTTGAATGCTGACAATTTGCTGAGGCGGCGTACTGGCTCGATACTCCTCACTCTTGACATGTTCAGGACAAGGGTTTCGAGATTGACTAGAGATGACACAGCATCAATGTTTAGGTCTGAAAGATCGGTAAAAGGAGTTTGCGCCACAACCAAATGGCGGAGACTCGACATGCCCTTCAATTCTGAAAGACTGTTGATGTTGCTGGCACTGATCTCTATGCGAAAACATTTATTGACCCCAACCAGAAAGTGAAGACCTGCAATGCTGGGTACTTGCTGAAAATGCAGTTGGAACCGCTTTTGTAGGACTCGGAAGTACCTTACCGATTGTTCCATGTTCGGCAGTTCTTTATTTGCAATTTCAAAAGTGGTCTCATCTGGAGTATCTTTTACCCCCCACCCTAGCTGCGCTAGACTTCCGAGTGGATTTGTAGTGTCCACGGTCTCATTTTTCTCTGCCTCGCGTTGCGATTGTTTTGAGCCATTTTGTTCTGTCGAAGACTCGATAGGCTTCGGAATTTCTTGGGGAGCTAATGCTTCACGCGGTGTTTCTCTCTGTTCACGTTTTGTCGTTAGCCGCAGTACTTGCATTAAACCGATGCCCACGAAGCCACACACCAGAAAAACGATGACTGTTCTCGTCCAGAAGCCTTCAGAGGACAATGCCGACCACATAAGTACCTTCCCGTACATCCAAATTGCTGATAGCCAGAAGCACAAGCGAGCGGCCTTGTACTCCTTGAACTCATCGCTCAATAAAGCAAATCCCGCGCCGATCAGAATCGAAACACAAAGCGCGACCAGCCATTCGTTGAACACCGTTTCTGACAGGGAATACATCGAAGAAAGTGTACTCCGTGGGGAACACTTAGCGAAATTAGTTCGATGAGAAGAGTGGAGGAAAAACTCTCACTTTGCGCTCGAATACCCAAAACGTTTCGTCAGATCGTAGTGGACTGAAACTGTCTAACATCCACACGGATTTCCTAGACTGCCGCGATCAATCTCCTCCATGATCGGTTCTGCCCAGAGGACCGCATCAGGGACGTGGCGGTGCCAAGCCCAAGCTCCAGAACCACCCGCCAAGCTGGTCACAAAGGCTGCTTACGACTATGAGACGTTCTCGCCGCCCCAACCCCCCCACGGGCAGCCAAATCTCCGTAAAATTGGCTTCCAGCTAGAAGTCGAACGCGGGCCTGCCCAGCAGTTCCGACTTGTTTCTTGCCCAACTGACCAGCAGCCCTGAGTCCGGGTGGTCACAGATCGAGGGTGCGGCGGCAATCAAGTCTTCCCAATACGCGACCACGAATCGGCTATTCGGCGACAGCACACACGCACACTCGGCGAAGTCTCGTCTGGGGTCTTCACGGTGTTCGTTCTCGTGGCGCTTTCTCAGCAGGTTGACCAAAACGAATGTCTCGCAACCCAACATGTCCCTGAGTTCCATGCCCAGTACCCAGTTGCGCAAGAGTTCGTACCAACCGTCGCACACCGCCCTTTTCGCACCTTTTTTGTTGAGGCATCGCGTGGCGTGCGTGATGTACGGTCGCGATTTGCGCAGTTCGCCTTCGCGCTTCGTTCGGTCTGAGCGGTTGGGCGAGCGGAACTTCGCCTCGACAACGACAAGCAGCTTGCGTTCCCACAAGAAGATCAGGTCGGACTCTGAACGAGCCGATGCTCTCTCGGGAATTCGGTCAGAGCAGCGTCGGTAGGGTTCCCATAGGCATCCGTCGTGCGTCGTCCAGAAGACTGTCAGTGGCTTGTCGTCGGGGCAGAGGCAAATCGTCCTCATCGCTGGCGCAAGGCACCGATGACGCTCGAAGAACCGAAAGACGTTCCAAGTGACGGCATCCTCCGAGTGCTCATACCCCATACGGGATTCGCGCTTACCGCGCAGGATCGCGGTCAGCCGTTCTTGGTCCTCCGTATTTTTCCAAAGAAGGTTTTGATTCCGATACGGCTTGTCGTACACGTACGTGAAACCACTGGGACGAGTGGGATGCACAGCAATGTGATGCGTCAGGCAGGGGCTTGCCTCGACGCAGCCGCGCACCGGACAAGCCCCAAGTCCTTTGTCGCAGAGTTCTGCGACTCCAAACGGCATCTGAGATTCGAGCATGCGGCAACTATACCGCAAATAAGAATGTCTGCTACATGAGGGACACCCTAACTCAGCCTCTCCGTTGGTATCGGCGAGTCAGCCCCTGATCGTCTTCTTCAGCACGTAGGCGATGTAGGACTCTGTTTCAGGGTGTAGAATCGTCGCTAAAGACGCGCCTGATTTTCACCGGAAGCCCGGGAGTGCCATGAGCCTAAAAGTTCGCATCGTCAAGCCATTCCTGCGACCGATGGGCAGCGACGAAGCCTTGAATCGCATTGCCGTTGTTTATGTAGGTCGGGAGGAATATCGTGTCTCCGCTCCAGCGAAAGCGGAAGGACCAGCGATTGAGTGGTTAGACCACGCATTCGTACGGCAACCAGACCCGACTACCTTTGGTTCTGAAATAGAAGTTTCCGGCGAAATGGCGGAACAAATTCTCGAACGAGTGAGAGAAGAATTGGAGAAACAACCAGCGGTCGCACCAGCGGAGGTCAAAGCAGCCACCGCTAAAGCTGCCGCTTTCGACCCAATACAAATGTTGTGTTCTAGATTTCACGAACTTGTAAAGCAAATGCGAGTCCGCCACGCAAACCGCAACACACTGGATGTAGGGGACGAATATGACGTTCAAGACCTGATGCATGCTTTGTTACGAGTGTTCTTCGACGACATTCGGGACGAAGAATGGACGCCCAGCTATGCGGGCGGTGCGGCGCGGATGGATTTCCTGTTACCGGAAGTAACGACAGTGCTCGAAATGAAGATGGCTCGCAAGGGGCTGGGCGCGAAAGAAATCGGAGAACAACTCATCATTGACATCGCTAAGTACCGTGAACATCCAAAGTGCAAGCGATTGATTTGCCTTGTGTACGACCCCAACGGATTTGTGGCAAATCCACGGGGAATTGAGCGAGATTTGAGCAAGAAACACGGCGAACTGGATGTGGAGGTCTTCATCATCCCGCGTTAACAAGAATCGCTGGCGCTCGTGGTCTATTCGACGGTCACTTCGCCCAAAAAGCTGAGTTCAAAGACAGCGATATTGATCTCGGTTGTTTGACCGTCAATGGTCTTCAAACTTGCTGTCGTGGTAGAGAGTCTTCCAAATCGGCATGCCACCACCGACCAATGCAGGCTGAAATCTTTCAACGATCTCTCGTGGTCTTTTAGCCACAGGAATTTCTGAGATGGAAATTCCCTCCGGCATTCGCGCTTGCAACGCGTGCACAATCACGTCTTCCACAAAGCAGTTGAGTCGGTCGGAAATGTGCGCGACAAACTCGGTGACGGGCTGTCCGTCCACCATTGGCTCGACGGCTTTGATTGTGCTTCCCTGAGTTTCATACCGCACCTTCGGTAGAACCCAAGTGCCGTGTTCCAGCCCCGTTCGGCAAGTTGTCAGGCGTTCCGACCATTTTGTGCGCGTCTGTGCGATGTAGTCCGCCAAAGCTGGATTTTGAGGTTTCAGCTTCGCGACTCCGTTGTTGAACGCGCTCTGCTTTTGGTACAGGAACCCGATGTCAGTTTTTAAGACTCGGAGCACAGCTTGCATCCTGTCTTTCATCACCCTGCTTGTTGTGCTGATTACTTCGTCTGTCAGTTTTCGGAGATCGCGGTCGATAGTCTCCTCGATATAAGTTACGCCGTGTTCGATTTTGGAGATCTCTCCCGACGCTACTTTCCGCTCGTGGTCTTTGTAGAGTGTGATCGCGGCAGCAGCGGTGCTTCGGACTGATTCGACTCCCGTAATCACGGATTCGAACGCGACATCAAACTCGTCCCTAACCTTCGGGTCTCGTAGAGCTTGGTCGCGCATGTGGCAAATTCCCAACCACATCCGAGCAATGAAGGGTGAGCTTGTTCCTTCGTCGCCGCGTTTCTCGACTGTCCATTTGGGTCTCGGGTCGGGCTTCACATGCATACCGCGAGATTGCTTGGCGGTGCGCTCGGCCATTTGGACAAACTGTGACCGCGAGAGAGGAATAACGCCGGAGTACTGCTCTCCCTGCCATCGAATGATGGGCTGACCCATCGCGTCCTTTCCAGCGAAGATAAGGAAGGCTTCAATCGGCAATTTTCCGATGACTCGAACTACTCCACCTTCTTGCCAAGGCAAATACTGAACTCGCGCCAGTTCGTTTCCGTTGTCATCTTCAACGCGAAAACTAAGTGGAAACAAAAAGAACTGGTTAAAACGAAGTTCCTGTGGCACAGGGACTAGTTCACCCTTCAAATTCACTTGGTAGGGCGCGATGGTCATTCCAGTCTGAGGCGCATCCGCCAACAACTCCTTGTACGGCAACGAGGGCATGCCCGGGGAAAAGAAACACAAATAAGGGAACAGGATGGAGCACATCCGATTCAGCGCAAATGGTGAGTGCGGTCGCGCAAAAATGTGAACGTACATCGGCGCGAGCATGAAGCCGCCGCTCGCCGGAGGGAGAAAATCCCCCATCGGTTGGTGAGGAAATTGGCACGTGTAGCTCAACGTCCCGCGTGACAAAACGACAACCCCATCCACCCAATGGTGGTGCGAACGTGTCTTGTTCAGTTGTTCTAGTTCTTCGCCGATTTTTTCTAGTGGAATGGTTGAATCGACCGCGAAGATGATGCCCATCGTAACGTCCGCCACAGGTGTTTTCGGCGTTGCCGGAATCGGGGTCTTCGCTAGTTGTTTGATCTGGGAAATCTTCTCGTAGGACGCACGAAGTTCTTCCAACCCCAAGGTTTGGTGAACGTCAATCGCACACGCCAGTGCGTCAGCCGGAACTCTGGCGAGGTCTTGGCTTGATGTGTAGATCAACGACCCAAACTCCGCAGACTCAGTACCCGCAGTATCAACTGAGATTCCGGGAGTAGCGCGGAACGGCCACGGTAGGCATCGGTTGAGAAACGGATTCAACAAGGCGCTGAGATTTGCGCCGGGCAGCCGCGAGTCAGCGATTATCTGTGTCGCCGCTGCTTGAATTTCTGCCGAGACCGAGCCTGTGCCGAATCCCCAAGCTTTTTTGACTTCTTGCGCTACACCTGTCGCATTCGATTGTTCCGACATCCCACTACGTCCTTTTCGGCTGGTGGAAAGAGGCTCCCCAGTTACTTCATTTTACCACGAGGCGACCAGAGCGAAAATGACACGAAACTTAATCCGGCGACCGCGCGGAGCGAGCGCTCGGGGCTGCTAAGAGCATTGCGTCAATTGGGCGCTTTTCCTCGCGTAGCCAACTGCGCCCACCGGGATTTTGTCTGGGAGTTCTGCTCTTGCCCCCGAATCTCGTTCCCCTCAAACACAAAGCCATTGAAGGGCGATTACCATCTGTATACGTTGCGTGATGTTCTCGGGGATCGCTTGCTAGAATCAATAGATGAACTTGGGAGGGCGTCATGCTCATGGCGTATGAGGATTTGGGTGGGTTCACGATCAAGGACACTCCCACTGAAGAGAATAGAGTTCCGTTGCGTCCGATTAAAGACCGCGCTGAGGCTCAGCGAATTCTTGCCAGAGCGAGGACAGACCGTCCCGACATTGTTTGGTCTCTCGTAGGGAACGGACCATACGGCGTACATGGAACTCCTCGATGACTTATCGAGGTAGCGGCAAGGTTTACAAGGAACAGCAATTCATCGGCGAAGTCGAGTACGAGGTGCGCCAGACCCGGAACTTCGCACGCGGTGGAACGCCGACCGGTTTGGAAACGTCCATACGGATCAGTCCGCCTGAGGTAGTCGCGGCGTACTTTGGTGCGGATCGTCTGACCCTTCACATGGCCGATGGTAAGAAGCAGAATTTCATTGTGCAAACATCCGATGGACATTGCATCGCCACTGGCGGTCCGTACTGAGCTACTTTGAGCATTGCTAATTGACATGCACCCGATGGAACCCATGAGTTTCTGGCAGTTGGTCGAAAACAGCCCTGAGTGGGTCGGCGTTTTTGCCAACGCCATTTTTGCAATCACCACAATAACAGTAATCATCTGGCAGGTTTGTGTGATGAAAGTACAAGTACGTGTGATGAAATGGCAAGTCCGTAGTTCGGCTCGCCATGAACACATTCAGAATCGCCTGATTCGTTTGCAGCACGAACACGAGTGGGTGATCCGAAAGAATCAGGAACGGGAGCAAATTCTGAAGTTGGGTCGCAAGCTGCATCTCGACCTTGGCGTTTTGCAACATCCTTCCGAGACTGAGGCGACTATTTGGGGGGAAACGCAGGACACCATGTACGAACTAGAAGCTCGACTGAGAATCCTCGATGTTGCTCTTTGTGGCGAGCACGACAACTGGTTTATTACTTTGGAAGACTACGTAGAAGCGGTGGTAAAGATCGTGATTGCAGACCCGAATGATTTCCCGAGCGAACAAACGAAGCAAGCACTGCATGATGCAGAGCAGCATCACAACCCGACAGCAATTTTCCTGAACATTGAGGAAGCGATTCGGATGGAATTCTTTGATTTCAAGGACAAGTGGGATGGCATGCTCAAGTAAGACAGGTCGCTCTGCTCCCCTCAGGTCTACCAGAAACTCACTGGAGGATGACTCTTCCACCTCAGTGCCCCGCCCGCCCACCATAAAACGTCACCTTCCCATCCACCACGTTTGCCACCTAGCGGACCTCGCTGAGGAACTGCCTCACCTTCTTGCCTGACCTAGCCATCTGTGCCCACCGTGATTTGGTCTGGGGCTTCTACCAAACCTAGCTTTTCTTTGGTGAGATTTCGATTAGTCCCAGCCCACCGCCCTCAGATTCTAATTTGTGTACAGTCACGAATATTCGAGTGAACGGGTTTTCGGGAACCTCAAGGTCTTTGACACATTCTTCAATGACTGCCATCTCCGTAAGAGCGGCGTCAGCGTTAATGCACAACCATGTTTCGTCGGTCCCGGAATATTTCTTTGCACACTTCTCGTATAGGGCGTCTTGGATCGACTCACAAATCGCATCGTCAGGCCCGCCGATCACCTCGCCAGTTCTGATTTCGTCGGGCGCGAGCGGCTTTTCGGCAGCGATCTCGGCTGTGATTTTTGCTTCTTGCTCTGTGTAGTATGCAGTCACGACTTCGATTCCAACGATTTTCTCGTCGATTCTATAAAGTCGGTCGGGTTCTTTCTCGTCCGGGTTGCCATGACAAGAATCTGTTGGCTCGATTTTCAGGCTTCCCAGTAACTCATCGGCGACAGCCTTCTCGTGCGCCAGTTTGTTTTTGTCTCTCAATCTCACTGTATGTCTCCTTCAACGAAGCCCTATCAGACAATCTCGATGATTCGCCAGAGCCATTTGGGGATCGAGTGGAATGTTAAGCTAACCCTTGGTTCGGATCACGCCGATCCCAATCGTCTTGCGCTGGTGTTCCGGGTACTTCAGCCTTGCCTTCTCGGCTTGTTCCTTTGTCGTGAACGGCTTCGACAGGGGCGTGAACTCCCCGCCGATGTATTTGAAGAGCAGCCACCGTTCAGTGACTTTGGGCATGAGAATTTATAGCACAGGCTGATCCTGCCTGCGGAACGTCACGCCTAGCCAGCCCCCTTTCCCTCAGTTGATCCTCTCGTGCTGCCGCAGTCTGCCCAGACTGATGAACCTGACCTTCCGTCGATCCTTTGTCAGGATGGTCTCGCCCGTGAACGGAATCTTCCTGAGAATCCCCGGCTTGTGGCGCACATAGAACTTGCCAAAGCGGTTGAGCTTCAGCGTGAATCCATCTGTGCCCAGATTGTTGAGCAGGGTGGATTCGAGCGCCACGACCACGGTATCCAAGACCATCTCGGCTTGCTTCTTGGTCGGCAGCGCCAACGCCTGCTGAACCCTCACCGCCAACTCCTTTCGACCTCCTATGCTTGCTCGCATGTTGTCCAAATCCTTTCCAAGGAGAGTGTTCCCATGACGAGCAATACTGTCGAAATCGAAAGTCATTCCGTTAATTTCCCCAGTTTTTCTGTGGAAAAGAGGACATACAAGCCCGATCCGTTCACGATCAAAGATGGTCGGTCTGTGGGGAGCGACGGGTTTGTCGTCCCGAAGGACTTCGCGGAGTTCCACGAGCGGTTTCCCGATTACGTCCGCAAGTGGGTCAGCAAGCACGCTGCCACGTCGGCATCGCAAGAAGATTTAGAGGACTGGGCGCAAGACCTGCTGATCCACCTTTCCCGCCTGCCGCTGACTTCTAAGTACCGCGAGGCTGGCAAGAAGGACATCGTTGCAACCTTTGACCCGCCGAGGCACTACGGGGCGAACGAAGCCCGGTTCCGAAATTACATCAATCTTTGCCTCGCGAATAAGTTCAGAACCATGTATTCCAAGCGCATGAAGGATGCTCTGTGTCGCCCCGGAAACTTCTCCTTCGACGGAGAGAAGCCCGACGAAGAACCCTGCTCCCTTGATGAACTCTGCCACAAACATTCGGCGCACTTGCGTGCGGCGCAGAAGGCTTGCCAAAAGCAGAGTCACGATAGGGCATTCCTTCAGGAGTTCCTGAACTTCGTGCGGCGGGAGGACTCGAAGGCTTTGCCCACTATAGAGGCGCTCATGACGACTGGTACGCGGGGCGAGGGAGCTTATTGGCTTGGGGTCTCGGAACTCGAATTTGACCGGATGCACACTCGCGTGAGGCATTTGGCGAGATGCTTCGTGAGTGGTGAAGCCGTTCCGAAACAGAGGAAGCCTTATCGGCGGCGCAGAGAGTCCTCAGCGTGTGAACTGGTAGGCTGAGGACTTTAGGAAGAATGCCCCGAGCACTAGATCAGAACGGTTCTGTGCTCGGGAATTTTACCCGCACCTTTCTGCAAGACCTTTGGAGCGTCTCTGGAACGGCTAGAAGAACGGAAAACTAGGAGCGAGGTTTGGCTAGAACAACCGTTGCACCGAGTGGCACCACCATAGCGATGCTAGGAAATCACGTGAGACGTCACCTCTGGGCTGCTGCACAAACTGCTGCACAAACGCTTCCCAGAACACCCTGAAATGCACCAAAACGGGTGCATCACCACCTATACTTCACAACAACATACGCAAGACTGGGTCTTTTCGTAATCGGCAGGTCGCGAGTTCAAGTCTCGCCCTCGGCTCCACGTATTCAGTGGCAGTGAATGTTCTCTTCGTAGTTACGCTGCAGAACAACTGGCACCGTCTCCGTCGCCGGCTCGAAGAAAAAGCATGTCTCCGGGCATCGAGGGCGTGGCCCAAGAGAAGGCCTCCCAAGAGCGCAGCGCCGTTTCGGCTACGTTCAAGGCACCGTCCGAAGAGATTTCTCCGTGACGATGGATTTCCCGTGTGCCAACTCCTCGAGCGTCTCTTGGCTCAGCCTTTCCTCGGCTACCTTCTTCGGGACCAGGCCCAATGCATAAGCCACTCCGTAAAGGATGGCTTCAGGTCGAGGAGGACAACCCGGGATATAGAAATCGACCGGGATCACGTTATCGGCGCCTCCCAACACGTTGTAGCTGTCAAACCAGCAACCTCCTCCCGTTGCACAGGAACCAATTGCGAATATGAGCTTGGGGTTGGGAACAGCCTCCACCAATCTCCTTAGCGCTGGCGCAACTTGGCGAGTGACCGGGCCGCAAATCAGGATCACATCCGCGTGCCGGGGAGACCCCACCAGCTTGATCCCAAAACGTTCGGCATCATAATAAGGAGTGAGAACATTGATAACTTCGATGTCGCATCCGTTGCATGCTCCGGTGTTGGCGTGATACACCCAGAGGGCTTTGCTAAACGCTTTACGGCACAGACGTTCTAACATACTGGCACCTCAGCTACGCACATCGACTATAGAAACGCATAAAACCAAGCTACCTTCCCAGAGTGGCCAGCACCTTCGCGGCACGGTCCAGCAGCGGGTACGGTCCTTGCGGCCAAATCCCAAGCAATCCGCACATCGCCGCCAAAACCACCATGGGGACCCACATGAGAGCTGGTACTTCCCGCACGGCCAACGCGGACGTCCCGCTCCAGCGGGATTCTCCCCAAAAAACTCTGTACCCCGCGCGAAGCATAACGACCACGGTCAGAATACTCGTCAGAATGGCAATCACTGCCGCCCACCACATTCCGGCCCTGGCGAGGGCCAGATATACGGTCAGTTTGCTCCAGAATCCGTTTAGCGGTGGGAAGCCCGCAATCGCCAAGGCCCCGAGAAGGAAGCAGGCGCTTGTGATCGGCATCTGTTTTCTCAGTCCGCCGAGTTCGCCTATTCGCCTGGCGCCAGTGGCATAGATCACTGCACCCACGCACATGAACAACAAAGATTTGTAGAGCGCGTGGTTGAGCAAGTGAAACAGGCCACCATAGCAGCCCAAGTAAGTTCCGAGTCCGATCCCAACCAGTACATAGCCCATCTGGCTTACGGACGAATAGGCGAGCAACCGCTTGAGGTCGTCTTGGGCCAAAGCCAAAATGATGCCGAGCAACATGCTGAAAGTGCCAAGGATCACGATGAAGACTGTGACCTGAGGCCATGTTGGGTAGAAGATGCTCACCGTGCGGGCCATGGCATAGAGCGCCATTTTTATCATTACGCCCGACAAAAGCACGCTAATCGGCGTAGGCGCCTCTGCGTGCGCGTCTGGGAGCCACGGATGAAACGGCGCAATCCCCGCTTTGGTCCCGAATCCGATCACTAGAAACGCAATCGTTATCGCCGCGGTACCGCTTGGAATGAATGGCACTACGTTCCGGATGTTGCTAATCAGCAGGGCGCCCCCTCCAGCCAGTTTGTTCGTGGCTGCCGCACCGGCGTAGAGCAGCACGCAACCGAACAGAGCGAAGGTGATCCCAATGGTCAGCAGCATAAGGTATTTGTAGCCGGCTTCCAGCGCCCGGCGATCCCAATAGAAGGCTACGAGAAGGCCTGAGGTGAGGGTGGTCGCTTCAATCGCGACGTAGAGCATGATCACGTTATTGGTAACGCATCCCCACAGCATGGTCCCGAAAAACCACATCAGAAGGCCATGAAATATGCGCATGCGCCGCAAAGCAGCGTCCTCCGCCATGCGCGCTACGAGGTAACGTACGGAATAAAGCGATGCGAGCAGCCCGATGCCTCCAATAATGACTACCATCAAGGCGCTCAAGGCATCGACACGGAGCTCACCGTTCCAGGTAGTGAGCACCACCCCCTCCAGGATCCGGGAGACCATCCAAGCACCCAGCCCAGTGACAACTGCTGCCGTCAAAACGGACAACCATTGTTGAAAAACGCGGCCCATACGCGGAATCGCGAACACGATAGTGCCCGCCAACATCGGTAAAAGGAATACAACCGCGGGTACGACAGATGTCACTGTCTGCACGTCACCACCCATATCTACGTCCCCCGTACTAACCGTCTAACCGCATTTACCACCTTAGTTCCCGCAGCCTAAACGTATCCGTGGAGCCGAACTCCCGCCGTACTCCGTTTACCACGTAGAGGAGCAGGAAGACTGTCACAACCACTTCCGTCGCAACTCCGAAGAGCGCGGTTTCCGGCATGCCGGGAGCCAGGCTCACCAAACTCAGGTGTACGCCGTTTTCCAGGAGGCAGAGCCCGATCACCGCCTTGATTGCATCCCGGCGGGTCAGCACAGCATACAAGCCAAGTGCGAAAACTGTGGACGCTACTGCCAAATTCGTTCGGAACACCCCGAGTTGTCCCATCTCGGTTGGCGCCAGAAGTGCGCTTCGGCCGTGTGTGAGATGAAAGAAGCTGATCATCAGCAAGGCCGCAATCACGGCGGAGGGGCCAAAACCAATTATCGGCTTCAATTCGTGGTCATCTACTCCGCGGATTGAGCGGAAAAGGAACCAGGGAGTCAGGATCGCTTTCGTAACAAAAGCGGTGGCAGCCCACCAGTACAGAGCCCTGTTGACAGCAGCAAAGCTCAGAATCAGACCCACGATCAAGAGTGCCTGACAGACGTACGCGACGATTGCGAATCTGAGCCTCCGCATCTCCACTGCGGCCACCGAGGTAATCACCAGGGTCAAGCTGAGGCTCTCGATCAAGCCGGTGTGCAGCGCTTCCAGGTTCATGCTCTTCCTCCCCGCAAGCCCTCCCGGAAACCGGTTTTCATCATCCGGTCAAGCGCTGTGGGAGGCGGGAAACACCTGCCGCACCTCTGGCAGGGTCCCATGAAAACCTCCAGCCGCATGTACATGTCCTGGGGAGCGTTCGTGGCGGTTTCGAATTGCTGGGTGAGGCTGATCGCTTTCTCGGGACAAACTTCTTCGCACTTGCCGCAATACGTGCACCTGCGCCAGTAGAACTCGAGCGTCCTCATGTGCTGTTCCGCGTCGGACACTACAATCACACCAGCCGGGCAGACGTTTGCGCATCCGCCGCATCCGAAACATAGATCGGCGTCGATCATGATCTTGCCGCGGAACCCAGGCTTTGGTTCATGGGGCGCAAATGGGTATCCGAGAGTCACACGCCCTGCTTTCAAGCAAATCAGCGCTTCTCGTAGCTTGCTCAGGAACACCTCAACCTCCTGCTACTTCCCAATTACCGCAAAAGCCAAGGCTGCCAGGGACGAAAACGCGACCCGCATGTAGTAACCCAGGGCTTGATCGATGCGCAGCCGCGGATTGACGACATCGATGACTGCCACCAGCACGAGCACCATGAGCACCTTCACGATCGTTGCGATCGGATCAATCAGGTAGTTTCCAAAGTGCGGCCAAGGAAAGAACACTTCCACCAGCAAAAAGGCGAGTACTAGCTGCTTCACCCACATAGCCCATCGGAAGAGCGCGAGGCGCGGACCGCTTTGCTCCACCAATGGGCCGCCCATAATTTCCTGGTCGGCCTCGGCAATGTCGAATGGCAATTTGCCGGCTATGGCTTGCAGAGCGAGGAAAAACGCCACGCCCGCAATTGCCATACTGATGCATGGTCCATTCTGCACTTGCCAGTTCGCAATGCCACCTACGGCCAAAGTCTTTGCCTTGAACGCACCCACGGAGAGTGCAATGGCCAGGATGGGCTCGACAGACAAAAGCATCATCATTTCGCGGGAGCTGCCGATGGAAGCGTAAGGGCTGGCGCTGGCAAAACCACCCAACATGAGCAGTACGCCGCTCATCGCCGCAACATAGATCACCACGATCATGTCGCCGGCAAATGCAAGCGGCGCGGCGCTTCCCATTGGAATGAGTGTAGCAAGCAGCAGCGCCGAGCCTAGCGTGAATGCCGGCAGGCTTGCATAGACGATTCCGCCGGTGCTGCGGAGGTCCTCTTTGCCCAGGAGCTTCAAGAGATCCCAATAGGGTTGCGTGACGGGAGGTCCAATTCGAGAGTGGATCGCGGCTCGGAGCTTGCGCATGATGCCTTCGCAAAGTGGCGACAAGAACAGAGCGGCCGCTACATTCAGCAAGCACAGCAGAAAACCCTTGATGAACCAAGATGTCATGGCGCCCCTCCGCTGCGAGCTCTCCGTTTGGAGATCTCAAGGATCTCAGCGTGGGAATAAACCTTGACTTCACCTGTCCTTTTGTCAAGCGTCTCAAGGCGCTCTGTGCACGAGAAGCAAGGGTCGAGACTTCCCAGCGTGATCGGCACGTCTGCGATGTTTGCATTTGCGACCATTGCCGGCATGGCCTGAAGGTTCGGATAGGTGGGAGCACGCACTCTCCACCGGTACGGCCGGTTGTCGCCGCCCGTCTGGACAAAATGTAGTGCCTCGCCTCTCGGCGCCTCCACCACCGACACCCCGACTCTGCCCGGCGGTATCTCCTCCTTGATCTCCGCGCAAATCGGACCCTCGGGGATTGTCGCAAGGGCCTCGCGCACCAGCCGAATCGAGTCCAGCAACTCGGCGACTCGCACGAGCACGCGCGCCCAAGTATCACCCGCCTCCTGTGTGGCAATCTGAGGAGGTATCTCGTCGTACGCCGCATAGGGGTGATCGATCCGCGCATCGATCGCCACCCCAGAAGCTCTGGCCGGTGGGCCCACGACACAGATTTTCTTCGCCCACTCGTTCGTTAATGCGCCAACTCCCCTGGTCCTGGCATGCAACGTGGTGTCCCCAATGATGGCGTTGCGAACTGCTGTCGCCTCCTTTTCCACCTCGGCAAGCGTCTCGAGGAGCTTTGGCTTTATTTGTTCGGGGAGATCGCGCCTGAGTCCACCGATCGTATTCAATCCGTATGCCTTGCGGTTCCCGGAGATCTCTTCACAAAGCCACATTACTGGCTCACGAATCCGCCATGTCTGCATGAGCACCGTGTCGAAACCGATGATGTGCCCTGCAATGCCCAACCAGAGTAGGTGCGAGTGGATGCGTTCCAGCTCCAGCATGATCGTTCGGATGTACCTGGCCCTTCGCGGCGCTTCGATGCCTGCAGCCTTCTCCACGGCCTGGCAATAACATGTGGAATGAATGAAGCCGCAAATCCCGCATATTCTCTCGGCCAGGAATGGGATCTCGTTGTAGGTCAGAACGCTGTCACCCAGCTTTTCAATCCCGCGGTGGTTGTAGAAGATGCGGGTATCGCATCCTACGATCGTCTCGCCTTCCACGAACAAGCGCCAGTAGGCGGGTTCTTCCAGGACCGGAAAGAAAGGCCCCATCGGTAGCACGCTTGCGCCGGAGGGTGGTTCGCGCATTTGTGGGCGTACATTTTCAGCACACGGAGGCTGATAGTTATAGGGAAAATCTCTCCGCAGGGGATACACACCTTCCGGCCAATCGTCTGCCAAGAGCAGTCGGCGTGGATCCGGATGCCCTTCGGGATAGACGCCAATGGCATCCCGGAATTCCCGTTCTGCCCAATTTGCCCCCGCGATGACTTCGGTGATCGATTCAATCGTCAGGTCTTTTTCGGACACGGGAGATTCGAGCAGAACATAGAGATGCTCCCGGTCGAGCGAAAACAGATGCACAATCGCGAAGTCGCCGGTTACGGGTCTCTTATCAGTTCCCACGGAAATCATGAAGCGCGCTTGCAGCTCGTTGACCAGTCCCTCCACGACGGCTCGCATGGCTGTCTTCTCGATCGTGAACTGGAGGGTATCGGCGTAAGGTACGGTCGCTGACAGGAGAGAACCGTTGCTGCGCGCGGCGACTGTTTCCTTCACTCGCGTAACGGTCGCCTGATCTGGAGTACTCATGCCCACCTCCTCAGCCCCTCACCCACAACAGGATTCCAGTCACTACGATGGCGCCAATGACTATCCACAGAAGATAGATTTGCAGGATTCCGGCGTGCGTTCTGCTTATGCGGTCTGCGGCAGTGTCAATCACTTTGACTGTCGGGCTATACAGCCATTGGTCAAAATCCAGCGCGCGGCGAAGGGGAGCGGGGAATTTCGGCACATGCACTTTTCCGCTGGGATAGATCCCCTGGAACGCGTGTTTGAAGGGCAGGTAGAAACTGCTGGCGGGGTAGCGGACTGTGGCAACTGCGTGCTCTTCTCCACAGTACCAAACGGGCACGGACCTCGTCTGGGCTCTACCCGCACGCTGAATCCCATAAGAGAGCAACGCCAAGACTGCCAAGACTGTCAGCATGGCCAGGGGCGACCAGAACGCCACTGGTGAGCCGTCGATCAGGACTAGGCCACCCCACATTCGGCTCGCGTCCACCGCCGCGACCGGCATAGCAGTAAGCCCCTCGATTGCATGCCCAATGAAGCGCAACACGAACTGGGGAAAGATGCCCAACAGGACACACAATGCGGCAAGCACGACCTGGGGCACGATCATGGATATCGGCACTTCTTTTATTCCGGGGCTCTCATCAGCCCTGCCGAGGAAGACTGCTCCGAGCACCTTCAGGAAGGAGGCGAGCGTGGCGAGCGAGACAAAAAGTGCTATCAAGCCCAGCACGAAGAACAACGGGAAGCGCATTCCTGCCAATAGGCACCCTGCAACGATCAGCCATTTGCTGGCAAACCCATTCAGGGGCGGAACTCCCGCGATACTTAAAGAAGCAATCGCCGCCGTGCCGGTAGTGTAGGGCATGAAAGCCGCCAAGCCGCCCAGCTTATCCATGTCGCGCTCGCCGGTCCGATAGAGCACGGAACCTGCGTCGAGGAACAAGCAGGACTTGAAGCAGGCGTGGTTCACGGCATGGAAAATCGCACCCGCAAGAGCAATCGTGGCGAGGGCCGGATACATAACGAGACAGTAGGCCCCCACTCCGAGTCCGAGGCAGATGTAGCCGATTTGCCCGATGGTATGAAAGGCCATCAGTCTCTTTGTGTCGGTCTGCTGGAGCGCGGTTAGAGTCCCGACGAAAAGTGACCCTGTTCCAACGAGCGCCAGAATGATTCCCCATACTTTGAGCGACGGCGAAACCACCACGAAAGAGCAAAAGAGACGGACCAGCCCATAGATTCCGAGCTTGACCAGTGCACCCGAGAGCGTGGCGCTCATACCCGAGGGCGCAACGGGGTGTGCATCGGGAAGCCAATCGCCCATGGGCAGAAGGCCGGCCTTGGTCGCAAACCCCAGGAAGAAGAGAAAGATGATGGAGTTGGCCAGGAACGGTCGAGTGGTTAACATCGCGGCCAGAGTTTGCCGGATGGCGTCGAAAGAAAACGAGCCAGACGTTCTCCAGAGCAACAGTGCCGCTGCCGCCATGCAAAGCGTTGCGCCGTGGGTGATGATGAAATACTTCAGGCCTGCCCGCTGGCTCGCTGCGTTCTCACTCTCGAACGTCACCAGGAAGTATGAAGTCAGTGTCATTGATTCCCAGAAGATGAGGAAAAACAGGAAATCCGTGCACACAAGAACTCCCGTCATGCTGGCGACGCAGAGAAGAAGAATCGGGAAGAACTTTGCGACCTTATCGTGCGCGTAGTGCTCCATGTACCGGACGGAGTACAGCGTGCTCAGGAGAGCAATCACTGCAACGATGGCCAGGAAGATGGCGCTTAGTGGATCAATCCGCAACGTGAGACTGGAACCCAGCTGGGGCAACGACAGGATCGTATGCTCGCCTGACGCCACCGTGCCTGCTCCTGCGACCGCGAGCCCGGTGTACACGGAGGAGGCACACACGAAAGCGAAACTGACCCAACCGCACAGCTTCCTCCTGTGCGCAAAGAGCAAGCTCACGAATGACCCCACAATGAGGATTACGATGCTGACTTCGACGTAGTGAACGGCATTAACCATGCTATTTCCCCATCAACTGCACTAAGGGCATGCCCACAAGCGGGGCTGCTACACAGCCGATCATCAGGATGATCAAAGTGACGTTCATCGCCCAAGGAGGATCGCAGGGGACCTGAGCTACCGCCAGGGGTGCGCCCAAGAAGATTTTTTGCCCGATGTAGAGCATCCAACCGAAGGAGATCAGCGTTTCGCAAAGGATGAGAACAAGGATGAGCGGTCCAATGGGACCGCCAAGACGCATGGCACCCGAGAGGATCATGAACTTGCTCCAGAAGCAGGCCAGCGGTGGAACTCCGGTGACGCTCAGGAGCCCGATGAAAAATGCGGTAGCCGTGAGAGGCATGCTTCTTCCCAGGCCACGCAGCCCCGATATACTGCGAGTCCCGGTGACGTAGGCTATGTTTCCTGCGCAAAAGAATAAGGTCGCCTTGCTGTAACCGTGACAGATGATGTGCAAGACACCGCCCCGGAAACCCAGGGTTGCTCCCAGGCCTCCTATCGCGATGCCGAGCATCACGTAGCCGAGATGCGCGATGGTCGAATAAGCCAGCAGCCGCTTCAGGTCATCCTGAACGAAGTAGAAGGAGAGAGCGACGAAAATCGTGACCAGCGCCATGCCGCCCATGAGCAATGAGATCTTTGGGGGAATTCCCCATCCGCTGCTCACCGTCCTGGCCATCAGGTAGACCCCGGCTTTGACCATCGCTGCCGCGTGAAGGTAAGCGCTAATAGGAGTCGGAGCCTCCATGGCGTCAGGCAGCCAGGTTTGAAGGGGAACCTGCGCCGCCTTCGCCCAGGCTGCAATCAGGAGAAAGAGCAAAACCCACGACCTCAGGCCATTGGGCAGCCTACTGAGAGCTGAGAAATCAAAGGAGTTGGTGCGTGCAAAAATGATAAGAATCGCCAACAGAAAGAAAGCGCTGCCGGCGGATGTCATCAGCAGAGCTTTGAATCCCGCCCTCAAGCTCCGCGCGTTCTGATGAAAAGAGATGAGCGCCCAAGAACACACGGTGGTCAGTTCCCAGAAGGCGAAGAACTGCAGGAAATTAGGCGAGACGGCCAGCCCCACCATGCTGGTGATGAACAACAGGAGCCAGAAATAGTACCGGCCGTAATGCTCACTCCCTACCGGGTGCTCCCGGTTTTTGTCTGTAAGGTACCCGGTCGAATAGAGGACGGTGAGCAATCCGATCGGCACAACGACCAGCAACATCAGAGATGCCAAGGGATCGACAAAGATTCCTAGAATGGGCGTATCAACGATGCCGTGCAGCCAGGGAAGCCACCCCAACATTTTGGTGTAAGGAGCGCCGAAGGTGGAGAGTGTAAGCCATACAGCCAGGCCGGTTGTAATTGTCGCAGTCATTACCGCAGCGGGGCGGACGCGTCTTTTCAGAACCACGGAGAGGAGGGCTCCCACAGCAGGTAGAATCAGCATGAGGAAGGCAACTGACGTGATCAAGTGGGCTCCTTTGAGCTTAATCGGCTTGTGACTCCGGTTTGCGCAGGCATCCGCCGCACTGCGATAACCTCTTTCAACACGCCGGCTATGGCCTCGACGCTCGAAGACACTTCTGCGCTCATCGGTTGCAAGAAAGCCGTTTGACGCGGCTGAATCGCAATCAGAAGTACGCGGGTACGGTTCTCTCGCTCGAGGTAGTTCATCAGCAGGCTTATGGGCACGCGGTGTGTGCTCGGCCAGTAAGCAGCCGTTTGATCCTTATCTAACAGCGCCACGGAGCCAGGTGCGGACTTCAGGTCGACGGAGTCAATTAGCACGACCGTGTCGGGCCGCTGATCCGCCACCTGGCACAGATAGTTCTCGGGAACGTCCTGCGCGTCGATCACGTGCACGCCGGGGGCATCGCTGATCTTTCTGGCCACGAGGCTACCGGCTGCGTCGTCACCACGGCAAGGATTGCCGATGCCCATCACGACCACGGTGCCTTGCATCGCAAGCTGTTCTTGTAGATTCATATTCTCCACTCGTGTGGAAATGAGCGTCGATCCCACTCTCGCTCCGTGCTACCGCTCCTTGCGGTTCTCGAACAGCTTGGTCCGGCATTCAAGAAAAAGACCAGAAACGGGGATACGTGCCTGAGAATCTCTCTACTCGACCAACTCCCGGATCTGGCTGTAGTTGAAAACCGGGCCGTCGCGGCATACATAGCGATGGCTGATGGCACAGTGATTGCATTTTCCAATGCCGCACTGCATCATGCGTTCCAAGGTCGATATGACCGCTTCTGCTTTGAACCCCAGCGCAAGAAGATCCTGAACTACGAACCTGATCATGATGGGCGGCCCACAAACGTAGGCAACGGTGGATTCCGGCTTGAGGCTGATCTGTTTGAATAAAGTGGGGACTACCCCAACATTCCCCGTCCAACTTGAATCAGCCACGTCCACAGTAAAGTGGAGTTCCACATCCGAACGCTCTCCCCACTCCTTGAGTTCCTGCTTGTAGACCAAGTCCGTCGGCGTCCGAGCACCGTAAAGGATAGTCACTTTCCCAAACCGGGAGCGCTCATCCAGGACATTCCAAATCAAGCTACGCAGCGGTGGTAGCCCAATGCCGCCAGCCACAAATAGCAAGTCCCTGCCGCGTGCTGCTTCCACGTCGAATCCATTGCCGAAGGGACCGCGTACCCCTACCTCCTCGCCATTCCCCAGCCTGTGCAGCGCATCGGTCAACTGCCCGGTGCGTCTGACCGTGGTTTCCAATGTGTCCGGCCGAGTCGGGCTTGAGGCGATGCAAAAAGGAGCCTCACCGTAACCGAACACGGACAACTCCAGGAATTGCCCGGGAAGGAAATGAAAATCCCCTCCGTTCTTTAAATCGCGGAAGCGCAATGTAAACGTCTTGGTGTCGGGCGTCTCGTCCCGGACATCCACCAGACGCGCAATATCTGGAAGGAACGTATCATTCATTCCATTTCCCCTTCCTGATTGCACCAACAACCGCGGGCATGTTCGTGGCGCCAAGACACACCTTGATGCATCGCCCGCAGCCGACGCACCCCACCGTGCCGTCACGCTGGTAGTACTGCGCACTTACTTTATGGAAGAAACGCCGCTTCATCCGCTCCTTCCGATGTGCGCGGGGGTTATGTCCCGAAGCTTCCAGCGTGAAGGCAGCGTACTGGCAGGAATCCCACATACGACAACGAATCCAGGTTCCATCCCGGCCGAGATCCTTTACGTTGAAGCAGTAACAGGTGGGGCAAACCATGTTGCATCCGCCGCATTCCAGGCACCAGTCGCTCATCTTTTCCCACAGGGCATCTTGCACACGCCCGGTCGAAATGCGCCTCATGGCAGAAGCAAAATGGCAGGTCTCTTGCTCAAAATGGTTTTTCGCCTCTATCTCCAGTCGCTTTCGCTGCGACATTTCATCTTCCGTAGCTGGGCGGAAAAGGTTTGGAACACCAGACAATGCGGTTTCGCCCTTTTCACTGCCAACCTCGACGAGATAGCTCTGACCCAGATCGGTCAGTTGAACGTCATAACTGTCGCTCAAAAAGGGCCCCGAGTCAGTGCAAACGCAGAAGCCCAATGGGCAGGGAATGTTGCAAGCCAGGCTGATGATCGTGAGGTTGTTAGCGCGGCGAAGGTACGAGGCGTCCGCGGGCTCCATCTCGTACATTCGAGTCAGGAATGCGATTCCCTTGGCATCACAGCTACGTACGTTGAAAAGAAATCGGCGCGTATCGTCGTACGTCGGCGCAACTTCGTAACGCCCACCGTTGCGTTTGATCGTAACAATGGGGTCAGTTTGTGGCAGGACAAATTGCTTTGGTGGAGGAAGTGGATTCTGGAAGTTCCACGCCACCTGCTCGGGGGAACGAATGGTTGAGAAGAGGATGTCACCGCATGGGTCACGAACGGGAGCGATGACCTCTCCAGACTCTAGTAACTTCTGGAGCCATTTCGTTATAGCTCGTTTTTCTATCGTGAAGGCCATCGACGCTCTCTTATGGCGGTTCTATGTTTACGGCCGTTACATTATCACTGCCCAACACACTGGCCACATGATCGCGGAACGCGTAAGGTACAGAGAGCACACCGGGCTTGAGATCCTCTCGTATCCGAATTGGAACTACCGCATCTCCATGGACGGAGGTCAACCTAACGCGCCGTTCCCCACCCAGATTGAGTGCGTCCGCATCGCGTTTGCACATTTCAACGAAGCCATTGGGAAAGAACTTTCGCTCGGATTGATAGTCGCGACTTAGAGTCGGCGAGAACAAAACGAACGGATCGCGTCCCCAGTCAAAAGCGCCATCACACGCCAGCACGTGTGAACGCCCAGCAGATGCCGGCGTTGCCACCCCTGTGGCCCCGGTGGGATGGACTGCGAACTTCGGGATATCAGAATCCTCAAGCAAGGCGCCGCCCCATCCGTCCTCTGACAGCCGTTGCTCTATCCCGGCGTATCCGGGCGCCGCCTGTGCGATCTCGCAGAGCACGTCTGTTGCTGACGTGTACGAGTTGCCGGCGTCGAACCTGGCACACAACTCAGCAAGCACCTGCCAGCCGGCTCTCGCTTCCCCAGGCGGATTGGTCGCCGTTCGAAGTCTCTGTACCCTGCCTTCCATGTTGGTGAGTGTTCCTTCGGTTTCAGCAAAGTTGCCAATCGGTAGCACGGCGTGGGCGATCCGCACGGTGGGTGTGACAAAGGCATCCAAGACAACCAGGAACTCGATCCTCCCCATGGCGGCCATTGCGCGCTTTCCCATCGGGACGACGGATGGAGGATCGTCCGCCACGGCGATTAGTCCGCTCACAGACTGCAATAGGTTTTCTACACCGCATCCGCGATCCGAAGGCAGTCTCTTGCCCCAGAGGTTCTGCAGACGTTGTCGAGCTCGTTCATCGTCCAGGGGATCGTAACCGGGCAGGCGTTCCGGTAGGACTCCCATATCGCACGCCCCTCGGACATTACTCCGCGCCAGAAGCGGCAAGAGTCCTGAGCCGGGCCTGTCCAGTTGTCTTGTGATGGCGGCCAGCGCGGCAAAAGCGGCGGCATCCTTTCGAGGCTGATCGCCCTGTCCGCCGGTGCATGCCAGCAGGAAAGTCGCCCGCTCGGCACACGCGATCCATTCCGCGGCCTGGCGCAATTCGTCTGTCCTCTTGACACTCTTTACATCTTGCCAAAGTGCTTCATATCCCTCGCCACGCGCTGCTACGCGCGCCGTATCTTCCGACTGTAGATCAAGAATGGCGGCCAGAAGACCATTGATCACTTCACGCTCATTTCCAGGGGAGGTCTGCAGATGGAGGGATGACCGGCGTGCCATCTGCGTACTTCTGAAGCCTATGGTGACAAGGTGGGCGCCATTCTCCACTGCCTTCATCACCGATGATGCCGCCCGTGGGTGTGTCTCGGCTAAGTTACCCTCAATCAGCAAGATAGCCTGACTTGATGCGATGTCATCTAGCCTGGCTGTGGGAGTGTGTTCCCCACATACTTCCTCAAGGCCCGCAAATAGCGGGCCACAGATGGAATGGTAGGAAAAATCGACGTTGTTGGTTTGGAGACCGGCCCTCGCCAGCTTGCCTGCTAGGTAATTCTCCTCATTGGTTGCCCTGGGAGAGCCCAGAACTCCCACCGGCTTGCCCGCGTCGATCAACGCCTTGAGGCGCCCTGCAATGTGATCAAGCGCCTCATCCCATGAAACAGGCTCCGGCTTGCCGTTCTGTCGAAGCAGCGGTCGCCTGACCCGTTCACCCCACACCGCAGCCTCATGCGCGCTCCAGCCCCTGGCGCAAAGCTTTCCTGAGGACACCGGATGGGTTTCGCTCGGTGCCACGCCCATCAGTTGACCGTTACTCGTTAATAGGTAAAATCCGCAACCACAGGAGCAAAATGGACACGTGGTTAGGACGGCTGGCATTGACAGCCCCATTTCCTCTTAAGCGCTCTATGCACCTTTCGACCCCGCCTGTCAATGACCCCCATCACATAGGAAACCTTGAATTGTCTGACATCAGCGCAACCCCCCGTGCCAAGATCCCATGAGACTCCGTAGCTTCTTAACCCAGTGCGAATTCGTCCCCCTCGTGTTGACCGGTGGGGGTTGCAACTTGCAGCGGGAAGGAGTATAGGGAGCCTAGGCAGTGCCTCCACATGAACTCTGGGCGCGCTCTCGCCTGGAGAACTAGGGAGTGGAAATGCTTCCGACCGCTCCTAGGCAGAAAGACGATCTGGTCCCCGGTCCACCCCACGCGCCAGGTGTCGCCCGTGGCTGATGCATGAACTCAGCTATTGCATGGCTCACTTTGGCGTTTCTGGTTGTATGGGGTGCGGGCACCGCGTTGCCTGGTGCGAGGTCGGCATCGATATCACGGAAAAAGTACGGACTCTACAAGATAACGAAAGCCTCGCGAGCATTGCGAGGTGAAGAGGGGGCACCATGACTCAATCTCTTGAACCGGTCCTCCGGGAATGTCCTTTTTTTAGTGGTTTCTCTGAGGCGCATCTCAAATTCATCGCCGCTAACGCGAGAGATGTCCAGTTTCCGAAGCTGCACTACATCTTTCGCGAAGGAGATCCGGCGAATGAGTTCTACGTGATCCGCGATGGGCTTGTCTCGGTCGAACTGTTGATCCCCAGCCGGGGCGCGACCACGGTTCAGACGGTGGACAAAGGGGAAGTTCTTGGCTGGTCGTGGGTCTCGGCGCCTTATCGCTGGCATTTCCACGCAAGAACACTTCTGCCCACCCACGCACTTGTATGGGACGCGAATTGGCTGCGTGCCAAGTGCGATGAAGACCACGACTTGGGCTACGAGATGTTGAAACGCTTTGTGGATCTGATTGCCACGCGGCTTGATGCCACGCGCCTGCAGTTGGAAGATATCTACGCCATCCATTCTTGATTTGGGAGCGTGGATCAATTGCGGGCTGCTGTCCGGGCTAACATCTTCGGGCCGCGCTGTTCTTAGCCCAAGGTGCTAAGTGTCGCATCTTGTCATCCCCGCCGAGAGAGCATTGCTCAAACGCCCCATGTTCTCCCGGAGGAGTGCCACAATAGCTCACTAGATTTGACTCCCGATTGTAGAATCGTGGCCGGCATTAACAATCCCGGAACGCAAGCGGCGGGGGAATTTGTCGCCAACCGGTAGTGTCCAGAGTTTTTCGCACATTTGTTGAGGCATAGGGCCTGGTGTTGCTCGGCTCCCCCGAGGGGGAGCCGAAATCAGTTATGAAATCACGTGGGTTCTAAGTGCCCAACCACAAGACTAACCTGGAGTCAATGGGTCCGCGCAGCTGTAGAAATGCGCCGAGCAGCATCACAAAGTGGAATCAGCGCGCTCTGCCCAGAACAGAGTGTGCATCGATTCGAGTGGATCTTACTGGAGATCATCTTTCGGAGATGTGATTTCGTCCGCTTTAGCCCCTTCGCTCGGATCAACCCATTTCACGATTTTGAGGTCGAGCACGAAGATGGAATACAACACAGGAACGAGCAGCAGGGTAATGAACGTAGCCACGCTGAGGCCACCGATCTGTGCATAACAAAGCGGCTGCCAGAGCGGCCCGCCATGCAACGCTAGGGGAAACAGAGCCAGGATCGTGGCGCCCACGGTGATCATTACGGGCCGCAGCCTGACGATACCCGCGTCAAGAAGCGCCTGCTCCAGAGGTTCGCCTTTCTCGCGCATTTCCTCAATGAAGTCAAACAGCACGATCACGTGGCTTACGATTACGCCGATCAGGCTGGCAATGCCCAAAAACGCCATAAAGCCGAACGATGTGCCCATGACATACAGGGCGATGAGTGCGCCCACAACACCGTACGGTGCGGCCGCAAGAACCAGCATGGGTTTGATGGCATGGCGGAATTGAAATGCCAGCGCCAGAAAAATCATGGCAATGGAGATGGCCATGACCACCGCAAGGTTTTTGAATCCTTGCTCTTGTTTAGCCTGTTCGCCGCTTACGTTGATGCTGTAGCCCGGCGGCAGCGTCTTGCGCAATGCATCCAATTGCGGCGCAGCAGCCGAAAACACCTCCGAGGGGAGTGAGCCTGGTTTGGCAAAGCAGCGCACGGAAATCGTTCGAAATTGCTCCAGGCGCCGAATGCGCAGTGTTTGAAGAACATTCTCGATGGAGGAGACGGAGAGAAGAGGAATCTTATTGCTTGATTGAGAAGAGTAGACATACAGATTCTGCACATCAGAGAGCTTGGCGCGCTCTTCCATGCGCAAACGGGAAACCACCGGGATTTGCTGGTCACCCCGGCGAAGCGTAGTCACTCCGACGCCGCTGAGCGCGGCGCTCGCGGATTGGGCCACATCCTGATTGGTGACGCCGGCGAGATTGGCGCGGTCGGGATCAACCTTGAGGGTGACCTCGAACCCATCCTGCCCCCAATCCTCGTGCACCCGCGCGGCAAGCGGCACGCTGCGCAGAATGGCGGCAACCTTGGAAGAAATCGCACGAAGATTGGCGATATCCTTCTCTTCTTCCAGGGGATTCACATCAGCGAGACCGGTCACGCGCAGCTCCACCGGGTAGTCGACAGGATTCGTCTGCAATTGCCGTACGTCCACGCGCGCTCCCGCAACGCTTTGCGAAATCGCCGCCTGCAGCGGGCCGATGAGTTTGGGCGTATCGTCCTTATCGAACAGTTCGACGATGATCTGGGCATAGTTCAACTGCTGAAGCTGTGGCGTTACGGAAAACCAGAAGCGCGGTCCGCCTCCACCTTCAAACGTCGTCAGGGATTTCAGGACCGGACGAGGCTTGTCGTCCTTGCCGGGATGCTCCTGTCCATATTTCGCCGCGGTTGCCCGGATCACGTCTTCGACTTGCAGGGCAGTCTGGTTGGTCACGAACAGCGGCGCGTCGTTTGGGAGCCAGACGTCGATGAACGAGAGGTACTGCACGTCATCCGGGAAAAATTGCGTCCTCAGTTGATGACCAACGAGCCCGCCGAGGGCCAGAAACAGCAGGGAAGTTGCGAACACCTTCCAGCGGTGCTCGATCGCTCGTTTTCCGACTCGATAGTAGAAGCCGCTGAAACCACGGGTGCGCCTCTCTTCAATGCTCTGTTCCGCCTTCTTCAACGGGCGCAGCAGGTAGTAGGCCAGAAAAGGAATAAACGTCATGGAGACAAGCCGCGAAGCCACCAGCGCGCAAGTCATGACCACGGGAAGACTGTACAGAAACTCCCCGGTGGTGCCGGACAAGAGCAGGAACGGAATGTACGCGACGATGTTTGTGATGGTGGCAAAAAGAATCGCATGGGCGAGCTTGGTGGGGCCCAGCCAGGAAGCAATCACCGAAGGATGGTGCGCCGCCAGGGAACGTTTGACGGCGTCACCCGCGACCACCGGATCATCCACGAGCAATCCCAGTGCGATGATCAACGTGGCGATCGACACTTGTTGCAAATCAATGCCGAGCAGGTGAGCAAACCCGAAGGTCATCGCCAGTGTGAGCGGTATGGACAACGCCATCAACAGGGCCGATCTCCATTCCCAGAAACCCAGCAGGGACACGATCACCACCAACGCGATCGCTTCGTACAGCGCATCCATGAAGAGATCCACATTCTCAGTGACCTGGCGCGGCTGGTCGGACGTGGGGGCGATGATCAAATCCGCAGGCAGGAGCTTTTCGGTATCCGCTAATTTCGCCTGAACATCCTTGGCGAACTGCCCGATCTGTTCCCCTTCCCGCATCTGCACCGCAAGAGTGACGGCGCGCGTTCGCTGCCATTTGCCCTGCGGATCTTTCCATGTGTAATAGTTCAGGTAGCGCGCCGGGCTCTGATACCCGCTGCGAATGTCAACCAAGTCTCGCAGATATACCGGCTCCCCGAAACCGGAAGAACCTACAATGACATTTCCGATTTCCGCCGGACTTGTAAATTCTCCCGACGGGTCGACGATAATGTTCTTCGCGCCGGCCTCAAGCGCGCCACCCGGCAGCGTGATATTTCGCGCATTCAGGACACCCTTGAGGTTGGCGGGCTGCAGGCCGTACGATGCGAGCCGTTCCTGCGAATAGTCCAGATAAACTTGTTCCGGCAAAACGCCGGCGCTATCCACGCGGGATACTTCGGGAGCCCCCTGCAGCGCGCGCGCAAGAAGGTCCGTGAAGTTCTCCAGTTCATGGTAGGTGTATTTGTTCCCGGGGTTTGCGGCAAGCGCCGGACCCACTTGACTGGGGTCATGAACGAGGATCGGCGGCCAGACGTCAGGGTGAATTTCCGATTCATGCAAGCGTGATTGCACGAAGGTGTTGCCGAACGCATATATCGTAGCGTCATCCTTATCGGTATGGCCATCTGCGACCACAAAGCCCGGTCCTTGCAATAATTCCATCTTTGAGACCAGTTGGCTGGCCTCCGCCTCCTGGACAAACAGCCGAATCACGCGCTCGGTGGCATCCGCGGGCACGGATTCCGGAAAGCACACGACGATGGAGACGGGCGTCCCCGAAAACTTGCTGGGGCGCTGGCTGCGCGCCTTCTCAATCGCCAGTTCCACCGCACGCGCGCGCACTGAGATCGCCGTGGCGTCCTCTAGGGGACTCGCTACAGTCAACATGAGCGCTGCCGTGTCGCCAAAATCGCTGTTGAAGCGAATGGGCCCGGCGCCTTGCGGCAGGCTCAGCGCGTTCAACTTCAAGTTCATGTCACTGAACTCTTTTTTCGAATCTTTCACCGTGTCGGCGAGCTGCACCTGGATGATGGACAAGCCGGGCATGGAGAGCGATTTAATGCCGAAGTCTGCTCCGATGGGTGCCCGAATATGTGAATTCTCGGCAATGGTCGCTTCAATCGGGCGGGTGACGAGTTGCTCCACCTGCTGCGCCGTCGCTCCGGGCCACGGCGCGACTACCGAAGCCACGCGCACTGGAATGTTCGGGTCCTTCCTCTTCGGCATCTGCGCGTAGCCGTACACACCCAGGGCCACCGTTGCCAGGAGCAGGATCCACGAAATCTGGCGGTTTTCGACGAAGAAACGCGCCGTATTGTGCTCGTTCTGGATGAAATCGCTGTCTGTTCGGTGTGCCATGAATTTTCCCGGCGGAACTCCGGTCCTAGAGAATGACCCGCACGGCTTGTCCGTCGACGACCAATGTCGCGCCGTTGGAGATCACGCGGTCTCCCGGCGCAACACCGCTGATGATCGCTACCTTGTTTCCGTACGTGCCGCCGGGCTGCACATCCCGCCGCCGCGCCACGTCTTTCCCGCTTTCCTGGCTGACCACGAAAACACTGAATTTTCGCGAGCCGTCGTTCACCGAAACAATCGCGCTCAAGGGAACGACCAGCACAGGGTGCTGCAATTTCTCCTGTCCAAGGTTTAACGTCGCCACCATGCCGGCCTTCAGAAGATCGTGCGGGTTCGGCAGGGTCACTTCTACTTGAAACGTCCGGCTTTTCGGGTCTGCCTGTGGCGATATGGCGGTGATCTGTCCCACGAATTCCTGAGGATAGGTTTCCGTCACTACACCTTGCTTTTTCCCCAGCTTTACGTCGCCGAGAATCGTATCGGGCACGCCAAAAACGGCCTTCACCAAGTGCATGTCTCCGAGCGTGAAGCCGGGCGTGCCGGCTGTGACCAGGGTGCCGATTTCCACATTGCGGGCTAGCATTGTGCTGTCCAATGGTGCGCGCAGCTCGCAATCCGCAAGCGCCTGCTGCGCCTGGCTCAACACCGCATGCGCGGTCATCAGTGTTCCCTGCGCCGAATCATTTTGAGCTTTTTCGGCGTCGTAATCGGGTTGCGTCAGAGCGTTGGCGGCGTATAGCGCGGAAGCCCGGCCGAAATCCTGTTTAGCCTTGGTGGCCGCGGCCTTGGCTTGTTCCAACTGCCCGGCGGCTTGCGCCACCGAATGGCGATAATCTTCCTGGCGCACGGTCGCCAGGATCGTGCCTTTTTTCACCCAGTCCCCTTGCTGAACGTCGCGTGTACGCCCATCGGCTCCAGTTCGCTGCAAAATGCTGGTCACATATCCGCCAGACTTGAACGCGAGCGACACCTGAACGTAGGGCACGAGGCTCGCGGAATAATTCACGCCTTCGTTGCCCGAGTATTGTTCGACGGCCGCTACGCTGACGGGCGTGGGCGGATTTTCGGCGGGCTTGGTCTGGCTTTGGCAACCGGCACAAAGTCCGCACAGAACTGCGCACAGCGTCGCCGCGAAACATCTTCCTGATTTTCTTAAATGCATCAGCTAATCCTCACCCAGCGACTTCTCAAAATCGGACCGTGCTGTCCAGAAGACCGCAACCGCTTGCTGGTACTGCGCGTTGGCTTGCGCCATATTTGCTTGTTCCGAGAGGACATTGCTCAGAAGCGCGGCCTTTTGTTTGTACTCTTCCAGGAGAACCTCGAGCTTTTCTCTTTCCGCTTGTTGTGCCAGTTGCGCCACTTTCACATTGGCGCGCGCTTCGCGCAGTTTGCGGAAACGATTGCCCAGGTCGACGGCGACCTGGCTCTGCGTCTCGGTCAGATTCAACGTGCTTTGTTCAGTAACCCTTTGTTTTTCGTCCAGAAGATGCTTCTTATAACCCCAGTCATACAGGTCCCATTTCAAATTCACACCGAGGTGGTTCACGTTCTGCGGCAGACCCTGAATCGCAAAGGGCGAAAAAAACAGATATTGGATGCCAATTTCCGGGATGTATTGCGCCTTTTGCAACCGTCTGGCGTAAGAGGCTTGATCAATCTTGAGTTTTGCCTGGCGGATTTCCGTGCGATTGTCGAGTGCTTTCTGCCGCGCCGCCTCCAAATCCTGTTCCTCTGGCAATTCCTCCGGTACACCACCCGGCCGGAAGTTCGTCCGAATATCCCGCGCGAGAAGGACGTTCAAATTCTCCTTTTGGGTCTGCAGCGTGTCTTGGAGCGTCATAAACTGGAGTTCCGCCTGCGCGAGCTGGGCTTTTACACCGGTACTCTGGTAGGGAAGTACCGTTTTCTCTTTTAAGTACTCGTCGGTGGTGCGGTCGAGTTCGTGGAGCGATTTCACGCTTTCCTCGGCTGCGTCCAGCGCGCTTTGCGTCTGCAACAAGGAATAATAAGCATCCTTGACGTTATTTATGATCTGCTGCCGCTGCTGGCGCGTCTGCTCTTCGGCGAGTTTCTTGCCGACCTGCAACGCCTCAATGTTCAAATGAATGTTGTAGAGCTGGGAGAGGGGCTGGTAGGCCCCTGCAACAGCCATTCCTGCCAATCCGGGGTTCGTGGTGAGGAGCACTGTGCTGTTCGGCACGGGTGTTCCGCCCACATTTCCGAAGACTCCGCGGGGAAACGGAATATTAACCGGCGTAAGCAGGGAGCCGCCTGTCAACTGGACATTAAACTGCGGGTACCTCTGTGTGCGAGCCGCAAGAATCTGGTCATTCGCGTACAGCACATTCTGCAGGGAAAACTTGATCTGGCGGTTGTCTTTCTGAGCCAACGCGATCGCCTGATCCAGCGTCAGAACCTCCTCTGCGGGCGCGCTCTCCTGAGCATACGTGCACGCACTCGAGAGCGCCAGAATCATAATCAGGCAGGGGGTTTTCAAAGCTGCTCTCCTGGATGATCCTGCATGGGGGCTACCTGTTTTCGAGAGCGCGAAAACACCCGCAATCGTGAGGGGGAGCCCCTTCGAGGAGCGAACTCGCGGCGGACATTATCCCGAATTTCCGATTTGCACAGCTAGTTCGCACATTGTATGCTCCTCCCACCCTGGATACAACGAATTTGTCATTCGTGCGGCGCCTGCGAAATCGCGCGGTTCCGGCAGTTCGCCGAAGCAGATATTTTTCTTCCTGTCACCTTGTCTTGAGTCTTTGCATTCGGTAGAATTCACCGACCAATAGAGCAGATTCGTTCCCTGTTTTTTCCACCCGGTGGTTTGCTGTGCATCTCGAAAGGAATCTGACTATGCCTCTATCGAAAAAACTTGCAGCGGAATTTATTGGAACGTTTTGGCTGGTCTTTGGAGGATGCGGCGCCGCAGTCCTGGATGCAGCGTTCCCGCAACTCGGGATTGGTTTCCTAGGGGTCGCCCTCGCGTTCGGCCTCACGGTTTTGACCATGGTCTATGCCATTGGCCACATTTCCGGCTGCCATCTGAATCCCGCGATCTCCGTGGGTCTGGCAGTGGGCAAGCGCTTCCCGTTCTCTGAGGTCATTCCTTACATCGTTGCTCAGGTCTTGGGCGCGCTCCTGGCCAGCGCGGTGTTGTACACGATCGCCAGCGGCAAGGAAGGCTTCCAATTGAGCGGTGGCTTTGCATCCAATGGATATGGCCTGCATTCACCCGGCGGCTACTCGCTCCTGGCCTGTTTTGTGGCCGAAGTCGTGCTCACTTTCTTTTTTGTGCTGGTGATCCACGGGGCGACCGACCGGCGCGCCCCCGCCGGCTTTGCGGGGATTGCGATTGGTCTTGCGCTGACATTGATTCACCTGATAGGAATCCCTGTCACGAACACGTCCGTCAACCCGGCGCGTAGCACGGGTCCCGCTCTTTTTGTCGCTGGCTGGGCCATCCACCAACTGTGGCTCTTCTGGCTGGCGCCCATTATCGGCGGAGCTATCGCTGGTCTCGTTTACAACGGCTTGTTTGAAGACCACAAGGCGTAACAACGGTAATTCTCGCGCTCGTCATGGAGCTAGCCCAAGGTCCACGCCTCCTTGTGACCCGAACTTATCTCAAGCCTCCGGCAAGCAACCTGCCGCTTGCCTCACGCGCAGCGTCCGCCGCCGGGCGGCTTCCTTCTAGCGCGTAAACACGTTGAATGTCCGGTAACGCCCCGCCAATGCGAGGACCAGCCGCTTCGTGGATGAGGTCAGGGCTTTGGCGGCGCCACGGCCGTCTCGGAAACGACCAGGTACTCGTATTTCTTCCCATTTGCTCTGAACTTCATCTTGTCTTTGTCCAGCGTGAACTCGATGCTGGTGTTTACCGGAATCAGTTCCTGATCCGCATGCTTCTCTTGCCTGATGTGGTACTCCGTCGTCTCCGTCCGAACCACATATTCCTGGCAAAGCACCTGCGCCGTCTCTTTCTTGTTCTTCACCTGCGACCCGCAGGCCACCGAGCTCTCGGAAACAATCTTTCCCGCCTGAGGCTCCTTGGCCGCGACTGGAATTCCCATCAACACCACCGCTGCCGCCAGCAGGTATGTCTTTCTCATGGTGCCTCCTTGAGATCTCTCAGGAATTTCCTGGCTCCAGGTAGACTGCATCGGTCCATTCGAGCCTGAAATCACTTGTAGCCAATTCGCCCGCTTCCTTCCAGTCCCTTTTCTCCCCCTGTTTCGCAAAAGTAGCCAACGCCTCGCCCCTCCAACTCGAAACTCATGTTTGTTTGCGCGTGGTATCGTAGGACAGATTGAAGTTGGAACCCAATTACCGCAAGGCCCACGTCACCTACTGTTGCGAACAGAATTTCCCACCACCGAATGGGCGTAATGCCCGATTTATCGGAAAGCTATTGAGCATTGCATAATATAGTTACACAGGAAAAAGCTCGGCTTGTTGCCAGAAGGCCAAGATCAGAGTGGGGCGGCGACGCATACGTTTCAGGGCGCGGATGGCGTGCAGGCTCAGATCGC
>Ga0326727_10000857_pt1 | contig 119974 bp, 89 predicted proteins | sample MB2enrmetagenome_FD_207643 | JGI IMG/M metagenome (GOLD analysis project Ga0326727, IMG submission 207643) | Lab enriched peat soil microbial communities from McLean, Ithaca, NY, United States - MB29MY | ecosystem: Environmental > Terrestrial > Soil > Wetlands > Peat | place: USA: New York... | reverse complement strand
AACGAGGCGTTGGGATTGTAGAGCCGCAGCCGGGGGCTGAGGCTCCCTTGTGTCGGAGTCGCCGTGAAGTCGATCAAATCCCCGGCGTTGCCACTGAACTGGAAGGTGTTGCTCTGCGTCGCGATGGTGATGGTGTTGCTCTGCACCTGGCCGAAGGTCAACGCCGTCACCGGAGCCCCAGGGTTGTTGATTCTTTGCGCGTAGATCTCATAGGTGCCGGTGTTCGTGTCGCTGCAGTCGCCCACCAGCAGCGTATAGGTTCCGGTTGTGGGCAGCGCGACGGAGTTCATCTCCACGGGGTTGTTGCTGTAGCAACCGCCGGGGTTGGCGCTGATGTTCAACGAGGCGTTGGGATTGTAGAGCCGCAGCCGGGGGCTGAGGCTCCCTTGTGTCGGAGTCGCCGTGAAGTCGATCAAATCCCCGGCGTTGCCACTGAACTGGAAGGTGTTGCTCTGCGTCGCGATGGCTATTGTTCCAGAAGCGGTCGTGTTCATCGAAAGACTCACCGCGCCAACCGGACTGTTGGTGCTTTGCAGAAAAAGAGCGTAGTTTCCGGTATTCGTGCCTGAGCAATCGCCCACTTGAACGGTATATGTCCCCGCAGATGCAAGCTTAATAGTGTTCAATTCCTGGGGCCCGCTATTGCAGGCTGATCCAAGAACGGCGCCACCCGACGTCAGGAGCTGAATTTTCGGAGACAATGTACCGCTTGTTACGGTCATGGTTAAATCGACAACTTCGCCAGCGACTGCCGTAAAACTATAGCTATCGACTTGTGCCGCTGAACTGATCGTTCCAGTGGTCACCTGGCCAAACGGCAGATTTGTTGCGACTTGAGCGGATAAACATGGCAGAAGAAGAAAGGACAGAACAGCAAGGATTTGCACTCTGATAGAGTTCATGTGGAAACCATCCTTTCACAACTCGGCGCCTAGCGCGAATCATCGAGTATTGCTACTCTCTTGGGTCGAATCATTAATCACGACTGAACATCGTGTAAAGTGGCCTGAGCCCTGAAAACGTATGCAATTTGTCTCAATGCGCCCGGAGACATGTAAACCAAAATTTAGGCTTGATTTTCTGGACACCGCGATTGTACACATCTGCGCCTCTATTGCAAGATAAATTTCCGAGGAAATGATCGGCCCCTCTATTTTTGAACCACGGTAAATGTTAGTTTTCGGCCATAGCCGCGCCCGCGAGGGCGGAGGATATAGCCGATGAAGAAAAAGAGCTTTTCTGTAGAGCAGATCGTTGGTGTGTTGAAGTAGGCCGAGATTGGGATACCTGTGGCCGAGCTAATCCGGATGGTTGGCATCAGCGAGCAAACTTTCTATCGCTAGAAGAAGCAGTACGTCGGGCTGGAGTCGGGCCAAGTCCGGGAGATGAAGCAACTGTAGGACGAAAACAGCCGGTTGAAGCAACTGGTGGCGGATCTGAGCCTGGCCAAGACGATGCTTCAGGATGTGCTGCGAAAAAAGTGGTGAAGCCGTCGCGTTGCCGGCCTCTGGTCGAGTATTTATGCGACCACTACCGGTCCAGCGAACGGCATGCCTGTCGAGTATTACGGATCAACCGCGGTACGTTTCGCTACCAGAGCCACCGGAGAGAGTGGTTGGAACTGCGTGCCCGCATCCGTGAGATTGCGCAGAGCCGGGTACGCTACGGATATCGGAAGATCCTGGTACTGCTGCGACGCGAAGGTTGGCAAGTGGGCAAGCACCTGGTGTATCGGCTCTACAAAGAAGAAGAGCTGGCGTTGAGGAAAAGGCCTCAGAAGCGGCGTAAGGCCGTGCGGCATCGCGAAGAGCGGTTCCGTCCTACAGCCCCAGACCAGGCTTGGTCGATCGATTTCGTGGATGATCAGCTGCAGGATGGCAGACGCTTCCGTTGTCTGACGATCGTCGATGTTTTTACCCGGGAAGGCATCGCCATCGAAGTGGGTCAGAGCCTCCGAGGGGAGGACGTGGTGCGAACGTTCAACAAGATGAAGCATGAGGGAAGAACACCAAAACTACTGTTCTGCGATAACGGCAGCGAATTCAGTGCTCAGGCCATGGATTTATGGGCCTACCAGAACGGCGTCAAGTCGACTTCTCACGTCCTGACAAGCCAACGGATAACGCATTCGTCGAATCGTTCAACGGAACCTTCCGCGATGAATGCCTGAACGTGCACTGGTACGAATCACTGGCCGAGGCCAAACAGCTTATCGAAGCTTGGCGGCAGGAATACAATGGTAGTCGTCCTCCCAGGGCTCTCGAGGACCTGACGCCAAGCGAATTCGCTAGCCAGTTCGCGGCTAGCCGCGAACTGGCTGCAACCTAAACCAGGCGAAGACTAACATACGGGTTGTTACAAAAGGACTGGGCTCCTTACCGCCGCGCTAAACTAACACGCACACTGGTACAAATTACCGGGCAGGCCAGTTTTATACGTCTAATGCAGATAATTACCTTCCTTTGGCGCACAATCATTCCATGAACAAAGTCCAGAGCCGTGGTCTAAACTGTCAGGCATGTGACCGGTCTATACCACCGGCGAAGGGTACCACCCTCCCCCCTCCAATATTTTTTGCCTGTGGAAACTTGCAGATAATTAATAACCAATCTGAAATCAATTACTTCCGACGATATTCCACATAAAAACACCGAATAATCTATTGCAGATAATTATTAATCTTTCCGGAATCAATAAGTTCCGGAGAAAATCCCTACAAAACGCCAAAATCGCCTTTGCAGATTATTTCCCGCATTCAAGCATTCTTCGCCGCTTGAATTGCTCTATCCGAAGAAAACCATCGCAAGATGGTTGACCGCGTAGGCTGCGATCCAGGCCAACGCGAGCATATAGAGGAACTGGAATGCGGGCCATTTCCAGCTATTGGTCTCGCGGCGGACAACAGCCATCGTCGAGGTGCACTGCATGGCGAAGGCGAAGAAGATCATGAGCGCCAGCGCGCCGCCCAAGGTCATATCGTGGTGCAGGGCGGTTTGCAGGCTGAGGGCGTGGGTGTCGGCCTGTGCGCCGTAGAGAGTTCCCATGGTGCTGACCATGACCTCGCGGGCCAGCACGCTGGAGAGCAGGCCGATGCCGATCTTCCAGTTGAAGCCAAGGGGCTGAATGGCCGGCTCGATGAAGTGGCCCAGGCGGCCGATGACGCTGTCGGCCAGTTCGGGCGAGGAGATTTGGCCGCCGGGAGCCTGGATCACCGGCAGATGAGCCAGCACCCAGAGAGCCAGGGTGACGCACAGAATAATCGTGCCGGCCTGGCGCAGGAATACTCGTCCGCGATCCATTACGCGCAGTCCGAGCGAGCGCAGCGTGGGCATGCGGTACTGCGGCAGCTCGAGGATGAAAGGCGTCTCACTGGACCGGAGGATGGAGCTTTTCAGCAGCCATGCGGTGGTCATGGCGGCCACAAATCCGGCCAGATAGAGGCCGAGCATGGTCAGCGTACGCAGGCCGAGAAAGCCGTGCAGGTAGGTAATATTGGGGATGAAGGCGGCGATCATGAGCATGTAGACCGGCAGCCGGGCCGAGCAGGTCATGAAGGGCGCAACCAGGATAGTCGCCATGCGGTCGCGCTTGTTCTCGATGGTGCGCGTGGCCATGATGGCGGGAACAGCGCAGGCGTAGGCCGAGAGCAGGGGAATGAAGGCTTTGCCATTCAAACCAGTTGTCCGCATCACGCGGTCGGCGATCAGGGCGGCGCGGGAGAGGTAGCCGGAGTCTTCCAGAATACCGATAAAGAGAAAGAGCAGAAGAATTTGCGGCAGGAAGACGAGCACCGAGGAGATGCCCTTCCATGCGCCGTCGAGAATCAGCGACTGAATCCAGCCGGCGGGCAAGAGGGGACGGATGAGGTTGCCCGCACCGGCCAGAATGACGCCAAAACCGTCGGAGAGCGGCTGACCGATGGAGAAGACCACTTCGAAGACGCCGACAACGACGAGCAGAAAAAGCAGCGGTCCCCAGACGCGGTGCAGCAGTACGCTGTCGATCTTGCGCGTGCCTTCAACCGAGAGCGGAGCGCGGTAACCAGTGCGGCGGCTCACCTGAGCAGCCCAGGAGTGCGCGCTTTCGGCATTGCCCACGACGGGCAGCGTGAGCGGTTTGGCGGCGGCACGATCGGTTTGCTGGTTTAGGAAGAGCGGAACAGCATCCAGGCCGGTTCCGTTGACGGCGCTGATCTGGGCTACGGGCGCGCCCAATTCGCGGGCCAGCTCGAGCGGGTCGATATGGCCACCGCGGGCATCCATCAGGTCGCTCATGTTGAGCAGCACCAGGGTGGGCAGCCCGAGCGCCAAAACAGGTGCGGCCAGCATCAGCTGGCGGGTCAGGTGCAGGGAATCGAGCACCATCAGCACCGCATCCGGCTTCGGTGTGCCGACCATCTTACCGCGTAGCACATCGATGGATACCCGGGCATCCTCACTATAGGGATCGAGCGAGTAAACGCCGGGCAGATCGATGAGCGTAAGGTCTGGGCGGCCAACACCGGCCATCAGGCCCATGCGCTGTTCGACGGTAACACCGGGGAAGTTGGCCACTTTCTGGCGCAGGCCGGTTAGTCGATTGAAAAGAGTGGACTTGCCGGAATTTGGCGGGCCGATCAGCACCACGGTTTGGAGCTGCCCTGCGTGCGGCGGGGATTTGGGCGGAACGAAGGCTGGAATGTCGCAGCAGGCGCTCATTGGGCGACCTCGGGTTGCGGAACTACGGCTGTTGCGGGCCGCATACGGATTGCCGCTGCGGTCTCGCGGCGGAGGGCAATTTCCATGCCGTCAACGCTATAGACGGTTGGGTCACCAGCCGGAGCGCGCAGCAGGACCGTGACCAGCGCATCGGGAACAAAGCCCATGTGCATCAGATGGTTCTGCACGGATTCAGGCAGATCGAGGCCCACCAGGACACCGCTCTCGCCTACTTTCAGCTCGCTAAGCACGCTCAACCGCCAGCTCCGATGTCCGCCAAGAGGCGGAACAATGAAAATACGACTATAATTGTCGTATTTAAGTATACGACCTACTCACCTGTGCCGCAAACTGAGATTTGCACTTCCTTGGCATAGGTTGAGCGTAAAATTCGTTTTGGGAAGCATATAAAGCGGGGTTCAGAATGCAATATCGGAGTTTTGGAAGGCTGGACTTGAAGGTATCGGCGCTGGGCTTTGGGTGCATGAGATTGCCCACCAGGGAAGGCAACCGTTTCAGTGGAGAGATTGACGAGTCCGTGTCGATAAGCATGGTTCGTTATGCCATCGACAACGGGGTGAATTATCTCGACACTGCATATGTCTACCATGACGGGCAGAGCGAGAGATTACTGGCGTCGGCGCTTAGGGACGGCTACCGGGAAAAAGTCAAGTTGGCTACCAAACTGCCGGTCTGGATGGTGGAGAGCGCGGCGGATTTTGATCGCATACTCAACGAGCAACTGCAAAAGCTGCAAACGGACCACATCGACTTTTACCTATTGCACGCGCTGAGCAGGACGCGTTGGCGGGAGATTGTTTTGAAGCACGATCTTCTCACGTGCGCCAAGGCCGCGCTGGCCGACGGACGCATCGGGCATCTGGGATTCTCCTTTCACGATGAGTACGAGGCATTCGAGGAGATTGTGAACGGCAGCGACCTGTGGAGCTTTTGCCAGATTCAGTACAACTACATGGATACAGAGAACCAGGCGGGCACGCGCGGATTAAAGCTCGCGGCGGGCAAAGGACTGGCCGTAGTGGTCATGGAACCGTTGATGGGCGGAAGGCTGGCCGATCCGCCTAAGGATGTTCGTGATGCGATGGAGAGCTTTACGCTGCACCGCTCGCCGGTTGATTGGGCATTGCAATGGCTTTGGGATCAGCCTGAGGTTTCGGTGGTTCTGAGCGGCATGAGCACGATGAAGCAGGTGGAAGAGAACCTGGTTTCCGCCGATCGCTCGGGCGTTGGGAGTTTCAGCGCGGCAGAGCAAGCAATGATTGCCGATGTGCGGGATAAGTACATCAAGCGCATCGTGATTCCGTGCAGCAAGTGCAACTACTGCATGCCGTGTCCCAATGGCGTATGGATTCCGGCCAACTTCGAGTTTTTCAACTTCGCGCATTTATACGACAACGTAGCGGACGCGCAATTCCGGTACAAGATCTTTCTTACCGAGGCGCAGAGGGCGAGCGCCTGCATCGCGTGCGGTCAGTGCGAGGAACTGTGCCCGCAGAAGATCGCGATCAGCGAGCAGATGGCCAAGGTTGCCGCGCTGCTCGGATGAACGGAACCGTTAAAAAGGCCCTCAAATTTGCTCATTTTGGGTCGTTTTTGAGCCCAAAAGGCGGCTTTTTGGGGTAAAAAATGGGCAAAAAACGGGGTTTGCAGTTACTGGTTAGTCAACAGGGCAAAAATGCAAGCTGTTGATATTACGAATGTTACAAGCAATGACGGTGCATAAAAATGATTTCCACAGGGTGGGGGGGGTGGGGGTACCCCTTTTTCAGTGGTCAGTTGTCCGTGATCAGTGGTCAGATAAGCCCCGCGAGTCTGGATATTGTTCATGGAATGATTGTGCGCCAATAGAGTGTAATTATCTGCAAAAAGCGGAAATATTTCCATATCCATATGCAGGAGCTGGGTCACCCATACCTAGCTTCCTGATAACAAATCATTTTATTTCGAAGCGCCTTCATTCCCCACGAGATGCGCCAGATAATCAGCAGGCGAGAGCACGTTCACTCCATTTCGCACGGACTCCGGGAAATGCTTGAGATTTCCCGTTACGAGCCAAGCTCCTGATGCATGAGCAAGCGCAAGGAAAGGCGTATCTTTCGGGTCGGGGCAAGTAAAGGGCCATGAATAGGGGTCCGGAAGCTGCATGCTTTCTCCAATCAAATCCTCCAGCCAAAGAGGCGGGAATTCGTAGCGGAGCAATTTGGCGCGCTGGATGACCTCCCGGTACTCAGCGATGACCTGCGGGCTGGTTACGAGATGCACCTTTCCATCCAATATCCAATCGTCAATGATCTTTGCCGGCGCACTAATAGAACTGATGCCGGCAGAGACGATGACATTGGTATCGAGTACGACCAGGCGCATCGCTACTTCCCGTTCTCATGGGAGTTGCGGATGCGGCTAATTTCTTCTTCAATCTCTTCTTCGGTGATCAGGTTGGCTCCCGATGCCTCGGCAAGACGCCAACTCTCGCGCAGGCTTGCCCGCGCCATTGCGCGGCGGAGTTCACGGTCTTCCTTGATGACATCGCCAAAGACAGGGACGAGGAAGAAGGCAGGGCCATTCTGACCCACCAGAAGGGTTGTCTCGCCTGGCGGCACGTCAGCCAAAGCCTTGGCTCCGCGCGTTCTGAACTCCCGCAATGAAACTTGACGCATCGAAGACCTCCTTCAGAGAGTGTAGCCGAAATGGCTACGGGGTGCAACAGGGGGTAAGGCAGGGAACGGGGAATTGGGAACAGGGAACAGAACAAGCCCCGCTCTGAGGACTACTTCGTTTGTGCGCCTCGGGAAGGTTATTTTCCGCAAAGATAGGAAATGAAAGTTTGTGGTTTCTCAGGTCCCAAAAGCGGGACCTGGCGCATCCGGCTGCTACTCGATCAGGTGACTCTTAGTTAATAATATGCATCGAGGACTTTGAAAAACAAAAGAGAACTTCGCGCTGAGTCACATCGAAAAGCCACATGTTATCGAATGTGCCAGTTTCGAAAATCGCCTGAATGTCCCGCGCTTTCTCAATAATGATAGGTCGCAAGAACTCCCAGAATGATGGACCACTCGCGTAATAGAGCAGAAGTGATATGGGCCGGGCTTCCGGGTCGTAGCACTTTCTCAGCTTTTTATTGAGCATTTCCTGAAGTGTGTCCCAGATTCTGATTAAGGGAACGCTTGGAATAACAATGGATCGACATGTATTACGCGAAGAGGCCTTTGCGATGTCCTCCTGGAGTATTTCACCAAGTTCAAAAAAATGTGATCCATACGCAAAGTGGCACTCAATATCTGGAGGAGGAGGATAAGGGGAATTTGGATCAAGCATATCAACATCGGCCGGTTCAATTGATAGACCTGCGGCCTGGCTGAAACTCGAAAATACCTCCCACTCATGTAGAGCTTCATATTTTTTCGTCCCAGCAATTCTCGCGCTGCCTGATACGCACGTGCCTTTGCTGGGCTTGCCGGAAGTCTGGAGACACTCAAAAATAGACTACGATTCCACTCCTGCGGTTTCATACCTTGCTCTAAACCTCCTAAAATCCGATTTTAGGACGTTCGGGTGTCGGTTGTAGATTTTGAAAATAGAAGGCGATGCCGTCAATTTGGCGCTGGAGGAAATGGACATCGCAGAATCGCTTGTCGGACATTTGCTTGCGGGCAGGAAAGCGTCCTGAGTACGACGCACGCCTGAATGAAACAACGCGAGGTTTCAATTCAGCATCAACAATCCGGAATGTGGACAAATCTATCTCAAACGCCTCTTCGAGTGCCGAGACAACTTCATTGAATTGCGAAACGGCGCTTTCATCCCACGAAGAAGGCGGGCTAGTTCGAAACGCTTGAAACCGTGCCATGGCAAGGCTCTGTTTGTTGGCGATGTCCATGGGATATATGCTACACCTAGTTGATGTTCCCTCAGGGGCTAAAGCCCGAGTCCTTTTTGTTGCATTTGCGGCACGAATAAATTCGTGCCCTGACGCTTCTTGCTTCACCGAATGCCTTTTCATCAGCCGGAAAATATCTCAGTTTGATTTCCTTCAAGTGCTTCAATAAGGCAAAATCCCGGGCCTAAAGGCACCGCATATTCGCTTTCTTTCAGGGAGCTGAAGCCCCCTGCTCCCTCCGGAATTCTCTATGGCCGAAAGAAGCGGCGAAACGCCTCCATTCTAATGATTTAATGGCACAATATGGGATTTTACCCCCATGATGTGCTTTGCATCACAGCGACTCAGCCCTCTATGGAAGAGACTCGGGAATAGCGGCCTATTTTCCGCCGGCCGCGTCGCGAGGATCAGTAAATGAGTGAAAAGGAAATGGTAATTCTGGATGGGAACGAGGCGGCCGCCTCGGTTGCCTACCGGCTCACCGAAGTGGTCGCCATCTACCCCATTACGCCGTCGTCGCCGATGGCTGAGTGGGCCGATCAGTGGCGCTCGGAGGGGAAGAAAAACATCTGGGGCGCATTGCCCATTGTGGAAGAGCTGCAGAGCGAAGGCGGAGCGGCGGGCGCGCTGCACGGGGCGTTGCAGGCGGGAGCCTTTGGGACTACGTTCACGGCCTCGCAGGGGCTGCTGCTGATGATTCCCAACATGTACAAGATTGCCGGCGAGCTGACCCCGGCGACGATGCACGTGACGGCGAGGACGGTGGCGACGCACGCGCTGTCGATCTTTGGCGACCACTCCGACGTGATGGCCTGCCGTTCGACGGGCTGGGCGATGCTGGCCTCGAATTCCGTGCAGGAAGTGGCCGATATGGCGCTGGTGGCGCAGATTGCGACGCTGGAATCGCGGATACCGTTCATGCATTTCTTTGACGGCTTCCGCACCTCGCACGAGGTGGGCAAGATTTTCCCCATCAGCGACGAGACGATCAGGGCGCTCGTGGACGACAAGTACATCATCCAGTACCGGCAGAACGCGCTCTGTCCGGATCGGCCGTTCATTCGCGGCACGGCGCAGAATCCGGATGTGTTCTTCCAGGCGCGCGAGGCTTGCTCACCCTTCCATGCGGCGGTTCCGGGGATTGTGCAAAAAGTAATGGACCGTTTTGCCAAGGAGACGGGCCGCGCGTATCACTTGTTCGATTATTACGGCGCGAAGGACGCCGAGCGGGTGATCGTGATGATGGGCTCCGGGGCCGAGGCTGCGGAAGAGGCCGTGGACGCGCTGACGCAGAAGGGCGAGAAGCTGGGAGTGCTGAAGGTTCGGCTTTACAAGCCCTTTGACGCCAGCGCTTTTGTGGCCGCGCTGCCCAAGACGGTGAAGTCGATTGCCGTTCTGGACCGCTGCAAGGATCCGGGCGCCAGCGGCGAACCACTTTACATGGACGTGATGACGGTGCTGGGGGAGAACGCGGCCAAACTCAAGATGCCCACAGTGGTGGGCGGGCGCTATGGTTTGTCGAGCAAGGAATTTACGCCGGCGATGGTCAAGGGAATCTTCGACGAAATGGCCAAGCCCGCGCCGAAGAACCATTTCACCATCGGCATCAACGATGACGTGAGCATGAGCAGTTTGACATACGATCCGGCCTTCTCGACCGAAGACGCGAAGACGGTGCGGGCGCTGTTTTACGGGCTGGGCTCGGACGGCACGGTGGGCGCGAACAAGAACTCGATCAAGATTATCGGCGAGCAGACGCCGAACTTTGCGCAGGGCTACTTTGTGTACGACTCAAAGAAGTCGGGGTCGATGACGACCTCGCACCTGCGATTTGGGCCCAAGCCCATCCGGTCGACGTATTTGATTACGCGCGCCAGCTTTGTGGCCTGCCATAACTTCAGCTTTCTGGAGAAGATGGATGTGCTGGAGGCGGCGATACCGGGCGCGGTCTTCCTGCTAAACTCGCCGTTTTCAGCGGCCGAGGTTTGGGACAAGCTGCCCAAGACGACGCAGGAAGAGATGCTGCGCAAGAAGATCGAGTTTTACGTAATCGACGGCTACAAGGTGGCGCGCGAGGCGGGGATGGGCTCGCGCATCAACACCATCATGCAGACCTGCTTCTTCGCCATCAGCGGCGTATTGCCGCGCGATGAGGCGATTACGCAGATCAAGAAGGCCATTTACAAGACCTATGGCAAACGCGGCGAGGCGGTGGTACAGAAGAACTATGCCGCGGTGGATCACGCTCTGGCGCACCTGGAAAAGGTGAAGCTGCCGGCGGCGGTTTCTTCCCGCTTCGATCTGATTCCGCCGATTTCACCCAAGGCGCCGAAGTTTGTGCGCGAGGTGCTGGGAGAGATTGCCGGGGGACACGGCGACCAGCTACCGGTGAGCGCGATTCCGGCCGGCGGAGCATTCCCCAGCTCAACGGCGCAGTGGGAGAAGCGGAATATCGCCCAGTTCATTCCGGTGTGGGACAAGGAGTTGTGCATTCAGTGCGGCAAGTGCGTGATGGTTTGCCCGCACGCGGTGATTCGCGCCAAGGTCTACACGCCGGAACAGGCCAAGAATGCGCCAGCAACCTTGCAGTGGGCCAAGCCGAAGTGGAAGGGGATGGAGCAGGACCGCTACACGTTGCAAGTGGCTCCGGAGGATTGCACCGGCTGCGCGGTGTGTGTGGAAGCTTGCCCGGTGAAGAACAAGAGCGACGCCAGCAAGAAGGCCATCAACATGGCGCCGCAGCAGCCGTTGCGCGAGGTCGAGCGTGCAAACTGGGAGTTCTTCCTCAACATTCCGGAAATTGACCGCTCCAAACTGTCGCATGGGCAAGTGAAGGACCTGCAACTATTGCAGCCGCTGTTTGAATTTTCAGGCGCCTGCGCGGGCTGCGGAGAGACACCCTACATCAAGCTGCTGACGCAACTGTTCGGCGACCGGCTGTATATCGCCAATGCCACCGGCTGCTCTTCGATTTACGGCGGCAACTTGCCCACCACGCCCTACGCGTCTAACGCGCAGGGACGCGGACCGGCCTGGTCCAACTCGCTGTTTGAAGACAACGCCGAGTTTGGCTTCGGCATGAGAATCGCGCTTGACCAGCAGAAGGAGTTTGCCGAGTTGCTGGTGACGCGTCTTTCAGGGGCCATCGGAGATGAGCTGGCGAAGGATTTGCTGGGTGCGCCGCAGAATACCGAGACCGAGGTGAACCAGCAGCGAGAACGGGTAAAGGCCCTGAAGGAGAAGCTGGCTGGCAACAAGAGCTCCGACGCGCGCAACCTGCTGGCGATTGCCGACACGCTGGTTCGCAAGAGCGTGTGGATACTGGGCGGCGACGGATGGGCGTTTGACATCGGTTTCGGCGGACTGGACCATGTGCTCGGCTCGGGCAAAAACGTGAACGTGCTGGTGCTGGACACCGAGGTGTACTCGAATACGGGCGGACAAATGTCGAAGGCGACACCGCGCGGTGCGGTGGCCAAGTTTGCCGCCAGCGGCAAGAGGAACAGCCGGAAAGATCTGGCCATGGAAGCCGTCAGCTACGGCTCGGTTTACGTGGCGCAGGTGGCGCTGGGCGGCAACGACACCCATGTGGTGAAGGCCTTCCAGGAGGCCGAGGCGCATGATGGGCCATCGATCATCATCGCGTATTCCAGCTGCATCGCTCACGGCTACGACCTGGTGCATGGGCTGGAGCAGCAGAAGCTGGCAGTGCAATCCGGTTACTGGCCGCTGATGCGCTACAATCCGGCGCTGCGCGAAGAGGGCAAGAATCCCTTCCAACTGGACTCCAGGGCGCCGGCGATCCGGCTTAAGGAGTACGCTTATCGCGAGGCACGCTACACGATGCTGGCGCGGGGCAATCCGGAGCTGGCGGCGCACCTGCTCAAAGAAGCGCAGGATGACGTGGAGCGGCAATGGCGGGTATACTCGGCGAGGGCGGCTATGCCGGGTCGCGGTGAGACGCCGAACATTGCTCCCGCGGAGAAGCCTGAGGACAAGCCGGAACAAAAGCTGGCGGCGGAAGCTGCCGGAGGTGCGGAATGATCGATTTTTCCACGAAATATCTTGGTATGGATCTGAAAGGCCCCGTCGTGGTTTCCTCCACGCCGCTGTCGGAGCCGATTGACAATGTTCGCCGCATGGAAGATTGCGGCGCGGCGGCAATCGTGCTTCACTCGCTCTTCGAGGAGCAGCTGGCCCTGGAATCGCGGGCACTGGACGATGATCTTTCACGGGGCACGGAGTCATTTCCCGAGTCGCTTGGCTACCTGCCGGATTTGAAGGATTACCGCATGACGCACGAAGCCTATCTCGAGCACGTGCAGCAGTGCAAGAAGGCGGTGAAGATTCCCATCCTGGGCAGCCTGAACGGCGCCACACCAGGCGGATGGGTGCGCTATGCGAAGGATATGGAGAAGGCCGGCGTGGACGCCATCGAGTTGAATACCTACGCGCTGGCCACGGAGAAGAGCCACACCTCCGCGGAGATGGAGGGACAACTGCTCAAACTAGTGGCTGAAGTAACCAGCGCAGTCAAGGTACCGGTGTCGGTGAAGCTGTCTCAGTGGTTTACCAGCCTGCCGCACCTGGTCGGGCAATTGGAAGCTGCGGGAGCGCGCGGAGTGGTGCTGTTCAACCGCTTCTATCAGCCGGACTTTGACATCGAGACACTGGAAGTGCGGCCCACACTGCACTTTTCCAAGCCCTCGGAGTTGCTGCCGCGGCTGCACTGGGCGGCGATTCTCTACGGCCACGTGAAACTCGACATCGCCATCACCGGCGGCGTGCACTCCGCCGAGGACGTGCTGAAGAGCATCATGGCCGGTGGCAGCACGGTGCTGATGGCGTCGGCCTTGCACATTTACGGCATCGAGCACATTAAGCGAGTGCTGGACGACATGCGCTACTGGCTGGAGAAGCGCGAATACAAATCGCTCAATGAGACGCGCGGCTGCCTCAGCCGCCGCTCCGTTCCCGACACCTCGGCGTTTGACCGCGGCAACTACATAAAGACGCTCAGTTCCTACAGCCTGAGGCAGACGGTGGGAGCGTTCTAGGGCATCGCAAAACAATATGAATGCAACGGCGGTGCACCCTGGTGCAGCCGCCGTTGGCGTTTCAGAAGGCGTTAAGTATGACTAGCAAGTTCGCGCACGCTGATTATGATTCGATGTACACACTCTTGCGCTCGAGAAGAAGGGGGAGAAGATGATGAAAAGGCTGCGACTAATCGGATTGATTGCAGGTGTAATGATGGGGATTTGCGGCCTATCCGTGGCGCAGGCGCCGGTCAAGTACGAGCCGACGATTACATCGCTCGACCAGCACCAGGCGCCCTTCTGGTATACGCACGCCAAGCTGGGCATCTTCATTCACTGGGGGCTCTATTCGGTGCCGGGCTGGGCGCCGCTGACGCATCACGAACATGATTTCTCGTCGATTGACTACATCCGGAACAATCCGTACGCGGAATGGTATTACAACACCATGCGCATCGACGGCTCGCCTACGCAGGCCTATCATCGGGAGCACTATGGCGCAAACTTCAACTATTACGACTTTGCGCCGGTTTTCAATCGCGAGATACAGAAGTGGAAGCCGGAGGAGTGGGCCAAAATCTTCCGCCAGTCCGGGGCAAGGTACGTGGTGCTGACCAGCAAGCATCATGAGGGCTTCACACTGTGGCCCAGTTCTGTTCCCAATCCCACGCTTCCAGCGGACCGGCAGCACGCCTCACGCGACATTGTGGGAGAACTTACGGCCGCGGTCACCAAGCAGGGAATGCATATGGGGCTGTACTACTCTGGCGGATACGACTGGACCTTTGTGCCGGGGCCTATCCGGACGGCCGCTGATTACGAGAAGGTCAAACCGCAGAGCGAGGAATACGGCAAGTATGCGTACACGCAGATTCACGAGCTGATTGAGCGCTACCACCCCTCGGTGCTGTGGAACGATATCGATTGGCCGAAGACCGGTAAAGCACTGGAGGTGGAGGCGGATTACTACAACGCGGTTCCGGAGGGCGCCATCGACGACCGCTTCGGGATTGCCCACTCGGACTTCACCTCACCCGAGTACCAGAAGATGGACCAGATCAGCAAGAAGAAGTGGGAGGAGTGCAGGGGGCTGGGGCGGTCCTTCGGTTATAACCGGGCCGAGGGCGAGGCGGAGACGATTTCTGCAGGTGATTTGATCGCACTGCTGGTGGATATCGTGAGCAAGAACGGCAACCTGCTGCTGGATGTGGGGCCTGAGGCTGATGGAACGATTCCGCCGGTGCAGATGGAGCGACTGAATGAGCTGGGCGCATGGCTGAAGCAGAATGGCGCGGCGATCTACGATACCGAGCCATGGAATCACGCGGAGGGAAAGACGGCGGAGGGCGACAACCTGCGCTACACGTACCAAGGCCACATCAACGCGATTTTGCTGGGGGCGCCCAAGGCGCGGACTTTGACCTTCGCGGATTTCCAATGGACTCCCAACATCAAGGTTTATCTCATCGGTGCGAGAGGACGGCTGAAACAACTGAAAACCAAAGCGGCAAGCGAAAACAAGCTACAGGTCCAGTTGCCTGAGCAACTCCCGGGCAAGTACGCCTATGTGCTGGAGATACACAATTACATGCACTGAGACTATTGCGGGAGTCCACGGCCAGAGAGGAAGCGCAGGACGGTTTCCTCGATCAGGCGGCAGGCAGCGGGAAGCGCGGCGGTCACGGCGGGACTGAAGAATTCGCCTAACTCGGTTGAGCCGGCGCCGATGGTGAGTTGCAGCGCCTCGCGGGGCAGGGAATTGTAAAGCTCGCGGCCCAGGGCGAGCAGTCCGGCCGCGCCCAGGTGGTGGGTGGAGTGTTCCGGGTCACCGGGGGCTGGCTCGACAGGCGTCAGATGGAGTAAGCCTGGTTCGGAATCAAGGGAGCAATCGATAAACAAGACCGATTGAGCGCGGGCGACGTCTTCCGCCAGTTCCGGTGACCATTGATGGTCGGCAATGACGCGCACGCCGGGTTGCTGGGAGAAGCGCTGCTCGGCCCAGTCGGCAAGCCAAAGCCCGACGCCGTCATCTCCGCGCAGCGAGTTGCCGCAGGCGAGGATGAGGCATCGGGCTTGTGTAGAACTCATCGATTCAGTTTAGCGGACGAGCCGGTCGACGACCTCGCCGTCGGCATTGAGCAGCGTAACGGCCAGGGGCATCTGGCCGAAGGCGTGAGTGGAGCAACTGAGACAGGGATCAAAGGTGCGGATCACGGCCTCGATGCGGTTGAGCGCGCCGGGGGTGAACTTGCCGTCCTTGACGTAGGCCTTGGCCGACTGAAGAACGCCCTTGTTCATGGCGTTGTTGTTATGGCCGGTGGCTACGACCAGGCTGGCCCAGGTCATCTTGCCGTTCTCGTCCACCTTGTAGTGGTGATTCAGCGTGCCGCGCGGGGCCTCGATCTGGCCCGCACCCTCGAGGCGATTGACGCCGGCTGTGGCGCGCACATGCTTGTCGAGGATAAGCGGGTCGGCGAGAATGCGTTCGATGTTTTCTATGCCGTAGAGGGCTTCAACTAGACGCGCATGATGATAGAAGAAGGAGCTTTCGACAGGCCCTGTGGGGGATAATTGCTTGAACTCGGCAAGCTCCTTGTCGGCCTGCGGCGTTCCCATAGATTTGACGATGTTGAGGCGCGGCAGCGGGCCCACGCGATAGCTGCCCTTGGGATATCCGAGCGGCTTGAAGTAGACGAACTTGGTGTAGCTGTAGTTTTCCACGGCCTCGCCGAACTGCTCGGTGAAGCGGCTGGCGGTGATGCCGTCCTCGATGACCGCGCCCTTGGGATCGATGAGCCGCAGCGCGCCGTCGGTGAACTCGATGGACTCGTCTTCGTTAATCAGGCCGAGGTAATTCGAGGGGAAGTTGGCGAAGACCTTGATCTCCGGCTTGAAGGAGCCGGCAATCTGCTTGTAAGCGGTGAGCGCCAGCTTGAGGCTGGCATAGGCCTGGGGAATCATGGCCAGCATCTCGTCGCGATGAGCAGAGGAGAGCGGCTCAGTAACACCACCGGGGACCACCCACCCGGTATGGACGCGCTTGGTGCCGAGCAGTTCGATGATGTGCTGGCCGAAGCGGCGCAACCCAATGCCGGCCAGGCCCAGGTCGGGCCGGGCGGCGGCGACGCCGAAGATATTGCGCGCCAGGGGATCGGATTCCATGCCCAACAAGAGATCAGGCGAGGAGAGATGGAAGAAGCTCAAGGCGTGCGACTGGACCAACTGAGCCATATTCAAGAGGCGGCGGAGTTGCGCGGCGGTGTGCGGAATGCGGACCGCCATGATGGCCTCGCAGGCCTTGGCTGAGGCCAGCAGGTGGGAGACCGGGCAGATGCCGCAGATGCGCGCTGTGAGGCTGGGCATCTCGTAAAACGGGCGGCCTTCGCAGAACTTCTCAAAACCGCGCACCTGGGTAACGTGAAAGTGCGCGTCCTCGACCTCGCCCTGGGGGTTGAGTTGGATGGTGATTTTGCCGTGGCCTTCGAGGCGCGTTACGGGATCGATGGTGATGGTATGGCTCATGCTCATGCTCCAAAACGGGTGAGGGCTGAAATATCCAACGGCGCACCGGTGAGCAACGCGGTCAGCGCTGCGTGAAAGGTCTCGGCCGAGGGCGGACAGCCGGGCAGGAAGACATCCACCGTGACGACCTCATAAATGGGCCGCACAATCTTGAGCAGCTTGGGCACCACGACGCAGGGAATCTGCTGCTGAATGCTGGCATTCTCAATGTACGCCCGGTTCAGAATTGCTTCCGGCCCGAAGGGATTGCGCATAGAGGGCACGTTGCCAGCCACGGCGCAGTCGCCCATGGCGATCAGCATTTTGGAGTGGGCGCGAACCTTCTTGATCTTCGCTTCGTCGTCCACCGAGGCAACGGCTCCCTCGACCAAAGCGATGTCCACCTCGTCGGGGAACTCTTTGGCGTCCACGAGAGGGCTGTAGACCACATCGATCAGCTTGGCCAGCTCGAGAATCTTTTCATCCATGTCGAGGAACGACATATGACAGCCGGAACATCCGTCCAGCCACACGGTTGCCACTTTCAATTTGCTCATTGCGCTTCCCTCATAAGGTTCAGGTAGGGCAGAAAATCCGGATACTTGGGGTGATCGGAGCCGATCTTGCTTTTGTCGAAGAGGGCTCCGGTGGGACAGCACTGCACGCACTTGCCGCAACGGGTGCAAGCGGAGCTTCCCCACTCCTGGTGCAGGTCGGTGATGACGATGGAGTCGATGCCGCGGCCCATCACATCCCAGATGTGCGCGCCTTCAATCTCGGCGCAGACCCGCACGCAGCGGGTGCACAGGATGCAGCGGTTGTGATCGACGGTATAGCGCTCGTGCGAAGCATCCACGGCGAGCGCGGGGTTGCGATAGGGCAGGTTGATGTGAGTCAGGCCCTGGCTCTGGGCCAGCGCTTGCAGCTCGCAATGGCCGTTGGAGACGCAGACCGAGCAGATGTGATTGCGCTCGGCGAACAACAACTCGAGGATGACACGGCGGTGCTTGCGCAGCCGCTCCGAGTCGGTGGAGACATCCATGCCTTCATAGACCGTGGCCACGCAGGCGGGGAGGAGCTTATTGCTGCCCTTGATCTCCACCAGGCAGAGGCGGCAGGCGCCCACCGCGCTCAGTCCCTCCAGATGGCAGAGGGTGGGGATGTAAATGTCGTTCTCGCGCGCTACTTCCAGGATGGTCTGGCCGGAGCGGGCGCTCAGTTCCTGACCGTCGATCGTCAGTGTTTTGACTTCGCTCATGCCAACACCTCCTTCGCAACGGCGACGGGAGCGGGCGCTTCCATGTTGCAGACGCCGGCCGGACAACGTTTATTGACGATGTGCTCTATGTACTCTTTTTTGAAGTACTTGAGCGTGCTGAGCACGGGATTGGGGGCCGTCTGCCCCAGCCCGCAGAGGCTGGTTTCCTTGATGGTCTCGCACAGGCTCACCAGCAGGTCCAGGTCTTCCATGGTTCCAACACCGGAGCAGATGCGGCTGAGCAAGGTGTACATCTGCGCGGTTCCGGCGCGGCAGGGAATGCACTTGCCGCAGGATTCGGTCATGCAGAACTCGACGAAGAAGCGCGCCACGTTGACCATGCAGGAGGTGTCGTCCATAACGATCATGCCGCCGGAGCCCATGATGGAGCCGACCGCCATGAGGGCATCGTAGCTGACGCCCAGGTCGAGCATTTCAGCAGGGATGCAGCCGCCGGAAGGTCCGCCGGTCTGCACAGCCTTAAATTGATGCCCGCCCGGCACGCCTCCGCCGATAACCTCGATGATCTCGCGCAGCTTGATTCCCATGGGCACTTCGACCAGGCCAGTGTTGGTAATCTTGCCGGTCAGGGCGAAGACCTTGGTTCCCTTGCTTCTCTCCGAGCCCATGTTGGCGAACCACTTGCCGCCGTTGCGGACGATGGGCGCGATGTTGGCGAAGGTCTCGACGTTGTTGATGAGCGTGGGCTTGCCCCACAGACCGCTGACCGCCGGGTAGGGAGGGCGCGGCCTGGGCGCGCCGCGCCGGCCTTCGATGGAGGCCAGCAACGCCGTCTCCTCGCCGCATACAAAGGCACCGGCGCCGAGGCGGATTTCCACATCGAAGTTGAAGGCAGTATTACAGATACCGTTGCCCAGCAGTCCGCGGCGGCGAGCCTCGCGAATGGCCGTGGTCAGACGGGAGACGGCCACCGGGTACTCGGCACGGACATAAATGAAACCTTTGCTGGCGCCAACAGCGTAGGCGGCGATGGCCATGCCCTCGATGACGCGATGCGGGTCGCCCTCCATCACGCTGCGATCCATGAATGCGCCGGGATCGCCCTCGTCGCCGTTGCAGACCACGTACTTCAGCTCGCCGCTGGCCTTGGCCACCGTTCCCCACTTCAATCCGGTGGGATAACCGCCGCCGCCTCGCCCCCGGAGTCCGCTTTCCGTGATGCGGTGAATCACGCCGTAGGGGGTCATTTCGGTGAGCGTGGTCAGTAACGCCTTGTAACCGTCGCGAACAATGTAATCGTCGATCTTCTCCGGATCGATGTAGCCGGCATTTTCCAGCACCACGCGCACCTGCTTGTCAAAGTGCTCGTTCAGGTCGCATTGCAATTCAGGGACGGGCGCGCCACCCAGGCTTTTCACAATCGCTTCGGCATGACCAGCATTCACATGGTGGTAAAGGGTCTCTTCGGGGTCGACGCGAATCAGCGGTCCGGAAGAGCACGGCCCCATACACCCGGTGCGGCGGACGAGTACGTTCTTGCCTGCTGCCACAGAGGCCTTCTCCAGCGCCTCCCGCAAACGGTCAGCTCCCTGGCTCATGCAGGCCAGGTCCATGCAGACGTTCACCTCAAAATCGTATTTCTCGTTCTCCTGGGAGACGCTTTTGGCTACCTGTTCGAGCTCTTCGATTGTCATTCCACGGCCCACCTTTCGAGTTGCTCGAGGATCTGTTCGGAGGTCACTTCTCCGACCACTTCGCCGTCGCACAACACCACGGGTGCGCGGCTGCAGGCACCCACGCAACGGGCGGTCATCAGGCTGATCTGGCCATCTGCGGTAGTTTGTCCACGGGGGATGCCCAGGCGCTTTTCGGCCGCGGCCACCAGCTTGTCAGAGCCCTTGATGTAGCAGGCAGTACCGGCGCAAACGGTGGCGGTGTGCTTACCGGGCGGTTTGAGGCTGAAGTAGTGGTAAAAGGTCACCACGCCGTAGGCCTGGCTAAGCGGCACACGCAGGGACTGGGCTACAAAGCGAATCGAGTCATCGTCCAGGTAGCCGAAGGCGGACTGGACGGTGTGCAGCGTTTCAATCAACGCATGACGGGCAAAGCCATTCTTGCGCATGGTGCCGTTGACAATCTTCCAACGGTTGTCGCTGCTGGGCAGCGGCGGGGGGATGAAAACAGGCACGAATCCTCCTGTGGATGGAACGAAACGCAGGTTAACCTGCTGCCGCGCCGGGCTCCATGTCTATCTATTTATAGGCCCTCGTGCAAGGTTTTCTTCGTGACCACGGTCACTTGGAGTTGTTCCCGAAATACACCTTTGTCATAAGAAGAAAACGTTCAAGATTGGGAAATCACGAATTTGTATGGGAAAGCCAATTTCTGCCGCATGCAACGCTGCCGGCAATGCGCGGAGGAGAAAGGATCAAGATGCCTCTGCTAGAGCGCAGCGTGAAGAAGAGGAGCGATAACGGCGCTGCCCTACGGATTGCTTGCCCACTGCAACTCGGTGATCGGGCCTCCGGGTTGCGTGGATGCCCTTTTGGAGCCGGTTGCGTAGCGTTGCCCCATCAATGAATGCAATGTATTGTAAGTCTCGTGGCCTTAGCTGGAACTTGCTACTTTCTTCTCTTTTACGCCCTTGATGATGAGCCATATAGCCAATCCGAACTCCGCAATGAACATGATCGGATACAGTGGATACGTCAGTTTTTGATAGGCGGGAAAGAGGCAGAGCTGAATGAAACAGATCATCAGGCTCAAACCGTCGAGGAGAAGCAAAATGCCCAGAATCCGCGGAAGGAAGCCGGACTTGAAGACCAGATAGCCGAGGGGAAAGAGCCAGACGCCGTAGAAAAGCGTCAAAATCATATTCCCGCTGCCGCCCAAATTGAGGAAAAACATGGATAAAGCCTGCAATTGGTCCGGTTTGAATGCGTGCAAATAGTCGGATCTGCCTAATAGCAAAAAAGCTTCAAATTGGATCAGCGTATAAACACATTCGACGGCGACACCGGTCAAATTAAACAGCACGAACAACAAAGCCAGATTTTTGCCCACAGGCTTGAGCAAAACGTATAAGGCCCAGGCCGTCGAAAGAAAGAACAGATCGGCGACTGCCGTGCTCATAAACCCGATCCGAATCATCAACTCAGAATCCGCGATATTGCGGGCCATTGCCGCGGGATCGTCCCAGACAAAGGGCTTGTGCTGAACGAAAGTGGCAAAGGCAAAAAGCACGATATAGGCGAGATAGAGAAACCCCGCCAATCTTGCAAGTTTGCGCCGCGAGCTACTCTGCACATCACCTGCGATTTCGATACCGGTAATGCCTGCCATTTCAATTCCTCCATTATTCTTCATCTAATCTACCAAATAGGGAGGGAAAGCAAGCGCGTTTGCAGAGAAGGAGGAAGGCCCGCTATCCGAGCGACGGCAGGCGGTCGGAGATTCCGAAGAGGAAGATGAAGCCGATGATGAAGCTGTAGGCGGCACCGGTCCAGGCGATGGCGTGGTAGAGGCGGGGATGGTGATGGCCGCTGGCGTTGAAGGCTCCGCCCATGGTGGCGGTCATCAGGGCATTCATGGCCACCAGGCCCGCGGCAAAGGCCGCCAGGCCCATCATGCCGCGCGAGGTTCCGCCCAGGTTGGCGGTGAGGAAGAAGAGAGCCAGCTGGCTGGGGGTTTCAGCGCCCACGCCGTGCAAAATGCCGATGACGAAGACCGATTTGCCGGTGTACATCCACTGAAAACGCTCGGGTTGGGGCGCCTGGGGATTCCAGAAGCGGCGAAGTTTCCACCCCATCCACAGCATCCCGTTGATGGCGATGGCCAGGCGGCTTTCGACACGGCTGTGGGAGTGGCCGTGCGCGTCCTTGCGGAGAATTCCCGCTACTACCCCGATGCCGAGAACGATGAGGGTGAGGCCAATCAGACGCTCGGCCCAGTGGTCCAGGCCTTCGGGCAGGCCCAGGTGCATCTCCAGCACGGCGATGCCCAGCACGGCTACCGTGAAGGCGTGGCCCAGGGCGTAGGTCATGCCCAGGCGCAGGCCGCTGCGCCAGTTGCGCTGCACAGCGGTGATGTCGCTGATGGCCGCCAGATGGTCGTAGTCGAAGCCGTGGCGCAGCCCCAGCAGCAGGCAGGAGCCGAGCGCGGCATCGAGTTTCCAATCGCCGAATACTGGTATCACGAAAATCAGTATAGCGCATACGCGAGGAATTGTGCGGAACATGCGGCCAGATTCGTCACTTTACCGCGTCACTTCGCCGGACTCAGCTGAATCTGATAATCCCGATAGTCGATGGTGACGGTTGTACGGCCAAGAAGAAAGCTATCCGAGACGGCCCGGGCCTGGGTGGCCATGGCGAAGCCGTTTATGATCACGTACTGACGCAACACCTGAGCGGCTCCGGTGAAGATGGAGGGACTTTGGGATGCGGTTCCTTCGATCTGGACGATGGAGCCGTTTCTGGCGTCCACCCAAAGGGTTCCTGCGATCATATTGGGAGCCTTGTGTTTGGGGTGGATTGTCAGTGCAAGGCACTCCCGTCCATCGAGAAGCTGCATGCCTCCGGATTTCAGTTGCATCTCATAATTGGCGGAGGTGAACCACGAATGCTCTCGGATGCCGGGCAGATTGATGTTCTTCTCATTGTCGAGGAGCGTGCGCAGCACGTGGTTCCGAATGAAAGTGGAGCCGGATTCCGAGAGGATTGTGTAACTCTTGCCGGAGTCCTTGCGGTAGAGGGTCAGCACGGTCATTTCCGCCGCGGGATGGGTCTCGTCCTTACCCCGGTAGACGGCATAGTGCTCGGTGACGGTGTATTCGGCGATGCTCTCAACCCGGGTGTGAACCGCCGCGTCGATGCGCCGGATCACCATGGCGGCGTCGGGCTGCTGGGCGCGCATCGTGATGCCTGCAAGAAAGGCCATCACACAGGCAGCGGCGATGGCCTGAACAGCGCTCAGCCGCTTGCCGCTTATCCTGCTGAATCTGCATGCCACTATGCTCATCATATGAGTAAGTTTATCCGCTTCGGGGCTGTGGGTCATCAGCCGGATGCAAACGCCATAATTCGGAGATTGCGCCAGGCGGAGCAAGCAGGCGTAATGCGCTATGCTGGACTGCAACGAGAGGCTTTCCCTTGACGGTTCAATCCCAACCTAAACGAGGGCCGCACGAAGCGCTGATACGGCGGGCGGCGATGGTGAGCGGGGTGGTGCAGGGGGTGGGGTTCCGTCCGTTTGTCTACCGGCTAGCACTGGAGGAGGGAGTGGCGGGGTTTGTCGGCAATGATACCGGCGGAGTGACGATAGAGATCGAAGGGGTAGAGGGGCACGTGAATGCGTTTCTTGCCCGTCTGCAAACCGAGACGCCGCCTTTAGCGCGCATCGACGCGATTATGGTGCGGGAACTGGAGGCGACCTGGGAGACAGGCTTCCGAATTGTCGCCAGCGAGGTGCTGGGCCGGGTGAGCACCGGAATTCCGGCCGATGCGGCAACCTGTCCGGATTGCCTGCGCGAACTGCTGGACCCCAAGGACCGGCGCTACCGCTATCCGTTTTTGAATTGCACCAACTGCGGGCCGCGTTTCACCATTACGCGGCGGATTCCTTATGACCGACCTCAGACCTCGATGGCAAAGTTTCCCATGTGCCCAGAGTGCCAGCGGGAGTACGACGATCCGTTGAACCGGCGCTTCCATGCACAGCCCAATGCGTGCTGGGTGTGCGGGCCGCGGGTTTGGATGACAGGGGCTGATGGAGTGGAGATTGCCGCCGCGGACGACGCCGTAGCCGCCTGCATTGACCGGCTGATCGCAGGTCAGATCATGGCCATTAAGGGGATCGGCGGCTTTCACCTGAGCGTGGATGCAACTAACCTGGCGGCGGTGATGCGCCTGCGCGAGCGCAAGCGCCGCTACGGGAAGCCGCTGGCAGTGATGGTGCGCGATCTGGAGGCGGCACGGCAGGTGTGCGTGATGACGGCAGAGGAAGAGGCTCTTCTCACCACGCCCGCGCGGCCGATTGTGTTGGCGCGGCGTCGTGCGGGGTGTGGCATTGCGGAGGGCGTTGCGCCGGGAATTCCCTGGCTGGGCGTCTACCTGCCATACGCGCCGCTGCAGCATTTGCTCTTTGCTGACGCTCGCGTGCGCGCGTTGGTGATGACCTCGGCTAATCTGAGCGAGGAGCCGATTGCAATCGATAACGAAGAGGCGCGGAAGCGACTGGGCGGGATTGCCGATGCCTTCCTGATGCACGACCGCGAGATTTTGCAGCGTTGCGACGACTCAGTGGCTGCCGTGGTGGACGGCGCGCCGCAACTGGTGCGCCGGGCGAGGGGATTTGTGCCGATGGGAGTGGAGTTGCCGCAGGGGCCGAATCTGGAAGCGCCACCGCTGTTGGCAGTAGGCGGACACCTGAAAAATGTCTTTACACTGGCGCGAGGCAGGTTTGCTTACCAGAGCCAGCACCTGGGCGATCTGGAAAATCTGATGGGCCTGGAGTTTTTCCGCGAGTCGCTGGACCATTTGATGCGAACCTTCGAGATTGAGCCAATGGCAGTGGTTCACGACATGCATCCGGGCTACCTTTCAACGACGTGGGCGCGGGAGTGGGCGCAAGAGCGCGGGCTGAGGTTGATTGCCGTGCAGCATCATCATGCGCACATCGCCGGGTGCATGGCCGAACACGGCCTGACGGGCAAAGTGATTGGACTGGCGCTCGACGGCACAGGCTACGGGAGCGATGGAAAGATCTGGGGCGGGGAAGTGCTGATTGCGAACCTTGCAAGCTTCGAGCGGTTTGCGCATCTGGACTACGTGCCCATGCCGGGCGGCGAGGCGGCAATCAAGGAACCATGGCGCATGGCGCTGGGACATCTGAGTGCGGCAGGATTCGATAACCAAGGGCAACATTTTCTTGCTGGGACCGGAGCTACTGAGCAGGAAGGTCGTATCGTCCGGCGTATGCTTCAACGAAGGATCAACTCACCGATGACTTCCAGCCTGGGGAGGCTCTTCGACGCGGTGGCAGCTATTGTGCTGGGCAGGCGCGTGGTGGATTATGAGGCGCAGGCAGCAATCGAATTGGAGGGGCTGGCGGAGGATGAGCCGGACGAACCAGCGCCGGAATGCTATCACCTCAAGTTAATAGGTGGGGATTGGTCAAAGCGTGAGCCTGCAATCCTTACAGTCAAGACGATGTGGGGAGCACTGATGCAGGACTTGCTTCAGGGCGCCGCAAAGCCGCGGATTGCGGCGCGCTTTCATGCGGGAATGGCTGGGGGATTTGTCAATTCAGCGGTGTTAGCGCGGGCGGCAACTGGAATCAACCAAGTAGCGCTGAGCGGCGGCTGCATGCACAATCGCCGGTTGGCGCGGCTGCTGCGTTCAGTACTGGAGACGGAAGGCTTCGAGGTTTTTCAGCATAAAGACGTCAGTCCCGGAGATGGAGGGCTGAGTTATGGGCAGGCTGCAGTGGCGGCGGCGATAATGAGCCAGCCACAGCTATCCGGAGATGCGCACTAGCTGCTCGGCTTCTTCGCGTGGGCCAAGGATAGAAACGCGGGGAATGCGGCCGCGCACCATGGCCACCTCATCGCAGCGATTCAGGCGCGGACAACTCTGGCAGTCCTTAAAAATCTTGTCGGGCAGTTCGGTTTTGTCTTCGATGGTGCGGAAGCCGAACTTGAAGAAATAGTCGGGGATGCGGGTAAACAGGCAGACGGATTGTATGCCGTGCTCTTCGGCCTCGGCGATGAGCGCGGCGAGGATGCGGCTGCCCACGCCCTGGCTTTTGGCCGCCGGCATAACCACGATGGAGCGCACTTCACACAGATGCGGCCCGTAAAAGTGCAGCGCGCCGCAGCCCAGAAACACGCCGCCATCGGATAATGCTATGGTGAAGTCGCGGATGTTTTCGCAGACCTCGGCGAAGGAGCGGTGGATCAGAGTGCCGTCGGGCGCGAGCGAGTTAATCAGGTCGCAGACATGGGAAGCGTCCGTGAGCAGGGCCTTACGAACCAGCATGGCCGGCCTCCTGCGCAAGGGCGCCGATCCGTTTTGATGCGGCGGCAAGGGCCTCACGAACGCGTTCGCGCGCGGTTCCCCCCGTCACGTTGTGGCAGTCAAGCGTGGCCGTGAGCGTGACGGCGGCAAAGAAGTCCTCTTCGAACTCCTCGCCATACTGGTGGAGCTCATCAAGAGTGAGGGCGTCGAGTTCAACGCCTTTTTCGAGGGCGAGGCGAACCGCGTGGCCGATCATTTCGTGAGCGGTGCGGAAGGGAACGCCTTTGTGAACGAGATAAGTCGCCGCGGCCATGGCATTCAGGCAGCCCGATTGCGCAGCCTCTTTCATGCGCTCGCGATTGAATTGAAGAGCGGCGGTAAAGCGAGCAACGAGCGCGAGCATTCGCGGCACAAAGCTGACAGAAAAAACAGGTTCCTGCGTCTCCTGAAGGTCTTTGTTGTAAGCCAGGGGCAGTCCTTTGAGTTGCAGCGTAACAGCCTCCGCCGCGCCGTGGATGCGGCCGACTTTGGCGCGGATTAACTCAGTTAAGTCGGGATTCTTCTTCTGCGGCATGGCGCTGGAGCCTGTGGAAAAGGCCTCTGGCAGCGTAATAAATCCGAATTCAGAAGTTGCGAAAAGTGTAATCTCTTCGGCAAAGCGGCTCAGATGCAGGCCGACAAAGGTGAGCGCGTGCAAATATTCCAGAATAAAATCGCGATCGCTGGTAGCGTCGATGGAGTTGGCGGTGGGCGCGGCAAATCCCAACTCTTTAGCGGCAATCGTGCGGTCAAGCGCGAGCGTTGCTCCGGCAACCGCGCCCGAGCCCAGCGGACAGAAGTTCAGCCGCGCGGTGCAATCGTGCAGGCGATCCGCATCGCGCAGAATCATCTCCAGGTAGGCAAGCAGCCAGTGCGCAATCAACACGGGTTCGGCGCGCTGCAGGTGAGTGTAACTGGGCATTACCGAGTCACCTGCGTTGCGAGCCTGCTCAACCAGCGCGCTGGCCCAAGCTGCCAGAGCATTCAGCACGAGGCTGATCTGTTTGCGCACATAAAGGCGGAGGTCGGTTGCAATCTGCTCGTTGCGGCTGCGTCCGGTGTGCAGCTTGAGACCCAGCGGGCCGATGCGCTCGACCAGCTTCAATTCGACAAAGTGATGGATGTCCTCGGCCGTTGCGTGATCGCGCACCAGCGCTTTGCCCGCCTCCGATGCGTGCTCGATGGCAATCGCGTCAAGCGCAGCTCTCAACTGATTCAATTCCGGCACGATCAGAACTCCCGCGGCGGCCAGAGCGGAGGCGTGCGCCTTGCTGGCGGCGATCTCTTGAGGGAGAAGCCGCCAATCAAAACCAATCGACCGCTGCCAGTTTTCAAACTCCGCATCCAGCGGCTCACGAAAACGGCCGGACCACATCTTCCCGGATTGTTGTTCATTGACCATTACGTTAAGCGTACCTCATGCTAATCGTTCTCCTTACCGCTGATGAGCTGGGGCATTTCGCTGCCTTTGCTGAGCGTGAGAAGTCCGGTTTTGGCGTAAGTAAGGAGCTTCTCCCGGGTATCGGTGATGTCGAGATTGCGCATGGTGAGTTGGCCGATGCGGTCGCGCGGAGAGAAGGTGGATGCTGTCTTCTCCATACTGAGACGCTCGGGATGGTAGGTGAGATTGGGCGACTCGGTGTTGAGGATGGAGTAGTCGTTGCCGCGGCGCAACTCCAGCGTTACCTCGCCGGTGATGGGTTTGGCGACCCAGCGCTGGGCGGATTCGCGGAGCATGATTGCCTGAGAGTCGAACCAGCGGCCCTGATAGAGCAGGCGACCGAGCTTGCGGCCATTGTCGCGGTACTGCTCGATGGTGTCCTCGTTGTGGATGCCGGTGATGAGGCGCTCGTAAGCGATGAAGAGCAGGGCGAGGCCCGGAGCCTCGTAAATGCCGCGGCTCTTGGCTTCGATGATTCGATTTTCAATCTGGTCGGACATGCCGAGCCCGTGGCGGCCGCCGATGCGGTTAGCTTCGAGTAGGAGGGCAACGGCGTCGTCGAATTGCCGGTCGTTGAGGGCTACGGGCGAGCCCTCTTCGAAACGAATGGCGACCTGTTCGCGCTGGATCTCGACATCCTCTTGCCAGAATGCCGCGCCCATAATGGGGGCGACGATCTTGATCGACGAAGAAAGATGCTCCAGATCTTTGGCTTCATGGGTTGCGCCAAGCAGGTTGGAGTCGGTGGAGTAGGCCATTTCCGCGGACATTTTATAGGCGAAACCGGAGCGCTGCATGAAGGCAGACATCTCAGCGCGGCCACCTAATTCGTCGATGAAAGCGGAGTCAAGCCAGGGCTTGTAGACCTGAAGGCTGGGATTGACGAGCAGGCCGTAGCGATAGAAGCGCTCGATGTCGTTGCCTTTGAAGGTGGAACCGTCGCCCCAGATGTGGACATCGTCTTCCTTCATGGCGGCCACCAGCATGGTGCCCGTGACCGCACGACCGATGGGGGTAGTGTTGAAGTAAGGAACTCCAGCCGTCGTGATGTGGAAGGCCCCGGCCTGCAGCGCGGCTATGCCTTCGCGGACTAGAGAGCCGCGGCAGTCAATGAGGCGGGCCTTTTCGGCACCATACTCCAAGGCCGCGCGTGGGATGGCGTCATAGTCGGTTTCGTCGGGCTGGCCGAGGTTGGCTGTATAGGCGTAAGGGATGGCGCCCTTCTGCTTCATCCAGTGCAGGGCGGCGGAGGTGTCGAGCCCGCCGGAGAAGGCAATGCCGACTTTTTGGCCGATAGGCAGGGATTCGAGAATTACGGACATGATAGCGAAACCTCAAAGCAGTTGTCAGTTATATGTTGTCAGTTCACAATTCGCGAATGTTGTACTCCGAGCAAGAATGCAATTCTGATTACTGACAACTGATAACTGATTACTGGTTACTGAAACTTCTCCACATTCGCCAACCCACCGAGCAGCAACAGCATCAGAGATTTCTCAGCGTGGAGGCGATTTTCGGCCTGGTCGAAGACGATCGATTGCGGGCTGTCGATCACTGCGTCTGTGACTTCGGCGTTGCGGCGCGCGGGCAGGCAGTGCATAAAGACGGCGCTTGGCTTGGCCTTTTGCATCAGCGCCTCGTTGACCTGAAAAGGCCGGAAGATTGGCGCTCGCTTGGCGGATTCGTGCTCGAAGCCCATGCTGACGCATACGTCGGTGTAGATTGCGTCCGCGCCTTCGGCGGCGGCCTGCGGGTCTTGCAAAAGGCGCAGCTCGCACCGGTTGTCCAGCGCAATCTCCCGCGCCCGAGTGACGATCTCAATGTCCGGAGAGTAGCCGCGGGGCGTGGCCACGGTGACATTGGCGCCCAGATGCGCGCCGGTGAGCATCAGCGAGTGGCAGACGTTGTTGCCGTCGCCCACATAGGTAAAGTTGAGTCCGGCAGCGGAGCCGAAGTGCTCATCGAGAGTCATGAAGTCAGCCAGAGCCTGGCAGGGATGCTCGAAGTCGGAGAGCGCGTTGATGACCGGGACTCGCGAATTGGCGGCCATTTCGGTGATGGTGTCGTGCGCGTATGTGCGAAGCACGATGACATCAACCCAGCGCTCAACGTTGCGGGCTACGTCGGCAATGGACTCGCGCTCACCTAACGGCGAGCTGGTTTGATCGAGAAAGATGGCGTTGCCACCCATGGTATTGATGCCGGCCTCGAAGCTGAGGCGCGTGCGCAGGCTGGCCTTCTCGAACATAAGCACCATTTGTTTGGCATCGAGAGCACGGCGATACTTTTCGGGGTAACGCTTGACATCGTGGCCGAGCTTGAGAATGGCGCGCACTTCGCCGCTGGAGAGATCGGCAATGGAGCATAAATCTTCGCCAGTCAGCCGCGCCTTGGCGGCAAGAATGTCGGGGTCTTTGTCTACGGAAATGGCGGGGGCTTCGGGTTCAATGATTGTGTTGCTAACCACGTGCGTGTCCTCCTATGGAGTGGGCTGTGGATGGATCTGACGTTTGAGCGGCTTGTACGGTGAGGATTTCGTCTAGTGCGCGAATGGCGAAGTCCACATGATTTCGATGCAGAATATAGGGTGGCAAGAAACGCAGGACAGTGTCGCTGGTGCAGTTGATGACGATGCGCCGCTTGAGCATCTCGGCGACGGCCAACTTGGCCAGGTCGGCGGAGTTGAGCTCGGCGGCAATCATCAGGCCACGGCCACGCACGTCGATAATGGCGCTGTGGCGCGATGCAAGGGCGCGAAGCTGAGCAAGGAAATAGCCGCCGACCTCGGTTGCGTGATCCAGCAGGTTTTCCTTTTCGATGGCGTCGATGACGGCGATGGCCACGGCGCAGGCCAGCGGGCCTCCGCCGAAGGTAGTGCCGTGCATGCCGGCGTGAATGGCCCGCGCCGCCTCTTGCGAGCAGACGATTGCTCCCAGAGGGATGCCGCCGGCCAGAGGCTTGGCCAGAGTCGTGACGTCAGGCAGAATGCCGTAATGCTGATAGGCGCACCATTTGCCGGTGCGGCCCATGCCGGACTGAATCTCGTCGGCGATTAGCATGGCACCGGTGGAATTTGCAAGAGCGCGCGTTTCGGCGAAGAACTCCTGCGTAATCGGGCGAATGCCGCCTTCGCCCTGGATGGGTTCGACAAGAATAGCGCAGACTTCATCGGAAAACTTGGCGCGCAAGTCGGCAATATCGTTGAATTTGACAAACTCCACCCCGGGAACTACTGGGCCAAAGGGCTCGCGGTACTTGGCTTTGTGCGTGGTGGAGACAGAACCGAAGGTACGGCCGTGAAAGCTCTGCTCGAGGGCGATAAATTTTGTGCCGATCTGCTGGCCTTCGCCGCGCAGGAGTCCGGCGTGGGCGCGGGCCAGCTTGAGCGCGCCCTCCCAGGCCTCGGTGCCGGTGTTGGCAAAGAAGACGCGATCCAGGCCGGTGCGCTCGGTGAGCCGTTGCGCCAGCTCAGCCTGACCCTCGTGGTAAAACAGATTCGAAACGTGGATGAGCGCGCGGCTCTGCTTCGCGATGGCCTCGACGATGGCGGGATGCGCGTAACCGAGCGCGTTGACGCCGATGCCGCTCAACAGATCGAGATAGCGCTCACCCTTTTCGTCGATGAGGTATACGCCCTCGCCGCGGACGAAGAGGATGGGGTTGCGGTCGTATGTGGAAAGCAGCAGCCGTGCTTCTGCGGCCTGAATCTCTTCGAGTCTGGTCAATTTGTTTGGTTTGTCCACTTTCATCTCTCCTCAGGCCACCATTACTTCAGTGCCGTGGGCTACGCGGGAGCTGCACAGGTCGGGCAGGGAACTGGCAGCTTCAGCAGGCAGAATTCTTACGCGCTTGACGCCGTTCAAGAGAGCCTCGCGGCAAGCGCTGAGCTTGGGCAACATGCCGCCGGATATGACCGCGCTTTTGGCCATTTCGGCGATCTGGTCGATGGAGAGCCATCGCAACACGACGCCATTCGCGCCCTTGACGCCGGGCACGTCGGTGAGAAAGACCAGTGCATCGGCGTGGCAGGCGATAGCGCAGGCTGCGGCCATCTCATCGGCGTTGACGTTGTAGTATTCGCCATCAAAACCGAGCGCCACGGAGGAGAGAACGGGAATGCCGTTCAATTGCCAGATGGCGTCGAGCCAGCGCGGATCGCTGGATGCGACCTCACCCACGAAGCCAAGGTCGGGTGTGGTGAGCTTCTTGCGGGCGCGGAAGATCAAGCCGTCGCCGCCGGAGAGGCCCATGGCCGGGACGCCTAGCGCGCCCAGACCGGCAACGAGCTGTTTGTTTACTTTTCCGGCCAGAACCATCAGCGCCACGTCGCGGGTCTCAGCGTCGGTGACGCGCAATCCGTTAACAAATTCGCTCTGCATGCCGAGCGCTTTCAACATACGCGTCAACTGCATTCCGCCGCCGTGGACCACGGCAACCTGATGGCCGTCGCGCGCCAGCTCGGCAATCGCGCGCATGCACCCATCCAGCAGCGATGGAACTTCCAGGCAGGCTCCACCCAATTTGACGATGTACTTCATTCAAAGCCCTCCGCTGCGAGTTTCATTCGAGACCTTCCGCGGCGATTTTCATTCAAGGCCTTCGGCCTCAGGCCAGCCGAGCATCACGTTCAGATTTTGCACTGCCTGACCGGAGGCGCCCTTCAACAAGTTATCCAGGCAGCTGACAATAACCGCGCGCCGGCCATCGGCGGCGAGCTGGAAGCCAATGTCCGCATAGCAGGTGCGGACCGAGTATTGAATCTGCGGCAGCGTTTTGTCGTAGAGCCGGACCATGGGGCTTCCGGCAAAATATTTGTGGTAAACCGATGCGATGCTGTCCCTGGTTTGCGGTTCGCGGAAATGTACGTAAATTGTGGCGAGGATTCCGCGCGGAATAGGCAGCAAATGCGGCGTGAAAATGATTTCGCTCGCGTCAATGCCTATCTGCTCCAGCAACTCCCCGGTGTGGCGATGCGTAAAAACGCCATAGGCGGAGAGATTGTCGGCTGCGTACATGAAGTGCGTCCTGGCGGAAGGCGTCTTGCCCGCGCCGCTCACGCCGCTCTTGGCATCGGCGACGATGCCACGCGTAAGGTCCACCAGTCCGGCCGCTACCAGCGGCCGCAGAGGAAGAATGATGGAGGATGCATAGCAGCCGGGGTTGGCAACCAGACGCGCGCCAGCAATCTGCGCGCGATGCAACTCGGGCATACCGTAAACGGCCTGCGCCTGAGTGGCCGCGGCCAGCTTGGAATCGTGGTCTTCGAAGGCATAAACAGCGCGGTTAGCCGCTTCATTCAAGCGCCATGCACCGCTCAGGTCAATAACACGCAAACCGCGCGCCAGCGCCTCTGGAACCCATTCACGCGATTGCTCGTGCGGCGTGGCGAGAAACAAAACCTGAACACCCCGGTCCGCCAGCAACTCCCAGGAAAAGGGTTCCAGGCGGAGATTGCCGCTGCCGCTCGAATCGGCCAGTTGCGCGTGAATTTCGCTCAGCGGAATGCCGCCCCGCGCCGCGTCCTTTTCGTCCACGCGCCCCGCGAAGACCGGCGGTACGCCCTGGAGGTGAGGGTGCCTCAGCAGCAGCCTGGCCAATTCGGCGCCCGCGTACCCGGTAACTCCTACTACCGCAGTTTGAATCGTCTTGGTCATGATTCCAGCATCGCCTTCAACCGGGATTCCACATCGCCTGCGCGGCGATGGTCAGTACAGATGATCAGCACCGTATCGTCACCTGCCACAGTGCCTACAATGTCGCTCCAGCCGGCATGGTCCAGGGCCATAGCCAGCGGCTGTGCGCCTCCCGCCGTGGTGGCAAGGACCACCTGGTTCATCGCTCTCCGCACACGCAGTCCGAAGTCTTCCATCATCTCTTCCAGCGCGGGCGTGCTGTTGTCTTCAACTGCCGGGCCAGAGCCACTCTCGAATGTATAGCCCGTCGGCCCTTTAGAGAGGCGCAACTCGTGAATGTCGCGCGAAAGCGTGGCCTGGGTCACCGCAAAGCCGCGGCGGCGCAGCTTATGCCGCAACTCGTCCTGGCTGGTCACTTGCCCGTGGGCCACCAGCTCGCGTATCGCATTATGGCGCAAAGACTTCATCAACCTCTTCCGGAAAAACGAAGGCGCAGCAAAGAATGGAACAAAGGTACCGTATAAATATACATCATCATTGCATAAGTATGCAAGATCAGGCACCGCCGGTGGAAAACCGGGGCGAAATTATGTTTTTCGCGGGACTGTGCCCGGTCCGCGCTGATAAACTCTCGAATGTTCGCGGCAGAGGAGTCTTGCGTGGCCAACAAAACCAAAAATACACAGCACCCACAAATCTCCACCATTAATGACCTGTTTTACCGAGTTGCATCGGCTGCCAATCCCCGCGCCATCCTGTGGCAGGACGAGTTTGGCTTGTGGCAACCCATCTCCTCCGACCAGATTTATCAGCGGGTTCGCGCTCTGGCCCAGGCATTCCTCAGCTGGGGCGCACAAAAAGGCGACCGCATCGCCCTGATCGCAGAAAATCGCTGGGAATGGGCGATTACCGACTTTGCCGCGCTGGCCATCGGCGCTGTGGATGTTCCCATCTACCCCACGCTTACCGGAGAGCAGATCGCCGCACTGGTGGCTGACGCGGGCTGCCGGATTGCCGTGGTCTCCACCCGCCAGCAGTTCGACAAACTGAATGCCGTGCGCGGTAAGACTTCACTTGAGCGCATTCTGCTGATGGATCCAGGCGTAGCGCCCGAGGGGGCGGTATCCTTCAGCGAGGTTATGGAGGGGGCCGATGACCGAGGCGCGGATCGTGACCCGGTCTTTGATGCGCTGGTGCGCACGGTCGAGCCAAAGGACCTGGCCACGCTGATTTACACCTCCGGAACCACGGGCGAACCCAAAGGCGTGGTGCTCACCCACGGTAACATGGCCGCCAACCAGAATTGTGCACCCGAGGAATTCAGCTTCAGCCCCGCGGACGCCCTGATCTCTTTCCTGCCTCTGTCGCACGTTACAGCTCGCGCCCTGGACTACATCATGTACTTGTTCGGGGTGCAGGTAGCCTATTGTTCGAAGTTTGACAAGCTGCCCGAAGCCATGCGGCAGATTCGTCCCACGGTCTTTGTAGGCGTGCCGAGAGTATTTGAGAAGATTCGCCAGGAGGTCGAACGGCGCGCGGGCTTGTCACCGGTCAAGAAGCGTCTGCTTGCCTGGGCGATAGGCGTGGGCGCCAGCCACAGTGATACGGTCTATGACGGCCGCCGGCCCTCTTCACCGCTGTGGAAGCTGGCCGACAAGCTGGCTTATTCCAAGGTGCGCGAGGCCTTCGGCGGACGGGTGAGAATCTTCGTCCCCGGCGGGGCGCCTCTGGGCATTGACACGGCGAAATGGTTCGCTGCTGTGGGGATTCCTCTTTGGGAAGGTTATGGATTGACCGAGACCTCGCCGGTGATTGCTCTCAACACGCCTCTCACTCATCGCATAGGCTCCATAGGCAAGCACATATCCAATGTTGAAATCAAGCTGGGTTCGGACGGGGAGCTGCTGGTACGCGGACCTTCGGTTTTCTCCAGTTACTGGCAAAAGCCGGAGATGACCGCTGAATGTTTCGACCCCGAGGGCTGGTTCCGCACCGGAGACATTGCCCACATCGATAGCGAGGGGTTCGTCTACATCACCGACCGGAAAAAGGAGCTGCTCAAGACCTCGGGCGGCAAGATGGTGGCGCCCCAGCCGATTGAAAACAAGCTCAAGAACAGCCTTTTTGTGGCTCAGGCCGCGCTGGTGGGCGACAAGCACAAGTTTATTTCCGTGCTCATTTCGCCCAACTTTGTGGCGCTGGAAGACTGGGCGCGCCACCACGGCATCGAGGCAAAGGATCGTGCTGAACTGGTGGCCGATAACCGCGTGATTGCGCTATACGCCGAGATCGTGCGCGAGGTGAATGGCAGCCTGGCCAACTTTGAGAGCCTGAAACGCTTTTACGTTGTGCCCCATGAATGGTCGCAGGAGACGGACGAACTGACGCCCTCGATGAAGCTCAAACGGCGCGTGATTACGGCGCGATACGCGGCCCAGATCGGCGCACTTTACGAGGACGAAGCAACCTCGCGCGGCGAATAGGGAAGGCCAGGCCCCGGCCCAACTCCTTGCCAAAGTGAGCGCGCTTGTCCCACAGGATGTGCAGACCGCGGAAGAACGGCGCGCCCCAGGCGCCTACTGCCAGCAGGCTGCCGAAGAGAATGACGGCGTCGATCGAGAGCCGCCCGGAGCGCGACCAGTAGGCATCCGGCTCCAGGTCCAGCCAGAGCGCAAACTCGTCCAGGGTAAGCGCCGCGCCTACCCCGTAGCTGACCGACATCAAGCGGCTGAAGAAGATGGAGAGCGGGGAGTGCGACCGGCCCAGGTCCATCAACCAGCCGTAACCGACCAGCAGCAGAATCAGAATTCCCCAGACGAGGTGATGAATGTGCGTTCCGTGGATCACCACCCACTGGAAGTGTCCCTCATGATGCACGATCCGGTGGACCAGGATACGGACCCCCAAAAACGTGACCATGAAGGAGACCGAGGCGATGAACATGCGCCGCCGCGGGCGGTCGGGGATGGTGGCGCGTACCAGGTAGCCCAGCCGGGTCAACTGCAGCAGGATCAGCAGGACAACGACCACCACGCTGGCAAAGGCCAGCAGAAACAGCGTTCCGGTTCCGGGCATACCCTATTGAAGCATTCCTGGCTTTTCGTTACAAGGGAATCCGGTTTGGGAACGAAGCCGGAAAGCGTGAGCACGGTCACGATTTATCTTTACAGCGGCGGAGTAAACTTGGTAATGGCGTCAACTCCGGCACTTCCGCGGCTTCCAGACGCACAATTCAGGGACAATATCCCGGCCCGGCTTTCTGAGCCGCGTCTTCAATTAGGAGTTTTTACCATGCGAGTTGCTTTATTGACCGGCGGCGGCGACTGCCCCGGACTGAATGCGGTGATCTACGCGGTCGTGCGCAAGGGCATCAACCACTATGGCGATGAGTTCATCGGCTTTCTCAACGGCTGGAAGGGCGTGCTGGAGAACAACTTCATTCCGCTGACCCTGGAAAACACCGATGGAATCCAGTTGAAGGGCGGCACGATCCTGCACTCCTCGCGCACCAACCTGAAGAAGATTCCCGGTGGCATTGAGAAGGTGCAGGAAATCTTCAAGGCCAACAAACTCGAAGCGCTGATTGCCCTGGGTGGCGACGACACCCAGTCTGTCACTCTCTTCCTGAACGAGCATGGCGTACCCGGCGTGGGTGTGCCCAAGACTATCGACAACGACCTCAGCGGCACCGACCAGACCTTTGGCTTCGACACCGCCGTGATGATTGCCACCGAGGCCGTTGATCGCATCCGCACCACCGCCGACTCGCACAATCGCGTGATCGTGGTCGAAGTGATGGGCCGCGACGCCGGCTGGATTGCCTATGCCTCAGGCGTGGCCGGCGGCGCGGATGTCACCCTGGTTCCCGAGAAGGAGATCGATATAGATCACGTCTGCGCGCTGCTCAAGTACAACTACGACCACGGCAAGCAGTACGGCGTGGTGGTGGTATCCGAGGGCGCAAAACTTCCCAAGGTAGGCCAGGTCATCAACGAAAACGCCAAGCTAGATGAGTTTGGCCACGTTCGTCTCTCCGGCATCGGCGAGGCGCTGGCGGAACTGATTGAGAAGAAGACCGGCTACGAGACCCGTTCCGTCAACCTGGGCCACACCCAGCGTGGCGGTGTTCCCACTGCCTATGACCGCATACTCGGCCAGCGTTACGGACTGCACGCCATCGATATGGTCCACGACAAGAAATGGGGGCGCATCGCCGTTCTTAGGGGACTGGAGATCACCGATATCCCCATCAAGGACGCCATCGCCACCAACCGCCGGCTCGATCAGCGTTTCTTCGACGTAATCAAGAACCTGGAAGCGAAGATATAACTTCCAGTTATTCTGGGACTTGCAGAAAGCCATTCTCGTTGCGAGGATGGCTTTTTGCATTTCGCATGTCGTAGAGTTGGTTTGTGCTGTATCGCCCTTTCACGCCCGAAGACTTCGACCGGCTCTACGCCCTTGAAGAAGCCTGCTTTGAGCCGCCCTCGCGCTTTAGCCACAGGTACATGCGCCAGCTTATCAGCCGCCCGGATACGGCGACGTGGATCGCGGAAGAGGCTGGGGAAATAATGGGTTTTGCCATCGTCGAGTGGGCAGAACGAAAAAACGGCGTTACGGCTTACATTCAAACCATCGAAGTTGCTCCGGAGGCACGTAATCGGGGCGTTGGGCGCGAGCTGCTCGGCCGCACTGAGGATTCCGCGAGCAAAGCGGGCGCTTGCATGATCTGGCTGCATGTGGAGGCGGCACATGCGGGCGCGATCCGGCTTTACGAAGCGCACGGCTACTGCTGCGAGGGCAGGAAAGAGAATTATTATCCACGGGGCCAGGCGGCGCTCCTATATAGGAAACGGCTGGAGAACGAAGCGGTGAATTCTGGCTGAGATTCCCGCAATGTGGTTTCCCTTACTTGCCCTCGGCCTGCGTCTTTTTGATGAACGCCGCCACACGGTCGTGGAGCAGCTTGAGGCTATCATCGAGGACGTAGACCATGTGTCCCGACTCGTACCAGTCATACTCGATGTTCTTGGCCAGCGACTGCGGAATGGGCAGGTGCTTATCCTCGTACTGGGCGGCGAAGAAGGGCGTGGCCAGGTCGTAGTAACCGCCGTTGACCATGATCTTGAGCCGGGGATTGGTTTTAAGCGCCTCGGCCAAATCATTGGAAACATTTAGGTTGATGGAAAAGTCATGGTGAACCAGGTTCCAATGCGTGCTGCCGAAGAGCGCTTCGGGCAGGTAGGTCTGACCTTCGCCGTACTTCAGCTCGCGGCGCACGTAGTCGTTAAAGAGCGAGACGTAAGCCGAGGAGATGGCCGAGCTTTGCGGGTCGTACTCCGCGCCCTGGCTCAGGGGGTCGAGGTTGGGTCCGGAGAAGCGCGTGTCCAGTCTGCCAGTGGTTAGATCCTGATCATCCTGCAGGGTCTTCTCGAACTCGCCACCGTTGATGCGCAAATTGCCCTTGAGCAGGTAGGCCACGGGCAGGCCGGTATATTCGTGCAGCTTCTCGGCCACCTGCTGCTTCTCCGCTGAGGTCAGATCCGTGCCCAGAGCCAAAGCGTGGGCGTAGGGGCCCATGGCGAACTCTTCCACGTCTTTGATGAACGGTTCGAGAGCGGCCGGCTGCTGCGGCAGCTTCTTGTGATACCAGGCCGTGGCCGCATAAGTGGGCAACGCCAGCTCGTAGGGCAGGTCCACGCCGGGATTGCCCGTGGGAGAGTCGATGTCGGTGGTGAAGTTGAAGATCTGCGAGAGTAGGATTACGCCGTTCAGGTCGATGTTCTTGTGGTTCTCCAGAATGTTGGCTAGCACGGCGGAGCGCGTAGTTCCGTAACTCTCGCCAAAGATGTACTTGGGCGAGTTCCAGCGGTTGTACTTGGTGATGAAGCGGGCGATGAAGCGGGCGAAGGCGTTGGCGTCCTCATCCACTCCCCAGAAGGCCTTTTCCGCGTCCTTGCCGGTCAGGCGACCGAAGCCGGTGCCGGGCATGTCGATAAAGACCAGATCGCTGGTATCGAGCAGCGAGTAGGCGTTATCAACGAGCTTATAAGGTGCTGCGGGCAGGTGCTGGTCGCCGCTAGTGACCACGTGCTTGGGTCCGAGCGAACCCATGTGCAACCATACGGTGGAGCTGCCCGGCCCACCGTTGTAGAAGAACATGATGGGCCGGTCCTCAGCCTTCGCGTCCTTCTTGAAGTATGCCACGTAAAACATACGTGCTGTAGGGGTTGCGTCCTTTGGCTCCTTGGGCACATCGAGAGCTAGCTGGCTACCGGGCTGCGGCTTACCGTCCAAGCCTAACTGCGCGTCCTGGATGTCGGTCGAGCCAACGATAAGCGTGCCGGCGATGGCCGTGTAGGCGATCTTCTCACCCGCCACTGTGACCGTACCCTGCGTCGTAACTTCAGTGGGCGGAGCCTTTTCAGCGGTTTTGTCGGCTGAATTGCCGGTGGCTTGCTTGGCGGCGGGCGTCTCGTCGTCAGCTCTGAGCAGGGCCGGGGCAAAGATAAGAGAAACCGCGAGCAGGGCGGCGAGGAGGCGGTGTAAACGAAACATTTGAAATCTCCAGAAAAGGGGATGGGTGAAAGGCCAGTATAGAGCCTGAAGTGAGTGTATATATAAGACCACCTCTATCTGGCAATAATGGGTACATTGCAAACGCCCGACATCGCGCCCTGGCGACGTAGTAGGAGGCGATCTCGGGCGCACGATCTCAAGCACTAACTCGAAGAGTCCATACGCAGTTGCGTAACCCAAAGGGGAATCACTTGAAAGAAAAGTATAGGCCTGCTTTCCTGCTTCATTCAGGAAATGTTCTGCCAGTTGAGGATCACCTTTCCCGAGTTTCCTGAGTGCATTGCGGCAAATCCCTCTTCAAATTGATTCCAGGCCAGGCGGTGCGTGATGATTTTGCTGATATCCAGACCCGACTGCAGCAAGACTGTCATTTTGTACCAGGTTTCGTACATCTCGCGGCCATAGATGCCGCGAATTGTGTATTGGTTAAAGATCACCTTGGCCCAGTCAATGGACATCTCTGAGGGAGAAGGGATTCCCAGCATGGCGACCTTTGCGCCATGGCTCAGGTTGGCCAGCAGATCACGAAAGGCCTGGGCGTTACCGGACATCTCCATGCCTACATCGAATCCTTCCTGCATACCGAGTCTTTTCTGCACCTCTTGTAGTGTTGTATCGCGGGGATTGACGGCCTCTGTGACATGGGCGGCATGTTTCGCCAGTTCCAGGCGATAGGGATTCAAATCTGTAATCACAACCTTCCGCGCGCCGGCATGCCTGGCAACCGCGGCCGCCATGATTCCGATTGGACCCGCGCCGGTGATCAACACATCCTCGCCCAGAACAGGAAAAGCCAAAGCCGTATGCACCGCGTTGCCAAATGGATCAAAAATGGCCGCGATTTCCATCGGAATATCGGCCGCATGGCGCCAGATGTTGGTCATGGGCAGGACGATATACTCCGCGAATGCGCCAGCGCGATTGACTCCTATTCCGCGCGTGTGCGCACAAAGATGCCTCCTGCCGGCCATGCAGTTGCGGCATCGTCCGCAGACGACGTGACCCTCCCCACTGACCCGGTCGCCAATCTGGAAGTCTGTCACGTTCGATCCGACCTCCACAATTTCGCCGACAAACTCATGGCCGATCACTAACGGAACGGGGATCGTCTGCTGTGCCCAACTGTCCCACTCATAGATGTGCAGGTCAGTGCCGCAGATTGACGTCAACAGTACGCGGATCTTGACATCGTTAATGCCTGTTTGCGGCTCCTCAACATCTTGAATCCACAAACCACGCTCGGCGCGGGACTTAACAAGAGCTTTCATCTCATTCTCGATTTTCCTACTTTTGCACCTTGTCGAAGGGCTGTTTCTCTGTGATTCTAGGGCGGTTTTCGACTTGCAGCTCTCTGGCCACCTGCTGGACCTCGCGGAAGACGCGGAGCAGGTTGCCGCCCAGAATCTTGCGGCAGTCCTCGGATGTGTAGCCGCGAGCCATCAATGCCTCGGTGATCTTGGGCAGATCGGCGGCCGAGTTGATCCCCTGGGGAAGCTGGCCGCTGATACCGTCAAAATCCGAGCCCAGGCCCACGTGGTCCACTCCGGCCACCTTGGCGATGTGGTCGATGTGGTCAATGAGCACGGAGAATGGCGGGCGGGGGATACGGTCGCCGTACTGGCGCTGGAGCTTTTCGATTTCGTCGTAGGGAACCGGCTTGCCTTCCGCGATGGCCTTGTCCTTGAGCGCCTGTGTGGCCTTTTTCATCTCCGGCTCCAGGGCCTTTTCAGCGTCACGATAGGCCTGCGACAGGAATCCAGAGTAGAAGTTGACCATCACGACGCCGCCCTTGGAGTTGGGGCCGCCGTAACGGGCCTCGGCGCGCAGCATGTCGTCGCTCATGTTGCGAGGAGCGTCGCATAGCGCCCTGGCCGATGAATGCGAGGCGATGACCGGTGCGCGGCTGATGTTCAGCGTACGATAGAAGGTGCGGTCGGAGACGTGCGAGATGTCCACCATCATGCCCAGCCGGTTCATCTCGTAGACCACGTCTTTACCAAACTCTGTAAGGCCCTCTTTGGTGTGCGCGACGGAGGCATCGTCGATGTCGCCAGAGCTGTCGGCCCAGCCGTTGGAGTTGGTCCAGGTGAGGGTCATGTAGCGCACGCCGAGGGCATAGTACTGACGCAGCAGCGGAATGGAGTCCTCAATGGAGTGGCCGCCCTCAATGCCCATCAGCACCGCCATCTTGTGCTCACGGTGGGCCAGCTCGATGCCGGCCGGAGTGGCGACGAACTCCAGCTTGTCATGGTGGCGGGCGACCTGCTGCTTGACGGAGTCGATCAGTTCGAGGGTTCGGTGGGCGTATTGCCCTTTGTATTGCGTGGGATCGACCCAGATGGAGAAGAACTCGGCGCCCAGATTGCCTTTCCGCGCAGAATCCAGATTGAGCTGGCCGCCCCGCAGGGGATCGGCAAGGTCAAAGTGTTCATCCACAAAGCGTTGCGGGGTGTCGGCGTGGGTGTCGATGACCAGGGCGGAGCGATGAACAGCTGCGGGGTTGATTGTTTTGGCTGGCATATTGTGGACCGGATGAGTGGGGGTTTGGGCGCAAAGCATCGCCGGAACGGCGGCGAGCAGCAGGGTGATAGACAGATGAGCAGAAGACATAGGCTTGGGATGAGTTTATACCCGATGGGCAGGGAACAGGGAAGAGCCACCCCAGCGAGCAAAAATCGCTTCCCACACCCCAACGAGTAAAAATCACTCGTTGGTGACCCCGTGTCGCCGGGGACCCCGGCAGCCACCCCAGCGAGCAACAATCGCTCGCCGGGGACCCCGGCAGCCACCCCAGCGAGCAACAATCGCTCGCCGGGGACCCCGGCAGGGAAAAGAGAACAAATAAATCGCAAGGCGCAGCCAACAAACGTCAGGATCAGCGGTATGTGTTACCATGGCCGACGGAGGAAATTGAATGAGAACGACTATTCGATATTTTGTGGTTTGCGCCTTGGTTTTATTGCCGGCAGTTTCTTTTGCCGGGGAACGCTTCGATGGCAAATGGCTCACAACATACACCTGTCCCGCAAAGGGCAACACCGAAGGCTTTACGTGGAAGTTTGTCGGCGTTATCACTGCCGGCGCCTACCGCGGAGAACGCGGAACGGCGGGAGAACCCGGCTATTTTCTAGTCGAAGGCCCAGTTAAGGATGACGGCTCCGCCAAGCTCTCCGCCACTGGCATTGTCGCCTCCCGGAAATATGCACGTGGAGCCTTCGCCCACGGTGGAGCGGATTATAGCTTCGACATCAAGGCCCAGTTCAAGGAGACAGAGGGCACAGGCGCCCGCAACGAAGGCCTTGGCGTTTATGGCCGCCCCTGCACCTTTGAGTTTGTAAAACAGTAAGAACGGATTAAAGCATATTAGCCAGGCGCCCGCCCCTGCCTGATTCTTTCGGGCCAGAGTGGGAAGCCTAGCCTCTTAGATGTTCTTCAATCAGACGGTCGACCAGCATGATCAGAGGCTCGCTGGTGCGTGACAGCACAAACGACGAGGCTCCTGCATCCCATTCCAGCTTGAAACTGGTGGAGAGCGCCGAGATCCAGATCTGGCGCACCGGCGCGTTGGGCGTAATCACGAACTTGCCCGCCGGTTCCTCGAACAAGATGTTCAGCGCGCCGCCCTGTTCGTCGACCTCAAAACGGGACTCCGCCTCCTCCTCGCGCGCAATTAGATGCTGCAACAGCGAATTAAGAGCAATATCGGCCAGACGGCGGAACTCCTGTTCATCCAACATAGCGCCAGTGTAACAAGTCTGGTTGGGTAACCAAATGCGTGTACATTGGGTGATGGCGGGGATTTTGGAGGTGGCGCTAGGGACCTGTTGTGCCCATGCCCAGCCGCCGATGCCGGTTAACCAACTGATTCGCGAGGTCGTCTACAACGAACTGAACGACCACGTCAGCCACGGTTACTGGCGCTATTGGGTCGCGAGCCACACGCCAAAGGAATCGCTCCTCGAAGAATTTTTGGAAACCGCCGAGGGACCCATCTCGCGGATCGAGCTAAGCAACGGCCATCCGCTCAATGACATTGGGCGACAGTTGGAGCAGGCACGCCTTCATCATCTGCTCAACTCGCCCGCCGAGCAGGCCCGCCACCGCCAAGAGTATGACGATAATGAAAAACGCATCGGCCGCATCGTCGCACTGTTGCCGGATGCATTTCTCTTTGAATATGCCGGAGAGGTGAACGGCTGTTATCGTTTGCGCTTCCGTCCTAATCCGGATTATTCAGCACATTCCATTGAGGCCCGCATCATCCACGCCATGAGCGGGGAACTGTGGATTAACGCCACATACAAGAGGCTGTTTCGCCTCGACGGCCGCCTCAATCAAGATGTGAGCTTCGGCTTCGGCATCCTGGGCCGGCTCTATCAGGGTGGTTGGTTCAGCCTGCAACGGGCCCAGGTAAGCTCAACAGACTGGAAGACTGAGCGATTCGAGCTGCATATGAACGGTCGCGCCATTCTCTTCAAAATCATTACTCAGGAGATCAGCGAGCTCCGAAGCGGCTTTGCTCCGGTGGCTCCCGGGCTGGACCTGGTTAAAGGAGCGGCCCTGCTCTATCAGATCGAACCTGAAAGCGCCAGGGTTTCAGCAGCCAGCTTATCCATGGTACGCGCGCCCTCGCATCCGTGAAGAATGCCGCAACAGCGCGTCCAGAGCGGCTTCAGCCATGCGGCGGAACTCAAATTCATCCAACATGCAGCCAGTGTACCAAGTTTGACAATGACAGCTCGCCGATTCGTCTTTCTATAAGGTTTGTTCCCGGTTTTGTTGGTATTTTCACCTAAATCTTATCTATTCTTCGCTTTCCTACAGCCATACTGCGCCTGGAACTGATCCTTCTCCTAGGAGGCGACAGGATGCGTGTATTTTGGGGACTCATGATGGTTCTCACGATAGCGCAAGGTGATGTAAGCGTTCATGCTCTACAGATTCAACCGCCGATGCCGCCCAGTCAGTTAGTGCGCGAGGTGGTCTACAACGAACTCCACGACCACGAACGCCACGGATACTGGCGATACTGGATCGAGCGCTACTCGCAAAAGGAGACGCGCCTCGAAGAACAAGTGGAGACCTCCGATGGCCCCCTCACGCGCCTTGACCTGAGAAACGGCCGTCCTCTTGACACCGTAGACCGGCTTGCAGAGGAAAACCGCCTTAACTACTTACTCAGGTCTCCGTCCGAGCAGGCCCGCCATCGCCAGGAGTATGCCGACGATGAAAAACGCATTGGACGCATTGTTGCACTTTTGCCGGACGCATTTCTCTATGAATACGCCGGGGAAGAGAACGGCTGCTTTCGCCTGCGCTTCCGCCCGAATCCGAATTATCCGGCCCGTTCCATTGAGGCTCGCATCTTCCACTCCATGAACGGGGAACTATGGGTTAGCGCAAGTAACAAGCGCCTTGCCAGGCTTGACGGCAACCTGGTGGAAAATGTCGATTTCGGCTACGGAATACTGGGCCGTCTATATAAGGGCGGCTGGTTCCGGTTGCAACGAACTCAGGTTAGTACTACAGACTGGAAGACCGAACGCCTTGAAGTGCATATGAGCGGTCGCGCAATGCTATTCAAAACAATTGCCCGCGAGACCAGCCAAGTGCGCGGCGGCTTTATTTCAGTTCCCCCGGGCCTCACTTTGGCTCAGGGTGTCTCGCTGCTCAATCAGGCCACAGCCGATAGCGCCCTGGTATCGCCGGTCAACTTTGCCGAGAAGCGTTCAATTGAACATCCCTGAGGGTGGATGCCGGAGCCTTCGCAAACTGTATCAAAATCGGGCATCAATCATGCCTAAAGTTACCTTAGTAAAAGGCTGTCCTGAATGTATCTGATAGCAAAATAAACACTTATGGCTTGAGGGCACAGAGTGTCCTGAATATGTACACATTTTTCCAGGGGGATTCATGTTTTTGATCAATCTGCCGATGGACACCGTCAGGGGAAGTTCCCGGACGGGAGCAGACGAAGATGGAGATCGGCCCGGTAACCAGCGTTCGCATCACGCCGATGGTCAAGCCCAGGGAGGCTGACCTGGGGATGACAGATGTGTATGAGGTCGAGCACACGACACGAACCCGCGACGAGATCTACATTCCCGGTGGCACAAGTGCCGCCAGCGGCTTTGAAGAGGACGAGGACAAGTACGAGGAGCTGGAAGAAAGCCTCGATGAAGAATCAAAGGCACGGCCTGCCGGGATAACGAAAATCAACCGCTTCGCCTGAACACAATTGATATATGAATGATAATATTGCGCTTACGCGCAAATAATACGTTGACAGATTTCACTGTAGTAAAGGAAAAAAGACAATTTTTCATCCTTAGAAAGCACAACGTGATAGCAAAATATCTGTCTATATGCTAACTTACTAACTAGTTAGTCAATGAATACATTCACCCCATCCCACACCCAGGCTGAGCGCGCCGACCTGACTCGCGCTCGCATTCTTCATGCTGCTGTACGGCAGTTCAGCGCAAACGGCTTGGCCGGTGCGCGCACTGAGCAGATTGCCGAGGAGGCCTGCGTTAACAAGGCACTGCTCTACTACTACTTCAAGAGCAAAGAAGACCTCTATGCCGCCTCCTTGGAGTTTGTCTTCGATGGTGTGCGAACGGCCAGCCTGGCCTTGCTGGAAGCGGGCGCCTCGGCCGGTGAGCGATTCCTGCAGATTGTCTTGAACAGCTTCGACCGCTCCTACTCCCACCCTGCATTGCAGTCACTCATGCAGCAGGAGATGGTTCGCCTGCACCGCGGCGAGGAGCACAGGATGGCGCGGATAGCGGAGAAGTTCTTTCGGCCGATGTGGGAGAAGCTGGAGGAGGTTCTGGAGGAAGGCATCTCTTCAGGAGAGTTGATCCGTGTCGATCCCACGCAGATGCGCTATGCCGCGCTGGGCGCGAATCTATTTTACTTTCTCTCTGCACCGCTGGCACGATTGGCATTTGGTACCGAGCCGCTGGAGAGAGGTGAGCTGGAGCATCGCCGCAGGGCGTCCATCGAGTATCTCGGCCAGGCGATCTTTATAGACCGCGAGCAAGGCGCTCGGGTGGCCGCGCGAGTGCTGGCGGAGACACCCATGCCTGAGACAAGCACGATCATCAACGAAAATCATTTGACTTGCAATAGAATCCGTCATGAACCGTCTTTGAAGAAGTGAGGCACAAGTGAACGCACGCAATCGAGTTTTTCTGATCCTGGGCTTGCTGACCGTGGGATCGCTTATCTGGTATTTCGTTACAGTGCGGCCTTCCGCAGATTTGCAACTGATCGGCACGGTGGACGCCAACGAGGTAGTGGTCAGCAGCAAGATTCCCGGACGCATTCAGACGTTGTTCGTTGACGAGGGACAGGACGTAAAGGCCGGCCAGTTGATCGCCATCATCGAGAGCGACGACCTTGCCGCTGCGCGCAAGGCCGCCGAGGCCAACGCCGCCAGCCAGAAGGGCAAGCTCGGCGGAAGTGTCGAGACCGAGCGCCAGGACCGCGGAGAAACCAGCAACGCCACCGTCAATGCTGAGGCTCTGCTCAAGGCCGCGCGTGCGTCGCTGGCACAGGCGCAGGCCAACTATGATCACCAGCTGGCCGACACCAGCCGCACGATTGCTCTCGCCAAGCAGGGCGTTATGAGCGCAGAGGCCCGCGACGACGCGGCCACCAGCCTCCAGGCCGACAAGGCCGCCGTCGATGCGGCTCGCGAGAACGTCGCCGCGGCTGAAGCCTCGCTGCGCCAGGCCCGCGCGCATGAACTGCTCACCAATGTCGCGGCACATACCGTGGACTCCACCCGCAACGATGTCGAAAACGCCCGCGCCCTCGCCGAGCAGGCCAAAGTCCAGTTGGGTTATGCGCAGGTTTATGCCCCGGTCACGGGCAAGGTTAACGTGCGCGCCGCACGCCAGGGCGAGGTGGTCACTGTTGGCGCCGCCATTGTCACCATCATGGATCTAACCCAGACATGGATTTACGCGCCACTGCCCGAGACCCAGGCCGACGCAGTCCAGATTGGCGACTCGCTGCGCGTCGTGATGCCCTCCGGCGCAACTCTTCAGGGTAAAATCATCAATAAAGCCGCCGAGGCGGACTTTGCCACCCAACGCGACGTGAGCTCGCGCAAGCGCGACATCAAGACCATCCAGTTGAAGCTGCTCATTGACAACCCCGAAAAGCGCTTTGTCCCCGGAATGACGGCCGAAGTGTATATCCCCAAAAGCAAGCTGGTGAAGCAATGATGAAACCGGTCACAACCTCCGCTCAAGCGCAAGGCGCCAATCAGCCGGCGATCGAAGTGGCCCACATCGTCAAACGCTACGGCGACTTTGAGGCGGTGAAGGACGTGAGCTTCTCGGTGGCCGATGGGGAAATCTTCGGTCTTCTGGGTCCCAACGGCGCGGGCAAGAGTACGCTCATTCGCATGATGACCACGCTGGTGCCCATCACTGCCGGTAAAGCATTCGTGGCCGGCTTTGACGTGGAGCAGGACCCGGACGCGGTGCGTCGCAAGATCGGCGTGATTCCCCAGGCCCTGACCAGCGACCCCGATCTCACCCTGGAAGAGAACCTGAGCATCTACGCTAAGCTCTACAGCGTGCCCAAGGCCGAGCGCGAGAAGAACATCGACCAGGTTCTGGAAGCGGTGGACCTGACCAAGTGGCGCGACGCGCAGACCAAGACCCTTTCCGGGGGAATGCGCCGCCGCCTGGAGATTGCCCGCGGCCTGGTCCACAACCCACACATCTTCTTCCTGGATGAGCCCACCACCGGCCTGGATCCGGTCTCCCGCATCGCTGTCTGGGAGATGCTGGACAACCTGCGCAAGACGCGCAAGCTCACCATGCTCATCACCACTCACTATATGGAGGAGGCGGACAAGCTCTGCGACCGCATCGCCATCGTCGATCACGGCAAGCTGGTGGCTCTGGGCACGCCCATCGAACTGAAGCACAATGTGCCCGGAGCCAACGTGGTCGAAGTTCACTTTGACCGCGAAACCGACCAGTGGCAGGCGCGCCTGGAAGCCCTCGATGGCGTCACCAGCGTGCAGGCCCAGAGTGCGGGATACTATCGTGTCCTGACCACTTCCGGTTCCCGCACAACCATGCAGCTGGTGGAGCTGGCTGCGTCGCTGGGCGAAACACTCACTTCGCTCAGCGTGCAGAACACCACGCTGGACGATGTATTTGTCCACTACACCGGACACCAGCTCCGCGATGAGCAGGTAAAGCCCGCCGTTTTTGCGATGCCACCCCGCCCCGGAGAGAGGCTATGAACAGAATGTTTGCCATCGTCGAGCGCGAGATGCGCAAGTTCTTCCGCTCGCCCACCCTGATGGTCATGTCGCTGATGATGCCCGTCATGCAGTTGCTTATCATGGGCAACGCCTTCGGCGGCAAAATCGTGGGGGCGCACGTGGCTGTGGTGGACCTGGACCACGGCCCCCAAGCCGTAAAAATACGCGAGGGCTTTGACTCAATCGCCGTCAACATCAAGACTTTTACTACCATTGAATACAACAACGAGGTGCAGGCGCGCGAGGATGTGCGCACCGGCAAGGTCGATGGGGCCGTTATTATCCCTCCGCAATACTCGCGCCGCGTCTATGCGCAGGATGCCCCGCGCATCGGCTTTGTTGTCGACAACTCTGACCTGTTCACCTCGGGCAGCCTGGAAGCCGAGATGCAGTTGCTGGTCACGGCCCTCACCACGCCCGTCATCCAGCCGCGCCTGGCCAACCAGATCGGCCTTGAAATCGTCGAGCTCTATCCATACGTCAATTATTTGAAGTTCCTGCTTCCCGCCTGCATTGCCCTGGCCATGTATATCTCGGTCATGATCGGCGGCGGCATGTTATACATCGACGACAAAGCGCGCGGCGTCCATGAGGGCTATCTGGTAACGCCCATCACCAAGCTCGAACTCGTCTTCGGCCTCAACATGGCCGGCGCCATCAAGGCCACGCTCTCCGGCATTTGCCTCACGGTCATTGGCTCACTCATGGCGGGGTTGGGCATCATCTTCCATCCATGGGTGATGTTCCAACTCCTGATCCTGATTCTCGGCACCGCCATTGCCTTCAACGGCATGATGTTTCTGTTCATGGTCCGGGTCGAGGACCCGCTTACCCCGCGCGCCATGTTCGGCGTGCTCAACCTGCTGCTGTTTTACCCTTCCGGCGCCATGTATCCCATCGCCTCTTTTCCCTGGTGGCTGCGGGCCATCGCGGTGATAGACCCCTTCACCTACTGCATCCACGGCTTCAAATCCATCATTCTCAAAGATGGCGGCTTCGAGGCTATTCAGTTTGACCTGTTCTTTCTCTTTGTATTTGGTATAGGAACGCTGCTCATCGCCACGCCGCTGTTCAAGCGCACGTTGTAAAACATGCAGAGAACGGTTGTACACTGAGGCTGTGATGCGTCGATTCTTTGCTTCCTCTTTGCTCGTTTTCCTCGTGCTGGCCGGCTGCCACTCCGGCCAAAAGCAGCCCGCACAGCCAACCTCCAGTCAGCATCATCCAATCGGGGAGTTTGAACGAAAGATCTACAAACTGCGCGGCACGGTGGTCTCGATAGATGCCGCCAAGGGCGAGGTGACGGTGAATCATGAGGCCATTCCCGGCTTCATGGAGGCCATGACCATGCCCTACAAGCTGATGGATGCGAGCATTCTGGGCGAGTTGCATCCGGGCGACGTGATTACCGCCGATATGGTGGTGATGTTGAATCCCGATGGGGAGGTTCTGCTGGACCACATTGTCGTGGTGGCGCAGTCCAAGCCGGATTACAAACCCGCGGTCTCCTATCATGTCCCAACTCCGGGCGACACTGTGCCTGATTTCAAGTTGAGCAACCAGGATGGCAGGCCCATTCATCTCGGCCAATTCAAGGGCAAGGCGCTGGTGGTCACCTTTATTTACACGCGCTGCCCGTCGCCCGAGTTTTGCCCCAGGGTGACGCGTAACTTTGCCTCGCTGGAGAGGCTGTTGGCGGCCAGTCCCAGTCTTTATGCCAAGTCGCATCTGCTTTCGATCAGTTTTGATCCGGAGCACGACAAGCCGGAGCGGCTGCGAGCTTATGGAGTCACATACATGGGCAGCGACGCCAAGAACGCCTTTGCGCATTGGGAGTTTGCCGTGCCAAGAAAACCAGCACTGGCCGAGATGGCCAGGTTCTTTGATCTGGGCTTGAGTGAAAATGCGGATACGACGATTACCCACACGCTCTCAACGACGCTGATCGGTCCTGACGGCAAGGTGGTCCATTTTTACCCCGGCAATGAGTGGACAGCGGAGCAGTTAATGTCCGATATAAAGAAAGCAGAAACACGTTTAGATTAATATTGTGGTAGCATAGAAGTAGTTCCTCCCCTACCCGCTGCTCTATCCCCAGAAGGGAGGTAGTGCGGAATATGGCGACATCTAAATATGTGATTAAGATCACAATCGGGATATTTTGTATTTTTCTGTCCGCACTAGCTCATGCTGACTCTGTAACCATCACACTGGATCCCCACTTCTCCTCACCAGACTATGCCTTCTACACCTATACGGACACCGCTGGCGTGGTGCAAAGCAATGTTCCCGTTGGTCCGTATATTGCAGTTCTGAATGGTGACGGCTATCTCAATCAGACAGTTCTTGTGTTCTGTTATGACATGAACGCTGAGACCTATGTTGGACAGGCTTATTCAGGTTCTACCGAGACTATCGCCCAACTGAGCCCCCCCACCTCCACGGAGGTCCTGGAATCCTCCTACCTGGTGAATGAGTTGGCTGACGATGGCGACCTCAATGCGCCTCTGGCCACCCGAGGAGCCATTTCATTAGCGATCTGGGAGATCATGAACCCGTCTTCCACTACCAAAATCACACCTTTTCCGACGGACCCTGCGGCTATACCCTATGAGCAGCAAGCGGCCGCCGCTGTGGCCAGCGGCTCGTGGACGATGGCGGATGCCGATCAATTCCCGACGTGGATGCCGGAGGATATCGCGTCGGTTCAGCGGTTTGGCATAGACACTCGGACGCCGGAGCCTGCCACATTTGTTTTGACAGGTTTGGGCCTTATGGGCCTTGGCTTCTTAGGCTTGAAGTTAAGAGTTAGAGCAATGAAATTAGGTTAAAAAATAGCACAGAGTTTCGCGAACGAATCCAATTCAATCAACTGCTGACCCTCAGGCGCTGCGTCGAGCGTGGCGTGCTCCAGCACCCATGTGTCTTTGTGGAAGAGAAAGACAGCGTTCAAGCCGGCAGCGAGGGCGGGGTTGATGTCGCTTTTGGGGCTGTTGCCGATCATCCAGCTTGAGTGCGGCGATAACCCATGGCGATGAAGGACTTCGCGGTACGTCGTGGGGTCTTTTTCAGCGGGGATCTCAACGGCTGAGAAGTAACTCGCGAGGCCGGAGCGGCTCAACTTGTCGGCCTGCTCGGCGTGGTTGCCCTTGGTCATGAGAATAAGCCTGTGGCGCGTGGCCAACTCCGCCAGGGTCTCGGCCACGCCCGTCAGTAGTTCGATCTCCTGTTCAGCTATGGAGCGGGCGAAGCCTTCGATGCGCTGACGCTTTTCGTTCGTCATGGGCGCGGGGCTGAGCCGTTCAAAACAGGCAAGCAGCGAGCGAGTAAAGCTCGACAGGCCGTAACCATGGGAAAGAATGGTCTCGTGCTCGGCGGTGTTCAGCGCCTGGCGCACCTCGGCAGGCGTGTACTCGTGGTGATTCAGATAGCTGATAAAGGCGGCAATGGCGCGCTCGAAGTAGACGTTGTTTTCCCACAGAGTATCGTCAGCGTCGATGAGCAGCGTTTGGCCTGGGGAGAATTGCGGCATCAGCCTTATTGTAGCGAATCGGAGTGATGGAACCGTCAGATTGAGTTTCATTGTTTCCCACCCCTTTCCACGAATAACGCGGAAAGGATAGGTACGGTGCTTTTGTCGACTAAAACAACTAAAGCCTTGGTTGCGCGGCAAGCCACTGCTTCAGATTCGGCTCCTGAAGCTTGCGCAGCTCGATGCAGCCGTCGATGCTCTCCAGGGCGTGCTTGAGCGCCTGATCCGCGGCGGCGACTTTGTGTTCGGCGAAGAATTGCTTGACGCTGTCGCGGTCTCGCGCGGAGCAGAACCGTCTGGTGGAGGAGACGAGGCCGTTGCCCATCTCCGGAGTCAACAGGTTGTGAATAGTCTCCCAGTGAGTCTGGATGTACTTCCAGGCGAGGTCGCGTGTTGCGTCCATCTGCAGCGCGAAGGCGAACTGAATGGCGGCGTCCTGGCTACGGACTTTGCTGGAGATGGCGTAGTCGAAGGATCGCTGGGCCAGTGCGGGGTCCTCGAACTGGGCGAGTAGACGCAGCGCACCGATCTGGAACTCGGGATTGGTGGAGGTCTCATAGACTTGTTGCAGTTGGTCAAAGAGGGCAGCGTCGCCGTTGCGGGCGGCGATCTGGAGGGCGGCCTGGCCGAAGGTAGCATCGACAGAGCCGGGATCGGCCAGGTACCTGGCCGCAATCTCCCGCGCCTGAGCGAGGACTGCGGGATCCTTACCGCGGTGGCCAAGAAGGCCGAAGAGTTCGGCGCGCAACTCGCGCGTGTTGGCCGAGTCGGATTCTGCGGGCGGGCCAAGCCTCGCGTACAGCGGCGCATAGGTTGAGCGAATCCAGGCAGAAAGCTGGTCGCGCTCTTCCTCCGTGGCCGCAACTTGCGTGTAGGCCGCAACGATGCCGTCCATGGATTGGCCTACGACCTCCGCGCCGGGATCGGCTTTAACGGCCGCCGCCAGATCGAGATAGGCCCCGATGGGAGCCTTATTGGAGCGCGCCTGCGCCCATTCGTCGCCGATCAGGCTAATGCGCTCGGCGGGCGTGAGAGCAGATTCCACCTGCGCCACCAGTGCGGCATACACGCTGGGCGGATAGGCGCTGCGATAGTAACCCTTGCCGCCCGCATTGGCAAAGAAGAGTTTGCCTTTGGGCGCCTTGAGCCTGGTCGTGGAGGGAGCGAGAAGCTCACAGTCCTGGTCAGCTCCGGCCTTAAAGCAAATCGGGAGGGTCCATTTCTGCGCGGGATCCGGCTGAATACCGGGACTGAGGTAGAAACGCTTCTGCGTAACTGCAACCTTTCCCTTGGCCGGCGTGGCGAAGGTGAGGATGGGCGCGCCCGGCTGGGCCACCAGGCTCTCCATGATCTTATCCACCGGCTTGTGACTGGTCGAGGTCTGTGCGCCCCAGAAATCCTCCGCGGTCGCGTTGGCGTATTTGTGGGCGGCCAGGTAGTTGTGCACTCCCTGTCGGAATGTCTCCTCGCCCAGGTAGTTCTCAACGGTCAGCAACACGGAGGCAGCCTTGCCGTAGGAGATGCCGTCGAACATCTGTTCAATCTCTTCGCGGGTGTCGGCATGCGCGCGAATAGCGCGTGTGGTGGGCTGTGCGTCCAGATTTAGCACCTGATCCACGCCGGAGGCAGTCATCTGGTCGATATTCCACTCCGGGTGCATGGCGGCAACGGGCTTGTTCTCCATCCAGGTGGCAAATCCCTCGTTGAGCCAGATGTTGTCCCACCACTGCATGGTCACCAGGTCGCCAAACCACTGATGGGCCATCTCGTGCGCGATCACCAGCGCGACTTCTTTCTTTGCGCCGACGGAGGCTGTCCGAGGGTCGATGAGCATATCGGTCTCGCGAAATGTAATGGCGCCAAAGTTTTCCATGGCACCGGCCTCGAAGTCGGGCAGGGCGATCAGGTCGAGCTTCTTGAGCGGATAGGGAATGCCGAAGTAGTTGTTGTAATAGTGCAGCACGAACTTCGCAACATCGACGCTGTAGGGCGTTAGCGCCACCTTGTCGGGCGTGGAGCAGGAGCGGATGATCACGCCGTCAGATTCGCCTGTTGTGCATTGAAAATCGCCGACCAGAAAGGCAACGAGATAGGTGGACATTTTTGGCGTAGTGGCGAACATGAGAGTGTGCTTGCCGGTTGTCGGTCCGGGTGTGTCGCTTTCAATGGCAGTATTGGAAATAGCTGTGTCGCCGCTATCGATCACCAGAGTCACATCATAGGTGGCCTTGAAGGCCGGCTCGTCGAAGCAGGGAAAGGCTCGACGCGCGTCGGTGGATTCAAATTGCGTCACTGCGTAGTTGCGCTTGGCGGTCTTGGAGAGATAGAAGCCGCGCAGTTCATTGTTCAGGATGCCGGTGTATGCGATGGCAAGACTGGCTTTGCCCGCTGCGAGCTTCTCCGCAAAGGTGAAGGTAGCCTGCTCTTTCTCTTTGTCGAGAGAGACGGCGGCCTTCGACTGCTTTCCGCCGTTGGTCACGGTCACGCTTTCAAAGGCGATCTCGGCGGCGTTCAGCGTGATGTGATCCGTTGGCTCGGCGAGATTCACCTCGATGGTCTCGACGCCGGAGAAGGTTGCGGCATTGACGTCGGGCGTGAGGTTAAGCGCATAGTGCTCCGGGCGGACGTTCTGGGGCAGCCGCTGGGCGCTTGCTGTTGCCATGAATATGCAGCCTAGCGTGGCTATTACGGCAAAGGTTACGCGAAACGAAGGGGCGGAAAAGTAAATCTTCATGCAAACCTCGCGAGATGGTGGAATTTACAAGTATAGCCGATAAGCTATAGACCAATCGGGCCTGAAAAGGTTATGCGCTTCGTGGGTGAATGGTTCCATTTTGAGCTATTGCGCAAGCTTCTTCTTTGGCAGCAGAGTGTCGAGCAGCAGCAGGCAGGCGCCGGTAACGACGGATGAGTCGGCGATGTTGAAGTCGGGCCAGTGGTAGCTAAAGATGTGCACCTCGATGAAGTCCACCACTGAGCCGTATGCGATGCGGTCGTGGACGTTGCCCAGCGCTCCGGCAAAGACCAGCGCCAGCGCGACAGTGGTCAAGGTAAAGCGGTCGCCGAGTCGGACAAGTAAAAAGAGGATAATCAGGGCCATCAGCGACGAGAAGCATACCAGACACCAGCGAACCGTATTGGGCGAGGCGGAATCGGCAAAGAGCGAAAAGGATGCGCCAATGTTGGTCCAGTGGGTGATGCGCAGAACGTGCGGAATGACCGGAATGGCGCCGCCATAGGGAATGCGCAGCGCGACCCAGGTCTTAGTCAGCCGGTCCAGAAAGATAATGACGGCGGAGAGGGCAAGAAGCCAGTGCAGTCGGCGTGGCGCTGTGATTTTCATCGGCTCTCCTTTGATTCGTCCATAGGAGCCAGGGGCGGGGCAATCTTCATCTCTCTCAGCGCTTCCTGGCAGCGGGTGCAGACGTTCTGCCAGATGCCGTAGTTGAAGACCACAGGCATAAAGTTCCAGCAGCGGGCGCACTTGTGGCCGGTGGCGGGGCCGACTACGATGTTTAACTGTCCGTCTTGCACGAACCCCACACGGTTCATGGTGGGCGAAATTGATTCAACATACGTCGAGACAACTTCGACCTGAGATACGTTCAGCATTTCTTTGAGGCTGGAATCGTATCTCCTTAGTAGATCGCGGAGACCTGAATTCGCGACGATTTGAACCCGTGCCTCAAGGGATTTCCCAATTAATTTCTTCTGCCGATCTTCCTCGAGCGCGCGTAGAACTTCGTCGCGGACAGCGAAGATTTGCTTCCACTCTTTGAGCAGCGGCGCGGGATCTTCAGAGAAAATCTCGGCCGGGGCAGGGAATTGCGCCAGATGTACGGAAGCTTCGCGGCCCTCCATGGCGGGCAGATATTCCCAGACCTCGTCGGCCGTAAAACTCAAAATCGGCGCGACCAGGCGGACGAGGGCTTCGGTGATCTGCCACAGCACGGTCTGTGCGGAGCGGCGTTCCTGGCTCGTGGGCGCGAAGGTATACATCCGGTCCTTGAGCACGTCGAGATAGAACGAGCTCAGGTCCACGATGGCGAACTCGTTGACCGCGTGGTAGACGCGATGGAACTCGAAGCGCTCGTACCAGCCGAGGATATTTTCGGTTAGCTCGCGCGTGCGGGCCAGCATATAACGATCCAGCGGCAATAAATCAGATTCAGCAATGCGGTCGCGCTTGGGATCGAAGCCGTTCAGATTGCCCAGCAGGAAGCGGAAGGTGTTGCGCAGCTTTTTGTAGATCTCCGCGCAGCGCTGCATCAGGTTATCGCTGGCTGCCATATCCTCGCGGAAGTCGATGGAGGCGACCCAGAGGCGGACGATCTCGCCGCCCAGGTGGCTGGCAATATCCAGCGGGTCCACCACGTTGCCCAGCGATTTGCTCATTGCCCGGCCCTGCTCGTCGAGGGTGAATCCGGCAGTGACCACGTGCGAGTAGGGAGCGCGTCCGCGCAGAGCCACTGAGGTCAGCAACGATGAGTGGAACCAGCCGCGATGCTGATCGCCGCCTTCAAGGTACAAGCACTTCGTGCCGTTCTCGTTTTGGAAGTTTGTGTAGGCGGTTTTGAGATCCGGGTCAGATTCACAAACGGCATACCAACTGACGCCGGAGTCGAACCAGACGTCCAGAATGTCGGTCTCCTTGCGAAAGGCCTTCCCGCCGCAGTGCGCACAGGCGACATTGGCCGGCAGCAGCGTTGCCGTCTCGGTGGTGTGCCACGCCTCGACGCCATGCTCTTCGAACAACTTCACGATCTTGCGATTAAGTGCTGGGTCCATAATGGGTTTCTGGCAGCCTTCGCACAGGAAGACGGCAATGGGCACGCCCCAGATGCGCTGGCGGCTGATGCACCAGTCGGGGCGCGTGGCGATCATATTGGTGATGCGCTCCTTGCCCCAGGCCGGGTCCCAGATGACCTTGTCGATCTCCTCGATGGCCTGCTGGCGGAAGGTTTTTCCCTCATTTTGAGCCGTCTTGACGGGCGTATCGAGCGAGATAAACCACTGCTCGGTGGCGCGATAGATGACCGGATGGTGGCAGCGCCAGCAGTGCGGGTAGGAGTGCTCCAGATCGCTCACGGCCAGCAGCGCGCCACGCTCTTCCATCATGGCCACAATGACCGGGTTGGCGGCCCACACCTTCATGCCGTCGAAGGCAGGAGGCGCGGCTAGCGTCCAGGCTTCCGGGTCAACCTGAATACGGCCGGAGGCGTCAACACGGCAGGTCTGGTCCAGGCCGTAGCTCAGGCCGGTGTAGAAGTCCTCCGCGCCGTGCGAAGGCGCCGTGTGCACCGCGCCGGTGCCTGTGTCAGCGGTGACGTAGGTGGCCAGCACGCCCAGAATGCTGCGCTCCAGGAACGGATGCTGGAAGGTGGCGCGCTCCAACACGCTGCCCTTGAAGCGGGCAAGCTCAGAGACTAAACCGAACTTGCAGGCGGCGGCAACGGATGCAGCAAGTTCTGCGGCCACGATGTAAATTTGGTCGCCAACGGCCAGAGCCACATAGTCAAAATCAGGATGAAAGGCCACGGCCATCGACGCGGGAAGGGTCCAAGGAGTGGTGGTCCAGATAATGGTGGAGACCTGCTTGCCCTTGAGAGCCGGACTAATCACCCCGGGTTCCGAGGTAAGCCGGTAGCGCACGTAGACCGAAGGGCTGGTGTGCATCTCATACTCAACCTCGGCCTCTGCCAGCGCGGTGCGGTCGTGGATGCACCAGTAGACCGGCTTGAGGCCGCGATAGACAAAGCCTTTTTCCAGAAAGCCGTAAAAGGCCTCCAGGGTGCGTGCTTCGTAGTCGCGGGACATGGTCTTGTAGGGCGTGTCCCAGCGGCCCAGGCAGCCAATCCGCTCAAACTGCGAGGTTTGCAGGTCGATATACTTCTGCGCGTAGGCGCGGCAGGCCTCCAGAACGGCCGGCGCGGGCATTTCCAGTTTCTTGCGGCCCAACTGTTCGTCCACCTTAATCTCGATGGGCAGTCCATGGCAGTCGTAGCCAGGAACGTAGGGCGCGTCAAAGCCGGCCATGGTCTTGGACTTGACCACAAAATCCTTTAAACCCTTGTTCAGCGCATGGCCCAGGTGAATGGGGCCATTGGCGTAGGGAGGTCCGTCGTGCAGCAGGTATGTGGGGCGGCCTGTGGCGGCCTTGCGCAGCCTCTCATAGAGCCCCAGCGAAGCCCAGCGGGCCAGCCGAAGCGGTTCATTCTGCGGCAGGTTAGCTTTCATCGGGAAGGCGGTTTGCGGCAAGGTCAGTGTCGCCTTCAACTCTGGTGCAGGGGACATCGTAACTCCCGAAGATACTCCGATTTAGTTCATATCTCAGTGTAAAGGACGGGGCGAGATTTCATCGATAACAATCGCTGGTGTTGACCGTCTATAAATTATGGGATACCTCACCATGCCGGAATATGAGAGACTGGAGGACGAGGCCCTCCCAGTCGAGACACAAACCGGCGGCGTCAATCATAATGGAAGTACGGACCTGGAAACGAGAACACCCCCGTTCAACCGTCAGACCAGGCGCGCAGAGGCGATAGAACAAGAAACAACAATGGCCAACGACCTGCTCGACCCAATTACAGAATCCCAGACTGCCGCAGACACATCGGGCGGCTGCGAACTCGACGTCGCTTTTGGAGCTCCAATTCAGGAAATTCCCCTCTGGATCGATCTCTATGAGAGCATCCGCGACCTATTTTTCCCACCCAAGCTGCCCCCGCTGGTGTTGACTTCAACGCCGATTCCAGTGCCGGACCGGATGGCTGTCAAGCGCAATCCATGGGCTTTTGGCATCTCTGCCGCCTTCAATATTGGAATTGCGGCGCTGGCTGTCTTTCTCGGTGTGAATACCTACATCAACAATGCCAAGCCGAAGATGCAGGTTACGCCGATCGATGTTGCGGAATGGAAGGCTCCCAAGGCCGTCGTTGCCGCGGGCGGCGGCGGCGGAAGTCCGGACAAGGTGGAAGCCATCAAGGGCAAGATTCCCCCGCGGGCGGAACCGATTGTGGCTCCCAAGATGGAAGAGCCGCCGGTTCCCACCATCGATGTGCAAAATGACATTATTATTCCCGACAATCTGAAGCTGCCGAACTTTGGCCAGACGAATTCTCCTAATATCAAGCTGGCTTCGGGCGGAAATGGCTCCGGCATGGGCCTGGGTTCAGGACACGGAGACGGATACGGTCCTGGATATGGCGGAAATATCGGCGGTGGAATCAGGCGTGTTGGCGGAGCCGTTTCGGCCCCGATTGCTTTGTTCGAGCCAGAGGCGGAGTTCTCCGACGAGGCGCGCCGGAACAAATATCAGGGCATTTGCATCGTACAGATCGTTGTGGATGCACAGGGCAATCCACAAAATCCGCGTGTGATTCGCGCACTAGGTATGGGGCTGGACGAAAAGGCCATTGAGGCGGTGATGAAATACAAATTTAAGCCGGCCAGGGAGAACGGCAAACCCGTGGCGGTCTGGCCAGTTAATATCGAGGTTAACTTCCACCTGTACTGAGGGTTAGATGGATCAGGCAGAAAGAGCGAGGCGCATCGGCGCTTCGCTATTTTCATATGGAGGGGTTGGACTATGGTGCGCCCGGAGAGATTCGAACTCCCGACCTACTGGTTCGTAGCCAGTCGCTCTATCCAGCTGAGCTACGGGCGCATACGGAAGGCATCAAGCCAAACCATGGATAGAATAACAGGGTTTTTTCTGCGTTGCAATTGACGTTATTCCGGCTACGGGCTTCTGTCCCTGAAGCGGTTACGCGGGAATCAACGGCACTTCAGCATCAATCTCCAGGCCCGCCTGACGAACCAGCTTGGTCACGGCCGCGGCGTTGAGCCTGGTAGCGTCATACTCCACGCGCAACGAATGGGCGGCGTGGTCGAATGTGAGCCGGTGTATGCCATAAACCTCGCGGGCATTCGCTAGCGCAGAGATCGCCGCCTCAGAAGGCGGGTTGGCATAGTGAAAGTGAATCTCCAGTGAGGTCATATGAAAATCATACCAATCATCCGTCTGAAAGCACGTAACAACAACGCAAATGCCGAATATGTAAGGCAGTTGATTATGACCAACAATGCCGTCGTTATGAGGCCCGGAATGGTCCTAAGCCAATCGCCGGGCAAAATCACTGATACAGGCCATAATACATACATAAAGTCTATCTGGCCGCAAATGAGAATCCCCGCCACTCCGTAACACGACAGAACTATCACGACGCACGCTGCTATCAGCCCAAATGCGCTGCCTATCACAATTGCTCGACGATTCCCCATATTTTCCTTTCAGATTGGATCCTACTTTTACAGGCTTTTCAGATAAGCGCGAATTTCAGGGCTGCTCCAGTCTTGAGGGCCGACGACCTTGCGGCGGATGAAGCCCTGACGGTCGATGATGTAAGTCTCCGGCCAGCCCTCGGTGTGATAGAGCTTTGCGGCGGTCTGGGCCGGGTCGCGGACCGTGGTCAGGTCCACGTGATGGCGAATGAGAAAACGGCTGTAGGCGTCAGGGTTCTCATCGATGCTGACGGCGAGGATAGCGATGTCGGGCCGATCGTGGTGCAGTTGGAGCAGCGAGGGCATCTCCACGACGCATGGCGCGCACCAGGTAGCCCAGAAGTTGAGCAGTACCACGCGGCCCCGGTAGCCGGCCAAGTGAACGGTAGTCGAGCCGTCGGAGAGATTGAAATCAGGGGCTGGCTGGCCGGTCAGGGCAGGGTGCACGCCACGGTCACAACCGGACACCAAGGCCAACGGCAAAAGCAAAGTGAGAGAAAGGAACCGAGAAAGCCGCACATCTCTATAATACTGAGCGTAAGCCTCCAATGAAAACGGGATACGAATGAAGAAGATACAGGGGAGCGCAACGGTTGCGGAGGGCGGTTTCAAGCCTGTACTCGGTATTTCCGAGACTCCAGAGGCGCCGCCGGTGCAGTGGAGAACGGTTTTCGATCAGCCCGAGCCGAAGAAATTGCTGGAGTTGACGGTCATCATCCCGGCGCGCAATGAGGAAGAGTGCCTTGCCGCATGCCTCGAGTCGCTGGTGAGCCAGTCCGAGGAGATTTTCAAGCTGGGCCGCGACTGGGAATTGATCGTGGTGGACGATCACTCGACCGACCGAACCGCGGAGATTGCTCGCGGCTTTGCGGGAGTCGCCGTACTCCAAGCCGGCAAGCTGGAAGAGAGATGGACCGGCAAGAACAACGCCATCTGGACTGCGGCCAAGCATGCGCGCGGACGCTGGCTGCTCTTTACCGACGCGGATACCGTCTATGAGCCGGGAAATCTGCGTCGATCGCTGCACGAGGCCGACCGGCACAAGGTGGGCATGTTGAGCTATTCGCCGCGGCAGGTGGTCAACGGGCTTTGGCAGCGCTCGCTGATGCCTTTGATCTTCTGCGAACTGGCGCTGGCTTATCCTCCCGCCAAAGTCTCCGATCCCGCCGAGCGAATCGCCGCTGCCAATGGACAATTTTTACTGGTCGAGCGGGAGGCCTACCGGCGGCTGGGCGGTCACGCGGCAGTCTCTGAAAAGGTTCTGGAAGACGTGGAGCTGGCCTTCCTGGCCAAGCGGCGCAAGATTGGTTTGCGCTTCCGGTATGCCGAGGACGCGGTCTCCACGCGCATGTACCGCTCCACGACGGCGATGATCGAGGGCTGGACCAAGAACCTGGCGCTGTTATTTGATAACTGCCTTACACTGGCCATCTGGCGGCTGATCGATATTCTGCTGCTGGCAGCGTTGCCGTTGCTGGCGGTGGAGTTCTGGAACGCGCGCCTCATTGCCCACTCGGCGCAGTGGCTGATTGCCGGCTGGGTGCTGGCGCTGGTTTGGGTTCGCAATCTCTTTCGCTTCTATGGCCGCGTAGCCAAGAGCAACTTTTCCTTTCTTGATTGCGCGATTGCGCCACTGGGGCTGCCGTTGTTTGTCTGGCTGCTCTACCGCAGTTGGTTCCAGCATCGCATCCTGAAGCGCGTAAGCTGGAAGGGCAGAAGCTATAAGGCGTAATGCGTATATGATCTCATTGTATGAAGCCTTGGCCGGAGCTGTTACATCTCTTCATTAAGGGGTCAGAATGATCTACCTGACGCGACGGGCCACATTTTCCGCTTCGCACTATTACTGGAACGAGGCGTGGACTGCGGAGAAGAACGAGCAGGTCTTTGGCCGTTGCGCCAACCGCAACGGGCATGGGCACAACTATACCCTGGAGGTTACGGTAGCAGGTGAGCCGGACACGGTCACCGGTTTTGTCGTAGATCTGAAATGGCTCAAGGAGATTATGGAGCGCGAGGTGCTCTCGGCCTGGGATCATCGCCACCTTAATTTAGAAACACCCGAATTTGCGGCGGCGATTCCGACCACCGAGAACCTTGCCATCGCCGCCTGGAAGCGGCTGGAGCCATCTGTGAAGGCCGCCGGCGGAGCGCGATTGAGCCGGATTCGAATCTACGAGACGCCGGAAATCTTTGCGGAATACCGAGGCGAAGCATGAAAGTGTATTTTGGACGTCGCTACATGATCTCCGCCAGCCACCGGCTGCACACGGAAGTATTATCGGCCAAGGAGAACCAGGCCACATACGGTAAGTGCAACAATCCACACGGCCACGGGCACAATTATGTTCTGGAAGTGCTGGTTGGCGGAGCCGTGGACGCGGAGACCGGAATGGCGGTGAATATGGCCGCACTGGACGAGGTGGTACGCAGCCGCGTGATCGATCGATTTGACCACGCCAACCTGAATCTGGACCCGCTGTTTGTGAATCGCGTGCCGACGACGGAGAATCTTAGTAGAGCGGTCTTTGGCTTGTTGAATGACGCAATGCCGGCAGGCAAGCTGGAACGCGTGCGCGTGGAAGAGACAGAAAACAATTTCTTTGAGTGTGCAGGCGAGTGAGGAGAATGAAGGTCTTTCGACTGAGCAGGGCGGAATGCACGCTCTGCTTCGCTCGGGCTGACAAACTCAAACATGGATGAAGTACACCCTATTCCCCAGGGAGGATGGAATCATGGCACAACCGATAGCAGTGAGCAAGAGGATCCAAAGACCAGTTGAGGCGGATGAAGGCTTGAGCGCGTATAGCACGCCTGAGATGTACCGAGAGATTTTGAGCCGGTTAGGCGAGGACCCCAGCCGCCAGGGTTTGCTGGCCACGCCCGGCCGGGTGGAAAAATCAATGGCCTTCCTGACCAAGGGCTACGGCGAAGATCCGAGCGAAGTCCTGCGCGGGGCGCTCTTTGACGAGGATTACGACGAGATGGTCATCGTCAAGGACATCGAAATCTTTTCGCTCTGCGAGCATCACATGCTGCCCTTCTTCGGCAAAGTGCATGTGGCCTATATTCCCAAGGGCAAGGTGATTGGATTGAGCAAGATACCGAGATTAGTTGAAGTGTTTGCCCGACGTTTGCAAGTGCAGGAGAGGCTTACCCGGCAGATTGCCGACGCCATCCAGCAAGCCATTCAGCCGCTGGGCGTAGGCGTAATCGTCGAGGCACGGCACCTGTGCATGATGATGCGCGGCATTGAGAAACAGCACTCATCGACGGTGACCTCGGCCATGATGGGCGGCTTCCGCCAGAAGGAGACACGCCTGGAGTTCCTGTCGCTGGTGCGGCAGCCGGGCAACGACGGCCTTTAAGCTATTCGATGGCTCACGCTGCTCTGTCAATTTTGAGCCGCATTGGCGTATGCCGAATACCGTTCTTCTCCAACTCTGGACCGGTTTTTTCAAATCTAAGCTTCTCGTAGACCTTGATTGCATATCTAGAGGAGTTCACGGTGATGGCGTCGAGATTCCCATCCAGCGAGCGGCAATGCTCGATCGCCAGTTCGAGAAGCCGGTGAGCGATTCCCCGTCTCTGGAAATCCCTGGCAACAAACAGAAGCGAGATGTGAGAGAAATCGCGGATGGCCAGAACTCCGGCAAGTTTTTCATCTTCCTTGCAGCATAGTAAAAAGAAACCTATCTGCGCATACCGCTTTGCGAGAAACTCCGGTTCAATGAACGATTTGAATTCGGCTATTCCCTGTGGAGAATAATCCTTCGCCTCATATTCTTCGAAGACTCTCCAGACGAAATCCGAGATCTCATTCTCCTCACCCTGACACATTCGGCCAAACCACACTGAAATATCCTCCATCTATAGTTTTCACTATAGGCGATGAATCTTACCTGTCCCAGTCAGCTACAGTTAAGGAGTGAACGGGCTTCTGGTGATCGACAAACCGGCCGGCATGACCAGCCACGATGTGGTGGGGATTCTGCGCAGAATTACCGGCGAACGCTCCATCGGCCACCTGGGCACGCTGGATCCCATGGCCACCGGCGTTCTGCCCCTGCTGCTGGGCAAGTTTACCCGCCTGGCGCAGTACTTCTCCTCGACGGATAAGAGCTACATAGGAACCATTCGCTTTGGATTCGCAACGGACACCTATGACGCAGAGGGCCAGCCTGCCGGGCCGGAGTGCTGGCCTGTACTGACGCTGGATCAGATTTGCGCAGCCGCCGCGCGATTCCACGGCGAGATGCAGCAGATACCGCCGCCGTTCTCCGCTAAAAAGATTGCCGGGAAGCCTGCCTACAAGCTGGCCCGCGAGGGCAAACCAGTGGAACTCAAGGCAGCCATGGTTCGTATAACCTACTTTGAAATCACTGCAATGGAGGGCGCAGAAGCCAGATTCACCATGACCATCAGCGCCGGTGGCTACGTGCGAGCCGTGGCTCATCAGTTGGGCCAGGATTTGGGTTGCGGGGCTCACCTGAGCAGCCTGCGTCGCACCCAGGCTGGCGTCTTCACATTGGCCGAGGCGCATACGCTGGACGAGTTGCAACCACTTACGGGGAACTCTGAGGCATTGGAGGCGTTATGTGTGCATCCGCGCAGCCTGCTTCCGGAGATGCCCTCGGTCACCGCCGATGAGCAGGCTCTTGGACGCCTGCGCAACGGTGCACAGGCCAATTTGCCGGAGTTTTCCCGCGCGCCGCTGGTGAAGGTCTTCGATGGCCAGCGGGAACTTGTGGGGATTGCGAAAAGAGTAGTCGGAACGCTGTTTCAACCGGTTGTGGTAATGGTGTGACGACAGACTACTGTGTTTTATGCAATAACGGCAGCAGTACCGGCAGCAGCGTGCGCGCGATGATCTCCGAGCCTTTGGCGGTGGGATGGATGCTATCGGGCTGGATCGTGCCGGGAAGATGGACCATGTCTTTGTAGATCATGGGGACGAAGGCAGCGTGATGTTTGTGGGCCAGGTCGCGGAAGATCTGCTGGAATTGCAGGATATACTCCTGGCCATAGTTGGGCGGCAGCGTGATTCCGGCGAGCAGGGTTTTGATGTGGGCGTTTTCCAGGGCTGTCAGCACGGCATCGATGTTGCGGCGGGACTCGGCCAGGGGCAGGCCGCGCAAGCCGTCATTGCCGCCAAACTCGACAATAACGACTGCCGGATGCAGAAGCAGAATGGAATGCAGACCGGCTACGGCGTCTTTGGTGGTGGCGCCACTGGTTCCCTGGTTGATCACCTTGTAGAGGTAGCCGCGGCGGTCGAGGTCGCGTTGCAAAGCATCGGGAAAGGATTGGCCGGTTTCAAGGCCGTATCCGGCGGTGATGCTGTCACCGTAGCAAACCAGCAGGGGCCGTTCGACCGCCGGAAGCGGGCGGGCGAGAAGAATCAGCCAAAACGAAACGATAATCCGGCGGCGAACGTCCACAGGAACAGTGTAGCGAAGAGCGGGAATCGCGAATAGAGAGTTTCGGGAGGCAGCGTGATCGAGGTTCGGGAGGCGAAGAAATGGATTCAGAACGGCGCGCGACGCGTGGAGATTCTGAAGGGGATTAATCTGACCATTCCATCCGGGCAATTTGTGGCCATTCTGGGCGCGAGCGGCAGCGGCAAGAGCACGCTTCTGGGCCTGCTGGCGGGCCTCGACACGCCCAGTTCCGGCGAGATCTGGCTGGACAGTGTTCCGATTCACAATCTGGCCGAGGCGGAACTTGCCGCCGTGCGCGGAGAGAAGATCGGCTTCGTCTTTCAGTCGTATCAGTTGATAGAGACGCTTACGGCTCTGGAAAACGTGCTGCTGCCTTATGAGCTGAACGTGGAAGGCAGCGGCATTGCGCAGGCGCGGAGGCTTCTGGACGAAGTGGGCCTCACGGAGCGGGTGGACCACTATCCGGTACAGTTATCGGGTGGAGAGCAGCAGCGCGTGGCGCTGGCGCGGGCCTTTGTGGTCGAGCCCCCCATCGTGATGGCCGACGAGCCGACCGGGAACCTGGACTCCGCCAACGGACGGATGGTGCTGGACCTCTTGCTGGAGCGCAAGCGCAAGGCGGGAACGACGCTGGTGCTGGTGACGCACGATCCGGAGGTGGCCAGCCGCGCCGACCGCAAGATTGTGTTGCGGGACGGAATGATTGTGGAAGATACGTTGCCCTATAACGGGTCGAGCGCGATAACGGTTCAAGATCAGGAGAACAATGGCTAAGCGCGCGTTGAGTTGGAAGCGGGCTGGAGCCATTGGCTGGCGGGATCTGCGCTCCGCTCCGGGCAAGTTCGGCTTTGTCGTGCTGTCGGTGGCCGTGGGAGTGGCGGCGTTGGTTGGCGTGCGCGGCTTCAGCGAGAGCTTCCGGCGGACGCTGAGCACGGAAGCGCGCTCGCTGATGGCCGGCGATCTGACCGCGCGATTCTTCCATCAGCCGACAGCCGTGGAGAAGGACAAGATTGCGGCCATTACGAAGCAGGGCAATATTCACACCACATGGGTGACGGAGACGGTTTCCATGGTTTCTGTCCCTCCCGACCCGGTGCCGCTGCTGGTTTCGCTCAAGGCCGTGGACCCGGCCGAGTATCCCTACTACGGCGCGGCCGAACTGGAGCCGGCGATTGGCCTGCGTCAGGCTCTGGATGGAGATTCGGCAGTGGTGGCCGAGGAATTTCTCATTCGATTGAATGCGCGGGTTGGTCAAACGCTGCGGCTGGGCGGAAGAAATTTCCGCATTGCCGCCGTGCTGAAGCAAGAACCGGACCGGCTCAGCGCAGGAGCGGGACTTGGACCGCGGGTGATGATCTCGCAGGCGGCGCTTGAGCGGACAGGCCTGATAGCTCCGGGTAGCCGTGCCAGCCAAAAGCTGCTGATGAAGCTGCCACTGAAAGCCGATCCTGTCGCCTTGCGCAAGCAGGTGGAGATGGCGCTGCCCGACGCGCAGGTGATGGACTTCAAAGAGGGCAATCCGGGCCTGAACCGGGGCCTGGACAATGCAACCGCGATTTTAAGCCTGATCTGTCTGGTCGCCATGGTGCTGGGAGCGATTGGAGTGGCGATGGCCATGCATGCGCATCTGGAGCAGCGCATGGACATGCTGGCCATTCTGAAGGCCGTGGGCGCGAGTTCCGGCGACCTGCTGCGGATCTTCCTGTCGCAGACGCTGGGTCTCGGGCTGGCGGGAGGCCTCTTGGGCGTGGCTGCGGGCGTGGGCGTGATGACCGCGCTGCCGGCGGTCTTCGGCAAGCTGCTGCCAGTTCACGCGACGCTGGAATTTCCCTGGCGCTCGGTTTTGGCCGGTCTGGGAACGGGATTGTTGACGACCTTGCTTTTCTGTCTACCGCCGCTTTTGGACGTGCGGAATGTAAGACCGGTGCTGGTGTTGCGCAGATTGGTAGAGGCAGGACCGGAAGGAATCGTCGGCTGGTTTGCACGCTGGTGGGCGAGACGGCTGCAACTGGGAATATCGGCGATAGTCATCGTTGTGCTGGGCGGAATCGCCTGGGTGTTGTCGGACTCGGTCAAGGTAGGCGGCTGGTTTGCGCTGATCTTCACCATTGCGCTGGTGGTTTTGCTGGTACTGGCGGCGGTCGCGTTGCGCACGCTGCGCTTTCTGCTCAATCGCGTCCGGTTGCGGCTACCCTCCTTTCTGCGCCACGGGCTGTCTAACCTCTACCGGCCCGGCAATCAATCAGCGGCGGTGCTGGCCGCGCTGGGCACGGGCGTGATGCTGATCCTGGCGGTCTACCTGATGCAGGCCATGCTGCTGCGCGACATTCGCGAGACGGCCTCGCCCAAGCTGCCCAATGTCTTCCTGATCGATGTGACGACCGATGAGGTTGCGGGAGTGAGGGATTTCTTTGCGCACCAGCCGGGCGTGAGCCAGGCTCTGGACTTGATGCCGGTGGTTACCGGACGCATTGTTTCGCTCAACGGCAAACCGGTGGAGCAAATGAAGGATCAGCATTTCCCGCGGCGAATGCTGGAAAATGCTGAACTGAGCTGGGCCGATGCGCCACCAGCGGGCGACAAGGTGACGCAAGGCAAGTGGTGGACGACGGCGGACGCGGCGGAGTTAGCTATTGGCGAAGGAGCTGCCCAGAGGCTGCATTTGGGTCTGGGCTCGATGGTCGAATTGGAAGTTGGCGGCGTAGTGAGAACACTGAAGATTGCAGCGATCTATCGTGCCGACGGACAACATCTGGGAGCGCGCGTGGCATTCATGCTGCCTTCGGGAGTGCTCAAGGACCAACCCGCAACGTGGTACGGCGGAGCGCACATCGATCCCAAACAGGTGGCGGCGATGGAGCGGGCGCTGTTTGCGGCTTATCCAACGATTTCGGTGATCAACCTGGCCGATGTGCTGGAGCGGATCGAGAGCGTGGTCGATCAGATTACGTTTGTGGTGCGATTTCTGGCCGGCTTCTCCATCTTCGCGGGACTGATGATTCTGGCATCGAGCATCGCCAGTACGCGCTTCCGGCGGATGCGCGAGGCGGTGGTGCTGAAGACGCTGGGCGCGACACGGATGCGGATTGTGCGCACCTTCAGCGTGGAGTTCAGCGTCTTAGGCCTGCTGGCCGGATCGGTAGGCGTGATCTTTGCCAATGTGCTCACGCGAGTGCTGCTGCGCAAGCTGGAAGTGGGCTTCCAGATCGAGTGGACAGCGACGCTGGTTGCACTTGCAGGAACGGCTGTGCTGGCCACTGCGACAGGATGGATTGCGAGCCACAGGATTCTCGGGCTGCGACCGCTGGAAGTGCTGCGCGAGGAGTAATGCAGCACGCAGACGGCGTTCAAGCAGAAAAGGCAGCCTCGTAATTTTCTGCAAGGGATTTTCCACAGCCAAATCGCAAATCTCACATTCTGAGACGCGGGGATGAGCTGCGGCGAATTTCGCCTGCTGATCGAGATCCCTGTATCTCGATGATAAAAATATGCTTATGTGTACGGTCTATGCAATGAGCGGAAGCGATGAATCATAGATTGCTGAATTAATCTGCAAGGAATTGGGGCCCAAAATAAATATTGGGGGGGAGGGGGTACCCCTTTTTCCGGCGGTCAGCGATCAGCTATCAGCAAAAAGCCCGCTTCTGTATCCCTTGTTCATGCCTTGATTGTGCGCCAAGAGGGGGAAATTATCTGCAAAAAAGCGCGAGTAGCGGCTGATTCGTATGCGCTATCCCGCACGATCCCAAAAAATCTCTAAAACTCCTCGGTGGATTCAACCACGGGCAATACATCGTCTTCGCGGGCTGCCCACACGTAAAGGGTGGGCAGAAGAAAGACGCCGATGACCAGGTTGGCAAGCAGGCCGCCGACGATGACGATGGCGAAGGGGCGTTGCGAGTCAGAGCCGATGGCGTGGGAGAGCGCGGCCGGCAACAGGCCCAGAGTGGCCACCAGCATGGTCATCATGATGGGCCGCAGGCGCAACACCGCACCCTCGACGGCGGCTTCGATGATGTGCTCCTGGGTGGAGACTTCCATGCCCTTGCGGCGGGCACGAAGCTGGTTGATGAACTCGATCATAATGACGCCGGTTTGCACCGAGACCCCGAAGAGCGCCAGGAAGCCGACCGCAGACGATACGGAGAAGTTGGTGTGGGTGATGAAAAGCGCCAGCGGCCCGCCAATGGAGGCCATCATCACCGAGACCAGGATGAGCATGGCCCATTTAAAGGAGCGGAACATGGTGTAGAGGATGAGGAAGATGGCCATTCCGGTGATGGGGATAATAATGTCCATGCGCTTGTTGGCGCGCTTCTGGCTCTCGTATTCGCCGGCCCACTCGAGATGGTAGCCGGCCGGCAGCTTTACATTTTTGTTGACCTTGCCGAGGGCTTCCTCGACAGTCGAACCCAGGTCGCGGCCGCGGACGGAATATTTAATGGCGATGTAGCGCTGGCCGCCCTCGCGGTAGATCTCCTCGGCGCCATCGTCTTCCGAGACTTTGGTCAACTGGGCCAGAGAGACGCGCTCGCCGGAGGGTGAGAGCAGCCGAACATTCTCGATGGCCTCGCGCGTGTCGCGATACTGTTGCTGATAGCGCAGCGTCACGTCGAAGCGTGCTTCGCCGTGCTGCACCTGGGTCAGAGCGTTGGCGCCGACGGCAGTTTGCACCGCGTCCTGAATATCGGCGACGTTGATTCCCCAGCGGGCGGCGGCGGCGCGATCTACGGTGTAGTTGAGGTTAGGCTGGCCGATGATGCGGAAGATGCCCAGATCCTCGATGCCCTTGACCGTTGCCATCTGGGCTTGAACCTCTTCAGCCATTTTTTCCAGGGTGCGCAGGTCGTCGCCGTAGAGCTTGACGGCCAGTTCGCCTTTGACTCCGGAGACAGCTTCTTCCATGTTGTCGGAGATGGGCTGCGAGTAGTTCCAGATGACGCCGGGGAATTTACTCAACTCCTTGTCGAGCGCGGCGATGAGCTGCTCCTTGTCCTGGTGGAAGACAGGCCGCCATAACTTTTTAGGCTTGAGATCGACGAAGTACTCGGTGTTGAAGAAGCCGGTGGTATCGGTGCCGTCATCGGGGCGTCCGGTCTGGCTGACGACCTGGGTGACCTCGGGGAAGGAAGCCATCACGATGCGCGCCTTGTTGGTGAAGTCGATGCTGGCGGTGGGGCCTTCGCTGGGCGGCAAAGTTCCGCGAACCCAGATCGATCCCTCGTCGAGGTGCGGCAGAAACTCCGAGCCGATGGGCCCGCCGAAGGTGAGATAGACGGCGATGAGGAAGAGGATGGCGGCGATTCCGAAGGTTCTGCGGCGATGCTCAATGGCGGCGCGGACGGCCACGCGATAGTGATCCGTGAGCCAGATCATGAGGGGGTTGTGCCACTCTTTGGCGCCTTTGCTGAAGACCATGCTGGCCATCACCGGCGCGACGAACATGGCAAAGCCCAGAGCGCCCAGCAGCGCAAAGGTGACGGTCCAGGCCATGGGCTTGAAGAGGCGGCCCTCAACGGCCTGCAAGGTGAAGATGGGCAGGTAGGCGGTGATGATGATGCCGCGTGCGAAGAACACAGGCCGCTGCACCTCATGCGCGGCTTCGCGAATCCGCCGCGCCGGAGTGCGAGGGTCGTCGTGGCGCGCGAGATGGCGGACAATGTTTTCGATCATCACCACCGAGCCATCGACCAACATTCCGAAGTCCAGCGCGCCCAGCGAAAGCAGATTGGCGGGAATGTGGCTGATATCCAGACAAATGGAGGCGAACATCAGCGCGAAGGGAATGGTGAGGGCGACAATAATTGCGCCGCGAATGTTGCCCAGGAAGAGAAAGAGAATGATGGAGACCAGGATCATTCCCGCGGTGAGGTTGTATTCGACCGTGTCGACGGTGAAGCGGACCAGATCGGAACGGTCGAGGAAGGGAACTACCTTCACGCCTTTGGGCAGGATGCCGGGGTGGTCCTTGTCTCCGTTTAGCTTGTTGACTTCAGTATGAATGCCATCGAGGACGGGATCGGAGTCGTCGCCCTTCTGCAAAAGCACGATGCCTTCAACAGTGTCGGGATTATCAACGATCTGGCCGTCGACGCGATGAATGGCCTTGCCAATCTGGCCGAGGCGAATCTTAGGCCCTTGCGCGACAGTGGCGATGTCCTTGATCTTGATGGCCGCGCCGTTCTGGGTCTTGACGACAGTGTTCTCGATGTCCTGCACGCTGGTGAAGAGGCCGACGGATTGCACGTTGATCTGCTGCGCGCCCTGCTCAATAAAGCTGCCGCCGCCATTGGTGTTGTTGTTGGCGATCTGCTGCTCGACCTGGCTGATGCTCAATCCGTGAGAGACCAGCTTCTCCGGGTCGAGCTTGATCTGGTACTCCTTGGTGGGCCCGCCGAAGCTGGAGACATCGACCACACCGGGGACGCCCTTGAAGGACTTCTCCAGGGTCCAGTCTTCAAGCGCCTTTTTTTCCATCACGTCGTAGGATGGGTTGGTGCTCTCCAGGGTGTACCAGAAGATCTGGCCGACGGGGCTCCAGTCGGTGCCCATTTGCGGTACAAGATTGGCGGGCAAATTGACCATACTCAGCCGTTCCAGCACATGCTCACGGTTGATGTCGCTGGTGGAGTCGTCGTCGAAGATGAGCATCAGGCTGGACAGGCCGGCCAGCGTGGTGGAGCGCAAATGTGTGAGGTGTGGAATGCCGGCCATCTGAATCTCGACCGGGACGGTGACCTGGCGCTCGATTTCCTCGGCGGAGCGGCCCGGCCACTGGGTAATGATTTGCACGTAGTTGTTGGCTACGTCGGGGTAGGCTTCGACGGGCAGATTACGGAAGCTGACAATGCCCCACGCGGAGAGCAGCACCATGGCGCCGAGGATCAGCCAGCGGTTTTTGAGCGCGAAATCGACGAGTGCGCGAATCATCTACTGATTCCCCGCGGTTTCGAGTAGGAGCGCATGGGTGACAACCTGCTGACCGGACGCGAGGCCGGAGAGAATCTCCTGGCGGCTGCCGTCGAGCATTTTGCCGGCGCGAACCTCGGTGCGCTTGAACTGGTTGCCGCCAACCGGCAGAAAGACCCAGTCGCGGTCATGCAGGTGCAAGACGGCATCGGCCGGAACCACGGCGTGCGACTCCTTTTGGTGGCTGGTAAATGTGGCGGCGCCGAACATTCCCAGCCGGAGGAAGCCGGGATTGGCGACCTCGATACGGACCTTGGCGGTGCGCAGCGAAGGATCGAGAATGGGACCGATGTCGCTGATGCGGCCGGTGAGCGGGCGATCGGGCCAGGCATTGAGCTTGATCTTCGCTTCCTGGCCCAGTTGCAGCTTCGGAATATCGTTCTCGTAGACATCGCAGATGATCCAGACGGTGGAGAGATCGGCGATGGTGAAAGCGGTGGCCGAGCCGGAGAGGCTGACGCCGGCGGCGGCGGCCTGGGTGACGTTCTGCGCCACGATGACGCCGCTAATGGGCGCGTAGACATTGACAATGCTGCTAGGGTGATTCTTGTCCACGCCCAGCGTCTTCAGTTGCTCTTCGGCTGCCGTCAGGTCGGCCTTGGCGTTCTTCTCAGTGTCCTCGGCCTGCTCCAGCATGGCCTGGGAGATGGCGCCGTGATGGAAGAGATCGTCGGCGCGCATATAAGCCATGTTGGCCATGTGCTCATCATTGGCCGCCTTGAGATAGGTGTCGAAGGCTGCCGTGATGTCCGGGCTTTGCACCTTCAAGAGCAGGTCGCCTTTCTTTACGTTGTCGTCGAGACGGGCCTTGATGTCCACCACGCGGCCATTGGCCAGCGAGATGACCGGAACCTCGCGGGCGATGTCGGGAAAGACCGAGCCGGTGGCGGTTAACTCGGAGGCGGATTCGATCTGACCAGCCGTGGCAAGCGGAAACTTGGCTACATCACCGGCGTCGATGGTGATCAGGTTCATGTCGGCTACCTGGATAACCTTGGCCGGGGGCGGCGCGCCATCGCCTTCATCCTTGCCTTTGCAGCCGGAAAGAACGATGGCGCACGATGCAACCAGAGCGAAAACGAACGAAGCATTTTGGGCAAAACTTATGGAAGAAGAAACCATCATTGGATCACCTCGCGTCCAACGGCAAGATTCAGTTGCCCGGCAGCGGTCAGATAAGAGCCGACCAGTTGCAGGTAGGCCAGTTGGACGGCCCGGTATTCGCTTTGCGCGTTGAGAAAGTCCATCAGCGAGGCGCCGCCGTGCTGGTAGGAATAGGTCACTGTCTCGCGCACCCTGAGCGCCTGGGCCTTGTATTGCGCCCTGTAGGGCTTGAGTAGCGCGATATTGCTGGCCACCAGCGTGTAGGCTGAGTCCACGTCGCTGAAGACCTGGGCGCGCGTGGCTTCTGTTAATTGCTCGTTGCGGCCAATGTCGATCTGGGTGCGCTTCTTCTCGCCCTGGTTGCGGTCGAAGATGCGCAGGGGAATGTTGACGCTGGCGCCGAGAGTATAGCGGCCAAAGGTGTTATTGAACGCGGGGTTATAGGAATACCAGGTTGCGAAGGTGGGATCGGTGGAACCGTTTGCCTGGGCCAGCTTGTGATTGGTCTGGGCCTGCTCAATGGATTCAAGGGCGGCGCGCAGGTCGGGGCGGGCGTCCAGCGCGATCTGGCGAAAATCTTCCAACGGTTTTAAATCTTCTGTGAAATCGAACACGCCGGTCACATCAAATTGTTCGACCGGGGTGCGGTCGTTGAGCAGCTGCAGAAGCTGAATCTTAGCGGTGCGCAGGTTGACAATAGCCGTCTGGATCTCCACTTCATATTGGACGCGGAATAGCTCGATGCGGTCCAGGTCGATCTGGGCAATGTCGCCGGCGCGCAGTCGGTTGCGGCTGATGGCGATGATCTTGTCGTAGTACTCGAGGTCGGCCTGGGCCAGTTCTAACACTGCCTTGGCTTCGAGCGTTTGGACGAACTGTGCGCGCAGATCAAAAAGAAGGTTGCGCTCCAGATCCTGGTGCTGCGAGCCGGCTATCTGCGTTCCTTCCTTTGCGCTTTGCAATCTCAGTTCGCGCTTACGCTCACGCTCGTGCAGGTAGCTGATGCTGGGGACAAGCTGGGCGCCGGTCAGTGGCAGCCAGTGTGTTCCCAAACCAGGGACCGTATGAGGAGCAATTTGCAATCCATCACTAGACAGGCCCACTTGCGGATTGGGGCGCAGAAAAGCCGTAACCTCAGCGGCCTTCATTTCCTCCACGCCAAGGGCGTTGGCCTGGAGCGCGGGGTTGGCGGCTTCAAACTTTGCTTTTACCTGGTCCCAGGTCAAGGCAAGGATCGGTTGCGGCGGACCTGCCTGTTGCGCATAACCTGAAACCGGCGCGAGGAAAATCAGAGCGGCCGCAAGCGAGGCTGTCAAAATAGGAATGATTTGCTTCATGCGCAGCCTTTGCGCCGTGGTTTGTACGGCGGCGATTGCAAGAACAGGGGCATAAATGGAAGAAGAGCGCGACGAAGATTCAGGCGTCGGGGGGCGGACGGTTCTGTATCGAAGCCAGGGCGGGAATCTCAACCAGCGGGGCGGGACGATTGACCGGCGCGGCAAAGTGTAAAAATCCGAAGGAATGGCCGGCAAAAACCGGCGGTGGAAGCATTATGGCGGCGGGAAAGATAGAGTGCAGGCTTACTACGACGTGATCGCGGCGCGTACACAGGTAGTAAGAGTCGGCCTCAGCGGGGTTTTGAGCCAATTGCAGGTCGTCAGTGACCGAGATGACCGGAAGCAGGATCAGGATGACCACCGCCAGAGCGACAAACTGGGTCTGCCTTGTGCTCTCGCACAGAGCATGGCGCATCCACAGCCAGAACAGCAGCGTGGCCAGCACCACCCAAGCGATATTAAGGGTCAACTCCATTCGAAGTTCTGATTTTACACCAGCTAGGGATTTGAAGCACAGGAGCCCTATGAACTCCAACCTGAATGAGTAGACGAAATATGTGGCTCGAAGAGAATACCGCTGCGGGTGAAATGGGCAATTTTAATTGCAAAGGACAGGTCCAGGAGTGAAGCGATGCGGATGCAGGTTTGACCGGAGCAGGGAATCCCCATATGATGGACCAAATGGCATCAGTCGCCGGCGCCCAGCCGTGACGCTTGTCATCACGGCTGCAAGAAAAGTCTGTGCGTTCTTGTTGCCCCCTCGTTCAACGGCAGGACAGCTGACTCTGGATCAGCATATCGGGGTTCGAATCCCTGGGGGGCAGCCATAGAAGATCAGCGGCTTGCTCAGCATCTTCTTTTTTATCTATTATTTATGGTTGTAAAAGGGTACCGTCTCAGGAACATGCTATTTCCCAGTTGCTCTGTCACTCGCGCCCTCTCGCCAAACTTTAGAGAAGTTGTTGGCTGTTGATGGACCTGCGGAACAAAAACAAATGAATCCAGAGCTATTTCAACGCATATCAGATGAAAGAATGAGAAATGGAGGTTCATGTGGTAAGAGCGACATTAGTTTTTGCGATTCTGTTGATTGCCCTTGGCCTGGCTGGCTATCTGGGCACTGGCAGCCACTACCCCACCGCGCTAATTCCCGCCTGGATCGGCGTTGCACTTGGCTTTGGCGGCCTGCTGGCCATCAGTCCGAGCGAGAAACGGCGCAAGCTGTTCATGCACATTAACGTGACCATCGGCCTCCTTGGCTTTCTGGGCGGAGCCGCTGAAGTGGTGCGCAGCTATGTGCACGCTACGTTTACCTACGCGACAGAGATGGCCGCCATGGCATCGAAGCTTACCATGACCGCTCTGCTGCTAGTCTATTTGATTCTTTGCGTGCGCTCCTTTGTCGAAGCGCGGCGCTCGGGGAAGGTATAGCGCATGGGCGGACTGCGTGGTCCTGGAGGCGGAATAAACATGGGCGGGCGCGCCGAGCGCACACCACGTGGCGGAGGCGCGCGAGCGGGTCAGGCTGAACTGTCCAAGCGTAAGCCAAACCTGAAGAAGCTGTGGCCGCAGATTCGCGCGCTGGTTGCTCCGCGCAAAGGTCTGCTCGCTGCCGGGTTGTGCCTGATGGTCGTCAATCGCATCGCCGGGCTGGTGCTGCCCATCACCTCAAGGCCGCTAATGGATACGGTGTTTTCCGCATCGCATCCGCGGCCCGATCTGCTACCCATCTTCATCGTCCTGGTCTTCGGGGCCATGGTGGTGCAGGCGATTACTTCGTTTTCGCTTACGCAACTGCTCTCCAAGGCCGGCCAGCGGCTGATCGCAGAAATGCGCTGCAGGGTCCAGAGGCACGTAGGGCTGCTTTCCGTCTCCTACTACGACGAAAACCGCAGCGGCACACTGGTGGCGCGCATCATGACCGACGTGGAGGGCGTACGCAACCTGGTGGGTACTGGATTGGTTGAGTTTACGGGCGGAATGTTGACCGCCGTGCTGGCCTTTATCTTCCTCCTGCATCTGAGCGTCGCTGTTACGCTCACGGTTTTCTCGGTGCTGGGTGTCTTCGTCTTTGTGCTGCAGTATGGCTTCAGGGTCATTCGTCCCATCTTCCGCGAGCGAGCCAAGATCAATGCCGAGGTGACCGGCCGTTTGACCGAGTCGCTGGGCGGCGTGCGCGTCATCAAGGGCTATCATGCCGAGGAGCGCGAGGCAAAGGTCTTCGCGGCAGGCGCAGATCGCTTGTTGGCCAACGTAATGAAAACTCTGACGATGACCAGCGCGCTGGGCGCGGCCTCAACCACGGTGCTGGGGCTTGTTTATGTGATTGTGATGGGCCTGGGCGGACATCTGGTCTTCGGCAAGAGCTGGACCACCGGCATGTACTTTCAATACATCATGTTCCTGGCCTTTATGATCGCGCCGGTCTTCCAGATTGTGAATATCGGTACGCAGCTCACTGAGGCCTTTGCCGGCCTGGATCGCACCAACGAGATCATGGCTGAGCCGGAGGAGAACCAGAGCCCTGGCCGCACGGTGAAGATGCCGCCCATCCGTGGCAATGTGCGCTTTGAGGATGTCGAGTTTGCCTACGACCCTGAAAAGCCCGTGCTGCACGGGGTCAGCTTCACGGCTGAGCCGGGAACGGTGACCGCGCTGGTGGGCTCGTCAGGATCGGGCAAGTCCACCATCATCAGTTTGTTATGCGCCTTCCACACGCCGACTACGGGCCGTGTTCTGGTGGATGACGTGGATTTGGCGCAGGTCAACCTGGACACCTTTCGCACGCAACTGGGCGTAGTGCTGCAGGAATCTTTCCTTTTCGACGGCACCATCCGCGAGAACATTCTGTTTTCGCGGCCCGAGGCCACCGAAGAGCAGTTTCTCTTTGCCTGCCGCACGGCGCGCGTGGACGAGTTTGCCGAGCGCTTCCCGGAGGCCTATGACACTCTAGTGGGCGAGCGCGGCGTGAAGCTGTCGGGCGGGCAGAGGCAGAGATTATCGATTGCGCGGGCTTTACTGGCCGAGCCGAGGATTTTGATTCTGGATGAAGCGACCAGTTCGCTCGATTCCGAGTCGGAAGCGATGATCCAGGCCGGGCTTGGCCAACTGATGCAGGGGCGAACGACGTTCGTGATTGCCCACCGCCTGTCGACGATTCGTCGCGCCGACCAGATACTGGTTGTGGAGAGCGGGCTCATTGTGGAACGGGGCAACCATGCGGAGCTTTTTGCCCTGGGCGGGCGCTACTACGACCTCTACACGCGCCAGCACGGGTTGGAAGCGAACCTTTTCCTTGCGCCGGGTGAAGGGGATGTGGTCGAGGAATAATCCGGAATCACTTTTCCCGGCTACTCTGCTCCAGCGGAATCGCCACCTGATCGACGATCTCCAGGCCAAATCCTTCTAAGGCGGGAATGTGCATGGGGGTATTGGAGAGCAGGCGGATGCGGCGGATGCCCAGCTCCGACAGGATCTGGCCTCCCAGGCCGATGGCTCTCAAAATGCGCCCGGTGCGGGCCTGCTGTCCTTCGCGGGCGCGCAGTTGCTGATGCAGGACAAGCCGTCCGGAGTTCGTGTCAGACGAAGCATGCAAAGCCGCCGCACCGCCGGGTTCAAAAGCGCTTTCCGGCGCCGGCGCGCGGTCAATCTCAAAGCCCCGCGAGGTGTTGTGCAGGTAGAGCAGCACACCGCAACCCTCCGCGGCGATCATGCGCAAGGATTGATCCAGAATCTCGCGGCAATGGCAGTCGGCGGCAAAGACGTCTCCCGCGGTGCAGCGGGTGTGAACGCGCACCAGAACGGGGCGCTCGCAGGGGGTGCGTAAATTCGTCTGGGCAGATACCCCCTGAACCGGATTTTCCGGCAGGCCGACGGCGGGGCCGGCGTGGAAGGCTGGACAGTCTGGGCAAAGGTCGCCGCGCACCAGCGCGATGTGGCTCTCGCCGCCATTCACCTGGCTCTCGTAGGCGATCATGCGAAACTCGCCGTAACGGGTCTGGATGCGGCTCTCGCCGGCGCGCACGATGTACCGTTCGTGGCGCAGCCGGTAGCGGATCAGCTCGGCCACGGTAAGAATCCGCAGCCCGTGCTCCTGGCAGAAAGCAATGAGGTCAGGAACGCGGGCCATTGTGCCGTCGTCCTTCATGATCTCGCAGAGCACGCCGGAGGGATTGAGGCCGGCCATCCTCGCCAGATCCACCGAGGCCTCGGTTTGCCCGGCGCGCACCAGCACGCCACCCCTGCGGGCGCGCAGAGGAAAGACGTGGCCAGGACGGGCCAGGTCGGCAGCCGTGGAGCGCGGCGCTATGGCTGTCCGGATGGTGTGTGCCCGGTCAGCGGCGGAGATGCCGGTGGTGACGCCCTCACGCGCCTCAATGGATTCGGTAAAGGCCGTGCCAAAGCGCGAGGAGTTCTGCTGCGTCATGGGGAAGAGGCGCAGATAATCGGCGCGCTCCTCGGTCAGCGAGAGGCAGATCAGGCCACGCCCGAATTTGGCCATGAAATTGATGGCTTCCGGGGTGACAAACTCGGCGGCCAGGGTCAGGTCGCCCTCGTTTTCCCGGTCCTCATCGTCGACCACAACGATCATGCGGCCAGCGCGCACCTCGGCCAATGCGCCGGGAACATCGGTAAAAGGAGGCTCGAAGCTGCGTAGGGTTTCTGGCATCGACATTCTTATTCTCGCCGATTGAGACGCAAACGGCTACTCACCATTCCCGAAAGCCAGACGGATACGCTGAACAACGCCGTCAATTGGCCGAAGAGCATGAGACTTCACAGATTCTGTACGAACAAAATGATGCATTTCCCACAGTTATTTCTTTCTTGAATCGTTCTAGGGGGATTAAGCTCTTGGATGTAGGGATTGCTCCGAAGAGGAGCTTAAGCACTGGGGCGAACCACTCATCGCTCTATCGGGCCGGAATGGCCTACGGGCATTCCATGATGCTCATTCCAAAAAATCGGGTATGGATTGCGGCCATGGGGCTGCTGATGGCCGCGGCTCTGGGCGCGGCAGCCGGCTACCTGGAGGGCCGCAGACATTCGCGGCAGGTGGCGGAGTTAAAGCTCACAGCAAGCGCCACACAATTGGCGGGGTTGACTGACGGCTTGCGGGATCAGATCCGCACGCTACTGGACGCTCTGAACGCTTCCAATCTTCCCGCGTGCTCAGATGCGGAGCTTGCCCGTTTTCGCCAGTTGGTCTATCACTCGGTCGATATACGGGATGCAGGAAGGATGCACGACGGAAGGCTGGAATGCTCGGCTGATTTCGGCCGTGATCATATGCCGCACACTCAGTTCCATCCGAGCATCACGCTATTGGATGGAACAGAGGTTTATATCAATCTGTCTCCATATTTTCCCGCCGACGCGCTCGTTAATATTTTCCAGCATGGCAACTTCTTTGTGGTGGAAGATCCGAATACCATTAATCGCTGGAAGATGATCAACAAGGATTACGAGACGTATATGCAGAGCAGCCCAGACAATAACTGGCGTCGAGTCTCCGGTCTTCCGCCGAGGCTTTCAGTGACCATTGCCGACCATGACGGACAGGGGAGGGTAGGAGACACACTATATGCCACTCGTTGCTCCGCCCATTCTGCTTGCTGCGCGGTAGCCTATGGCTCGCTTGCCGAGGCCATGCAGGCCGATCGGCGGATGCTGATCCTGCATGCGGTCTGCGGGGCGCTTTTAGGAGCATTCCTTGTGCTTGCCTTCCTTTTTATCTGGTGGCATAGCCGGAGCATGGCGCAGCAGTTGCGCAGAGCGATCCGGAAAGACGAAATTCGGATGGTTTACCAACCGATCGTTGATCTGTATGGCGGCCGCGTAGTGGGAGCCGAGGCGCTGGCGCGCTGGACCGATGAGGACGGCTATGCTGTCAGTCCGGAGATATTTGTGCGGCTGGCCGAGGAGCGTGGCTTTATGGATGAACTGACCAGACTGGTGGTGCGGCACGCATTGAGCGACTTTGGCAAGCTGCTGCACGACGATCCGGATTTTAAGCTGCATATCAATGTGACGGCATCTGGCCTGGCGGATGCGAAGTTCATATCCTGGCTGGAGGATTCACTTGCCCAGGCCAATGTTGCGCCCCACAGCATTGCCCTTGAGGTGACCGAGGGATCCACGGCTTGCAAACCGGTGGCCATGGAAGCCATCCGTCATATTCGCGAGTGGGGCCACTGTATCCTGATCGACGACTTTGGCACGGGCTATTCAAGCCTGGCGTATCTGAAGGACCTTGCCATAGATGCGATCAAGATCGACCGCGCATTTGTACAGACTATCGGGACCGAAGCACTAATCGGGGGGATTTTGCCGCAGATTCTGGCCATGGCTGAGACGCTCAAATTAGACGTGGTTGTGGAGGGTATCGAAACGGCAGAGCAGGCGGATTATTTTAGGAAGACAGGGAAACCGATGCTCGGGCAGGGCAGTTTGTTTGGTCAACCAGTCCCGGCCAATGAGTTCCTGATCTTGATGAACTAAACGTCCATAGCGGCGGGCCAGACAGCAAAAGCGCCACCCGAGGGCGGCGCTTTCACTGGAAACACGCAGAAATGGAGAGGGCTTACAGAGCTGATTCAATCTCAAAACCCCAGGCTTCGAGAAGCGATTCTGGGATGTACTTGGAATTCTTGTTCCGGCGCGCCCACTCGCGCAGACGAGTGGACCGAATGTACTGGTCCGGGCTGAGCTTGAACTCCTTCACGATCGACTCGAAGGAGGTCACCGTGGGCACAACCGGGCCGATGGGCTCGGGCTTGCCCCAATTGGGATTTCCACGACGCTTTGCCATTGATTTGCTGTCCTTAGAGAAGGTGTGTTGCCTGTAAATCCTGAACCATGGGCCGGGGCACTTACTGGCCCGGAGGAATAACTACACTCCTATTTTACGGATTTTTCCTTCAGAAATCAATAGTAAAGTTGTAGATTTTTGGGAACTCTCGTACCCTTCATTTTTAACCCAGAAACAACACTATGTGACTCTTTCTGAATGGATTAGGCCATTATTCACGGTTCCTGAAAGGTGGGCGCCATCCTGGGCGAGACTTAGTTTTTGCACCAAAATGGGAAGCAAGCGGAGACTATGCGCACCAAGCATTGAAGGCCCCAGCCCTGACGGCTGCCGCCATGGCCTCCATGTCGTTCGCCAGAACGCGGTCAACATCCAGCCGTGGCACAATCGCCCGCACCACAGTGTAAGCGCGCTCCACCTCGCGGCTGGCCCGGAGCGGCCTGCGGAACTCCAGACCCTGGGCAGCGCACATCAGCTCAATGCCCACAACCCGCTCGGCGTTTTCAACGATCTGGCGCAGCTTGAGCGCCCCGGTCATGCCCATGGATACGTGGTCCTCCTTGCCGCCATCGGTGGGAATGCTGCCTGTAGAGGAGGGATGGGAGAGCACCTGGCATTCGTTGATGAGCGCCGCCGCCACAATCTGGGCCATCATGAAGCCCGACGAGAGGCCCGGATCGTGCGACAGGAAAGCCGGCAACCCCTCGTTGATGTCCATGTTCAGCAGCCGGTCAATGCGCCGCTCGGTGATGCCGGCCAGATCCGTAAGCACAATGGCCGCATAATCAAAGGCATAAGCCAGCGGGGCGCCATGAAAATTTCCCCCTGAGAGTACCGCTCCGCGGGTTTGTGTTTTCGTTGAGATTTCCGTAAATATGAGGGGATTATCCGTGGCCGAACCGGATTCGGTCTCCAGGATTGCGCGCACATGCTCCAGCGCATCCAGTACCGCTCCATGCACCTGCGGCATGCAGCGCAGGCAATAGGCGTCCTGCACACGCGAATCAGAGGTGCGATGCGACTCGCGAATCGGCGAGTCGGCGAGCAGATGGACCAGGTGCCCCGCCGAGCGAATCTGCCCTGGGTGAGGACGAGCCTGGTGAATGCGCGGATCGAAGGCGTCCGGCGTGCCCATCAGGGCTTCGAGGCTCATGGCGCCTGCCAGATCGGCCAACTGGGCCACGCGCAGGGCTCGCGCCACGGACAAGGCTCCCACGGCGGTCATGGCCTGGGTCCCGTTTAGCAGCGCGAGACCCTCCTTGGCTACCAGCACGATGGGCTGCAAACCGGCTTGCTTGAGCGCCTCGCCTCCAACCATGCGCTCGCCACGGTAAAACGCCTCACCCTCGCCAATGACGACCAGGGCCAAGTGAGCCAGGGGCGCCAGGTCGCCGCTGGCGCCCACAGAGCCCTTTTCCGGGATCACCGGATACACGCCAGCGTTTAGGAGCGCGACCAGCAGCTCCACAAGAGCAGGGCGGCAGCCGCTGTAGCCTTTGACCAGGACATTGGCGCGGAGCAGCAGCATGGCCCGCGATTCGGCTTCAGCGAGGGGTTGGCCCACTCCGCCAGCGTGGCTTCGCACCAGGTTGGTTTGCAACTGGGCAAGGTTTCCGGCGGGAATGCGCACATCCGAAAGCTTGCCGAATCCGGTGTTAACCCCGTAGACTGTGTCTCCGGCTGCCAGGATCTCCTCAATCAGCGCCCGGCTCTGGGCAACACGAGCCAAGGCGGCGGGGGCAAGAGCCACCGGGCGGCGGGTAAGCGAAACAGCCTCAATCTCGGCCAGCGACAGCGGCTGACCGTCAAGTATCAGAGCGTCCATGAGTCGATGGTAAGCGGCTGTGGCGCCGCGGTCCAGAGCGACTCCATAGAAGGACATACGGAAAACCGGTTACTTTGCCACCTTGTCGAGAGCGAGATTGAGTGCGAGGACGTTGACTCTGGGCTCGCCGAGCAGTCCCATCTGGCGGCCAGTGATGTGCTGCTCGACGAGCTTGAGAACGGTCTGCTCGTCCAGGTTGCGCACCTTGGCCACGCGGGGAGCCTGAAATTTGGCGGCATCGGGGGTGATGTCGGGATCGAGTCCGGAGGCGGAGGTGGTGACAAGATCGATGGGGACAGGTTTGCCGGGGTTCTCCCTGGCGAGCGCGTCGATGGAAGCCTGAATACGCGTGACTAGCACTTTATTGGACTGGGCGAGATTGGAGCCGCTGGAAGAGGTGGCATCGTAGCCATTGCCAGCCGCCGAGGGGCGGGGATGGAAGTAACGGTCGCTGGTGAAGCTCTGGGCCAGCAGCTCGGAACCGATAACGGTGCCGTCGTTAAGCTTGATGAGGCTTCCGGCAGCCTGGTGAGGGAAGAGGATACCGGCGATGCCGGTGACCAGCAGTGGATAGCCCAGGCCTAGCAGGACGGTGGTCACGATGGTGAAGAGAATCGAGGTCTTCCAGACGGAATGCACGGAGATATCTCCTTACGGGGCAGAGCCCACTGATTTATGCCAAATGCAGGGCTACCAAAAACATGTCGATAGCCTTGATGCCAATAAAGGGTATGAGGATGCCACCTACGCCATAGATCAGCAGATTGTTGCGCAACAGCACATCGGCGGGCTTGGGCACGTATTTGACGCCTTTAAGGGCGAGCGGAATCAGGGCCACGATGATAACGGCGTTGAAGATGACTGCCGAGAGAATGGCCGACTGGGGCGAGTGCAGGAACATGATGTTGAGCGCGCCCAGAACCGGGAAGACTCCGGCGAACATGGCGGGGATGATGGCGAAGTACTTGGCCACGTCGTTGGCGATGGAGAAGGTGGTGAGAGCGCCGCGGGTCATGAGTAACTGTTTTCCGATTTCCACGATTTCGATGAGCTTAGTGGGATTGGAGTCCAGATCGACCATGTTACCGGCTTCCTTGGCGGCCTGCGTGCCGGAGTTCATGGCCACGCCGACGTCGGCCTGAGCCAGCGCAGGAGCGTCGTTGGTGCCATCACCGGTCATGGCCACCAGATTGCCTTTGCCCTGCTCGCGCTTGATCAGGTCCATCTTGTCCTTGGGCTTGGCCTCGGCGAGGAAGTCGTCCACACCAGCCTCGCGAGCTATCACGGCGGCTGTCCGCGGGTTGTCGCCGGTGATCATGATGGTGCGGATGCCCATGGCGCGCAAGCGGGCGAGTCTGTCCTTGAGTCCGCCTTTGACAATGTCCTTGAGGTGGATGACACCGAGAGCGGTAAAGTTTTCGGCCACCACCAGCGGAGTTCCGCCCATGCGCGCAACCTCATCCCCGGCGTCGCGAACCTTTTTCGGAAGTGAAGAGCCTTGCTCTTCGAGAAAGCGGGAGATAGCGTCCACCGAGCCCTTGCGAATACGCACACCGGGCAGGTTGACGCCGCTCATGCGGGTCTGCGCGGTGAAGGGAACGAACTCAGCATGGATGCCGGCAAGGTCGCGTCCGCGCAGGTTGTACTTTTCCTTTGCCAAAACAACGATGGAGCGGCCTTCGGGGGTCTCATCGGAGAGCGAGGAGAGTTGCGCGGCGTCAGCCAGGCGCTCGGGGCTGACGTCGGGAGCGGGAATGAACTCCGTGGCCTGGCGGTTGCCGAGGGTAATGGTGCCGGTTTTATCCAGGAGCAAGGTGTTCACGTCGCCCGCGGCCTCAACGGCGCGCCCGCTCATGGCCAGCACGTTGTACTGGACGAGACGATCCATACCGGCAATGCCGATGGCCGAAAGCAAACCGCCGATGGTTGTGGGGATGAGGCACACCAGCAGCGAGACCAACACAAAGATAGTCTGCGGAGCCTTGGAATAGATGGCGAAGGGCTGCAAGGTAACGACGGCCAGGAGAAAGACGATCGTCAGGCCGCTGAGCAGAATGCTCAACGCGATCTCATTGGGCGTCTTCTGGCGGGTAGCGCCTTCGACCAGCGCGATCATGCGGTCCAGGAAAGTTTCGCCGGGGTTGGAAGTGATGCGGACCTTGATCCAGTCGGAGAGAACCTTAGTGCCTCCGGTGACGGCTGAACGGTCGCCTCCGGCTTCGCGGATGACGGGCGCAGACTCGCCGGTGATGGCCGATTCGTCCACCGAGGCCACGCCCTCGATGACTTCGCCGTCGCCGGCAATGTAGCTGCCGGCCTCAACATAGATAACGTCACCCAGACGAAGCAGGCCGCTGGCGACGTCTTCCAGCTCATTCGATGCGGTGTAGCGCTTGGCAATGGTTTCGCCTTTGGCCTTGCGCAACGTATCTGCCTGAGCCTTGCCGCGTCCCTCGGCCATGGCCTCGGCAAAGTTGGCGAAGATCACCGTAAACCACAGCCAGAGAGTGATCTGGAGGTTGAAGCCGAAGCCGGCGCGGTGATTGACGGTGTTATCGATGAGCAGCACCGTGGTGAGCACGCTGCCAACTTCGACGACAAACATCACCGGGTTCTTGACCATCCAGCGGGGATCAAGCTTGCGGAATGCGTCCACAAGCGCCTGGGCCATGATTTCCGTATTCCAGAGACTCTTTTTTTCAAGCATGACAGTTTGATTTGCCTTGTTCGGGTTCGTTATCCGTTAGAAAAGCGTTCCGGGATTGGCGTGGAGTTGCAGATGCTCAAGAATTGGCCCCAGACTCAGCGCCGGAAAGAAGGTCAGCGCACCGAGCAGCAATACCACGCCGATCAGCAGCACGGCGAAGAGCGGGGTGTTCACCGGGAAGGTTCCGGGCGACGGAGGCACGCTCTTTTTCTGGGCCAGATTGCCAGCCAGGGCCAGCGCCGGAATCATCATGAGAATCCTTCCGATCAGCATGTCCCAGCCCATCGCCACGTTATACCACCAGTTGGTGCCCAGGCCGGCGAAGGCGGAGCCGTTATTGCCGGCTCCGGAGACGAACGAATACAGGACCTCGGAAAACCCGTGCGGCCCGGGGTTGGCCATCGCCGACTGCCCAACCGGCAACAGTACGAAGATTGCGGCAAACGTGAGGATGATGAACGGGAAAATCAGCGCGTAGAGCATCGCCATCTTCACGTCGTAGGATTCGATCTTCTTGCCCAGATACTCCGGCGTGCGGCCCACCATCAGGCCGGCGATGAAGACCGCCAGCACAACAAATATCAGCATGCCGTAAAGACCGGAGCCGACGCCGCCGAAGACCACCTCACCGAGCATGATATTGGCCAGCGGGACCATTCCGCCCAACGGGGTAAAGCTGTCATGCATGCCGTTAACGGCTCCGCAACTGGCGTCGGTGGTGATGGTGGCGAAGAGAGCCGATTCGACGATGCCGTTGCGCACCTCCTTGCCCTCCATGTTGCCGGCGGGAGCAGTTGCGCTGCCATATTGCGCAGCGCCGCGCAGCATCGGATGGGGCTGCGACTCGGCCCAGTAACAAACGGCGAAGCCAGAGATGAAGAGTATAAACATGGCCGCGAAGACTGCCCAGCCGTGGCCGGGCGAGCCGGTCATGCGGCCCAAGGTGTAAGTGAGACCCGCGCCGATAAGAAAGATGGAGACAATCTGGATGTAGTTCGACAGCGGCGTCGGATTTTCATACGGGTGGGAACTGTTGGCGTTGAAGAACCCGCCGCCGTTGGTGCCCAGCATCTTGATGGCTTCTTGCGATGCCACCGGCCCCTGTCCGATTGTCTGCGTCTGGCCCTCCAGCGTGTGTGCTGTCGTGTAGGCGCTCAGATTCTGGGGAACGCCCTGCCAGACCAGCACCAACGCATAGACCAGGCAGGTTGGCAGCAGCACATAGAGCATGGTCCGGGTCATATCCACCCAGAAGTTGCCTATCGTGGGCGAGCAGGTGCGCTTGATGCCGCGGATGAGGGCCACTGCCACCACGATGCCTGCCGCCGCGGACCAGAAATTGTGCGTCGCCAAGCCTGCCATCTCGGTGAGATAGCTCATTGTGCTCTCGGGCGTATAGAACTGCCAGTTTGTATTAGTGGTGAAGCTGGCGGCGGTGTTCCAGGCCAGGTCCGGCCCCACCGCGGCCAGATGTTGCGGATTCCACGGCAGGAAGTTCTGCAGCCGCTCGATGGCGTAGGTCAGGAGCATGGTCACGGCGGAGAAGCCGAGCAAGGCATAGGCATACTCGCGCCAGTTCATCTCTTTTTCGGCATTCACGCCGCACAGCTTGTAGATCAGCCGCTCGAAGGGACGGAGGACCGGGTCCAGCCATGTGCGCTCACCCTCGAAAACGCGCGCCATATAAGCGCCAACCGGACGAACGGTAGCGAGAAGGATCAGCGAATAGATGGCAAATTGCAACCAGCCGTTGGCGGTCATCTTTAGAATTTCTCCGGGAAGAGCATGGTGATGGTCAGGTAGCCAAACAGCAGGATTGATAGAACCAAGGCAACGGCGGTGATGATGTCGGTTTGCATGGGTTACCTCAACTTCTGGCAGGCCTTGACGTAGAGAAACGCCAGGGCGAAGAAAACTACCGTGAACAGCAACATCACTGCATCTTGCGTCAGATTTTGCATTTCAGGTCTCGCAATCCCCTGAGCAGGTCGTTTCTGGGTGACCGCTCAAGAATCATTCTGGCTCACGCCCAGTTAGAGTATCGAAAAAAATTCCTAAATAAAGTGTAAGGGACAAAATTGCAGTCAATCGTGCCATTTTGGAATCGCGCCGCATCGATGGGCTGCATTTCTATAGCCTTTTACGCAGGTAATGGAAAACGCCATGCCCAATCAGCGCGGCAAGGATGGCGATGGTGAAATTCGTAACCGTAAAGATATCGCGTAAAGCGAAGGCCAGAGTCTTCCCATGCCCGTTGGCCCAAGTGAATTCTCCCATCAAAAGGTTGGAATAAAAAAGAAAGACGATGAACACAACCTCGATCAGGGCGCTCTTGATCCGGGCGAGGAGCCGGCGATCTTTTTGGTCCAAAGGATGCATGAGTGGATGATACCAACAACCGCATAATGATCTCATGGGCAGGCAGTGCTTATTCTTCGTTGCCAGTCCATCCCTCGGGAACAAAGCGATAGCCCACCCAAGGCTCGGTCTGGATGTACTGCTTACCGGTCTCCGCTTCTAGTTTCTTGCGCACCTGGCCGATGAAAACGCGCAGATATTCCGGCTGATGGGCCGATTGCGACCCCCACACGGCGGTCAGCAGCACGCGATGAGTCATCACCTTGCCGGCATGGCGGGCCAGGTGCAGCAGCAGATCGAATTCTTTTGGCGTCAAGTGAATGGGTTTGCCCAGAACCGTGATCGAGTGACCCTCCGCATCCACCACGAAGTCGCCGGTTTCCAAGGCTGTTGTCGCCCGCTCCGGGGCGCGGCGCAGATGGGCGCGAACGCGGGCCAAAAGCTCCTGAATGCTGAAGGGCTTGGTCACATAGTCGTCGGCTCCCGCGTCCAGGGCCTCGACTTTAGAGCGTTCGTGGTCGCGGACGGACAGCACCACGATTGGAATTGCAGAATGAGCGCGGATGGCGCGGCAGACCTCGACGCCGCTCAGACCGGGCATCATCAGGTCAGTGACCACCAGATCCGGAGACCAATCGTTAAAAAGCAGCAGGCCCTCCTCCGGATCGTTGGCGGTGCGCACGTCGAAGCGCTGCGCGGTGAGAGCGGCACGCAGCACGCGGGTAATCTGCGGCTCGTCGTCGATGACCAGAATTCTATCCGGCATCTGCATTATTCCTTAGGGTAATCGCATTCAATCAAATTGCTGTCAAACCGCTTCCACCTCACAATTATTTCATTTCAGCCTACGGCTGCGTGAGTTGTGTCATTTTCATGAAATCCCATGTACTGATGTTAGTTTGACCGGCACGGGGAAAATAGTCGTGACCATCGTTGGGAAGGATAGTAAGCAACACGGGAAAGCTTAAGGATTCGAGATAATCCTTTGTCATTCTTGCACTTACCTGCGGGTAGATCGAGTCCTTGCTTCCAGTAATAATGGCAACCGGTATCCGACGAGTCGAGTGGAGAACCTGAGGAAACTGAGGACTGCCAGCCTTATAGCCCGAGTGGACCACGACAGCCGCATAGTAATCGCTGTCGAGGAGGCCAAGAAAAAGAGCATATTGCGCTCCGGCAGAATGGCCAAAAAGGTAGATGCGGTTTGTATCGATAGGATGCTGGGCTTTCACTTGATCGATCACTGCTTGGAATAATTCCGGCGGGTTCAGCTTTCTGTCCCAGTAAGCGGATCCTTCCGCGTTCGGAGCAACGACGATGAAATGTTCTTTCGACGCCAGATCTTTCCATTCATCAACCATGGGGTAGCCGGTACTCGGGTGGTCGGTACCCGGGTAGCCGTGCAAGATCAGGACGACCGGCATCGGGCCGGTCTCCTCGGGCACGTACAAATAATAAGTTCTTACTCTGCCTTGGAACTCAAAAGTCTGCTTTGTAATCTTCGTTTTTGCCCACCCGGGTGCCGCCATTGCCATCAACAAGAGCATCCATCCAATTCGTTTCATGGGCTTCAATCCTTTCAGAAGAATTTATTCCATTAGAAGATTACATCATCCAGGCGGACAGGTATGATTTATCTGGGGAATTATGCAACTGCCCTCCTATGCACGCGATATTGTCCGCTGGCTTGCGGCCACGATGGTTGCGGCTGCCGCCACGAGTCTGCTGGTCTGGCTGGGCGTCAACTCGACGACCGCGGGGATGGTCTTTCTGGTGCTGGTGGTGTGGTATGCCGCCCAAGCGGGAATTCTGCTCTCACTGTATGTCGCATTGCTCTGCGCGGTTGCCTTCGACTACTATTTTTTGCCGCCAGTTCATACGCTGCAAATCGTTGGCTTACAGCAATGGGTAGCCATGATCTCATTCTTGCTCAGCTGCGTAGTGGTGGGCCGGGTAGCCGAACGGGCGCGCAATCAGGCACGTCAGGCCGAGCAGCGCCGCGCAGACGTGGAGCGGCTGTACGAACTGTCGCAGGAGATGATGCTGCAAGAGGACGCTGCCGAACTGATCCGCGACCTGCCCCGTCTGATGGGACGAATCTTCGTGTTGGATGCGGTGGTGCTTTACGTCCGCGACCAGGACCAGTTTTATTCATCAACTTCTGAGCTGCCGATGAGCATCCAGGCCAGCTTGCGAGCCATGACGGAGGGAAACACTCCTTCGCAAGTTATTCCGGGCGGCTTTACTGCGATGACATTAATGGTGGGGTTGCGTCCGGTGGGCGCATTGGGCTTGCGGCCGGCCGTTCTCTCCCGCGAGGTGGCTACGGCGGTCAGCGCGCAGGTGGCCATCGCGCTCACTCGCGCAACGGCCATCGAGGCCTCTGCCCGCCTGGAAGCGGCTCGCGAAGCGGACCGGCTGCGCGCCGCGCTAATTGACTCGTTGACGCACGAGTTGCGCACGCCTCTGACTGCCATTCGGGCCGCAGCATCCACGTTGGTTGAGGGTGAGGGGTTGGATGAAGCCGGGCGGTTGGAACTGGCTGCTATTGTCGATGAGGAGAGCTCGCGACTGGATGGGCTGATTGGAGAGGCTATCGAGATGGCCGAAATCGACGCCAATGTGGTCCAGGTTCGTTGCGTACCGCACCATCCCCGCGCTTTGCTTGAACAGGCAGTTGAGGAGTCACGAAATGCGCTGGCCGTGCACCGGGTAATGATTGAAGTCGAAGAGCCTCAGAATCCGGAGAAGTCCGACTGGTTTGATCCGCACCTGCTGGGCCGAGTGTTGCGCCATCTGCTGGAGAACGCGGCGCGGCATACGCCGGCTGGCGGGCACATACTGCTTGGCAGCAGGCGTATGGGCAACCGCCTGGAGTTTCGCGTCGAGGATGATGGCGAGGGCATCGATGCCGCCGATCTGCCTTTCATCTTCGATAAGTTTTACCGGGGCAAGAAAGGCTCCGGTAAAGGGAAGGGAACGGGGATGGGGTTGGCCATCTGCCGCGCCATTCTGGCCGCGCATGGCGGCGGAATCGAGGTCGAGAGCGCACCCGGACACGGGGCTTGTTTCTGCTTCTGGGTGCCGCTGGTTGAGAAGGAACCGGTGAGTGCGCGAGCTGCGAAAAGTCATTTGAAGTAGAACGCTCTTGCGCACAATCCTCGCCTTGCTCCTACTTCGGCTCCTCGCTCCAGTCGCAGGGAACTTCACGGCGCTTCTCCGAGCTTCCCAATGCCCATTCCATCAGGCGCGCTACACGCCAGGCGGCCAGAGCCGGAACTGGAGCCGACGCCTTGCCGAGCAGGGCGTCGCGGACGCCCGCATAGTAGAACCGGTAATCGCCGGGGATGGGTTCGACGGACCGTGTGACTGTGCTTCCATTCTCATCGACGTGGAGCATGCCCCATTCAGCGGTTGGCTCCTTGCCCCACTCCGGATCGTCGATGCACGTGATTCTGTTCAGCGCGGCCTCCTGCGGGTCCAGGCCGGACTTCCAGTAGTTGCCCTTTGTGCCGCGCAGGTGGAAACGGGGACGGGAAGGTGTCGTCAGGCAGTTAGCGCCGAGGACGACCGAGAAACCCGGATAACGCAAGCGGAGGGTGAAAGAGTCGCAGGCGCGGGCCCAGTTTCGTTCGCAGAGAATCTCGGCCGAAACTGCCTCCGGCTTTCCGAAGAGCGTTAGAGCCTGGTCGGCCAGATGCGTTCCCAGGTCGAGCAATACGCCGCCTGAGGAGGGGTCTTCCTTCCAGAGGCGGTCGGTGGGGGGATCAGGCCGCCAGCGGTCAAAACGGGACTCAAAGTAGACCAAACGGCCCACCAAACCCTCATGTAGTAGTTTCTGAATTGTCTGGAAGTCGCTGTCCCAGCGCCGGTTATGAAATGGGAGCAGAAGAGTGTTGTGGGCCTTGGCTAGCTCCATCAGATGGGCAATTTCGGCGGACGTGGTGCAGACAGGCTTGTCCACGATGACGTTTCTGCCGGCTTTGAGAATCTGGCTGGCGACCTCGAAGTGGCTTTGGCTGGGGGTGGCAACTACAAAGAGGTCAAGCGAGGCGTCTGCCAGCATGGCTTCCAGAGAGCGGTAGGTGAGGATGCCGGGATAGTGCAGGGCGGCTTTGTCTGAGCTGCGCTCCATGACGGCGGCCAGCTCCAGCCCTTCGACTGAAGAGATTAGCGGAGCGTGAAAGACCCGCCCCACAATTCCAAACCCAACCAAGCCGACTCGAATCATTGGTTCCTCCCGGCGAAAGCGGAGTTCGCGGAGTTAGCTGCGCTCAAACCCGATACGCTTCGACAGCGTTTTGCGAATGGGACACGCGCTGGCGGCTTGAAACAGCTTGTTCCGCTGCTCCTCTGTCAGCTCACCGTCGATTTCGACTTCATACCGGAAGACAACCTCGTCGGGGTGGGTTCTGTCCAAGTTGACGTTCGTAGTCACGGCCCGCAGGGGAATTCCATGGTTATCGGCATACATTCGTACAGTCATGTTCACACAAGCCGCCAAGGCGGCCTCCAGCAAGTCATGGGGCCGGAAGCCGGAGTGTGCGCCGCCTTTGTCGGCAGTCGTGTCGGCGATGCCCTCGTGTTCGCCGTCGGAGAAGCGGGTTTGGTATCGAGTCAAATCACTTTTGGCGCAGATCATTTCTCTATTATTACCGGGTCCGTTCAGTTGGTGAATGCCCTATTTAGCCTTCGAGTTTATACCGGGTTTCGGCCAGGCGGTAGAGGCGCCGCCAGACAAGGCGGTTCATGGTGACGACGATGGTGGCCATCAGGACCGTGGCCAACAAAAGGATGGAGAAATTTCCGCTGTCGCTTGCCGCGCTGATCTGCGCTCCCAGGCCCACTGTTTGCAGAGTTTGATCGCCGATGTGGAAATATTCAGAGACAATCGAGGCGTTCCACGCTCCGCCCGAGGCGGTAATCATGCCGGTGACGAGATAAGGGAAGATTCCGGGCAGGATGAGCTCGGTCCAGCGCTGCCAACGGGTAAAGCGGTAAATGGCGGCGACCTCTTTGAGGTCGGAGGGAAGGGCGATAGCGCCGGCGATGACGTTGAAGAGGATGTACCACTGCGTTCCCAACAGCATGAGGGCGATGGAGCCTACGCCGAGCCCTCCGCCCATGCGGATCAGCGCCAGCATCATGACAGGAAAGAGCGCCGTGGCCGGAACCGAGGCGACAACTTGGGTGATGGGTTGGAGAAAGCGGGCCAGCCGGGGATTGGAACCGATGGTGACGCCGACCGGTATGGTCCACAGTGCAGCGAGGGCAATGGATGCGTTGACGCGGAGGTAGGTGGCTCCGGCGCCCAGCAAAAGCAAACGGACCTCAGCCCAAGTGGTACCGCGAAGCAATGGATAAGCCTGGGAAAGGCCCCACAGGACAGCCAGAGCCGCGGAGACAGCCAGTAGCCGCGTCAGCAGTTTTCCGCCCTTGTTGGACGCGTCATCCATGGGCTGCACGATGCGGCATGCGCGAGTTTGGGAGAGCCGATGGTAGATGCGCTCTTCCACGCCGCCCCAGACTCGCGCGGGCAGGCGGGTAAGCGCGCCGGTCTGCTGCAACAGGGAGAGGATGGGCGAGGTGACACGGGTGGCGGATTCGACCTGCTCGAATTTAAATTTGTCGCTCCAGGCAATGAGCGGCCGCCAGATCAATTGGTCAGTGGCGACGATAATGAGCACCAGCACAACCAGCCCCCAGAGCAGGGCGTGCATATCGACGGGGTTGGCCGAAGCGGCGGTTTGCAGGTAGCTGCCCAGGCCGGGCAGGCGAAAGCTGGTTCCCCGGAAGGCGAACATCTCGCAGACGATAAGGAAGAACCATCCACCGGCGACCGAGACAATGGAGTTCCAGATAAGACCGATGGCGGAGAAAGGCAACTCAAGCTGCCAAAAGCGCTGCCAGGCGGAGTAGCGGTAGATGCGGGAGGCTTCGATCATCTCGCGCGGGATGCTCTTCAACGAGGAGTAGAAACTGAAGGCCATGTTCCAGACCTGGCCGGTAAAGATGAGCAGGATGGAGCCCATCTCGATGCCCAGCTGGTGGCCGGGGATGAGAGCGATCATGGCAAGCATGACGCCGGGGAGAAAGCTGAGTACAGGAATCGACTGGAGAATGTCGAGGACCGCGATCATCCAGGCTTCGACGCGCGGGTTGTAGGCGGCAATGTAACCGTAGGCGACGGCAAAAATGAGGCTGAAGAGGTAGGCGATGGCGATGCGCGCGACGGAGTAGAAGGCGTAGAGCGGCAACGCGCGGACGGAGTGGGAGATGACGACTGCCGGCATGGGCCGCGCCATCCAGTAGGTTCCCAGCTTGATCATGCCCAGGAAAAAGGCGAGGCCGCAAAGGACTACGGCCAGATCGATAAGGATCGGCCAGGTTTGAGCGGGGACCAGCGCACGCGCCAGGGGATGCGGGGGCTTCACTCGGCGTCCTCGCTGGCGGAGGCTTCTTCATCCGGCGCATCGGGCAGCACGAAGCGGCGGTGTGCGGCATCGTAGTCAAACAGCTCCGCGTAGCGGCCCCAGGTGACGGCGGTTTCCATCTGGCGCTGGCACTCCTCCTCGCTGAACTGCTCGTCGAGCATATCGAGGAAGAAGTCCTCCGGAATGGTGTGGTCGCTCCTGGTTTCCAAAGTCCGGCGAATCTGGCGGAGCAGTAGGACGTGAGCCACGGCGGCATCGCGGAAGAGCTCCTTCTGGCGGAGAATCTCGGAGTTGGCAAATTCCGTGCCGCTGGGGGTGATGGCCGCGTCGCCTTCTTCGACCGTGAGGAAGCCGAGCAACTGTGCGGCATCGACGATGGGCAGCAGATCATCGATCTCGAAGCTCAGGTCGTCGGCCAGACGATAGATGTCGTCGCGGCCACCTTTGTCGAGCAGCAGCTCCAGCAGGCCGGCCATGCCACCGGGACGCGCGTGGGGCAGCATCTGATAGTGCGTTGGTTGCTGATCGCGCGGCTTTTGCTCGGCTTGCTGCTCGGGCGCCTCGGCGGGAGTCTCATCAGGCTTGGTGAGCACCTTGTAGATGTAATCGACCAGCTCGGTAAAGGGTGCGGACGCGCGGTCGCGAGGCTGGGTGAGCTGGACACGGAAATCCGTACGAATATGGCCCGGATTCTTTCCAAACACGATGATGCGATCAGCCAGCAGCACCGCCTCTTCGATGTTGTGCGTAACCAGGAATACGGCCTTGGTGGGCATGGTCTTGTTGGCCCATAGCTCCAGCAGCTCACTGCGAAGGTTTTCGGCGGTCAGCACGTCAAGGGCGCTGAAGGGCTCGTCCATGAAGAGAACTTCCGGTTCGACGACCAGTGCGCGGGCAAAGCCCACACGCTGCTTCATGCCGCCCGACAACTCCTTTGGATAGGCGGCTTCAAATCCGTCCAAGCCGACCGTGTCCAGCATCTTCATACTGCGGTCGCGGCGCACATCGGCTGGAACGCCGCGAGCCTGGAGCGGGGCTTCGACGTTTTCCAGCACCGTGAGCCAGGGAAACAGGGCAAAGCTCTGAAAAACAATGGAGACGTTAATCTCCGCGCCGGCGATGGGCTTCTCGTGCCAGTAAACCTGGCCAGAGGTGGGCACGGACAGGCCGGTCAATATGCGCAGCATGGTCGATTTGCCGGAGCCGGAGGGGCCGAGCAGGGCGACGATCTCTCCGGGAACGATGGAAAGGTCGGTGGCGGAGATGACCTGGATGCGGTTCTGGCTGGGCTGCGCGTAGTACTTCTCGATCTTGTCGGCGCGAATGATGGCGTCGGCGGCTGGGGCCGGCGCTGGCGCGGTGGTCTGGTCTGCGCTGGGGATGGCCGCTTGCTGCATGGCTGGTGCTCCGCTTTCTGACATGAAAAATTAAACCTCCCGCCGTCCTTCGAGCGCACGCGCCATGGTCACCTCGTCGGCGTATTCGATGTCGCTGCCGGCAGGAACACCCGTGGCGATTCGCGTAATCTTGACCGAAGGGCTGCGCAACGCGGTTGCCAGCCAATGAGCGGTGGCTTCGCCCTCGAGAGTGGGGCTGGTGGCCAGGATGACCTCGTCCACCTCGCCCTTTTCGACACGGGCGATCAGGGTGCTGGTGCGCAACTGTTCCGGGCCTACACCGTGCAGGGGCGAGAGAGTGCCGTGCAGCACGTGATAGACGCCTTGAAAGCCGCCATGCGAACTGCGGGTGCGTTCGACGGCGGCGATTGTGGTGGGCTCTTCGACGACGCAGACCAGGCGATGGTTTCTAGCTGGGCTCGAGCAGTAAGCGCAGGGATCGATGTCGGTGACGTTGTTGCAGACCGAGCACAGGCGCAGGCTAACCTTGAGGCCGCGCACCGCCTCGGCCAGCGCCGCCGCATCCTCGTCCGAGGAGCGCAGGATGTGGAAGGCGAGGCGCTGAGCGCTCTTGGTTCCCACCCCCGGCAGTTTCTTCAACTCTTCAATCAGCCGCGCCATTGGCTCGGCATAGCGGGTCACGAATTTGCCTCCTACAGGGTCCGGTAGACGATGCCGGTAAAGGTATCGGCGTTCATAAAGCCTTTGGCCATTGTGGCCTCAAACTCCGCCGTGGGCTTTTTAGCGATGGTCTCCTGCTCGCTGGCGCCGCTGGCCTTGAGCGCGGCCACTTTGTCGCGAACCTTCGAGAGCATGTCGCGGAAGCGCTGATATTCGGCCTTCGTGCCCAGCGGTCCATGGCCAGGAATGATCTTCGTGTCTTTGTCCGCTACGGTCAGAGCCTTTTCGGCTGCGCGGATCATGCCGCCGATGGAGCCGCCGGTGCCTTCGTCGATGAACGGGTACATGCCGTTGAACCAGATGTCGCCGACATGCAGCACATTGGCCTTGTGGAAGTATATGTAAATGTCCGTGTCGGTGTGCGCCGGAGCGAGATGGACGAGATTGAGCGCATCGGCGTTGCGCCAAATATTGAGCGCGTCCTCAAAGGTAACCGTTGGCCAGGCGCCAGCGGGAGACGCGGGCGTGGTCGAGTGAAAGATCTTCATGGTCTGCGGCGTGGATAGCCGTTCACGGGTATTTTGATGAGCGATGATGGTGTATCCTGCCGTGTGCATGCCTTCGTTGCCGCCGGTGTGGTCGCCGTGCCAGTGGGTGTTGATCAGCGCGAAGGGAGCGTCCTTGCTCACGCTCCCTATGGCCTCGAGAATCCGCGGAACCGCCGGAGCAAAGCTCGCATCGATCAGAATGTTGCCTTCCGGGCCAGTCTGTAAGGCCATGTTGCCGCCCTGGCCCTGGAGCAGATAGACGTTTTCGTAGAGCTTGGTGGTCTTAACAGGCGTGTCGGCGGCGCTGGCGTGAGGTTGGGCCGCGCTGGCTGAAGCAGGCGCAGTTTGGGCGCGCAGTGTGTGAGGAAGCATGGCCGCCGCGCCTGCCGTGAGGCCAATTTGTAAAAAGTTTCTCCGATTCATACCTTCGAGCATTGATTCACCCTCCTTTTTTGCAGATTTAGCGTACAAACTAAGATTCAGCCCAGTCCCGGCAGATTCAGACCGCCCAACATTCCCTGCACGCTGGATTTCATCGCCTCTTCCGCCTTTCGTCCAGCCTCGTTGACCGCGGCAACCACCAGGTCTTCGAGCATCTCCACATCCGGTTTGTCACCGCTGAGTCCGATCACAGCAGAAGGCTCGATGCGGATTTTCAGAAGCTGCTTCTTGCCGTTCATGGTTGCGGTCACGGCTCCGCCGCCGCTCGATCCCTCAACAATTATCTGGCTCAGCTTGTGCTGAACCTCCTCCTGCATCTGGTTGGCCTGGGAGAGCATCTCGGAGATTTTGAGCGGGTTGAGCATGGAGTTTTCTCCTTATTTGCAGCGCGTATTCACTTCTGCCTCAGATCGACGACGCTGCGCACTTCGGCTTTGAAGATCTCCCGCGCCTTCTGCACCAATGGATTGGCCAGCGCAGCCTCCCCAATGCTGCCGACTGGAGGCGCGGCCATCGATGCGACGGATTGCGCCGTTCCCTCGCCGGGAACGATATGCAAGCGAGTAGGCGCGCCCAGCCGTTGTAGTTCCTGGCGGATGATCTTTTCCGCCGCGGCGTTGACCGTAAGGGCGAGCATCTTCTTGCCCATGCCTGCTACCTCGATGCGCAAGCTGGCGCCATCGATGGTCCATTTGCCCGCGCCCAACAACTGTGCCGCAGAAACGTGGCCCCCCTCGATCAGCGCGCTGCCCACGGCGTGGCGAATATGCTCGATGCTGGGAGGAAGACCTTCCGCAGTTGCAGCAGTCTGCGGAGCCACGGCCAGCGCTCCATCCGTGAGAGTTGTGTTGTAGATTGTTGCCGTAGCTTTTGCGGCAGGAGAGGGTGCAGCGGCAGGAGTAGAATTCGGTCCTGATTCCATCTTTGGCCCAGAGCTAACACTTCCGCTCGGCGGGCCAAAGGGCGAATGAGGAGACGCGGCAGTTGGAGCAGAGGATGCAGCCTGACGTGTGGGGCTTGCGGCTGGGCGCGGTGCTGATGTCGGGCCAGGGGATTGATTCGCTGGTCGCGCAGACCCAATACCGCTCAAAAGTTCCTCGATCGGCAACAGCCGCTGGGCATGAATCAGTTTGAGCAGGCCCAATTCCAGGTGAAAACGCTGCTCCTGGCGGTAGTTTAGGTCGTCGAAGGTGCGCAGGACGATCTGCAGGTTGCGGGTCAACTCTTCCTCGCTAAACAACTGCGCGGTGCGAGCGGCACGGGCTCGCTCATCGGCGGAGATTTGCAGCAGCTCAGTCTGCTCGCCGCCCAGCTTGGCCATCAGGGCATTGCGCAGATAGCGAACCATCTGGCGAGCCAAAGATGATGGGTTGTGCCCTGCATTGACCAGCAGGTTTAACTGCTCCATCAACTCGGCGCTCTGCCCGGCGGCAACGGCTTCCAGCAGTCGCTCGAAGACCGCGTTGGGTACAGCGCCCATCAGATCGCGAATCTGCGCCGCCGAAAGCACCGGACGGCCATTCTCCACCGGCGCAGAAGCAATGGCCTGGTCCATGATGGAGAGCGCGTCGCGCATGGACCCGTCGCCGGCTTCGGCCAGCAGAGCCAATGCGGCCTCCTCGGCTTCGACCTTCTCCTCACCGGCAATCATCTTCAACTGCGCCAGAATGTCGTCGAACTTGACGGCGTGAAAGCTGAAGTGCTGGCAACGTGAGCGGATGGTCTGAGGAATGTCCTCCGGCTGTGTGGTGGCCATCATAAAAATGACGTGCGCCGGCGGCTCTTCGAGGGTTTTGAGCAGGGCGTTGAAGGCCGCGTCGGTAATTTGATGAGCCTCGTCGAGGATGTAAATTTTGTACCTGTCGCGCGAAGGCGCGTAACGGGCGGCGTCCCTCAGCTCGCGAATCTCGTCGATGCCGCGATTAGTGGCGGCGTCAATCTCGATCACGTCCACGGCGTTGCCCTGGCGAATCTCCATGCAGGAGTCGCACGCGCCGCAAGGTTCGGGCGTGAGGCGTGCCGCGCTACCCACTTCGGTGCGGCAGTTCAGGGCCATGGCCACGATGCGGGCGATAGTAGTTTTGCCGATGCCGCGATGGCCCGAGAAGATGTAGCCGTGGGCGACGCGGTTCTGGCTGAGGGCGTTAAGCAGGGTCCGGGTGACGTGATCCTGGCCGGCCACGTCGGCAAAGCGCTGCGGGCGGTATTTTCTGGCTAGAACCTGGTAACCCATAGCTGAACTCGCTTCCAGAGCCTGTCCTGATTTGCAGGCCATCTAAAAGGGATTGTATCGTTCCGGGGCGCCAAGTCCGAAGCTCAATATATTCACAGGCAAAGCGGGAAAAAGACTCTCAGGGGGATGCAATCGCAAGGGACGCAGAGGTGCTGCACCGAATACCTGTAATATTTTAGAACTGCCTGAGTTCTCTCGAAAAACAAAGCGGGGACCGCAAAATTGGTCCCCGCTTTGCTGCTTAAAGCTAGTTCTGTGTTATGGGCAGACACCGGCATTGCCCGCGTTGTAGATGCCCTGGACCTGCGCGGCGGTCAGGGCAGTGTTGTAGACCTGGACCTCATCGATCAGGCCATTGAAGGCCCAGTTGCTGCTCACAGATTGCCCGATGGCGAACCAGGTTCCTGAGTAAGAGACTGTGCCATTCCAGATTGACTCACCCGATTGTCCCAAATACGGCTGAAGTACACCATTGAAGTAGAACTGATCGGGTTGATTTGCTGAAGCGACAACTGTAACCAAAACCCACTGATTGAGCGGCAGCTGAGATGTGGTATAGGCAGAGTACCACGAGCTGCCGTTGCCGATATCGAGATCAAGGCTACCCGGAGGCCGGTTGTTTCCGTTATTTCCTCCACCGTAGATATAGAGGCCTATACCGTCATAGGAAGAGTTTTCGCTTCCGACGATGGTGTAATACGATCCGTTCGTCGGATAACTCGTGAGGTACACCCAGGCCGAAAGTGTTATGTTGTTCTGGATTTGCAAGTCGGCCGGAACCGGCTCGCCGATCAGCACATACTGGTTGCTGCCGTTGAGGCTGAAGGCGTCGTTTACCGCGCCGAGGGCAAAGCCTGCGCCGTTCTCCAGCGTTCCGTTGTTGTGGCCCATGTGGTCGGTAGCGTCATCGTCGCCCTTCCACCAGGAGACCAGGCCCGCTGGTTGCGCGTAGCAGGAGTTGGCTGGAGTAATGGTGGCTGAGCACGAGGTGGCGGTGCCTCCGTACTGGCCGCTGCAACTCCAGTTGAAGACGCCACCTGAATTCGTCTGCCCGGCGGCCGTGCCGGTCGAGCATAGGTTTGCGGTAGGCGGAGCGGCGAACGTGCCGCCGTTCGACGTTCCGCAAGCGCCGTTGACCGCTGTGGCTGTGCCGGTGGTGAAGGTGGCTTCCACGCCGTAATTGCTCAGGTTATTGCCGGCAATATCGGTTGGCCACCAATTGTTGGGCCAGTAGACGATGTCATAGATCGTCGAATCGGCCAGCGGCGTCACCGGCGTCAGGGTTATCGTCGTCGCCACCGAGGGAGTGGCGCTCGACGAGATGCTGATCGTGGTGGGAACGGTGGTCTGCGTGTTGTGGGTGCGCAGGTAGAACTGGCTGGAGGTGATCAGCACCGGATCCAGCGCCTCGCTGGAGGTGAGCGACACAGTTGTTGGGACTCCAGTGGTAGTGACGCCGTTCGCCGGAATGGTGGATATGATGGTCGGGTCGGTGAAGTCAAAGCCCGTCCCGGTGGTGAAGTTGCTGGTCACCGGCGTGATCGCATTGCCGCTCATGTCGGTAACGCCCGTGACGTTGTAGGTGTACTGCGTGTTCGGCTGCAAGGCGTATGGTAGCTGCACCCAGACGATGGTGTTCCCGTACTCGGTATAGGCGCCGACGGGTATTGGGCTTCCGCCGGACGGTGTCAGGGTGATGTTGCCCAGCGAATCACCTGCGACCGGCTCGTTGAAGAGCAAGCCGAGGCTGGAGTTATACCACGGGCCCTGGTTGGTATCAACCGGCACATTGGTCATGCCGTTGGGCGGGTTGGCGTAGAGCAGTACCGGTCCCTGGCTGAGCGGGCCGTTGCCGGTGTAGAAGCCGGACCAGCCGTTACTCTGCCCGTTGCCGGTCAGGTCGATGGCACTGTAGCACTGATAGTAGTACTGCGCGTTGGCGAAGAGCGGCGTGGTGGGCGTCAGAGTAACCGTCATCAGGTCCGAAGACCAGGTGTAGGTGAACGGGATGGTTGCACTGTTCACGTAGCTGTAGATGTACGTGTTGCCCGGATTGACGCTGCTCGGATCCATCGCCTCCGAATAGCGGCAGTTGAACGATGCGTTAGTGGCGACCCCGGTCTGCCATGAGCTGAAGTCGAGCGAGACGGATGGGGTGCTGTAGTCGGGCGTCGCCGCGGTGGTAAAGGTCGAACTCGCGGAATTGAAGGTGTTGCCCGCGTAATCCAGAAGGCTGCTGACGCTGACCGAAATCGGCGTTGAAGGCGGCAGCGGATTGACCGGTGTGAAGTTGGCGCCGGTCACATCATTGCCGCTGTAGTTGTACGACCAGGAGCCGGGGATTGGATTGCCGCCGTTGGTGATGGCCACGTTGGTCGCGTTGATGGTGGTCACGTCTACGGGCTTGGAGAATTGCAGGCGGATGTAGGCGTTGGTGCCCACATTGATCACGCCATTGGGCGGCCCGATGGTGACTGTGCCAGGGGTCGTGTCCGGACCCGCAGAGGTGTAGAAGTAGGTGAGCCAGCAAGAACTCGCCGCCGCCACACCATTCGCGCCCTTGACGTTTCCGTTGGTGCAGAAGCCAATGTAATTGTAGTTCGGATTCCACCCTCCAGACGGCGGGCTGATGCGCACCACGTTGTCTGTGCCCGGAGCCAGGCCGACAGAATATACCAGCCCTGACGGGCCGGCGTTCTTATACACGTTGCTGGTGTTCAATGTGGTTGGATCGATCGGCAAGTTATACTCAACGTCGATCTCTGCATTGGTCGCTATCGTCGATCCGCCGCTACGCGGGCTGACAGCAACAATCGCCGGCGCGGTGGTGTTGGGATTGCCCGGAGCGGCCACGGTGTAGAAGTAGCCGCTGTCGCTGCTGCCGCTGAAGTAATCGCCGTTCACATCCTGGACATTACCCGAGAGCCACCACTGAACCGTGGCGCTATTCGGGAACGGAGTGGTGGGCGTGTACTGAATCTCGTAACCGCCGCCCGTCACCTGCACGGTTCCGGGATAGACCACGCCGTTCACGGTGACGGTGAGATTGCCCGAAACCGTGGAAGCATTGACCTGGCGATTCATGTACAGGGTCAGCAGGTTATCGGTCGGAACCCCGGATGCATTATTGCCGGGATTCGTGGATTGCACGCTGCCATTGCCGGTGGCCGGATCGGCCATGGTCGTGAAGGTGCTGGTGAACGGTCTCCCAACCGTATTTGCGCAAGTAGTCGGAGTAGACGCATCGCCACAAGTCAGCGTATTGCCCCACTCGTCGGTGACTCCGCCGGCAGGAATGACAACGGTGTAGGTGGTGCCGTTGTACAACGCGCCCACGTTGAAGGTCATGGTGCGGCCATCTGCCGACATGGTGACGTTGCCGTTGGATTGCAGATCCTGACCAGCATAGAGCTGGGTGTTGTAGCCGCCCGCCGAGCTGTTATTGACCGGGTTGCTGAAGGTGACCGAAACAGACTGGTCGCGGCCCACATTGGTGACTCCGTTTGCCGGACTGACAGATAGCACCGACAACGACGTAGGGGCGCCCACAGAAGAGGATGGAGCGTAGAAGTACATCAACTGATTCCAGCAGCCGCTAATTACATCGCCCAAAACATCCGTAGGCCCGTTGCAGCTTCCAACCCATATCTGCGCTCCGTTCGGATACGGATATACCGGAGTGATCGTGACCTGGTTGCCAGTAACCGAATACGTGGCTGCCAGGGGCCGGCTGCTATTCCAGGTATCCATCACCTCCAGCGTGTTGCTGTTGACCGTCGCCGGATCGAGAATCTGGCTGAACTGGAGAACAATCGGCTGCGAGGGATTGGTGACCGTCGCACCATTGTTGATGTTGGCGCCGGTATAGGTTAACCCGCCGCCGGATGATGTGCCGCCAGTGATAAAGGTGTTGGTATAGGGCACAACCGCGTTGCCGTTGGCGTCCGTGAAACCGGAGATATTCACCGAGTAGGTTGTGCCCGCCGTCAACGCGCTGGTCGGCGTGAAGATCAGCTCCTGGTTGTTGGGCTCGCTCACCGTTCCCGACACAGGATTAGCGCCGTTCAGCAGTTGGATAGAGTTCTGGCTCCAACTGGTGGGATCGATCGGCGCGCTGACCATGGCGATGACCACGGCGTTCAGCGGAACGCCGGTGGCGCCGTTCAGCGGACTGACGGTGACCGTCGGCCCCGAGGTGACCGCGCCGCTGCCGGTATAGAAGTAATACCAGGGAAGATCGTAGTAGTTGCCGTCCTGGTCCTGAGGACCGTTGTTCCAGCCGCCCGAGAACCTGTACTCCGTGTTGGGCAGTAGCGGAATCAGCGGCGTGAACGTAACCTCCAGCCCGTTGGCCGACAACGAAATCGTGACCGGAATAAGCTGGCTGGTGTCCTGTACATACATCTGGAAGGTTGTGTTGTTAACCGTGATCGGGTTGAGCGGCTTGTTGAAGACAATCTTCGGAATCACGTTGGTTCCGTAGGCGGGGCAGTTTGCCTCATACGGACTGTTGTTGCTGCAGCTAACCGGATCGGTACTGACCACGGACGGCGGCGTGATGTCGTAGATGGCGCCGGTGGTGAAGGTATTGGTGACCGTGGCGACCGTGTTTCCGGCCGGATCCTTGACTCCGGCGATGGTCATCACATAGATGGTGTTCGGCGACAGCGGAGCGCTGGGCACAAGCTGCAGGACGGTATTGCCCGCGCTCAGGACCGGCGTGGTCGATATCGTGGAGCCGCCTTGCGAAAGAGTGACACCGGTAAGGAAGTTGGGATCGACAGGCGCGCTGAACTGCGCTTCAATGATCACATTGGTGCCCAGGCCGTTTGCTCCGCTCAGCGGATTGAAGTTGATCACCGTGGGAGCGGTCGTGGCACTGGTGTATGTGGCGTAGAAGGTTGTTTCGATGCCGGTAACCTGGTTACCAGCCAAATCCGTCCCGTTGTTGACGTAGAAGTAGTACTCGCGGCCGGCGGCCAGCGGAGAGTTGGGCAGAAGGTAGGCAACCGACTGGGTCGAGTTCCAGGTAAGCGTTGCGGGTACGCGCACGCCTAGCAGTGTGTCATAGATGTAGATGTCGCCGCTGTTGCCCGTGCTGAAGGTGGTCGCATCCATGGATTCGCTGAACTGGATAGTGATCGCCGCGTTGGTCGGGATGCTCTCGCTGCTAGTTACACTGGTCCAAACCACATACGGCGCGGTGATGTCTGGCGTCGCTCCGGTCGTGAAGGAGGAGCTGTAGGTGACCGGGTTACCGACCTGGTCGAGGACGCCATTCAGTGTCATCACCAGAGTGGTGTTGGCGGGCAGAGGCGCGTTGGGCACAAAGTTGACCCTGGTGTTGGTGGAGTTGAACCAGTAGCTGCCCGCCAGAGGCGTGCCGCCATTTGTCACCTGGAAGGTGTTGTTGTTGACGCTCACCGGATCGATGGATTTGTTGAAGATCACGCCCGGCTGATCGTTGACGCCCACGTTGTTGGCGCCGTTGTAGGGCACAGCGCTGGTCACCAGGGGCAGCGTCGTGTCGGCGGAGCCGGTGGGATAGTACCACTGGCCATAGTAGGCTGCGGGCACGCTGGTTGTGCTTTGCAGGCCTGAGGTGCCGTAGTTGACGTACAGAATTCCATTGTGAGTCAGATTGCTCGTTGGCACGATGCGCACAACGTTCGGCTGCGGCTCTGAATACGTAGCAGCCACGTGCAGCGAGGTGGTTTCGTCAATCAAATAGATGGTATTGGTGTTGACCGTCGCCGAATTAATCGGAGTGCTGAACTGAATGTCGAAGAACGCGTTAGGCGCAACGCTGGTATTGTTCGACAATGGAGAGACCACTTGGACGGTCGGCGTCAGCGTTGCGGTACTGCCGGCCACATAGAAGTAGCCGGATGTGGTGTTGAAGGTCGCGTTGTAGTACGTATCGGTCAGGCTGCTAGTGGTCCACCACTGAATCAGAGCGCCCGGCGTCCAGGGAGCGCTGGGCGTGAAGACCAGCGTGTAACCGCCATCCAGCACTTGCACGGTGCCCGCCACAGCCACGTTGTTCTCGGCGACTTGGATGCCGCTATTCGCGCCAGAGACGTTGAGGGGCAGGTTGAAGTAAAGAACAATGGGCAGGCTGGCGTTCACGCCGTTGGCGGCGTTGGCGGGCCGCACAGAGGTCACCGAGCCATGTGTGTTGTAGTCGTAGTAGGTGGTGGTGAACTGGCTGGTGTAAGGCGTCAGGCCATCGCCATTCCAATCCTTGAGGCCGCCGCCGAGCATCGCGGTCAATGTGGCGCTGGAGGGCAGTACGCCGCAATTGAACGAGATGGACGTTCCGTCCTGGGAGTGGCTGTAGCTGCCGCCGCTGCACCACGGAGTCTGTCCATCTCCATTGAACAACGCATAGTCGTTGCTGTTGACCGAGTTGGGATTGAACGAGCGGTTGAAGGTGGCAGTCACCGGGGAGCGCAGGCCCACATTAGTTGCGCCTGCCGACGGCGTGAAGGCTACCACCGTGAAGGCAGAAGGAGCCGGCGTAGCTGTGCTGCCGTTGGTGTTGAAGTAGGTGATCCATTGGTAGCTGTTCAAGCCGCTCGTATCGGCATTGTCACCGGCCAAATCGTACGGCCCATTGTAGACGTTGACGTAGATGTACTGGTTCACTGGGAGCGGGCTGTCGGGTGTGAAGACCACGGTGTCGTTGGGCACGTTTGTGGTGCTTAGCGCGTAGGATCCCGCAATCACCTGATTGGAACTATTGCCAACCTGGATCGACAAGGTGGTGGAGTTGACCGTCGCCGGATCGAGCGGGTTGTTGAAGACGAGGGTGATGGCCGTGTTGGTGGCCACGCCGCCGGCGCCGTAAGCGGGCGTCGCGCTGGTCAACACCAGGCCGGAGGTATTTCCCGTTATCGAAGTGGCGCCGGTAAGGCTGGCGCCGCAGGTTTCAACCACGCCTTGCAGGCGAAGGCCTTCAAGGTTGTTATCGGTCGAGCCGAAAGCGAAGATCAGGTAGTTTGTGCCGACGGTCACATTGCTGGTGATCTCGAAGTTGAAAGGAACCAGTGCTCCTCCGGTATAACCCTGGTCGCTCATAATGGCATGGCCGTTGACAGCCAGCAGGCCGTTGTCGTCGTGGCTCATGTATCCAGTCAGGCAGACATGGGCAGGCAACGGGGCTGTCAGATTGAACGCGGTCGAGTAGAACCCAGCGGAGTTGCCTTGATTGCTGCTCGGGTTGATTGCGATCCACGAAGAGCTGGGACCGTTTGCATCCCAGCCGCTATACCAGTCGGCATTACCTGGTGCGACAACCTTGAGCGCGCCGGTATACGCATCGCTGGCAGCGTCTCCCGGATATTTGAAGTTGCTCTCGCCGGAGGGAATACTGGCGGTGGCGACGTAGCTCCAATTCGCATCGGGTGTGTTGCCGGTGGTGATCAACTGGCCCGAGGCGTTAAAGCCCGTCGAAACGCTGAGCGGCGCAATGGATGTCATGGTCGTGAAGGTGCTGCTGAAGGCAGCGCCTACATTGCCGACCACATCCTGATAGCCCGACACCTGAACTGTATATACCGTGGCGGGCGCAAGCACATTTGTTGGCGCAAAGAACAGCGTCACCAGATCGCTGGCCAGCGTTGCCGTGCCGTTGATCGCCGATCCGCCCGCGGGTGTCACCGAGATGATGTTGCTTACCGCATCCGGATCGATGGGCGAGGTGAAATGAACGATGATCTGCGCATTCAGCGGAACGGCGGAGATATTGTTAGCCGGCGAGACCGAAGCCACGATGGGCGCAACCAGATCGGAACCGGAGCCGGTGTAGAAGTAAGTGTTCAGGCTATTCAGGTAAGCGCCGGTGTTGGATATGGGGTTTCCATCCAAATCGTAGTAGCCAGCCGCCTGATAGAAGCGGTAGTAGGTGTTGGGCAACAGCGGGTAGGTTGGGGTGAAGGTAGCGCTCAAGCCATTGGGCGCAACCGAGACCGTGCCGAATATGTACTTGCCGCTGTCTTCGTTGTACATCAGCAGCGTGCTGGTGTTGATGTACAGCGCATTGATGGGCTTGGAGTAGAACATCACCGGCGCAACATTAGTGCCGACGTTGGTCTGGTTGTTCACGATGTCGCTGCTTGGGTTGTTGGCCGCCGTATCCGATCCGCTACCGGTGGTGAAGGTAAACGAGCCCGGTACGATCACGTTGCCGGCGGTATCGGCCAGAGGCGCTGGCGACGAACCCCAATTCACGGTGTAGGAGCTACTCGGGGTGAGAGCCGCAGCAGGTATGAATGTGAGAACCGTGCCCGGACCCCAGCAGCAGTTCGAGGTCGGGGGATAACTGTTCCAGATATAGCTCCCCGCGACGGCGCCGCCCGGTCCGGTGACGGTCATATCGCTCTGCAGCGACTGATTCATATCGGTGCTGAACTCAAGCTGAATCACCGCATTTGTGCCTACACCCGTGGCACCATTCAGGATACTGGTCGCGGTCACCGTGGGCGGCGTGGTGTTAGCTGTGTAGTCGGTGTAGAAGTACTGGCCGAAATTGCTGAAGTTGTTGCCCGTGGCGTCCTTGATAATGTTCGGGCCGTTGCTGATTAGTTCGATGTAGTACTGAGAGTTGACGGCGAGCGGAGCACTGGGTGTGATGGTCAGCACACGGCCCGTGGCGTCTACGCTGAGCGTGATCCCAACCGTCACCTGGCCACTCGGATTGCTTTCCAGGTAGAGCAGCACGGTGGGATTGGCGGCTGGGCTAGCGATGAAGGTGTTGCGGTTCATCGGCTGGCTGAAGACCACGGTGAAGGCGCTGTTGATGGGCACGGTGCCGGTGGGCCCGGTGCTGCCGGAATTCAAGCCAGGGCTGAAGGAGATGATCGACGGCGCGGGAATCGACACCGCCTGAACGGTGAATCCGCCGGGAACCAGTTGCGTTGAACCACCGGTTGTCACCCACACCTCCGCCGGGCCAACTGGAGCGCCAGCGGCGATGCTGACACTCACGGTGACGCTGGTAGCCGTGGCGGTGACCACCGGTCCAGGCAAGCCAGGACCAGCGGCGCCGACCACTGTGATTCCATCGGCTGGTGTGCCGATGGTAACCGTCGAGGCTGTGGTCCAGTTGGTGTACTGGCCGGTGAGCGTGAGGGTTAGGCCCGTTTGGCCGGGGTTGCCGACGTTGGGGTTGATCTGTGAAATAACCGGTATGCCGGCGGTTACGGTAAATCCGCCAGAAAGCGTAACCGGCTGGCCGCTATAAGTGACAGTAATATCGCGGCTGCCCGTCGAGGCGTTGGCATCGATGGTGATGTTGGCGGTGAACTGCGTGGTGGTGACGCTGCTGAGCGAGTTTACGGTGATGCCCCCGCCGAAGCTCACCTGCGACGCTGTAATTGTTGTGAAGTCCATGAATTGGCCGGTGACAACGACGGCATAATTGCTGCTAGTCGTGGCCGTCGGCTCAGACGACGGCGTGGCGGTGAGCAGAGCTGGAATTCCGGCCAGCACGCTGAAGCCGCCGGTAATGGAGGCCGTCTCCGCTCCCGTCGTCACCGAGATGGTGCGCGAACCAAGCGTCGCGGCATTATTGATGGTGATATTGGCTTGGGCGTGGGTTGAATCGCTGGCTGTCGTCGAATTGACCGTGATGCCGGCGCCGAAGTTGGCCACGCTGCAGTTAGGCGCGCAACCCGGGGCAGTGTTGAAGTGCGTAAACAGGCCGGTGAGGTTGACGTAGAAGGGCGCGTCTCCATCTCCCTGATGGCCGGTCGGCGGGTTCACGACGGTAAGAATCGGAGTGCCGGCCGTCACTTGGAATCCACCCAAAATAGTGGCGACTTCTCCGCCCGTGGTCAGAGAAACGTCATAGAAGCCTAGCGAAGTCGTGGCTGGAATCGTGATGTTAACGTCGGCGTGGAGCAAGTCGATCACTGTAATTCCGGTGACCTGAATGCCGCCGCCGAATGAGGCTACCGTCGTTCCTTGGCAGTTTACGTTGGGCTGCGTGCAGAAGTGGGACTGGCTGCCGGTAACGTGCACGGTGAGCGACGAGTTCTGCGCGCCGCTCGCCGGATTCAACGGGCCTTGAATTGCCGCCGGACCCACTGTGACGTCGAAGCCGTTGGTGATGGTGACAACTTCGCTGCCCGAAGAGATGGATACGTTGCGATAGCCCAGCGTCGTCGTCGGCTGCACGGTGATGTTTGCGGTGACGTGGGATGTATCGGCCGCCGTCACCGAGTTGACTGTGATGCCTGTGCCGAAGTTGACCGTGGTGCAGTTGGGCGAGCATCCGGCAGCGGTATTAAAGTGTGTGAATCGGCCGGTCAGGGCCACGTTTCCGTTCCAGCCCTGAACCTCGCTAGAAGCAACAACCGAGAGCAGCTCCGGCTGGGTCTGGGTAACCGTAAAGACATTGACCCCAGTGGCCACCTCGCCGCCGGTAGTCGCTGTCACCGATTCCTGGCCCGCGGGCGCAGAGTCGTTGACGGTGATGTCGGCGGTGATCGTATTTAGCGAAGTCACGGACCAACTGTTGATCAGGACGTTGGGGAAAGTGAGCGTCGTGACGCCCTGTTGCCAGTTGGTATTGGTGCCGTTGATGGTTACAGGAACTTCCTGGCCCTGGCCGGCAGTATTCGGTGTCACGCTATTGATCGCCGCGGGACCGGGATTGACATAGAGCACATAGCCCAGGGTCAGAACCTGCGAGCCGGAGGTGACCGTCACGTTGCGCCAACCAACATAGGTGGTAGGTTGAATGTATCCATCAACTGTCAGCGATGTGGCGCTGGTGACGTTGACATTGGTGACTACGACTCCATCGCCGAAGGAAACCGTGGGCGGATTCGCGCTCGTCCACTGTGTCGCCTGGCTCAGGATGGTGAAGACAGCGTTGCCTTGCTGCGGCTCCGAATTCGGCGAGGAGGTGATCAGCAGTGGCGTTCCGGCCTGCACCACAAAGCCGTTGTTGAGATTGGCAACTTCGCCTCCCGTCGTGGCGGTCACCCAGGTCGGACCCTCGGAAGCCAGCGCCGGGATAGAGATCCATACCGTTGCGTCGATGTTCGAGTTCACCTGGGTCTTTGTTACCTGAATTCCGGCGCCAAAGGTGAAGACCGTTGAACCATCCCAGAGCGTGTTCTGGCCGGCAACTTCCACCTGAAGCGTGTCGCCCTGCTTAGCGATGTTAGGCGAGACCGACAGAATCAGAGCCAGGCTCGGCGTAACCGAGAAGTACCCGCCACCAACCACCTGATCCGGACCGATTGCATCCGGCGTGGACGCAACCACGCTGCGGCCACCCAGTGTAGCTAGCGGATCGATGCTGATGCTCTGCGTCGCTATAGTGGGACCGAGAATCGTCGGCGGACCGTTGGTCGTGATGCCGGAACCGAAGCTGAAGGTCGTAGTGCTGTCAAAGGTCGTGTACTGACCGAGGATGTTGACCACCAGATTTTGCGCGCCTTGCATCCCAGAGCCGGGATCGACAACCGTTAGAGTCGGCGTATTGTTGGCGACGATCACGCTAAAGCTGGCGTTATCTACCTCCGTGCCTCCGCCAACAAGATTGGTCGTAAGGGTTAAAGCACTCGTCGAGGCCTGTGCCGTCGGGCTGATGGTGATGTTGGCCGTAGCTGTTGTCGGACTGAGAACCTGGAAGCAATTCACCGTGATGTCGGTGTTGAAGCCCGTAATAGTCGTACCCGTCTGCCCGCAAGCCGGACCCGTGCCCGGATTCCAGTTCGTGTACGCGCCATAGAAAGTCATGGTGAAGGTCTGACCCGGTATACCCGACCCCGGCGATACATACCAGATATATGGAGTGGGCGGAGGCGCGGGCGCGCTCACCAGGAAGTTACCGGTAAGAACCTGCGTACCATTCGCCAATCCGGTAGTCGTAGCCTGCACGGTGCGCCACCCGAGCTGGGCCGCCGGATCGATGTTGAGCACGGCCTCGATATGCGTGGCGTTATCCACCTGGAAGGAGGCAACGGTGATGCCGGGGCCAAAGTAAATCGAGGTGCTCCCAGTAGCCCATTGTGTGTAGATGCCGTAGATGTCAACTTCATAGCCGGTTGTCCCGGTAGTGGCATTGTTCTGAACGCTGTTGGGGCTGACATAGGTGATCGCCGGAACGCCGCCGGTGACGACGAAGGAGCCGCTATCCGTCAATGCTTCGCCGTTCGTGACCATGTAGATGGAGCGCGCCCCAGGATTGGCGGTCGGAGAGATGCTGATATCCACCGTGGCGCTGGTTGGACTGTTAATGACCACGGAGTTGACGGTAATGTCGTAGCCGCCGCCGGCAATGTAGAACTGGGTAAAGTTCTGCGCCCAGTGTGTTGCACTGCCAGTAATGTTGAAGACGATCTCCTGGCCCTCGTTGCCTGTGTTGGGCGCAACCTGGCTGATGATCGCCGGTCCGGGAATGATAGTGAAGATGTTGGCGGAGACAATCTCGCTGCCGACACCGGTAGAACTGCCGGGCGTGCAACCAACGAAAGATGCACCGTTGGCGCCGTAAACGCTGGGCTGATCGCTGCAAGGCACTCCGGGGCTGGTCACCGTGACCAGACGGCCGCCAGTGTATGCCAGCGGGTCGATGTTGATCTGCGCATCTACTTCCGTCGGGCTTATATAGTTAACCGCATCTACGGTGATGCCCGCGCCAAAGGTGGCCGTGCTCAGGCCGTTGAAGTGCGAGTACTGGCCAATCAGCCGGATCGTGCAGTTCGGGAAGGTCGAGCAAGTTGGGCTGGTAAGGATCGGCGCGCCCTGCTCAGCCTGATTAGGTATGGCCTCATTCAGTGTGGCTACATTGGGAACCACCGTATAGGCATACACCTGGCTTGCCACTTCGCCCAAAGTTCTCACTGTGACTGTGTGGTAACCCACGGTGGATGAGGTTGAAACCGTAATCGGGACCGACAGGCTTATGGGAGAGCTAACCGCAACTGTACCGGTGGTGATGCCAGAGTCGCCGAAGCTGACCAGGCTTACTCCGGGGAGGAAGTTGGTGGCCGAGCCAGTGATGGTCACCGTGCCGCTCGAACCTTGCAAGCCTCCGTTCGGAGAGACGTTAGTAATCTCTTCCGCGCCCTGCGCGACGCAGAAGTATGTCGGTGACACGCCGGAGGGCGGCTGGTTGCCTATAACCTGCACTGTACCTGTAGTAACTGTCAGAACATGGCCACCAGGGGCGCAGCTGTCTGTGTACGCGTTGGGGCTTACAGTGATGTTCAGGACGAGGTTGTCAGAGTCGACCACGGTTACGGAGTTCACCGCGATGTCTCCAGCGGGGCTGAAGGCAGCAGAAGTAGCGCCCTGCTGCCAGTTGGTGAAGCGTCCCAGAACCTGCAAGTTCAGAGTGGCGCCCTGCATGGCTCCGCCGGGCGATGAAATCAGCAGCGCGGGGAATCCTTCTTCGATGTCGATGGCCTGCTGCAAGGTGACAACTTCGCCGTCGGTGGTTGTGGTCAGCGCCGCAAAGCCAACCGGGGAAGTGGAGAGTACGGTGATCTGAACCTGTGCCGTTGTTGGACTGCTGATCGTAAGGCTGTCGATAGCGACGCCCGATCCAAAGCTGAACGTGGTTTCGCCCTGGAGCCAGTGCGTGCCGACGCCGACGACATTCAATGTCGCAGTTTGCAGTTGCGAAACGACATAAGGCACTCCGGCTCCGCCAGCGGTGCCGCAGACATTGGCCGCGACAAAGTTGGCGTCGCAGTTGACATTGGGTTCAACACTATAAATCAGCGCCCCGCCCGGGGTCACGCTGAAGCCGGTGCCGCTGACAATCTCGGAGCCAGTAAACATGATGACGCTGTTGCCACCCACGGGGGCCGTAGGGCTGACGGCGATGGTTGCCGTAGCCGTGATCGGGCTGGTGATGGTCAGGTTCGATACGGTGACGCCTGCACCGAGAATCGCTTCCGTCGTTCCCTCGACCCAGTTCGTCAAGAAGCCGGTGATTGTAACGCCCACGGTCGCTCCCTGCTGGGCGCTAGACACGCATGGATTCGAGCCAGTCACGCAGACGCTCACCAGTGAAGGCTGCGCAGGCGAATCGATCAGGAAGCCGGCCATTACCTGCTCCGCGCCGGTGTTGACATAAATGTTCTGCCATCCGGGCGGAGTCGGAATTGTACCGTTGTCGTTAAAGCTGGTGGTGATGCTGACGGTCAAGTGCTGGCCGTCGATCACGCTGATCGAGCCGGGGACCACGGTGATCTGCGGCCCAAACAGTACCTGGGTCGGAGTCGCGCCGGTGGACGTGAAGTTCGTGTTCAAGCCGACTATCTCGACGCTTAAAGTGGTACTGGGCGGCGCGTGATAGGGCGAAACGCTGATGATCCCAACCGGGGTCTGCGTGACGTTGAAATAGGTGGTGACAATCTCGCCACCAGTGGTGAACGTGACCAGACGCGGGCCAGTCGCGGTGGGGGTGCCATTGGTGCCCGCGATGATACTCACCGTGGCGGTGGCGCTGGTCAGGCCGGTGACGCTGAAGTTGGTCAGAGTTACGCCCTCGCCGCTGATGACAGGCAACGTCGTCGGCCCAAAGTGCGTGAACTGGCCGGTGAAGCTGACGCTGAAGCTGTTGACGGCGGAGCCAGAGGGCAGCAGGCCATTGGCCGGATTCATCGTCAAAGTCGGAGTCGCCGCGCAAACGTTGACCGTGGAGCTGACAACCTGGCCGCCGGTGGCCATATAGAAGCCATAGGTGCCGGGCTCGGTGTCAGTTGAAACAGCGACAGCGAGAGAGGCGCTCGTCGAGCTGTTGATCGTGACCTCAGGGACGTTGATGTTCTCATACGGAACCGGGTAGAAGGCTGCCGTTGTGGTGCCTTGCACCCACAGGGTGTTCACGCCGATCACCGAGAGCGTCACCTGGCCGCCCTGCGGAATGCAAGTGGGCGAGACGCTGGTGATGGAGGCGTTCGAGGCCGTAACCGCGAAGCTGAACGGGAAGATGGTCGCGCCGCCAGTGCCATTGCTGACCGTGAGCTTGGCCGTAATGCTGCCGACATTGGCGTTGGGGCTGATGGTAATGTTGACTGTCGCGCTGTTCGCCGAGGATACGGTGATCGAATTCACCGTGATCTCGCCGGTAAAGTCCGCAACGATGGGATCTGTGGCGGGATGCGTATAAGGGCCGCCAACCGGGAAGGTCGTATAGGCATTTCCGGTGATGACCACATTCAGGGTCTGGCCTTGTACGCCTGAGCTAGGCGCCACTCCCACCAGGGAGGGCGTCGAGCCGGTCACCGTGACAGCGTTGTTCAATGACGCAATCTCTCCGCCGGTCGATACGGTAGCGTTCTGTAAACCGATTGCAGCCCCTGCTGGAACAGCTACATTTACGATGGCCGTCGTCGGGCTGGTCACTGTCACCTCGGGCGAGAGGATGCCGCCGGTCAACGAGACCAGGGTGGCGTTCTGCAGGAAGTGTGTGCCGGTTGCCGTCAGGCAGAGCGCGCCACTGAAACCCTGAGGCACCACAACCGGGCTGGAGGTGCATGTGTAGTTGCTGCCTTGTATGGTAGCCAGAGTCAGGCCCGTAAATGTCGCATTGTTGGGGCCGATCTGGAAGGCTGTAGAACTGGAGACGGCAAACTCTCCACCCGTCACCAGCGTAATGGTGCGATATCCGACATAGGTGGTGTTGCTGATGGTGATGTTGGCCTGCGCCTGGTTCGGGTTCGGATCGCCCGGATCGGTGACGGTCAGCGAGTTCACCGTGATGCCGTCGCCGAAATTTGCATACGTGATGCCGTCCACAAAGTTCGTGCCCGTGGCGGTCAGGTTCACATTCAGCGTCTGGCCCTGGGTGCCGAAGTTCGGGCTGACGCTGGTGATGGGGTGCGCGTTGTTCGGATCGGCGATGATAAACGCCATCTCCAGAAGCGCCGTCTCCGTTCCTGCCCCGCCCGGAAGCGTCGTGACAACACTGATATTGCGCGCGCCATAGACCACGCCGGGGTTCGCGGCGATTACCAGTTGGGCGTTAATCGTATTGGCCGTGGTTGTCGCCGGATTGGGAACCGTAGCCGTAATGTCCGAGGGATTATTGATCGGATCATCCGTATCGACGAAGGTGATGACCGACGAGGCATTGAAGTGCGTCCATCCGTTGCCGGTGATAATCGCGTTGATGGTCGTGCCGGCGGCTCCAGCTCCGGGCGAAACCACGGATACAGCCGCGGCGGGATTGGTGGAAATTGCCGAACCGGTGAGCGGCGCTGTCGGCACTGGTCCTCCAGGCGCAGTATTATTCACCGTCAGCGTGCCGGTACGCGAAGCGGGCGTAACCGAGCTGGGGACAAAGCTGACATAAACCAGGCAGGAAGACTTGGCGGCAATCACGCCTGTAGCGCAGTTGCTGTTGGCGGTGAAGTCGCCTGTGGTGCTGAGTGTGAAGGTCTCCGACTCGGTCTCGTTATTGGTCAGCTTGAAAGACTTGGCTGCGCTGGTGGTGCCAACCGTCTGTGCGCTGAAATTCAGGTATGTAGGCGAAAGGGTCAGCGGAGAGGTTCCGGTGCCGGTAAGGTTGATAACCTGCGGGCTGGTCGCCACATCGCTCTCATAGACCTGGAGCTGACCGTCGCGAACGCCGCCGATGCTGGGATTGAAGCTGATGGTGAGGAAGCAGGAAGCGCTCGGAGCTAGCACGTAAGGATACGCAGTTCCGCAGCTCGTCGAGGTCTGAACAAAGTCGCCGCTTAACAGAAAGTTGGTGATGTGGATCGTATTGGCGGTGCTCATGTTGGTGACGGTGACCGTCTGGTAGGCGCTGGTAGTGCCTACGGGCGACGTGTAGGTGAGCAGCCCTGGCAAGACCGTCACCGGCGCGCTGCCCGCACCGGTCAGAGGAATCATCAGCGGGTCGCCAATGTTCAGCGTAGCCGTTCTGGTTCCCGGCCCGCCAGGCGTAAAGGTCACCTGCACCGGGCAACTGGCTCCCGCCGGTAATGTCGCGGGCGTGAGGGGGCACGTCGTGGTAACCGCGAAGTCGCTTGCGTTAGGGCCTGTGACTGTGGCCCCGGTGATCGCCTCCGCAACGCTCTGAGGATTCGTCAGGGTGATCGTCTGGGGCGCGCTGGTAGTTCCTATCACCTGAGACGTAAAGTTCAACGAAAGGGGCGAAGGTACCAGCTTTGCCGTCCCTGTGGCGCTGACGCTGAAGGTCTGTGGCGCTGTATTGGCGTCGTCGTTGATGGTGATCGTCCCACCTAACGGTCCCGCTGCGGTTGGCGTCACACTGACCGCGATCACGCAACTTCCGCCTCCCGCAACAGGGGTTCCGGCCAGGCACGTGGTAGCGCTATTCAGCGCGAAGCCGGCTGGGAAGCCTGTAATCGAAGCGATATGCAGCGGAATGCTCTGATTGTTGGTCAGCGTCACATTCTTGACTACCGTATTGGTAATTTCAACATTGCCAAAGGCCAGGCTCGTTGGATTCAGCGTGATCGGCACAACTCCGGTGCCGGAAAGCCCGACCACTTGCGGGCTGTTGTTGGCGTTATCAGTAATCGAAAGCTGCGCACCGCTGGTGGCGCCCTGTGCCGTTGGCTGGAAGACGATCCCGATCGAGCAGCTGTTCCCAGGCGTTACAGGAGTGCCAACCGCGCAGGCAGGGGTTGTGGTGGTTAAAGCAAAAGGTCCTATCGGGATGATGGAAGCAATATTCAGGTTAACGGCCTGATTATTCGTCAACGTAACGTACTGCGGCGCGCTGGTGGCGTTGACGGCCACGTTGCCAAAGCTCAGGTTCGATGTCGAAAGTGTAACTGGTGTAATGCTTGTGCCGGTGCCGCTCAGCGTCACGGTCTGCGGGCTACCGCTGGCGCTGTCGTATATGGACAGTGATGAGGCCGGCGCCGCGCCCGTCGTAGTGGGATTGAAGGTCAGTATGACTGTGCAACTGCCGCCCGCGGACACCGTGGGGTTCAGGCACGTCGATGACGCACCGATGGAATATGGAGTTCCAGCCGTCACCGATAGAGAAGAGATGGACAGAGAAGTCGACTGGTTGTTCGTCAACGTGATGGTTTCCGGGGTGCTGCTCGTGCCCACAGCCACGTTGCTAAAATTCCAGCTCGTGGGCGAAACCGCAACCGGCGCAATGCCCGTGCCCGTCAGCGCCACCGTCTGCTGGCTGGCGCCGCCGGCGAAGTTGATGGTAATACTGCCCGACTGCGCGCCCAGCGCAGTGGGCTCGAACCTGACAGCGAGCATGCAATAGCCGCTTACCCCGACGGTGCTGGAGGTGGAGCACGAGGTCGAGGGATCCAGCGCGAAGCCGGGCGACGCAACCAGCGAGGTGATCGTGAGCGCCGTCGACTGGTTGTTCGTCAGCTTAACCCATTGAATGGCGCCGATGGAGCCGACCGCCACGTTGCCGAAGCTCAGCGATGTCGTTGAGAGCGTAGTGTCTGCGATGCCCGTGCCCGTCAGCGCTACCGTCTGCTGGCTGGCGCCGCCAGCGAAGTTGATGGTGATACTGCCCGACTGCGCGCCCAGCGCAGTGGGCTCGAACCTGACAGCGAGCATGCAATAGCCGCTTACCCCGACGGTGCTGGAG